>CAACWI010000089.1_pt1 | contig 128864 bp, 165 predicted proteins | sample 2275591 | NCBI WGS metagenome assembly CAACWI01 (sample SAMEA5312452, study PRJEB27640) | indoor metagenome | biome: indoor environment; feature: uncontrolled; material: polymer tiles stone | place: Germany | collected 2014-07-07
TTTTTGCTGCTGATGAAATATATATGATTAATGATTAACTTATTTATTATTATATATTATAAAATTAAATTGTACAATGTTTAACGTGAAACATTATTAATTTAAAAATTTTGATTGAATCGTATAACATGGAAATAAATGTCAACTGTTAAACATGTATCTAAAATACATCTTTAGCTATCTTGCATTACAAGGTAGTTACTTCAATCACTATACTATACTTTTTATATCAACTATACTTTATATATCTAGTATAACTATTATACCTAATATATATTATATACTATAACCATATTATAATACTCTGACATCATAACCACATCATAATCATATTATCAATATACTACTATCACATATTAACATACAATCACATCAGAATCATGTTATCATATTCCACATTTCAAATATCGCATTTCAAATATCATAATCCAGTTTTTCAAATATCAAATATCAAATATCATATTTCACAATCCAGCACATACAATCAGCACATATTATATAATCCACTATACTATAACTATACTATATCATTCTGATCCTCACATCTTAATATTATATATATATTATCTTACTTCTTATATCACATCTGATCACATAAACATATATATATCATACAATATATATCATTCATATCATTATCACTATATCAATTCATATTGCATAACAATATATTATACTATACTATATACTTCACAACTATATATTATACAACTTTATATCATACTACACTGTATCGTACAACTATACATCGCACTATCTTATATCACACAATACAATATACCATATATTACAACTATCACATGTTAATATTAATATACATCATATATACATGATATTGCATACATTTATCATACTATATTATCTATTCCAACAATTACCATATACCAACCATATAGCACATTGTCACATATTCATATAGCTTTATTTGATCATATAGGCTATTTCTAGCGACTTTATTAATTAACCTTACATACCCTTTATAGTCTTGTCTATCGTCTATTGTGCGAGATATACATAATCAACGTATATAAGCAGCTTGCTATACAGTCTGTTAATTCTAATAAACTTATTAAATAAATTATATAAAACAGTTGACAATAATATTAATATAGTATATACTTATAAATAGATAAGGTTAGTTAATAACTTTATACTATACTATCAAGTGAGGTTATTACAATGACAAATTTAAAAAATGAATTAGCGGTTAAATACATTTCTATGATCATGAATGACGCAATTAAAGAAAATGCTGAGATTTTGCGTAATGAGTTAAAAGAATATGAATATACTTATAACGATTTTGTGAAAGATAGTTATAACTATTGTATACCATTAAATATAAAATTAGAACTAGGAAATGATTTTGAAAAAGAAGAAGTGTATACATTATTCCAAAATTGTTTACAAGAAAACTCATTTTTAAATAAAATTAGTTTTGACTTAAGATCAATTAAATAGCAGCTTATAAAGTCTATCAGATGATAGGCTTTTTATTTTCTGATTTATTAATGATAAATTATAGATAATGTTTGACTTATCTATCTATATGAAGTATAATTATAAATAAGATAAGATTAGTTAATTAACTAACTAATAAACTAAAAAAAGGTAGGTAATTAAAATGTTAGAAAACAAATATATGAAATACGTCCCTAAAAAATATCAAGCGGCAATCAAAGATATTTATAAAGATATAGATGGTTATTGGGTAGAACTTCACGCTGAATATATTAGCACGACAACTCAAGTATCAACTATTCATGAATACTCTTTAAATGATATAAGAAAACAGTTTAAAACAATCGTTAAAAGAGAAATAAAGGAAATAGAAGAAATAGAAGAAAGTGAACAAATTATTGAAGATTTTACAGCAAATGAAAATGGTTCATATACTTTTTATGTATCAGAATTATATACTGAAGTCACTTTAACAAATGGTAAAGAAAATCAAGCCGCTATATTTGAATATGAGGTAACTTATGACAATCAATCAGAACTATTAAAAGCGATTGAATTTGATAATATGGTTCACACTAGCGAACCGACTAAAAAGTCATTTTATGAATCTGAGAAAACAGCAATAAAAGATTTTGACCATAAAAAAGAATACGGGTATTATACTTTCTCAGATCCTCAAAATATTATTGAAGCCATAGAAAATTAAAAAGGTGCTAACATAAACAAAATACTTTTAAATAAATTATAGAAAATACTAGACTTATTTAAAAGTATTTGATATACTTGATACAAGTAATAAAGTTACTTAATTAAAACTAATAGGAGGACAAACACAATGAAGATCAAAACAAACACTATGACTTTACAACAAACCGAACGAATGAAGGGTTATTGTTTAGCTCAAATTCTAAACAGTAACATTTCATTATCTGATTTACAGCACGATTTTTATAATAATCAAGGTTTCAAATTTTACCGTGACATTATTAAAATACAATTAAATTGTATTGAGTATGATTATATAAATTGTGATCAACTCAAAGAAAATAAATTATATAGTTTAATGGAATTTTACAAATTTATTGTTGAGGAGGTTATTTAATGGAATTAAGTAGCAAAGCGATTAACTTAATTGTTATTATATTGCTGCTGATTATGATGACATACTTAATTGTTATTAACTTGTCAGATAACTGTAAAGAATACAGCTACATTGATCAGTTTAATAAAAATAATACTTGTAAAGTTTACAAGTAAAATAAATTATATAAAGGTGGAAAATTAAAATGAATACACTAGATAAATTTTTAAGTGATTGTGGTTGGTCGGTTATGGTTGAAGAAAACAATTATAATCAAGACGAGTTAACAGGCTTTTATAATAACGTACATGAACTATACACATATGAAAGTTTAGAAGAATATTGTAAAGAGAATGAAATAAATGATGATTATGACGTATATTGCGATATGGATCTAATAAGTATATTAGAATATTATAACAATATTGAAAAAGAGAAATTTTTACAATATTGTTATTATGGTAATATTGATGTTATGTATTTTAAAAATGAAAATTACTACGGTACTTATGTAAATAATAGTTATTAAACATGAAACACAATAAACACTGTACAATAAGATATTAATTTGATATGCTTTAAGAGTAAATAAAATATAATGGAGGTACTAAAAAGTGAAAATTATTGAAATCACTTATCAACAATCTCAACAAAATTATATCGGTTTGGAAATCGTAGAATTATCTGAAAATGAATTGATTTATTACAATATGACTGAAATTGTATCATACAAGAATACTATTGACAATGGAATAACAGCAGCTAAAATTGTAAATAAGTTATGTGACTTTATCGACAATGGTATCTATTATGATCCTAACAATACTATTGTATTTGATCATGACAAACAAGCCGAAAAAGAGTATGAAAAAATTTATGGAATGACTAAAAATGATATTAACAATCACTTCAAAGATGAAATGATTATAAATATTGAAAATAGTAGTTTATCAGATGAGAATAAAGAAGAAAAATTAAAAAATGAAATTGAAATCTTTGAAAGTGAAGTATACAATACTTTTAATTATTTTAATAATCATGAATATTAGAGGAGGGTTAACGTTTGCTTGCTTTAACATGTTACAACTTTAAAATTAATAATATCGGCTTGTTGGATAGAGAATTATTATTTATCAAAGAATTTAACGACCAGCAGCAAGCCGAAAAAATAATTAATGATTATCTTCTTAACTTTGATGAGGTGCAACAAATTAAAGAAGATAACAAGCCGAACGATATAAAATATTATTATTGTGTGAGAGATCGGCAAAGTGGACTATACTATAATATCGGTTTTAACTTTAATAATATTGTTTAAGGAGGTTAGAAAAAATGTATTATGATATTATATTGCGTAAAAATGTTAACTATGATTACAAAACAAATAATTTTGAAAATGAAGTTATACAAGCCGCAATAAAAAATGAAGTCTTTTATAGAACTTTGCTCGATCCGTGTAGCAATAACTTATTTAACTTAGTATTAAGACTTAAAAAAATAATTAAACAAATTATAGATAATACTGTACTTTATAAAAAGTATTTGATATAATAAGGATAAGCAAGTGAGGGTTTACCCCTCATTAATTAAATGATAGCAGCAGATAATAAAGGTTGTCAGATCGTTTAATTAATGAGTGCTAAACATTAAAAAGGTGGTACTTTTAAATTTAACACTTAAAAATTATAAAAAGGTGGAATTAAAATGAAAGAAATTCATGAGAATAGAACGGTAATTTTAAAGAGAATTGATAAAACTTTTGGCGGATATGACTTTGTGGAATTTAACCAAGCTAATAAAATGTACTCAATCGGCAACAGTCGTGCGATGGAGGGTCATGGCTATTCTTTGTTTGAAACAGTTGTAACTAGTAAAAAAGAATTGGATAAAATTATTAGGCAACTAGAATCTAATAACTATGAAAAAGTGCCAACAATGCACGCACGATTACAAGTTTTTGTAAATTAAGTTAAATTCACAATTTTATCCCAAAGCAGATCAGACAAAAAAATTATAAAAAGGTGGAAAAATAAAATGACATTATTAAACAATAAAAAATCATTTCAAGAAATCAAAGAAGTATCTGAAAAATATAATCATAGTAAAGCGATTTTAGCAGAAATCAAAGAAGTAGTAGAAGAAGATGATTTAATAGAAGATAGCTTATTTGTATCACTTGTCGCAACTATCTATATTCCAAATCAAACATATAACGTTAGTTTTTTAGTGGAATCTATTTCAAGCGGTGGTTTATCAGGCGTAGCCGTAGAATATCCAAATTTTAAAGAAGATGAAGCTTTTAAAAATGTGATAGAGGATCAGTTAAGCGAATTAAAATATAATTTAAATGTTTTAAACGTTGCAACTGATTTATTTTTAGAATTAAACTAACAAAACATCATAGCAAGTTAAAACAGTAGCTTGCTATGATACATAAAATATAAAAAAGGTAGGTAGAAAAAATGATCAATCAAAATGAGTTTTTAGAAAATGGATACGAAACAGTAGAGATATATTTCCATGAATGGAATGAAGAAACACAAGAAGAAGAAGAAAAAAGCCTATTAATGTATAATAAAGATTTTATGGATTGGCTGAATAATCATACTGAATACAGTAGCGAAGATGAGTTTTTTGTGGAATATACAAGCGAAGATTATCATTTGAACTTATATGACTATCTTTTTATAAATGATATTGAGCATAAAATAGTTGGATAAAATGGAGGTTTTAAAGATGAGCACAAAAACATTTTTATATGAAAGTCCAACCTTTACAACTTTAAAAGATTGTGAGAAATACAAAAAAGAATGTATTAAAAATATATGTGAGTTTTTCGGACTTGATCGAGCACAATTCAGATTGCAACAAAACACAATCTTATTAAGAGGCAACACTCCAGACAATGAAACATTTTTAAATTTAACTAGAACTATCGGACAATATAAAGAATTTATTAGTAATGATAAATTTAAAGAATATAAACTATATTGTGAATTAGTAGTAAAATAAAACTAACATTTCATACAAAACAAATTATAAATAGAATGGAGCTAATAAAAATGAATAATAGCACACTTTACAACGAACTAATTAAGGAATTAACAGAAAACGCAATTTCATTTATTGAAAATCAGGAGGATCAAAACAATATTAATTATATTAATATTCCCGTTATTAACTTAAAAATTTATGATAGAATTGAAAATTTAAAAGTAAATTATAACGATGAAATCAGTTATGTAACGGATCCAGAAGAAATTGAGGGAATTATAACCTCAAGTAACTATTATGAATTAATGCAAGATAGTAATAACTGGTATTTATAAAATAATGATTTTAACTTAAAAACTGGAGGGAATAAAAATGGAATTAACAAAAAAATTAAAAAATGATTTAATTGAATTTTATCAAGAAAATGATATGAATTTAAATGATTTTTTTGAAAATGAAGATTATAATAATATGCAAGTATTTGAAACAGTAGAAGAAACTAGCGATTATTTTAATATTGATATATCAGGTTTAACAGAAATCGAAGATATTGACGAACGTTTGCAAGATTGCAATTATATATTTTTACCTAATGGATATTATTATTGTTATTAGATAAAATAAAACTTTGATCAAATAAATACATTATAAAAACTATGGAGGTATTACAATGAAATTGTATATAGTACATTATTTAACAGATGATAACATTTTTCTATTAGGTGCATATGATAGTATAGATAAATACAAAAACGCTATTGCTGAAAATATGATACAACGAAAAACAATAGAACGAACTGGAACAGATCAAAACAATATAAAGGACTTCATAGAAGATAACTATATTATTAATGAATTAGAATTAAATCAAGATAGTAACGACTATATATATTATTATTAATTAAAATTTAAGGAGGTTTAAGTATATGAAAAAATATAGCTTAGTTGATAAAAATTGTTACTATTTATTTGGTAGTTTTGAAACAGGTTTTAAAAGTTTTATCGACTTACAAATTTTAAGTAGTAATTTATTAGAAAGAATGATCGAGGAAAGCGAATATCAGCATGACAAAGAATCATATATTAAATTAGATTTAAATAATCATAGCGACGTGCTGGAAATCTTAGAAATGGCTAGTGTATGGACTAAACCATATAAAAACAAAGTTTTTAGTTATTAATATAAAATAAAATAAAAAAAGCATAGGAGGATCAAAAAAATGCTATCAGATAATTTAATTTTAAGTAGTGAGTATATTAATACTTACTACTTACGCTACAAGCTGATATACAATAGCACTATTAAACAGTATCAAGTTAATGTACTATATATTGATATTTTTAAAGTATCAACAATAGCAAATAAAACAATGTATAAATTTATTGAGTATTCAAAAACTTTTACAAGTCCGTTAGTTAATGGTTATGATCTCGATTTAAAATACTTTAAAAATAATTTTACAGCAGCAGCAGCAGAAGAACGAGAAGAAAATTTATACAATAGCATTGAAAATGGTTTAGCTGCTTTATGTGATAAGTTTGTATTTTTGGATCGTGATAATATTAATCAATACAACAATATCAATTATATGCTTTCATCTTCTACGGTTAAAAATCACATTTTAAACGACATTATCAATCAGATTAATTTCAATAGTTTAGATTGCTTTTATGTATTTGATATTATTGACATGATACATTTTAACGATATTAAGCAGCATATCATAAAGCAATATAAAAAAAGAGTTTCAGAAAAATATAGTGGGAATAGTTTAATAATGTATATACACAATTAAACATTTTAAAGCAGATAACTATAATATATAGTTGTCTGTTATTATCTTTTATGGAGGATCAAAAAAAATGAGATATAAAAAAAATAATTTTGTAAACAACGAAAAACGATCAAAAAATGGTTTATTGTGGGAATTTTTCAAACGCTGGAACAAATTAAACAAAATAAAAAATAATCGTACACAATTTAATAATGTTTTGATGGAAGTCATGACATTCAAAGAGTGTGAAATAGTTTATAAGTTGCCAGCAAAGACATGCGAGCGTGATTTAAAAAATAATAAGATTAATATTAATCATGTGAGAAAAAGTGGTAATACTTATATTTTAACTAATAAAGAGGCTAAACGACTTTATGAAAATTATTGGACTGATCGAGCATATACAAATGATAGCCATTTATATAGCGGCTTTGACGGTAAAAAGATGACGGAAACAGAGTTTTTAATTAAGTATGGAGGACAATATAAAAAGTATATTGATTTTGATTCAGAAGATTAAAAACATTAAATAAATTATATATTTATCAAACCTATCTATTATGGATAGGCTTTTTTGTTTTTCAAGTGTGCTATACTTCTGCTACTATTCAAAACGGATCAAAGCAACTATTTATATATTCTTAAATTCTTTACAGCTTCATATAGGCTATTTAAAACCATTTATAGCGACTTTTATATTATCTAATAGTAGTATATTAAATAGCTATTTAAAACGCTTAGGAGCTAATTTAAACAGCTTATAAACTTATGTTACATGTTTTTGATATAACTGTTAAAAGTGATATTTTATCATAATATAGCAACAATAAATTGCTTGTTATTCCCGTTTTCATTTTTCTTTCATTTTAACACAATTCAGTATTTCATCATATAAAGGCTATACAGACCATTTAAACAATAATAAGGGTATTCCCTTATGTCTTATATCTAATCGCTTGTAATAGCCTTTAAATTGCTTATAAATGATAACACTGTATGATACTACTGTATAAATTAAGATCGGAAAATATTAATAAATAAATTATAAATAATTAAATAAAATGTTTGACTATCATATTACAATGGCTTATAATTAATTATAGTAATACAAACAAATTAAAAGGAGTGTTAAGCATGAAACAAGAAAAAAATTACGATATACTTTATAACGGTTTTACAGTAGAAGTTTATAATTCTAAACAGGATAACAGATCACTAATTGAAAGATTAAAAGATAATGGGGATATTACAGAAAAACAATATCAAGAACTCAAAGGGTAGCGACTAGCTGCCTTTTCTTTTTTCGCTTTTCGTTCCCTATGGATTCACGTTCAGAAATCCCTATATAACAGCAATTCTGTAATTTCACGGGGGATTTTTTGGGTTTTTAAAATTGGAATTGAAAATCGCTATATAACAGAAAATTTTAAAATTCACGGGGGATATTCCAGATATAGTTGTTTCAAAATTAAATTAACAGGAAAGTTGAATATCTGATAGATAATGCTTGCAATTTCATATAAGATAAATTATAATTAAATTAACAAATAAAACAATAATAAATGAAAAGGAATGATAATTATGGCTCAGGTTTTACAATTTACTTCATTACCAACAGCATATGATATGATTCAAGACTTCGCTAAAGAATCAGGAATCAACTCTGAAAGCACACGTAAAGCATATTTACTTGATACACTTCAGTTTGTAAAATTTACATTGGGTACTGAATATGCAACTATTAATGAATTAGTAAATTCTATTAACCGTAAACAAGTCACAAATTATCGCAACTTCTTATTAAATGAAAAAGGTTTACAAGGGACTTCTGTTAAACGTAAGCTTGTAGCTATTAAAGAGTTAGGAGTTTATCTTAATTCTATGGAAGATGAATATGGTTTCAACATCAATCTAAGTTTCATGGATAGCTTGCAGAAAATCAAAGCGACTAATAATTCCTATGACGTTCTCAGTGAAGAGGAAGCGTTGCGACTGATTGAATGGATTAGAAACAATGAGCGTTATGAAGCTGAGAAGAAAGCACTCTATTGTGAATTAGCATTTGATACAGGGATTCGTGCCAACGCATTAAATGAATTAATTTCTTCTTCTTTCATTGTTAAAGAGGATAAAGTATTGATTAAAGGTGTAGACAAAGGTAAGAAGTCATATGTCAAACAAATCTCTATTGAGTTTTATAATAGGATTTATGAAGGCTTGGGATTAGATACATTAGAAGGCACATTATTCAACTTCTCAGAACAAAATCGCTCAGTAATGATTAAGCGTGCAAAATCAGCGTTAGGTTGGGATAACCGTAATATCACATTCCACAGCTTTAAAAAGGGTGCAGTATCTTATGTATATGAAACAACAAAAGATGTTCGTAAAGCTCAAATGAAAGCTGGTCATGAGAATGTCGCAACAACACAACGTTATCTAGCAGAGGTAGAAGAAGATACTCAAGGATCAATCTCTAATCGTGAGACTGTTAACTCTAAACAAGTTAATTTTAGTGATTACAACAAGGAAGAACTGGTAGAAGTTTTATCTAGTTTACCTGAAGCAATTCAACTAATGATTAAAAAAGAGTTAATAAAATAAAAAAATATTATAGAAAATGCAAAACAATTGTTGTAAACGATAAATTAGTATGATATATTATAGAAGAAGTAGAAAACATAATTTAAAATAAATAAACAAATTATGTAAAAACTTCTAGGTGAAAATCGAAAAAATAGATTCCTATATAACAGAAATCTAAAAATCCAGTTTTGAAAAAACTAAAAGTCTAAAAATCAAAAAACCAAAAAACAAAAAGGAGGAAACAGAAATGGATAAAAAACAAATATTTAAAACATTGATCAATGAATTGAAAAATCAAAACACAGATGAAATAAAAAACAAATTAATTACAAACATGAATGAAATGTATGGTATTCCTGAAGGAGTTACTAACTCTTTCACAGTTAAAAATCTCGATGAGAAGTTTTTTGAAACTACCGACATTAGATTGATTACATTGTTTATTATTGAAGCGTTTAAAGTATTTGGTAGACAGGATAAACTATCAGAATACGTTACTAAAGGCGAGCAAGACGAAGCTAAACAATATGACTACAAATCATATTCCAAAAAATCAAATATCAATTTACCAATGGAATTATTCCCTGTCGTTCCAATTAATAATACCTATGGAACAAAGTTATCAGTTCAACAAATTGCTGAATTAGTTAATAGTGGAATTATTAATTATAACTTTGATATTCAACGTGAAGCAACTTTAGAAATACGAACAGACAAAGTAATCAAAAAACCTACATTAAACATGAAGAACATCAAAGAGATGGAAAAGTTGCTTCTTAATGATTCACTAAAAGAAAGCACAATCTATCTAAACGCTGCACCAAAAACTTCTTTAGAAGGGGAAGAGCTTCTATATAACAATGAAGATTATTCCTTAGTTATCACTGAAGGCAGTAGATTAGATGTTTTAGATGGATTTCACCGTGTTCTTGCTGCACAAAGAGCATACAGTAATAATACTTTACTTGATTTTGAATTCAGTGTTGTATTCAGTAACTACACAACCTCAGAAGCTATCAGATGGCAAGAGCAACATAGTAAGGCTACAAGTTGGTCTAAGAATAGAATGATCGAATTACAACAAGATTCTAAAGCATCTAAGGTAGTTAAGGCTATCAAAGATTCAGATGTAGAGTTAGAGCGTATGATTGCTACAAGCAAACATAAAAATAAAAACTCGCTTATCACGTATAGTTATCTTACAAACATTATTGATGAGTTATTCGATATTCAAACAAGACGTGAGGAAGTTAATTTAGCTGAAGATTTAAGCAAGGTATTATTTTTAATCAATGAATTAAAAGAAGTAAATTTAACTTTTAAATCGCAAGCTATTGTTAAATCTTTCATAAAATTGTATGCTAATAGTTATAATAAAGAAATTAGTGAATTCACAAACTTTATGGAAGAGTTATTAGAATATCTTCGTAACCATGAATATGATTTTACTATGGCGGGCAACAAACTAAAAGATAATGAAAAATTAGCAGATCAGAAAATTGAAAAACTAAAAAACAAAATTGAAAAAACTGAAGGAATTAGGTGAGGACTATGAAATTTTATTCTTACTTTTACAAACAGGATTTTTTAGAAACTATTGAAAACGAAAATACTAAAAAACATTTTATGTCATTGTTTAATATCACTGAAAAGTTGGAATCTCAATTAGATAAGGATTTGTATAATTTCAACAATGAAGAAATTAAAATTTTGTTGTATTCGTTCAATTCGGCACATAAAAACACTTTATATACTTATCTTCATCAGCTAAGACAATATTGTGATTATGCTATTGAGAATGGAGATAAACAAAGCAATATTAATTTATATAAAATTTTTCCCGTGTCTTCACTAGAGGATTATCTAGTCACATATAAACTAAAGCATTTAAGTAAAGATGATATGAATGAAGCATTGAAGGATATTTATAACTGGGTAGATTATGCATTATGCTTATCTTTGTTTGAAGGTATTGGAGGTTATGAACACTCAGAAATAACTAACATGAAGATTGATCATGTAAAGCAGGCTTCAACTCAACAAGTCAAAAAATATGATGAGTTATATTACACAATCACATTGCATGGTATTGATAAGAATACAGGAGATATTAAAACAAGAGATTTAGATATTTCTGAGGAATTACTCAATGCATTGTTAAAAACTTATGGTGAGCAAACTTATTATCCTAGCAATGGTGAAGCTGACGAAAAGCATAGTAGCCGAGATATTATTATGGGAGACCATATTTTTAGAAATATTGCTGTAGGAAAAGCCGAGTCAGATCAAGTGGACAAGCAATTTGTTTACCGCAAACTAAGAAAGATTAATGAATGGACTGAAGGATTAATTTCATCATTGACAACTATTATTAATTCAGGTATAATTTATCATTATAGCCTTCTTGCGAAAGAAAATCAGATTACATTACAAGACACAGAAGAAATTTTTAGAAGATATGATAAGTTTGTACCAGAAAACTATCCTAATTTGAAGTTCAAAGAATTTTTAAAGAAACATAAAAATGCATTATATGAATTATATAATGTGGAAGTAATTGATTAATCCCCATTAAGGGGTTACATAAAAATAAAATATAAATATTAAAAAAATGCTTGATTGTCTTCTAAAAAAATGATATAATGTAAAGGTAGTTCAATTTGTATCATTTTTTTGCAAGATAATTGCAAAGATAAATTATAGAAAGGGAGATTAATTGGCACATTACACATTACAAGTACATCGTGACAAGTCGTTGGAAAAGTTAAAAGAGAAGGATTGGGAAGAAATTGAACAAGAAGCATTACAAGACATGTTTAAACTGATTAAGAAACACATTAATATCCATTTAATGAGTGGAGAAGATGGATCAAGTACAGTTATTGAATTTGATATTGTCGCTGAAACGCCTAAAATTTACAGAAACAAAGAACACAAGAGACAATTAGAATTCAACCAGTTTAAAGAACAGGAGAATTAATTATGGATTTAAAAACAAAATATGTATCACTGGTTGCCGACATTGGGAACTTTGATGGAACAATCTATGATTTAGTAGTTTTTCTTAGAAAAAGAGCAATCAGTGATTTAGTTAGAATGTGTGAAACACAGCTAGTTAATGAGAATGAATCTTTTTCGGATGTAGGAGACACCTATAGAGATAGTCCATTCCAAGAAGGTTTTGAAGAGCAGTATGAACAAGCTCCAGAATTGGAAGAAGTCGAATCTGTAGATCCAGTGGTTACACCTCCAACTAATATTTATTCTTATTTAGATGTTAATTTAGGGACAAAGATTAGTAGTTTTCAAAGTGTGATTGCTTATTACGATAGTATTATCGCAGTAAACGGAGTAATCACTGATACTACCAATCCTGCATTGGATATGGTAAATAAATTTAAAGAGTTAGAAAATGTTTACACTACATATGGATCATTTGAGTTATCTACTGTTTATATTACAGCGTAAGGAGATTACATAAATGAAATTTTTAGTTATTAAACCTAGAGGAACAGACAAACTAGGAGATGAAAGCAAGCGTATTGTTGAATATGATGCTTCTAAGCTTCCATCATATGAAGCATTTGTGCAACAACAAGTGGGAAAACATGTAGTATCACGTATTGTTGGTGACTATGTATTCTGGATTGCAGACCCGAATCGTGTAGTTGTTAGTGATATTGAAGAATTTGAAGTTCCTAGCAATGATGCAATGACAAGTAATCTTATGTTAAATGAAAAAGATTTAGCAAAAGGTAACGTTGTTGTAACGGGTAACGCACGATTAAACACAGATTTATACAGCGGATTAGAAGACCAAGATATTGCTTACATACTGAACGCATTTACTTTAAGTGGAGTGTTATTAGTGGCAGATGCAAATAATGTGCAAGTGGCAGTCGATCAATTAACTGACTCGATTCTATCGCCTAATGGGTTGTTATTAGGTAACACTGTTGATATTGTTCCTGATATTCCAATCATTGATGATTCAATTCCTGAATATTTAAATGATGAAATTGTAGAGTGAGATTATATAGTTGTCTAGGTAGTTTTACATAAAAATTGTTATTAAATAAATTATATAAAAAACTAATGAGAAAATGGAGAGATTTTATAATGGCAGAAATTAAAAAACAATACGAAAACCGAGTAAACCTTACAGGAGTTCTAAAAGAATTTAAAGTTATCCACAAAGATGAAGCTGGAGCAGACAAAATTCCTATGAAGATTGTTAATGCAATTGTTGAGACAACTGAGGGTGAGGAACATCGTGTATCTATGATGGCTATGAAGTCATATAAAGATAAGAAAGATCCGACTAAACGTGTTGAAAACAAAAACTATAAAGCAATTGAAACAATGGAAGAACGTTATGTATCTAAGGAAGATGTTGCTAATGGTGCTGAAGGAAATGCTACTGTAGTAAATGTGTTCGGTTCATTAGAAGTGAATATGTACAAAGATAAAAACACAGGTGAAGTTAGAGAGAATCCACAGATTGTAGCACGAAACATTTCTGAGAACAAAAATGCTAACCCTGAAGATTTTGGTGCAACATTCACATTAACAGTATATGTATCTTCACGAGGTGTTCGTTTAACTGATGCACAGGGTGAGGAAACGGATCAAGTTAAATTTAAAGGGTTTACAGTAGATTATCGAGGACAAGCTCATCCATTTGAATTCTCAGCAGACGATGAAAACGGAGTAGCTTCATACTTTGAAGATGATGTTGAAGTAGGTTCTACAATGACATTACAAGGTAAAATTTATAACAAGTATATTGTTAAAGAAGTAGTGCGTCAGAGTGAAAATTCTATTGGTAAACCTATCGTAGATACTAAGCGTGAAACTGATAGACGTATTTTAGTTATTGGTGGTAACGTGATTGAGGAAGATACTCCGTCACACATTGATTCTAAAACAGCTAAAGAAGCAATGGAGAAATATGAAGCAGCTAAAGTAGATATTAAGTCCAAAGAAGATAAAAAAGAAGAAGTTAAAAAAGGAATTACAGGTGTTAAGAAGAAAACGACAGCGATTGACGAAGATTCGTTACCCTTCTAAATACATACATAATTTAGATAAATTATAAATACATATTGAGGTGGGGGAACTCACCTCTCAAATAAAAATAAAATTAAAGATTTTAAAGACCCTGTCTCTTAACCTGTATATGACCCAAAAGATAAGATTGAAGTAAATTCTTACTAACTAAAATAAATTATAAGATAAAAGGGAGATAAATAATTATGATTAAAGTATATGAAAAGAAACAAACACTGGTAGATTCAATTCAATGGAACGGAGATAACTATGTAGAAGTAACTAAATTTATTATTAAGAACACTAAGAAGCCAATTCAATATTTTACACATTGTGGGTTCGATACATTTATGATTAATTTTCATAGTAAAGATGTGAGGGTTGTTAAAAATGGAGACTACATTGTTACAGAAAATGATGATGTTCTGGTGGTGACTGAAGATACATTTAAAAAGAATTATAAGTGTGTTGGTGTTAACAGAGGAAGCTTAAAAGGATCTACAGGGCTGTACAAAGAAATTGCAGGTGGGGAATTAAGAACGTCTACAATATGTGCAAAAGATTTATTAAAAGTGTTAAAAGAAAATGGAATAACAGTTTGTGACTAAAAATATAATTTGATAAAATGAGGATTTCATGGGAGGAAACATAAGAATGAATATTGAAAAAGTAATTATTGACTCGTTACAAAATAATGATTTAGTACAAGAAGTATTTAGCTATGGTTACGAAATTAAAGCAAAACTTGAAAATCGCAGAGGTGACAGACGATTAAAAATAATAGTAATATCACTTTATAATAATTTCGAGCCTTATGAAAAAGAATATGAGTGGTATCACATTGAAATTGACTTAAAGAAAAATTGGGATAAACCACGTCATGAATGGATTGCTAGTAAGGTTAAAGAAATCTTAACTGAGTTAAAAAATGAGATAGATCAGCATGAGGAAGATTTAGAGAAGATCAGGGAAGAGTTTAAAAAACTTCCTGTTGATTCTAAAAATATGAATAACTTTAGTTTTGGGGGAGGAAAATTATTCCTCGATGATATTAAATTTGATAATATTAAATCTGGTTCTTTAATTACCAAACATAAACCAACAACTATTACAGCAAAAACGATAAAAATAATAGATGAGAATGAAAATGTAGTAGCTATTCTTAATCAAGATGGATATAGACCAGTTAAGAAAGAAGAGGGAGAATAGTTATGCAGATTACTAAATATGAAGGCAAAGAAAATTATTATTTTGAATTTACTAATGATCAAGATAGATATGTAGTTGATATTCCAATGAACGATAAAGAAGAAGTAGTTACTTTATATTATAGATTTCATACACAAAATGGTGGGGAAAGATATGGAACAGTAGAGTTTAATGTTGGGAGTTATGATAAACAATCTCATTTAAAAATTGGAGTTCCACCAGCAGAATTTTATAAATTAAAAATTTGTAATGATATTAAAGAATTGTTATTGATGAGTGATGAAGAACAATTAAGATATTTAGATCAATTATTTAATTTTAGAAATGAAAGATAAGTTTTAAAAGATTGGAAAGTGAGTAAATGGTATCAAAAATACAGCAAAGAATTACTAAACTAAAAGAACAAAGGATTAAGGAAGATATTGAAAAACTAGGAGAAGATTTTTTTAAGTTGGAGAAGATCGGAAATAGATATGTTCCGAATGAACAACAAAAAGAATTTATTATTAATACGTATCAGATGAAATATGAGGATGGAAAATCATTGGGGCAACGTTTTGATAGAAGCAGCACATGGATTAATGAAAGATTAAAACGATGGGGAGTTCCTATTAAAAAGCCGAGTGAGTTATTTACATTGCACGAGTATAATGAAGATTATTTTAAAGTAATTGACACAGAAGAAAAAGCATATTGGCTGGGAATGATATATGCTGATGGAACTATTACTTATAACAAGTTACAAAAGAATGGAAAAACAAGAAATAGATTTAAGTTAACTTTAAAAGCAACCGATAAACCTCACTTGGAAAAGTTTGCTCATGCTATTGATTTTAAATATCCCGAACTTAATGTACATAAAACAATAGTAGAAGGTAAAGAATATGAATACGTAGATTTAATTGCTAGTTCTCCTACTTTTATTAAACATTTGATTGATAAAGGTATGATTCCAACTAACAACTCCATAGGAAGAGATAAAAAGGAATTGATTCGTTTTCCACAAGAAGACAAACTCCCTCGTCATTTACTTAAACACTTTGTAAGAGGATATTTTGATGGTGATGGATCATTAACCAAACAACGCTATGAAGGTAAGGTAATTGATACTCAACATTATACAGTAAAGATTGTCAGCAATAAAATATTTTGTCAGCAATTAAAAGATTTCTTTGAGTTGCATGAATTAACTGACTATAAAAAACAGACAAAAAATATTTATAAAAAAAAAGATAGTTACATATATACTTTTGAATCTGGTGGTAATCATCGAGTTTATCATATTTACAATAAATTTTATAAAGATGCGAATATTTATTTAGATAGAAAGTATAACAAGTTTAAACAATTTATAGATTATTTCAAAGAAAATAATTTTACAAATGATGAATATTCAAACAGACCAATGCACCATGACAAACGTATTAACAATAAAACAAATAAACTAATTTTTGAATAATAGGAGAGATAAATTTTATGTCATTAGATATTTTTAACCCAACAGTTTCAGTAGTACCAAAAGGATTAGAAGGAAAAACAATTTTACTTTATGGTCAAAACTCTTCAGGTAAGACTAAACAAGCAGCACGAATGAGTAAACCGTATTACTTAGGTTTTGAGAAAGGTTTAAATGCAATCTCAGGTATTCCTTTTACATATATCACTAAATGGTCAGACTTTAAAAAGCTTAATAAACAGTTTACTGGTAAAGATGCAGATAAAGCACGAGAAATATATGATACTCTAATCTTTGATACAGTTGATATTGCTGCTATCTATTGTCAGAGTTATGTGGCTAGTCAACATGGTGCGGTTGATATTGCGTCAGGAAATGGTGGATATGGATTATGGAGTCAATACCGTACAGAATTCTGGGGAGAAATTGATAAATTAACTTCAGTGGGATATACAGTAGTATTTATTGGACACCAAGCTAAAGAAAAAGATACTGAACAATGGATTCCTTCTGGAGACGTTAGATCAATGGGAATCGTTCGTGACTTAGTGGACATCACAGTATTCTTAAAAACAAATGGTGTAGATGAAGATGGCAATGTAATTCTTTCGACAGGATATGTTCGTGAAACCCCTGAATACTTTGCACGTTCACGCTTTGATTTAATGCCTAACGAAATTAATCCATTTACAGCAGAGAATTTAGAAAAAGCAATTCAATTAGGTATTGAACGTGATGAAGCACAAGGTGGTAAAGCAGTATCTTATGAGGAATATGTTGAAAATACTAAAACTGATGAATTAGACTTTGAGGAGATTAAACAAGAGTTACGCAATATTGGTAACAAATACTATGAAGAAGATCGTTTAGAAGAGTTTACTGAAGCAATGAAAGATACATTTGGTGAAGGAGTTCAACCAGTAGATTTAAAAGAGAAACAAGTTGAAGCTATGTCTATCCTATTAGATGAGCTTAAAGAAAAATTATAATAAACAAATTATAAATACATAATATACAATAGAATAGTAGACTACCATATCTACTATTCTTCTCTATCACTATTAGAAACAGGTGATCTACATAGCACAAAAAGTTAAATGTCCATATTGTGGACAACAAGACACTAAAGATAATCTAGTACAAGTTGGTAGGAGATACTGGCATCAAGAATGTATTGAACAAAATGAAGCTGATAAATCAGAAGAAGATTTAATCATAGAACGTGATAAAAGGGAGCGTAAGCAACTCATACAGTATATATGTGAGTTATATCAAACAAAGAATCCTAATCCACGTATTATGAAACAAATTAAACAGTTTCACGAAGAAAATGAGTACAGATACTTTGCTATACAGTTAGCCTTAGAATATTTTTATATTATCAAGGATAATCCTATTAAAACAACTGCAACTATCGGAATAGTACCGTATGTCATGGAAGATGCTCAGAATTACTACAGAAGAATCGCTAGTATTCAACAGCAGAATGAAGTAGATATTGAAATACAAAAAGTATTTATTAAGTCACCACAAGCAACTGTGAATAGACGTAAGAAATATATCAATATGGAAGAATTATAGAAAGTGGTGGAATAAGTAGATGGATTTGTTTCCAACTAGATCAATGTGTAGTGCATTGAGTTGTTTAATGAAAGAACCAAGCTTATTAGAAACAAGTAAGATTAAACTAGAACGTTCAGATTTTTATGCTAATGGTCAAAGTAAGTTTCATCAAATTATATTCGCTTCAATTAGCAATCTATTTCAAGATGGTTTATCAACAATTAAACCTCAAGATATTGATGAATTTATCAGTCATCACGACAGTTTATATGAAATTTACAACCAAAATAATGGAATTGAATTTTTATATGAAATTGAGAAAATAGCTAATCCTGACTCATATCATCGCTACGCCAATCGTATTAAGAAATTCTCACTGTTAAGAGAGATAGTGGCTAATGGATTTTCTTTGGAAGGTATCTATGAGGAATCGGAAGATACTGAAGAAAATACAGCAATGCAGAATAGATTTGAACAGTTAACAGTAGAAGATATTATTGAATATTACGAAAAGATTGTTAATGACTTTGCAAGTAACTTTAAGATAGGTTACGATACTGAAGCTGGTTATGCTGGTGAGCATGGATTAGAGTTGTTAGAAAGTTTCAAAGAGTCACCACAATATGGAGTAGCGACATGCGGATTATTACAAAATTCAATATTCAGAGGGCATTTGCTAGGTGCTTCTATGTTACGTTCTGCTCCAACTAACACATTTAAGTCACGTATTTCATTAGCAGAAGCTACTGATTTAGCTATTTCTAAGTGGTATGATTGGGATAAGAATGAATGGATTACGAAAAGAAAAGCTGAAAAAGTATTGTATATCACAACCGAGATGGAACAAGAAGAATTAGAGCCTACTTTATGGGCATATATCTCTGGAGTTAAAGAAGAAGATATTAGAGATTACAACCTTAATGATAAACAAGTGGAAGTAGTAAAAGAAGCTATTATCCAATTAAAAGAACAGAAAAACTTTTTCTTTGAATACGTTCCTAAGTTTGATCCAACTACAATTAATGCAATAGTAAAAAAATATGCAGTCCAATATAATGTAGACTATGTATTCTTTGATTACATTCATCTAAACTTTGAAATTATGCAGGAAATAGCAAGTAAAACTAAAGGTATGAATACTCGTGAGGATATGATGTTAAGTATCTTTGCTGCGGGATTAGTAGAGTTATCTAAAGAATATGGATTCCATTTATCTACTTCTACTCAAGTTAATGGTGAGATGCAAAATGCTAAAAAACTCGATCAGAATGTATTGCGTGGTGCTAAGGCGATGGCTGATAAGTTTACTAAGGCATGTATCATGACTAAGCCAACTAAAGAAGATGAAGAAGTGATAGATAAACTAATGGGGGAAGGAATTAAAAAACGTCCTAACATGATATGGCATATCTATAAGAATCGTCATTCTAAGTTTAAAGGTAAACTCTATTTGTATATTGATTTTGATACTATGCGTATGACAGATTTATTTATGACAGACGATCAAGACAATATATTAAAAGTACCTCCTAAAGAATTAATTGTTAAAGAAGAACAAAAAACTGAAGAACCTCTATTCTAAGGGGGATTTAGATGTTTGATAAAGACAAATTCAAAGAATCTTTGACTGTAGATGATATTAAAAGAATATTTGATTATTATAATGCTGAAAGTTATGAAGGTAAAAATAATGAATTGATAGCAGAAACATGTTGTCATAATAAAAGTAATGGTTCACACAAACTTTATTATTATTCCGATTCACATTCATTTCACTGTTATACTGGCTGTGGATCGTTTGATATATATGATTTGATTGAAAAAGTTAATAAAACAAGAGGGAATAAAATTAACTTTAAACAATCTATTCAAGAATTAGGGATCATATTAGGTGTTAATATTAACTTCAGTCAACAAATGGTGGGTATTCAGCACAAAGTTAAATTAATTAATGATTGGGAATGGTTGAAACGACTTCAACGCAAGGAGAAGATTGTTCCAGAGCTACATAATCATAATTCCAATATACTAAAATACTTTTCTGAGATGTATCCGAGCGATTGGTATGAAGCTGGTATTAGTGTGGAAACAATGGAAAAATATCAGATTAAATTCTATCCTGAGATGTTTCAGACAATTATCCCTCATTTCTCTGACAAAGGGGATTTAGTTGGAATTAGAAGTCGTAACTGGGATAAACGACTGGTTAAACGTGCTAAATATATCCCGACATATATTGGGGATAAGGGATATAACCATCCATTAGGATATGCTTTGTACGGTTTATATCAAAATAAAGAGACAATCAAACGTAAGAAGAAAGTTATGATTGTAGAAGGTGAGAAAAGCTGTTTATTCTCAGACACAATGTATGGTGATGATAATTTCGTGGTAGCTATTTGTGGATCAAATATGAGTAGATACCAAGTAGATTTATTATTAGACTTAGGTATTGAACAAGTAATCATAGCTTTGGATAAAGAATATATCATGGTTGATACTCCAGAATATGACGAATATATGGATAAAGTTAAAAAGATTGCGAGAATGTTTGCACCTTATGTAAGTACATATCATATTACTGACACTAGAGGTAAGTTAGGATTTAAGGATAGTCCTTTAGATGTTAGTAAAGATGATTTAGAAGATATAATGCAACATGATAAACATTTAATAACATTAAAAGATATTAGAAATGAGGATTAAAAGATGAAAGTAAAGCTTAAAAGCGAATATACTGATTCTATTAATCCTCTTCATTTTGTTCTAAAGAATCGTGGGATAAAGGAAGAGGATATAGAGAAAGTGATTGATCCAACAGAAGATTTAATGCCGCACTGGAGAAAGTTAAGACATATTGAAGAAGGCATCGCTTTGTTGAATAGACATATTGAAAATGGTAGTAAGATTGGTGTGTACTGTGATAGTGATTTTGATGGTGAAACAAGTACTGCCATTATGTACAAGTATTTAATTAACTATCTAGGTTTAGACAAAGATAAAGTCAAGATTATTATTCATAAGAAGAGTAAGGCTCACGGTGTAATAGCAGAAGAAGTGTTAGAAGTATTAGCTGAAGGAGATTTACTTATCTCACCTGACGCTGGTTCTAGTGATTTCTCAGAACATGATATACTATATACTAAGGGTATTGACGTGTTAGTTATAGATCATCACTTAGCTGAATACAGACAAAATGCTAGAGCAGTTATTATAAACAATCAAAACTCACCTGATTTCCCTAATAAATCATTAACAGGATCAGCTATGGTATATCTATTCTGTAAAGGTTATAGTGAAATGTTTGGATTAGAAGAACCTAGAAGCTTATTAGATTTAGCTGCGAGTGGGATGGTAGCAGATAGAGCGGACTTTAGTAAAGATTTAGGATCATATTATTTAATGCGTGAGGGATTAAAAAGAGAGAATATTCATAGTAAAATGCTAAAATTAGTTATCAGCAAGAATAGCAATATGTCTGACGATAGAGATTTAACAGCTAAAGATATTGGTTTCAATGTTGCCCCCATGTTTAATTCAGTATTCAGAATGGGAACGGAAAAAGAGTTGAAACAAATGATTCATGGATTCTGTGAAATGGATTATATGATATATAATAGTCGCAAGGAGATGGAACAGAGTGTCACTGAAGAAGGATATTTGAGAGCTATGTCAGTTAAGCGTAGACAGAAGAAGACTGAAGATAGCGTGATGGAACAAATTATCGAGAGAATTAAAGAAAAACAATCAGATAAATATAAAATCTTAATTGTTAATTCTACGGATATTATAGAAGACTCAGGACTTAACGGACTCATTGCAATGAAGTTAGTGCGTGAATATAATAAACCTGTTCTGATGGTTAAAGTTGTAGGAGATGAGTTAAAAGGATCTGCTAGGAATGTTCCCAATTGTCCTATTAAAAGTCTGAATAACTTCTTAACATCAACTGGTAAGTTTGAATGTGCAGGACATGATAATGCGTTTGGTGTCTCATTTAAAATTGAAGATGCAGGAACTATACAAGAGGAATTAGAAGATCTATTAAAAGATGTAGACTTTAATGATACACAATACGAGGTAGACTTTGAATGGACAAGTCATGTGGATACAGAAGTTATCTATGAGTTAGTTAATCATTCACATATTTGGTGCAATGGTATTGATGAACCATTAATTCATATCAAAGAAAAGTTGATTAATAAGAATGAAATAAACTTTATTGGTGCAACAGGTAGTACGATGAAAGTTACTATTGATGGAGTGGATTGTATTAAGTTTAGACTGACTGATTCAGAAAAACATGAGATAGCAACAAGCGGAAGCTACATCAAATTGAGTTTAGTGTGTACAGCTTCAGTAAATACATATAATGGAATGGATAAACCGCAATTACTAATTGAAGACTTTGAGATAGAAGAAGCTGTATTTGAGGATGTTCAAGGATTAAGTTTGGATCAACTACCTTTTTAAAAATAAATTATAAATATTTGATAAAAGGTGTTGACGTATATTTCATTAAGTAGTATAGTAATAGATGTAAGGGATAACCCCTTACAGACTATGTTCTGAGTTATAGTTAACATTCCTATTCAGAGGAAGACTGGTGTGATTCCAGTAAAGAACACTACCACCTTTTTATAATTAAATTAAAAGCACTTGCTGTCTGTTTCTACCACCTTCAGATATGTAAGTGCTTTTAATATATAAAAAACTATAAGATGATCAAATAAAGAATATTAAATAAATTATAAATAATATTTGACAATGAAGTTGTAATAGATTAATATATAGTTAAGCAAAGAAAACAAATATTAAACATGAATGGAGAGATTGAGATGACTGAAAGAAAAACAGATTTAGAAGTTCAAGTCACTGGAGAAGATGGGAATGTATTTAATATTGTTGGTATCGTGTCAAAACAACTAAGAAGAAATGGTTATACTGAATATTCAAATGAAGTCTTTACACACATGAAGCAATGTGGTAGTTATGATGAAGTACTACAAATGCTACAAGAATATGTTGAGCTATATTAAATAAAATCTCGATTTTAAATTAGGAGGAAATGAAAATGAAGTTTGAAATTCAAGTACCCAAAAAGTTTGTGTTTTATGATAGTGAACTAGAAAAATTCTTAACAGAGTTTACTACCTTATGTTTAAAATATAAAAATAAAGAATGTTATGCTGGGGATATTATTCATGATTTTATTCAGTTATATGATGAATGTATTGAAAAAGACGAAGAATAAAAGTTAAATTGAAATCAAAGGAGAGATAAGAATGAGGATGTTTTATGAAATAAAGCAAGATAAGGAAACTATTGAATTATATCGTCTTGGTTATACAATTCCTTCAAGATTATTAAGTATACCCACTGATGTAATAAGATTATCTAAAAAAGATTTAGAGCAATGGTTAAATGATGAAGAAGAAAAGAGAACATTTATAATTGATGGGGTAATTCAAAAACGATAAAACTTAGTTTTTAACAAAAAGGAGAGATAGTAAATGGGAATTTTAAACAAAGAAAGATTTAACAACATTTGTGATAGAAGTTTAATTAGTAATTCTCTTTTACCATACGAAATTGATAAATTATATAACTTTTTAGATGAGTTTGTATATGAGTTAGTCTACTGTCAAATTCATGAAGATTTCTCAGAGAAGCTTGATGAAATTAAAAGAGAAGCTATTGAAGAAGCTAAAGCAGAATTACGAGAAGAAGTAAGAGAAAGTATGATTTAAAATTTCAGTTTTATCAAATTAAATAAAATATAAGGAGAGAATAAATGAAAAAATTATTAGTATTATGTTCACTCTTATTATTAACAGGTTGTTCTGAAGATGACACAAAAGAGAATCATAAAACAGTAGAAAAAGAATACACGATTATTGGTATTACTGAAAAATATTCAAGGAGCGGCATATATCAAGATATAACTTTAGCTGATGATCAAGATATAACAAATTCATTTTGTATCAGAGTAAAGAAAAGCAACTTTGACAAAAGAATGAAAGCAGGAAAAACAGTTAGATTAGACAGGAGTAATATAAAGCGGAGTCATATTTATGCGTATTGCGACTAAGTAATAATGAAAAAATTATTAATCGTAGGATTGATCACTGTATCGAATGATAAAAGTAAGATTTTAAAGGGAGAGTATAAATGGTTATTGATTTATTTAAAACAGGTGTTGAAATAACATCTTTTGAAGAAGAATTAGTTGGTAAAGAAATTTCTTATATTAAGGTTGAGGATGAAGAAGTGTTTATAGTAACAAAAGATAGTATTATTTTTCATTCCGAATTTTATAGAGATTACGAAAACTGTCTTTGCAACAGAAGTTATAGTGTAGAAGATTATTGTAAAATGTTTGAACTCGATGATAGAGAAGATATTAGAGAAATGTTATTGAATAATTATCTAGTTAACTATGAAGCTGTAGAGCAATTAGAGAAAATACAGAAGGAAAAGAAATTAAAACAACAACGAAAGAATGAAGAACGAGAATATCAACAATATTTAAAATTAAAAGCAAAATATGAGGGAGATAATAATGGATAAAGTATATCTGTTAGAACGAATTAGCAGTAGTTGGGATTCAAGTTTTATTGATCGCAAAGGTTATAAAACTAAAGAGGAAGCTATTAAAGAGTTATGGCACAGAGGGTATAACATTGTAGAAGAAGAATATGTTCTAAGTCAAGACCATGTAAATTCCAGCCCCTATATTCAAAGTACAGGCTTAGAATATTTTAATACATATATAGAGGAAAATAGAGACGAATGGTATAGAATTTTAGTATTGGAATTATAAATGGTTAGTTTTATCACATTAAAAGGAGAATGAATATGACAAAAGATTATAACAAACAGAATATCGAAGCACAGACTGATCAGTTAAATCGTAATATCGCACGAATGAAAGAAAATGGTTTTATTAATACGAATGATATTTCAGACGGTTATCATACTTTTGAAGAACTATATCATCACAGAACGATATTGTTTGCCACTATTTGTAATATGCATCATGACTACTATGGAGAAGTTTATAGTAACAATGAGACCCCAATGATTTGGAAATCTAAACTACACGCAGACGGAACTATGTATGATGGTATGTTTATTGCTGGGTTTGAAACACCTGAAGGAAGTTACACTTACCATTGTGAAATGGAGTATTGGGATATATTCCATAACACTGAAATTCCTAAAGCACCTAAATGGGATGGACATATCTCGGATGATGTAACTAGAATGTTAAGTGTAGATATTTAAGGAGAGTAAATTATGTTAATAGAAGGATATGTAATTAAAGTAAAAGAAGGTTATTTACAATCTTTAACAGCACCACCTCAAAGAAAACCATACAACACTACTGAAATACTTAAGGTTATTAACGATAAACACAAGGCTTTGTTTACCACTAACAAAGAACATGCTGATATGATCGCTATAATTGCTGATGGAGAAGTGATACCTGATAAGAAATTTAAACATGGAGGAAGATGGGATTGAATACACCAAAATTCAAAGCAGAATATCAAGGCAAACTTTATGATGTAACAGCTATGCACTTATTAGAGGGTGCTTATGTCTTGTTAGCTGGAGAGGTAACTAAAGATGGTATTGAAGATATTGAAGTGCCTTTTAGTGAATTGGATAAATTTTATGAAGATAAAGCATTGTATCGCATGGAATGGAATTAATAGTAGATTGTTAAAATCGGAGGAAAATAGTTGTGATAAAGAATAAAATGACAAGCAGCCATTATGTAGTGGAACAAAAAAACAAAGGATTATTTTTAACAGGTTTTTTCAATAAAGAAGTATGGAAAACGTCAGATCGTGATAAAGCATTTAGAAAAGCGAATAAAGTTGATGGTGTTGTAAGAATATTAGTAGAGAGTACAGAAGTATATGAATTAGATTAAAGGGGGATATTTTATGAAAGATCGAGTTATTAAAGTTAGATATGCTAATCCAAAAGGAAAAAAGCAACCGTATTATTATGTTGTCAGTTGGAACGACAATAGTATTATTGGTACATATAACCTATATGAAGCAAGTGTATTTACTTATATCAAAGATGAAGAACAATTCAAACAACATTTTCCTGATTGGTTGGATTGGGAATTAGTTCCTCTTATTCAAGAGAGAAGCGTTTTAGATTTAGGGATAAGTGCAGAAGAAACTAATAAGATGATTGAATTAATGAATAAATAAAAGATTAATTTTAAAGGAGATAAATTATGAAACAATTAATATTATTAAGAGGTTGTCCAGCGAGTGGTAAATCAACTTTTGTAAAAGAAAACGGGCTAGAGCCTTATACACTTTCACCAGATGTATTAAGAACACAATGGTCTGCACCTGTATACGATACAAATGGTAAAGCAGTTATTAGTCAAGAGAATGATCGTCAAGTGTGGGAATCATTATTTCATATTCTTGAGGAAAGAATGAAAAAGGGTGAGTTTATTGTAGTTGATGCTACTCATTCTACAGCTAAACTAATCAATAAATATAAACAATTACGTGCTGACTATGGATATAGAACTTATGTAGTAGATTTCAATGTACCATTAGATGTGTGTTTAGAACGCAATGCACAGCGTGAATCTCATAAATTTGTACCAGAGGAAGTAATTGAAAATATTCATGAAAGGTTACAACATGAGAATATCCCTAGTTTCGCTAAAGTGGTTAAACCTGAAGATTTGTTTGAAGAGATCAAATGGAAGGCTCAAGACTTTAATCATTTTGACAAAATTCATGTGATTGGTGATGTACATGGATGCTACACAGCTTTAAATCAGTTGATGAATTATGAACAAGTGGCAGATAATCAGAATATCGCTTATGTGTTTGTAGGAGATTTGTTTGATCGTGGTTTAGAAAATACTAAAGTATTTGAATTCATTGAGTCTATTTATCAGTTACCTAATGTGTTTATTATTGAGGGAAATCACGAGCGTCATCTACGAGGATATGTAAAACGTCATAGTGAGTTGGTTGAGAAAAGTTTGAAAGAAGGTAAGTCTGATAATCAAGTATTCAAAGAATATTATCGAGCTTCAGGTTTTATTGAAACGACATTAAAAGAGTTTGTTGATAATGGCATCACACCAGAACGAGTAAAACCACTTCTTAAAAAGTTATTACAATGTTTGTATATTGAATACGCTGGAACAAAATATATCATTACACATGGTGGTATTTTACCGAATATGGTAGATAGTCTTAATTTAGTATCTACATATCAGTTAATCAATGGTGTTGGTGAATATGAATTTGAAATTGATGATGTGTGGGGAAGAGAAGTTTCTGAAAGTAAGCTAATTCAAATTCATGGACATAGAAACCTGTATCGCAATCCATTAGAAGTCACTAATTCAATTAACCTCGAAGGTAGAGTGGAAAAAGGTGGAAGCCTACGTTTTGCTATCCTGTTTAACAATGGTGCAATTGCTGTTCAAGAAATTGAAAATGATGTATTTGATTCTAAATGGTTGTTATCAAATAAACATACTGATCAACTAGATGAAGACATTACAGTAGAACAATTTATTAAACTTGCGGATACCAACAATAAAGATGTTAAAGTTAAGCATCAGTATGACAATGTTCATTCTATTAATTTTACTAATAAACTATTTAATAGTCGTAAATGGAATCAGCTTGCTGTGCATGCTAGAGGATTATTTGTAAGAAAAGACGGAGAAAATTCAAAAGTGTTAGGCAGAGCTTATAATAAGTTCTTCAATATCAATGAAATGAAAGAAACCAAAATTGAAAATATGGTTGATACAATCCAATTCCCATTGTATGGTTATAAAAAGGAAAATGGGTACTTAGGATTAATGTTCTATGATGAAGAAATTGATGAAATCATCTTTGCTTCTAAAAGCACAACTCATTTAAACCAATATAATAATCAATATGCAGTAGAATTAAAACGTATTTTTGAAACAACTTTAAATAATGAACAAAAAAATGAGATTATTGAAATGCTTAAAGAAAATTCGGATACGTTCTTATTTGAAGTTATTTCACCTAATTTTGACCCTCATATTGTTTCGTATGAAAAAGAAAAGTTAATATTTTTAGATATTATAAGAAATGATTTAAAATTTGGAAAATTAGATTATAGAACTTTAGAAATGTATGTAAGAATAGTTTTAAAAATGGAATATAAAAAACGTGATTTTACATTTAATAACTGGACAGAATTTTATCAATGGTATAAAGTTGCTAAAGATGATCTTTCTATTCAACATGAAGGCTGGGTATTTGAAGATGCTTCAGGTTTTATGTTTAAATTCAAATCTAAATGGTATTCTGACTGGAAGTATATGCGTGGCTTAAAAGATGGATTAAAGTCTGGTAAAGCACCTAAGCAATATATCTTACAGAATAATCCAGAGTTAAGAAGATTTTTCTATTGGTTGAAGAAGCAAGACGAATTAAAATGGCAACAAGATATTATTAGTTTAAGAGAAGAGTTTTATGAACTAGATAAAAATTCAATTTTAACGGAGGGAGAATAAAATATGGAGGTATATGTAGTAGTAGAAGCTTATGTAACAGGACATGGTGATGATGATTTTACTGTATGGAATGTGTTTAAAAATCAGGAGAAGGCTTTAGAACGCAAGCATGAGTTAATTAAGAAGCATCCAGATAGCGATTTTGATGTAGTACCAACTGAATTCATTGAGTAAAATATTAAGGAGAATAAATTATGAATAACAAAGTAAAAGAAATTCATTTAATATTAGAAAATTGTGAATATGTGGTTGTTCCAACTAAACATTTGGCTGAGGTAATTTTAAGTGAGATTGTACATGAGATTACAAGAGAAGCGATTAATAGTGTAACTAAAAGTCTTAAAACTAAATTAGTATATTTAGAGGTTCTTAAACCTGAAGAACTTAAAGTATATGGTTTCGGTGAGGAGTTTGATGACTATACCTGTAAAGAACGTATTAATAATGGTGGGGATATTACTGGAATTCAGATTATCTATCAAGATGACTCATCAGAGCATTATTGGGTTGAATGGAATCATGAAAGCGATTATTATAACAACTATCAAAAAGTAGAAGTGTCTAAGGAAGGTATTTTACATTTGCTGATCCACAAAGACAAGACACTAAAACAGTATTTAGATGAGATAGAAGAAGGTTATTATGATTATAAGATGAATGAAGATACTAACATGGAATTTGGATTCTGGGAGTAGTTTGAATAAAAGACTGAATTTTTAAAGAGGAGAAAATAGCATGAGTAAATTAGTAATCAAAGACCATAGATTTATCAAAGATGGTGAGTTTCCAGTTGAAGCAGGTCAAGTGAGAACAGATGAACATAACAATGTTGTATTAGTTGGTTTTGTTGATGACAAATTCTATTACACGCATCTGTATGGAGGATTTAATAGTTTTACACGTTCACAAGAATATATTGAAAAAGAATTTCCAATTCTATTGGATGCAGAGTTAGTGATTAAATAAAAACTGAATTTTATCCTAAAAATCAGAAAATTTAACGCTTGAAAACAAGGGGAAAAAGAGTATGAAAATTGAAGAATTAAGAGCAATCTCAGATAATGCTAGAAAAACAATTGAAGAAATGGAAAAACAAATTCAAATTAAACGTGACGAAGAAAAAAAGATACGTTTAAAAAGTTTAGATAATCATTATGTCATTCAATATATAGATAGCGAGATGTTTGAGGCAGCAACTTCTGGGGAGTTTAATGTTTGTATTGACTGGACTGAAAACATGGGTGTTAATCGTACAGATGTAGCTGAGTATTACCAATTAAAAGGTTTTCAAGTTACTTTTGATCGTGAGCAAGTTCTCCCTTTTGCAAGCTCAGAACGATTAAACTTATATTGGGGAGATTAAGACAGCTATTTTGGCTAGTCAAAACAAAATTTATTAAAGGAGAAATGAGAATGATTAGTGCAAAGCAAGCAAAAGAGAATCAACGAACAATTAATTGGAAAGACAATAAAAAAGCAGTAAGAGTCTTTGAAGAAGAAAAGAAAGAAGTGCTGAAAGAAATTGAAGAAGAAATTCATAAAGCATTAGTTGGAGATAGTAATTATATTTCTTATTTTATTTACACAAAAACACTATATAGTTTAGAAAGAGTTGCAAGTAGTACAGAATACAGTTTGGCTCACGAGGAATTAATTAGAGATGTGTGTAATCAATTGAATAATCTAGGATATAAAATTGAAACTGTAAAAAGTAATGTGCATTATACAGAATGGTGGGAAATTAGTTGGTAGATTTAAAGTGGTTTTAAACAAAGGAGAAGAATTATGGAATTAAAACTAATAAATACAGTCCATGTTGTAGAATGTGTTAGGACTCAATTAGATGCAGTAGAGTTAGAAGTCAGATCATTCACAACTAAAGAAGATGCGTTAAAGTTTACTGAATATATTAATAGTTATGTTGAAGGATTCAGAGCTAGGTATGAAGGCGAAGAACCAGTATATGAGATTGAAAAAGGAGAAGAAAAATAATGAGAAAAACAGTTAAAACAGGTAGAGGTACGGGAAAAACAATTGAAACAATTAATATGATGGAACGAGACAAAGAATTATATGTGATAGTTCCAAATAAGCAAGTTTATAAATCTATCTTGAAATCATGTAAATGGGATAATAATTTAGCTTTAACAGAAGAAGATATTAAGAATCTGTTAGAAAGAGTAGTGACTCCTAAAGATTTAAGAGAAGGTAAAGTTGATAAACGAAAGAAGTTTCATATTGAGGAAGCAGATCAATTATTACAAAACTTATTGGGAATCAATTTTGATACTATGACTACTTCTCATTGGCATGTAGAATCATTTAGAAGAAATGAATATGAAAAAGAAGGATTATAATTAAATAAATTATAGATAAGTGTTGTATTTGTTTCTAACTTATAGTATTATAAGTATTAGGAAATGAAATATAACACTTATTTTTTTAAAAGGGGAAAAATCAATTGACAAGAGAAGAAGCTATTCAATACTACCTCAGTGTGTTAGATCAAGCAGCAGTACCTATTGAAGTGTTCGTTAGCAGAGTCCTTAGAGGATATAAAATAGAAGAGTCTCTGAAAGAGAAGAGAATTAAGCCTAGTTATCTAAAAAGTTATATTACAGAGGTAGAGAAACAGAATAAACCTAAACAGAAGGAGATAACAAGAGAAGAAAGACAAATTAAGTTTTACATCGAGAATGATCTAAGCCTACCTAAAAAATATATGAAATATGCTAAAGAACATGGAATGATTATTAACTAAATAGTTGCAATTGCTATAAAGATAAATTATAATTAATAGTATAAAAAGAAATAAAATCAGAGATTTAAAAGGAGAGGGAGAAGTGGAACGTCAGATTTATGAATACAAAGAAAGAGTACCAGTAGTTTATATTATTGAATACACTGATAACACTGATTCAACAGAACCACGAAGGTATTTGGATTACACTTATTTCGACAAAATGGAGGATGTAATTAATCATCTTGAAAGCGAAGGTTTTGTACATGACTACGATGATTTTTGGGAAAATAATTTAACACATGAAGTCGCAGAGGTATTCACATTAGAAAGAAAACAAGGAGAAATCTAAATGGAATTAAGAATTATAATAACATATCATGGAACTGGTGGAATAGATGGCTACAAATATCAGGTTGAAAAATATATTCATGAAGTAGGTAAGTTTATTGAAATTGGTGAATTAGTTGATTTTCCAATAAAAGAAAAAATTGTTAGTTTGAATGGTATTCCATACGAAATTGTTAGGGAATACGATATTGATGAAACAGTTGAAGATGAAGAACTTGAAAAAAGGATCGTTGAACTAAAGAAATATAAAGCACCAAAATTTCATGAATTAAAATGGAATTTTTAAAAGGAGGATATAATATGATTAATAAACAGGAATTAATTAGAGAGCTTACTAAATTTAATATTTGGGATGAAGGTGTAAGAGTAAGACATTTAAAACGAGGAACTGAATATTACGTGTATGATATTGTTAGCAACGCAACTAATGATAGAGACGGAGAGGTGCTAGTCACTTATTCAGGAGAAGACGGAAAGACATGGGCAAGAGAGATTAATGAGTTTTGCGATGGTAGATTTGAGATCATAAAATAAAGTTTTATTTAGAAAAAGGAGAAGATGAAATGGCAGGTTTATATGTACTAAAGCAAGAACCTACTTTTAGAGCAATACAATTTACAGGTAATATTGATGAGATTGAAGAATTTTTATTAGGTACTGACAGAAAGGTGTATAGAGATTCTGAAGGTAACTTAGTAATTGACGAGATGCCATTAAATAACTATGACTATGTTGTGGAAATTATCAACGATATAGATGTTATGAGCGAAGTGTATTTTACAGAAAGATACAAACGTATTTATTAAAATAAAAGTTTTATTAGAAAAGGGGAAGATGAAAATGAATAAATTTAGAGCATATTACAAAGAATTAATGTGGCAAGTAGTAAAAATTGATTGGCTTAATGAGATTGTTGTACTAGCTGATGATTACGGATATATGACGGAAGATATTTCGCTCAAAGAGGTTATCTTAATGAAACCAACAGGATTATACGACATCGGAAAAAAAGATGAAGTATTTGAGGACGATATTGTATACGATGACCATAACGAAGAATACGGTGTTGTTGAATTTGATGAAGGTAAATTTGTAATTAGTTGGCAGTCTGCATATGTTGAAGATTTATTTGAACGAATCAACACACTTAGTGTGATTAGTAATATTCATAAAGAACCTGAATTAGTTACGCCAACGTTCAATCCTGAATTGAGATTAAAATAAAATTAAACATTTATAAAAGGAGATCAAAAAATGGAAAACGTATTTAATTTAAGAGATTTTGTAAATGAAGAAGAAGCTAAGGAAATTGAAAAGGTAACAGGTATTATTTCTGCAATGAGGGAAAAGAATATTAGTTGCGAAGAACTATCAAAGCATATTGGGTATTCTGAACAAGAAGTTGCTGAAATGTATAATTATTTAAATTTTAATAATGACTTATTAGAGAAAGCTGATAAGTATTTAAATAAATTAAAACAAAATTTAAAAAAGGAGAAGTAAAATGAGTTATTTAAAATCGTATATTATGAACGAATTAAGACGTGGTATCGAGAACGATAAACTATCTATAAGTATTATTGTTGATTTTGAAGATAAAGAAGAAGCTGAATCTTTTATCGAGAATCAAGGATATTTTGTTGTAGTATCAATGTCACAAAACAATAAGACTACAATTTTAGTTGAGTTAAGGTAAAACAAAACTTCTATCAAAACGGAGGAAATAAAAATGGAAATTAAATCAACAATTAGTGCAGAGCAATTAACAAAGGGAATCGTTTTTCATGGTGAAACAAGTGCAGATATGAGAGTTGTAGAACGCATCAATGAGTTGGACGACATATTGTGGGATGTGTGTGTTGACTTAGATAATTTGAGAATTGGTTTAGTTGATAGACCTGAAAAGTCAGCTAAAGATATTCTTAAAGCTATTGATAAATTGCAAAGAAATATTAATAGAACATTACCTTGTTTGGATTAATAGAAAGGTGATAGTGCTGTGAATTTAAACATTTAAAAAAATAGTAGGTAAAAATTATGAGAAAATACAGATATAATCATTATTATGTTGGTTTTATATTGAATGGCAAAACATTCGGAGAAAGAAGAGTATGGAGTATAAATGAACCATCTTTAGCCGAAGATGATATAAAAAATCATTTTAAAAAACAAGGAACAAGATATGGATTTATTTTTGGGAACTACAGATGTTTAACTGATATTGTTGATGAAAAATTAGAAAGTTTAGAATTTGTAGGTATAAAAAATAGACCATTTAAAATTTCTGACTTTAAAAAATAAAACAAGACTTTTAAAAGGAGATATAATATGAATGAGTTTGCTAAAGAGTCAATTATTAAAGAGTTATGTAAAAAGTTTGATATGGATTGGGAATGTGAATATTCAGGTACACTAGAATTAATGTTTGACTGCTATCTTGCTGGTTACCAAGATGGGATAAAAGATAGAGTTATGTATGTTGATTCACCAAGTTAAAATAAGGAATTTATATGGAGGATATTATGGCACACAGTGAAAAATTTAAAATTATTTTGGACAGGATTAACAAGTTAACACCAGAAGAGATTGAAAGAATTAATGAGGAACTATCACGCAATCCTTCACTAGATAAATTGAAATCAGGAGATTATGATTTAGATAAATTTTTTAATGAAATAATGATAATTGAGGGTTATATAGACAATGAAGCCATTGCGTATTTTCCAGAAAAGTATATTGATATTTTTGATAATCCTCAATTAGAATTAGACACCATTTCATTACTAATTCGCAACACTACTGATGAGATTATGTATTACAATCCACCATTCTATCAAGACAATTATTTTGGAGAGGATATTTATTTTAAATACAATGGAAAATTATATAAATATTATTATATGATGGGGCAAGGAACTATTGAAGGTATAACTACTCATCATTTAGACAAAGATAGAAAAGTGGAATGTTGTTTGAATTTAAACAATAAAACAGTAGAAAAGATTTAAGCTAAAAAAGAAGGAGATAAATTATGAGCAAATTACATTTCTTAAAGAGTGAAGTAACAATTGATGATGAAGTATTCGTTAAACTAAAAGATACAAAAGGCAATGTGGTTTTAGAAGGTGATTACTACCATGATAAGATCGAAGAGAAGATTGACGGTTTTGTGGAAGGATTAGTTTATGTAGGATATGAAGTAGATATAGTTGACATAGGTTAAAACAAATCTTTTATAAGGAGAAATTATGGAAAATAAAAAACCTGTTGTTTCAGAATTACTAAGAAATTTAGAATTGGATATACTGTATTACTGGTACAATCTTGATGTTGAACTCATTTATCGAGAAGAGAATCAAATTAAACGCTATAAAGAATTTGGTTATCATGATGTACTTTTTACTGATATTCGAGATATAATGTTCTATGATGTCCCTAATGTAGCCAATGTACTTGATATATCAAAAGATGATACCGTAAAAGTAGAATCATTAATCTACAATAGAAAATATAAATAAACTTATATTTCAAGGAGACTAAAGTGATGGCACACTCAAAGAGTTTTAGAAAATTTTTAGATGAAATGCTAGATCAAGCGGAGGAATTTAAAATGGAAAATAAACAACTAAAGATTAATGAGATTAAAGCACAGGCTTATGATAAGATTTTTGATTTGGAACAAGAAGCAGAAACAGAAAATAGATGGACATGGAATGAAACTAAGCGATTATCAGATATTATAGGTGAAACTATTGATAAATTGGAAGATGAATGTGATTGGGAATATGGGAGAGATTATTAAAATAAAGTTTTTATAAAGGAGGATGATAGTTATTAATGATCTAAAAAACAAGATACTAGAAGCAGGTTATTTAGAAACAGGCTTTATAGTTGTGCTGCTTTTACTTCTAGCATTATCAATTGTTTTTATCACCTTTGAATTTTTCAAAGATTTAAAGAAGATGAAATTCAAGGAAGTATTTACAAAAGAATCTATTAAACATTTTTGGGAAGTAAATGAAGATAGAATAATAGGATTAATTATATTTGCATTGGCTTTCACAGGATTTATGACAATAGTGTGTATAGTAATTTCAATAATCGGCTGGATTACAACTCTATTATTAAAGTAGAAAAGGAGAATTAGATGTACTTAATTAGATATGTAGACTATGGATATGATTATGATATGAATGAACAATATGAGTATATCAATCTAGGTTTAGTTCATACCGAAGAAGAAGCTAAAGAAATATGTAATACATATAATATTAACTTTAAATATGTAAAATGTGATGTATATGATACTCCAGATCAATTCTTTGGGGATAACATTAAATGGAGTAATACGATTCATTTAACGATTGAACTTAATACTAAAACTATTGATGTTGATTTATATAGTAATCCAGATTATAAAACTGAAGTTTACCGTAAAGCACACTATCAAATTGATACAAGTGGGAGGAATCTAATATCCATAAGTATTGCGTTTAATTCAGATGAAGAGATTAGAGATTTTAATAAAAACACGATTAATTTTGTGTTAAAGCACTTGTGTGAGTCGAGCCAGAAGATTAACAAACAGATTATAGCGAAAGAAATATTAAAATTGTTTATTAGTGAAGTGAATAAGCAGTATGATCAAGAGTTAGAGTTGCAAAAAGAAATTAGAGATTTTGGATATTTAAATTAAAAGGAGAAGATAATGATGGACATTACAAAATATGACTTAGGCGAAGTAACAAAGAATTTGATTGAACATGATGATTTTGATATTATAGTGAATCATGAAACAAAAACTTCATTTAAGAATGGTACTCTACGAAATATTTATGACGTAACATTAGTAAATCAAAAAGGAAGAAGATTTACAACCAGTCGCACAACTACAAATAATATTCAAAATGCTTTAAATACACTTGAAAAATATGCACGAGAAGAACTTAATGAAGAATACGATAATAATTTTCCTTTGGATGTTATGATCAAAAAGATTAGCTGGTTAACTAAAACGAAATTTTATAATTCAGATGCACCGCATCATAGTAGAAACGCAACTTATAATGGGTATGATGTTATGTTTTCACAATATCATGAATCAGGTTTGCCAAAAATTGAAATATGGAAACACAATGCTGGAAACACTATTCTTGAGTTTTGTCCTCTAACTAAAAATACAGTATTGAATAATCAAGGAAGTATTCATATTAATCCTAATAACCTATTTATGAATATGGAAGGAACCATTGGTGAATTGATTGTTATTGTTGGTGATTACCTGCAAAATGATATTGATGTTAGGATCAAAGAATGGAACAATAGATTTAACTCAGACTGGACATTAGAATCGCTAAAAGAAATTATGAATTAAAATAAATTATAGAAAAGTATTGTATTTCAAACTTAGATGTTATATAATAATATCAGGTAAAGAAATACAATACTTTTTTAATAAGGAGAGATTGAGTGAATATCTTAAATGATGGAGTTACATTGTTAGATGATATTAAACAACTAGAAGGAAAAGAAATCGTTTATATTCGGGATAACTACTACGGTGACATACTAATTATCACTAGGGATAAATCATTGTTATACAGAACTATTAATACAAACTATGATTTTGAAACGGATCATCAATACTTAAACGAAGATGAACTTTGGGATTGGTTTGTTCGTGGATATAATAACGAAGAAAAAGCAATACTTTTTAAATACGACATATTGAATTCTGAGGTAATCGACCAACGGTTAAGGGATATTGCTGAAGGTAAAGATACTAAAACAGAAGAAGAAAAAGCTGCAAAACGACAACGAACTATGGAGTATTTAGAAAAGCACGATCTATTGAATATTAAAAAATCACTACCAAAAATAAAATGAACATTTTATTATAGGCGTGAGCCTTAGAGAGAGTAAGGGACAAAAAATGGAAAATAAGAAATTTGTTTTTGAAGATGATTTTGCATTAGATTTATTTTGGAAACTAACTGAAAATGAAGAAGTGTTTTGGTTATACCAGAAAAACGTGGATTTACTAGAGAAAATTGAAGGTCAAATTTTAAATGAAGACAATGAATTGGTAAAAACTTTGAAAATTACAATTGAAGTGAATTAGATAAAATCTATGTTTTATTAAAGGAGGAAAAATAAATTATGAGTATTACTAAACAAGATATAATAGAAGTATTGGAAGCAGCTAAGAACAGTGGTGAGTTAGCTTTTATCTTAGAGTACGATGCAACAGAAAATATTGAAGAAATTAGAGTATTACAAGATGAAAAGTCTATTGATAGCTGGATTGAATTTATACAAGAAAACTATGAAGATTGTTCAGATGATGAAGGAGATTTTATCTTCTTATTGTACTCGATGGATATGCAAATTAAAGACGCAACATTTGGTAGTTATCGTGAATTAAGAAATACATTTGGATGGTGATATTGTGGACAGTAAGAGAATACAAGAAATAACTAACAAAACAAATATAATAGAAAAATAAATTATAATTATAAGGAGAAGATTAAATATGTTATATAACTTTAATACCAAATATCCATCATTACAGGAAGAATTATTTAGATTAGCGAAAAAAATATATATTCTACAACAAAAAGTGCAGAATAACAATGGTTTTAATGAAGAAACCGAAATGAAGTGGGCTTATCTGACTAAAGATTTAATTTCAAATTTGTTACTTGCTGAATATGTGACTTACGCTAATTTAGCCCAACAAGCTAAAGAACCCATTACTATTCAGTTTTGCGATGATAACAAAGACGTTTACACCATTCATATTACACCCGTTATTAATATGGTTAATAAACATAATATTACCTCAGATTTTTATATAGGTGTTATGAAGAATGTGGAAACAGGCGGGAATTTTTTAGCTTACAGATCGGACTTAGAATTGTAAAATCGGTATTTTATTAAGGAGGATAAGTATGGATGAAGTTAGGTTATCACACATTAAAAGAATATTATCAGAAGCAAAATATAAAGTTAGATTGAATATTATTAAACTGTCAGACTTTACACAAGAAGATACTGAATGTGTAAAACGATTAGGGTATTCATACAGCATTATCGAAGAACCTCACAAAAGAACAGGCGAAATTGTTCAAAAAATTAAAGTGTATTTAAATGAATAAAAATCTAATTTTAAAAGGAGAAAAAGAATATGAAAACAATTACGGTAAATAAAGAGGTTTATGTTTCTAAAGAATATATCAAAGGCAAAAATAAAGATTTTGTTTTAAATGTGTCAGATTTAAATGAGTCTGAAGGATTTACACAATTTGTAGTTGTGTTTGATGGGGATCAGTACTGTTGTGAAGATGCTAACTTAGATATTGTTGATTTAAGCCCTTTTGGTCAAACATTATTCGTAGAAAAAATTGATATTGAGACATTAAACGATTACAAAAGTGAACGTGGATGGGGATTAGATGAAGGTAAGGCAGAAAGAATTACATTGAAAACACCTGATGAAGAATTTATTCTTGTTTTCTATAATGCCCACAATGGTTATTATGGACATTCAATTAACATGGAATACTTAGAAAATAAAGAGGTTAAATTTAATTACGAAAATTGGTTATAAAGATAGTCTTGAACTTTGTTACACAAAGTCCGCTTGCTGCTTGTTTATTCACTACGTTCATAAAGTCGCAGGCGAGTAGATTCTTTAATTATTTAATATGATCTTAGGTAAAATTGAGATAATGGGTTATACTTATATGCGAAATTAAAGAAACGAGATTTTTTAAACAAGGTGATATTAACTATTATATTAGACAAATTATTAAAAACAAGTTCCAGTAGAATGAACCGATGGAGGTCTATATTCCAGTGGAATGAACCGCCTAGAAAGGAAGAAATCAGATAAATGGCATTATCAAACAAAGAAAGAGTTATGAGTGTTCTATATGATTGTTACTTAGTTAATGAAGAAACAGGAGAAAAAGAACCTATCCCAACAGGAAGAAAAGTAATTAATGAAATTGGGGAAGTTACAAAAAGTAAATTTGCTGATAAACCTGAATATGCAAAAACCAAATCTAAAAAATATTTTCATTTAATCACTGGATTCGAGACCAATTTAAAAGAAAGGCTTGGAATTTCTCATCCAGACTTAGGAAGATTACTAATGCTATTTACATACGCAAGTTATAGAAAAGATAGTAAACTGTATCTTAGAACAGATAACCATATCTTATTAGATACAAAACTACTAGGTAAAATATTAAAGCTTAACAGAAAACAAGTTAGTAATTTTAAAAATAATATGATTAATAAAGAAATGCTTTATGAAGATGAAATTGGTTTATATTTTAAAGATGATCTTATTATTAAAGGCAATATGACAAAAAGAGAGAAAAATAGCTTAACATATTATCGAATATACAGTAAGACTATTCGTGAGCTTTACAATTTATTTGCTGATGAAGATAATATCAAAAGTGTGAAACCATTAGGAGTACTCTTGTGTATGATACCGTATATCAGAACATTAGAGAGAGAAGATGTTAAAGAAGGAAAGCGTTCCTCAAATAATATATTAGTTCTTTCAGAGTATGATATAGAAGCAAATAGATATGAACCAATTAGTCAAAATCAGTTAGCTAAGAAAATGAAAGTTTCTAAAACTACATTGATTAAAGATATTAAGGATTTGAATTTAGCTGTTAAGGAAGCCACTGGAGAATTTCTGATTTACAAATTTAAAATTTCACCAATGGGTATTAAAAATTTTAAATATACTAACGAAGCAATTTTTATTAACCCTAGATATACATATAGTAGTGACGAAGCAAGTGATGAATATAAACGATTGATAGAAGGCATTAAAACATTAACCAGTGACAATATCTTAATAGGGGATCTACTTTAAAAGATTTCTTTTATTAAATGAATTATAAATAATTATTATAAAGATAAGGAGAATTTACAATGGTACAAAAAGGACAATTAGCAAGAGGATACAATGGAAAAGTTTTAGAAGAAGGTGTGGTTTCAGCGGTATTTACTAGCAATGGTGTTGAGTGGGCAGAAATCAACAATAAAGTATTTGAAATTCCTACTGAAATTACTTTATTACCCGATGTTGAAAGAGAGCCAGAAGATTCAGGAGGTAATGTATATGATGTTGGAGAAGAACAAGTAGTTTTAGAGGAAGCACGAGAAGCTTTAGACACTGAAAAAGTTATTGCAGGTTGGGTAGAAGAATTCAAAGTTATTGCAAAGAATACTACAGATCGTGGAGTAGATAAATATGGAACATTAGTCAATGAAGCTGAATTAAATGTAAGTCAACTTGAAGATTTAGCTAAAGATAAGTTAGTAGGCTCATTTATTTACATAGATGAATTAGCAAAAGAATCTCGTACTTTAAATGCTCGTATCCAGACAGCAGTAGAATTATTATCTGATCCAACCGTTTCATCAGGACGGGTAATTAAAGTGTTAACAGGTAAGCTGTAATGGTAGGATTAATTATTATCGCACTATGTGTTATTCATCTGATGGGTGTGTATATGTTTGAGTCATATCGAACAAGTGGATTACCAGTACCTATTGCTTTTGGATTGTTTGTAGCAGCAATTGTTAATGCGTTTATTTCTTAACTATAAAATTACAAGGAGAAGATATATTATGAATACAATTAAAGAATTATTTAAACATGGCTTGCCAGAGTTTACGGTATATGAAGTCAAAGATTTAGCTAAAGGTGAAGTGATTGGTTATTTTAGCACAGAGTCGTTAGCAGAGAAGTTTGTAGTACTATCTGAAGCTAGATTACCAGTTATCAGTGAAATTAAAATTAATGGAAAGGAATACTTTGAAAAGTATTTAGGTGAATAGAATGTTTGAAATAGCGGATATGATATTTGAAGTGTTTTTTGATTGGGTATATTTATTTTTTGCCTTCTATTTAATTATAGGATTAACATGGGGAGCATATGAGAAGGTTGTAGTTGGTAAAGTTATACCAAGAAAACGTGACACATGGATCACAACAATTAGTGCAATTATACTATCCTTAAGCCTTTTGATTGCAAGTGATTATTCATGGACAGTATATATAATTGGTAATGTGATGATTTTATTAGCTTGGGTGGTTACATTTTTATTCTTGTTGTCTGTAGTCGTAAAGTTTAATTCTATTAAGTTAGAAAACAAAGAGTTAAAAAAACATATCCAAGAAGTTAATGATAAATATGAAGCTAAAGTAAATGAAGTTGTCAAATGGAAAAATGCTGTTGCAAGTTATTCAACAGCACTAGAAAAGAAATCGAAAGATGTTGAAAAGCTTAAAGAAGATAAAGACATTTTAGAAACAGGGATTGGATATTTTAGCAAACAAGTAAAAGATAAGCAAGATGAATTAAAAGAGTGTGAAGAAGATAATGGTGAGTGCAATGAATAAGCCTAGATTAGATGGATTATATTATCATGTGGATACAAATAAGGTATATAACGTATATAAGACAGACGTGATAAATAATTCAGATGATGGAAAATTGATGGTTGCTTATATGAATGTTGAAACGAGAAAACATTATGTACGTGAAAAAGAAGATTTTTTTAGTGGAAAGTTTAAGGCAGTGGATAGTTATGATATGTTAAATAAGATTATTAATAAGCAGGAGGAAGATAAATGATTATAGGAAGTATTGGGCAGCTTAATGATCCAGATTATGAAGTGCATGAAGTAGATACAAAAGGAAATAAATAAATTATAGAAAAGAGTTGACTTCGGTTGACTCTTTTGTTATATTAAGAGAGTAGAAAATATAAGGAGGAGCAAATTGATGAATCAAGAAAAACAGTTGTTAAGCGTATCGTATATCAATGACATTCACATTGATCATTGGGTAAATTTCAATCACAATGAAGAAAAATACAGAAGTAGAGTACAATGGTTTATTGCTGATTTAGTGTTAAAAAGTCGATTAGTAAGACATGATTTATTAATTGTAGCTGGAGATATTTCTCATTATAACAGAGTGACTAAATGGGTGTTAGAAGAATTTACGCAATGGTTTAAACAAGTTATTTTCGTTGGTGGGAATCATGATTACTATTTAGTGAGTGGCACACAGCGTAGAAAATATAAAAATAGTTTAGCGCGTAAAGAAGAATTATATGAAATGACAATAGATATTCCTAACTTAGTAATATTAGGTACATATAGAGATGTAACACAGTATAAGGGATTTAATATTGGCGGGTTGACAATGACTAGCTTGCCTAGCTTACCTTCAGAAAAACTATTTCATGAGAAATTTATGAACGACAGCAGATATATTAATGTGCCAGTGGAACAATTAAATAATATAGATACCCAAAGATATACTAAACTTGAAAAAGCTAATTTAGATATATTTATCTCACATTATCCACTGATTAAGACTGGTAGTCATAAAAAATATGGTCGATCAAGTTTAGGTAGTTACCTATGTAGAGTGGATCAATTTGTAGCTAAACATAACTTCTTTGGACATGTACATGAGAATAGAGAACAATATGAAGTGTTAGGAACAAAACATTATACCAATGCCATAGGTTATCCACAAGAGAGACTAAATAGTATAATCAGAGAAGTAAGAATTGGAAAAGAGGGTTTATATGAGTAAATATTATGACGAGTTAAAAGAGTATGCTGATAGCAGAGTTACTCCTGATGAAGAATATAGGTTTATGACGAATATAATTCCTGAAATAAAAAGTGCGATAGATGACAGCAAATCTTATGTAAAAATAGACATGAAAACTGATTTAAGTGTTTCTAAATGTATAAGATTATTAGATAAATTAATCCTTGATTATGACGATCTTGAGATTGAAGAAGATATGAGTTCATCTAATAATATCTTAAAACTTCGAGTTACGATTGAACTAGATAAACTGTACGAATAAAAGAAAAATTTTATTTGGAGGGAAACAAATGAAAGAATTAAAGATGGATTACTATGTGATACACAGTCCTCGTGGATATTATAATCAAAATGGATTTTTTGGTAAGTGGACTCCTCACTTAGAAGAAGCTACAAGATTTTTATATGTGGAAGATACGAATTGGGTTAGATTCAATGTAAAAGACGAATGGATCAGAAGAATTCAAATAACAGAAGAGAGAGTTTAGTTGAGGTGATTCTATGGGACAGTTGCAAAGGAAACATGGTTTTAACAACGTTTTTCGTTTAAATAATGAAACCATACTAGGATTAGAATATTATGACATAACAAAAAATGAAGAAGAATATGAGTATTATATAGATGATGCAATCAAAGGATATTTTTTAGTTACACTTGTGATAAGCTCTGATAAGAAAATTCAAAAAAGATTTCATAAAGGGACTATGAGAAAAGAAGACTGGAATAATGGTGGTAACTATAGTGTTAAAAATTTATTATTGGTCAAAGATAAGCTGTGTAATCTTAAATCAGAATTAAATGTAGATGAGGTTTTTATAGTAAGTGGGCATGACGAAAGAAGGTTTAAAGTTTACAATCGTTTTTTAAGCAAAGACAAAAGATTTACATTTTGCATTACTGGCGGAGATTCATTTTTATATATACATAGAGATTGGCTATTTAAAAATACTTGGGAAAGAAGTGTGTTTGATAATACCGTTTCCTATTTTTCAAAACTCGAAGAACACAAAAGTTATATCACTGATAATTGTAAACCAGAGGAGTTTACAAATGGTGTATACGGTGAATACAGTTATAAAAGAAAAAAACAAAGAGAAAAAGAAGTTGAACAATGGTAGTTAAAACAAAAGATAATTTATAGATAGAAGGTAATAATTATGGAAGAAGATAAAATAAAAGAAATGTTGGCAACTAGACTGTATTCTTATAATGATATTAAAAAATTATTTAACTTGTCAGAAGATGAATACTATGAAGTAGTAAAAAAAGATGTGAATGAATGGAGAATTCGTAGTACGAGTTTAAGTTTTACTACAGAACAAAAAGAAAGAGCTATTAAACTATATCAAGAAGGAAAGACAGTTCACGAAATAGCAGAAGAAATGCGAACGGTGGCACGCAATGTCTCTGAAATTTTAAAGAGTCATGGAATAAAACCAGTAGTAGTTAAAAAACAATTTAATAAAAACACTAGAACCTCTGAATTAGAAAGAAAAATTATTAAACTATATGATTTAGGTTTACCTGCTGCACACATCTGTGTAGAAACTGAATATAATTTCAGAACCCCTAAATCTGTTTCTGATATTCTAAAAGGATATGGACGAAAACTACAAGATCAAAAGGATTTAGAATTGCATGTAAATTCCAAAGCATTTAATTTTATAGATACAGAAGAGAAAGCGTATTGGTTAGGAATGTTGATTACAGACGGGTGGATTCATAAAAAAGGCGGTTCACACACAATAGGATTAAGTTTGGAAGAAAAAGACAAATATATATTAGAAGAATTTAAAAAGTTTTTAGGAACTCCAAATAAATTATTACCTAAAGAATCCATTAAGATGAACGGGGAAATCAGTAGAAACTTTACATTGATGGTACATAGTAAACAGTTATTCACTGATTTACAGCGTTATGGAATCATAGAACGCAAAACAAGTAATACAAATCCAAAATTAGAATTAATTCCTGAACACTTATTACACCATTTTTGGAGAGGTTGCTTTGATGGAGACGGATGCTATTATTATAATTCAGGTGGTAAATTAACATTTCGTTACATAGGAACAATAGACATAGTATATAAATTTTTAGCGTGGCTATATTTTAAAGTAGGAGTACGAGAGTTCAAAACCCCTTATAAAAAGAATATGGAAGCTGCTATTGCTAGAGGGGAAAACGCTAAAGTCGTAATGTATGATTTTCAATTTTCTCATGCTGAAGATATAGAAATTATAAAGGAAGCTTTATATAAAGATGCGACAATTTATATAAAGCGTAAATATGAATTATCAAACATAGTAAGAAAACCAAATAATTAATATTACATAAACATTAAAAAAGGAAGTGGTCTCATGGAATTGAATAATTATGTTCTACATCATAATCATTCATATTACTAGCTGTACTCTAATTTAAGATTATCTGATGCAATAGCTTCACCACGACAGTTAATTGAAACCGCTGGTGAATATGGATACAAAGGAATAAGTATTACAGAACATGCAAGTTTGTCTAGTGCAGTAGATATGTTAAATGAAATGAAGGACTTAAAAGAGAAAGGTAAGCTTAGATCAGATTTTAGAGTTATTCTAGGTGATGAATTGTATTTAGTAGATAGTATAGAAGATGTAAAAGATAATTACCAATCAGGTGTTACTAAATTTCCACACTTTGTAGTATTGGCTAAGAATCGCAAAGGTTTTGAAGCATTATGTTTGCTTGAAAACTTTGGGTGGAAAAATTCTTTCTTTACTGGAATGATGGAGCGTGTGCCTGTAACAAGAGAATATTTAAAACAAATTGTACAATCTGGAGAATATAAAGGAACTCTCATGGCAAGCAGTGCGTGTTTAGGATCTTCTCAGAATCTTATTTTACAAAAGAAAGCTGAAGCTGAGAATAGTGGTAATTTAGAAGAAGCAAAAAGACTACATGAAGCAGCAAAGAAAGATATTCAATGGTATGTAGATGTATTCGGTAAAGAAGATTATTATATCGAATTACAACCAGCAGATACTTGGATTCAACGATATGTTAACGAACACTTGTTACAATTTGCAAAAGAATTAGATTTGAAGTATTTAGTTGCTGGAGACACACATTATATCAAAAAAGAAGATGCTTCTATACATGAAGCATTTTTAAATAGTAAGATGGAAGAACGTGAAATTTCTCAATTTTATGCCTATTGCTTCCTACATTCAATAGAAGATATGTATAAACAAATGGCTTACTATTTAGGAGAAGAAGTGGTTACTCAAGCACTAGAGACAACTACTGAATTATATGATAAATCAGAGGACTATACTCTTGACCATTCACCAATTATTCCTAAAGTAGAAATACCAGAATTTGAATTACAACATTTGTTTAAACGTGCGTATGACAAATATCCTAGTTTAAAAAGATTGGCATATTCGGATATTAAAGATGAACAATACATGCTTTATTTACTAGAAGAAGGTTATCTAAGAGAACTACACAAACCAGATATTACTAGAGAAGAGTTTCACACTATTCTTAAACGATTAGATGATGAAATGGAACAGATATTAGGTGTAGGAGATAGAATTAATCAAGTGGTATCTTCTTATTATTTGTCAGTAAGAGATATTGTTAATACTATCTGGCAAGAAGATGAGTGCGGATCAAAAAATTCTTCTCTTGTTGGTGTTGGTAGAGGATCGGCTGGAGGTTTTCTTTCGTTGTTCCTTTTAGGAGTTATCCAAATAAATCCTTTAGAATATAAGAATATGCCGTTCGCAAGACATTTACATGCAAGTCGGATGGATTTTCCAGACGTTGATATAGATATAGAAAGTAAACGGAGACAAAATGTTATTCAATCATTAAAGCGTAAATATGGAGACGATAGAGTGTTAAACGTAGCTACTTTTACTACCGCTGGTACTAAGTCGTGTATTAAGACAGCAGCTAGAGGTTTAGGAATTGCTGACACAGAAGCTCAATATATTGCTAGTCTAGTTCCTATTGAACGTGGTCAACAATATTCATTAAATGATTGTTTATATGGTAATGAGGAAAAGGGTAGAAAAAAACAAACTCAATTTATTAATGAGATTAACAAGTTTCCAAAATTACTTGAAACAGCTTTAGGCTTGGAATCTATTATTGTAGCTAAATCTCAACATGCTGGTGGAATCATCTTGCTTAATGATGAGATTCATAAAAACACAGCAATGATGAAAGCAGCTAAAGGTAAAATTGCCATTACTCAGTATTCACTTAAACAAAGTGAACAGATGGGGTTGGTCAAGTTTGATCTTCTTTCAATAGATGGGTTAGATAAGATTAGACAATGCTTAGATTTACTTATCGAAGGTGAAGTAGTTGAAGATAAAGGTAGTTTAAAAGCTAATTACAATGCTTATATTCGTCCTAATAATTTTGACACAGAGAACAAGGAATACTTTCAATTGGCTTCAACTGGTAGTGTAAATTCGCTCTTCCAATTCAACTCGTTAATAGGACAAGAAACGTTGAAACGTATTAAGCCTGAAACTTTTGAACAATTTTCTGCTGCCAACTCTCTGATGAGATTACAAGCACAAGAAGGTAAAGAGCCACCTATGGATGTTTTTATTAAGCATAAAGAAAATATTCAAACTTGGTATGATGAGATGAAAGAGTATGGTCTCAATCAAGAAGAGATCAAAATTATGGAAAGACACGTAGGATATACTATGGGTGTATGCCCTGTACAAGAACAAGCTATGGCTTTAGCTGGAGACGAAAACATAGCTAATTTTACAGTTACAGAGCAGAATAAACTTAGAAAAGCTATTGCAAAGCCTAAAGGATCAGCATTAAGTGAAGTAAAAGAATTATACTTCTCTAAAGGTAAAGAACAAGGTACTAGTGAGAATTTACTTAATTACGTTTGGGAAACTCAATTTACACCTATGTTTAGTTATGCTTTTAGTTCAATCCATAGCAACTTATACTCGATAATTGGAATTCAGAATTTACATTTAAATTTATTTTATAATCCATTGTATTGGCGTTGTGGAGTGTTAAACGTAGATTCAGGTAGTATTACAGAAGATAGCGAAGCTTCCGTAGATCACACTAAGATTGCTGAGGGGATTGGTAAGGCTCAGTATTTTGGTGATAAAGTGTTGCCTCCTTCTATTAACAAATCAAAATTAGCGTTTACTCCTGATGCAGAAAACAATTCTATTTTATATGGATTGAAGCCTGTTAAAACATTGAATTCCAAATTGGTTAAAGAAATTATTAATAATAGACCATATAGAACGCTTCAAGAAGTTTTTGAGAAGTTGTATGATACGAAATTAATTACTACTGGTAATCTTGTAGCACTAGGTAAATCGGGGGCATTAGACGAGTTCGGAGAACGCAAACAGGTTATGATGGATATTGTTCGACACATCACTGACACTAAAACTAATTTAACTATGCAGAATATCAAGTTATTACTTGAAGCAAATATATTGGAAGGTAGACCTGAATTAGATTTAATCCTGCTTAGAGAATCATTCAAGAATAAAGTTATAAGAAAAGAGCCTAGTGGTAAATCTTCTAACAAGATATTCAAAGTAACTGATACACAGTTATATGATAGATTAATAGGGCAAGAAGCCATTATTAATGTATTTTCTAACCATTACGAAATTAGTGAGAAAGAATTTAAAAAGGTGTTTGATAAAAAAACCAAAGAGCTAAAAGAATGGTTAAAAACAGAAGAACCAATACAGCGTGCCAATAGATACGCTTTAAATCAATCATGGTTAAAACATGTAGGGGATTTAAACTATTCACGTTGGGAAATGGAAACACTATCTTACTATTATCATAAACATGAATTAGCAGATGTGGACTACGAGCTATATAATATTGTTAATTATTCTGACTTAGAAGATGAACCTATTATTGTTAAATACAATAAATGGAACAATAGAGAAATCCCAATTTATCAATTATACAACATAGCTGGAACTGTTATTGGTAAAGATGCTGCTAAACATATCATTTCTTTATTAACTACAGATGGCTCAGTTGTAACTGTTAAATATCAATCTTCTGGTCAGTATTCAAACTATGACCGCACAATTAAAAAAGATGGTAATGTAGTATCATCATCTTGGTTCTCACGAGGAAACAAGCTCATGATTCATGGATTCCGTAGAGGTGGTCAATTCGTAGCTAAGAAGTATGCTGATTCACCTACGTCAACAACCACTAAGCTTATCACCCAGATCAACTCAGATGGAACATTAATGTATCAAACGAAACGTGAATATTAAAACGAAGGCATCATTTTTATGGTGTCTTTTCTTTAAAATAAAAGTGGAATTTTAATTAAACAAATTATAAATAGTTGTTGACAGTTGATATATCATGTTGTATAGTAATAAGTGTAATACAAAACAAACAAATTATACAAAAGGAGTGTTACAGATGGGAGTGGAAACAGTGGAAAAAGAATTACAGAAAAAAAAGGAAGATATTTTAAAATGTAGAGCAAAAATTTCAGAAGCAGATAAAACAAGAGCAACTCTATTACACGACTTAGAAACAAGAAATGCGGATGCAGTAGCATTGGTTAAATTAGCTAAAGAGCTTAGAACTAATGAGCAGATGCGTAGAGTGTATAAAACTTTGTTACACGAAGCTGAGTCAGATTATAATTTTCTAGGTGGAGATAAGCAGTTGCAAAAACTGAAATCTCGTAGAGAAGCTAAAGTGAGAAAAACACTAAAACGCAATAGCTGGTTTGATCACTTTACTCCTGAAGCTATGAATATTTTAAAAGAAGGTGTTGTTTAATGGGAACAAGGCGTTTTGATGAAATTATGTTAATTCAAGAATTTTTAAAAGAAGAAGATACATATACTCAGGAGGAGTTTAAAGAGAAAGTGAAATACTTCCTTGTTATGCTTAAACCTTATAAAGAAGCAGTGGAACACACAGTGAAAAATCTTGAAGCTAGATTATCTAAATTTAAGATTGATTTCTCACATAATTATCAGGAAGATTTGGACTATTATAATCTAAAACTAGAAAGATTGAATAATATGATCAAACAACTACAGTTAAAACTAAATGAACAAATGGAGTGATAATATGGATTTAAAAATAGGACAAAAAGTTAGAATCAAAATGATAGATGGTAAAGTTTTTATCGACTCTGGTATAATTACAAAAATCAATGACAGAGCTTTTACATATGAATCTTTTAGAACAAAAAATGAAAAATCATGTTGGATTAATCAACCACATTACGACATGTATGAAATTGAAGAGGAAGGGGATTTCTAAATGAATCAAAAACATCAATTATTTTATTCACATAAACCCGAAATTATCAAGTATCTTGAATATGTAAGAGAGTTATGCGAAGAAGTACTAAGTCAACGAGAAGATTGTGAATCAACTTTAGAAACTATTGGATTAAAAGCAGAAGAATTGTTAAACAAATTATAGTCATATATATAAAAGGAGATACATATGGAAAACGAAAATACATATTTAGTTGAATTTATCAACTATGCAGCGGTTATCAAAAATGAAACGATTGAGGATATTAAGAATGTACACAACGATCACTCATTACAAAACAAAACTTTAACGTCAGAAGAATTATCTGAGATGCTGACAGAAATGATCAATTCACGTATCGCTTCAGAGAATGTTATCTTAGAGTATGAAAACAGGGAAGCTAAATTAGTAGAAGAAAATGAAACTTTGTTAGATAAGCTCAAAGAAGCTGAAACATTTATTGAAGACAACCGAGGAAAGTTGGAATAATATGTTGAATTTTGATAAGCAAAAGAAAGAGACATTTATTAAGAACTATGTGGTTGATTTAAACAATAATAAAAAGTTGATGGTCAGGCTTCCTGAAACAGTGTGGAAAGATAAAGAACAGTTACAAAAAGTGATGAAAACACTAAGTGTTATTACAGCAGAAGATATTGAAGTGGAACGACTAGAATATCTTCACGGATCATTTGTATATGAAGTGTGTATTCATGATTATCTACGTTTTGGATTTATAGAACGTGACAGCGAAACAATGGATTGTCAGCAACTAACTATGAAAGAAAAAACAAATAACAACAAAGATAACAAGGGAGATAAGTAAACTATGGCATATTTCGGGATTACAGCACAAAATGAGGAACAAAAATTAGCATTACAAGCACTAACTGATAATAAACCATTTACATTTATTACAGGACAATCAGGTTGTGGAAAATCGCTATTATCACAAGCAGTGGGATTAGAGAAAGTTATCGAGGAACAGGAGTATCGTAAGCTAATTTACACACGATTACAGATTGAAATTGGCACTCCACAAGGTTTTTTGCCAGGCGATTCAGAAGCTAAATTACATCCTTATATCGCACCATTTTTAGATAACTTAGAAGTAATGGATTCAACTGGAAATATCAAAGACTCTATTCTTTATATGGGAGATAATGATTCTAAGAAAAAAGTATTCTTCGATAGCATACAATCCATTCGTGGAAGATCGTTGAATCAAGTATATTTTATTATTGATGAAGCACAGAATTTGGATATTAACACTATCGCTGCTATTGCGACTCGTGTTGGAAAATCAGGTAAATCAAGTAAATTTGTATTCTTAGGAAATTTTGCACAATGTGATGATAAAAAATTAAGAACTCCAGAGTGTAATGGGTTATATCAGTTATTAGAAGGATTATACAAAGAAGACCCAACAGGAAAACATTTTTCTCATGTAAACTTACAAAAGGTACAACGACATGAAGTAGTAGGTATTGTAGAAAAAATTCTACGCACAGTAGATAATATTGATCCACGTTTTGTAGAGTTAGAGGCTAAAGGTAATTTAGAAGAATATAACAAGCAATATGGAGTGATTGAATAATTTATGACTAAAGTAAGTAAAGAGTATCAAAAGCAGAGGATGTCTATGAATTTAAGACCACCACTATATATTAAGAATAAATTATACTTACCTGCACATGGTTATAACGGATACTATGTAAATTTAGAAGGTCAAATTTATTCTGAAATTGTTAAAAGAAATATTGCTCAATGTGACAATGGAAAAGGTTATATGATTTCAAGTATGCATAAAAATAATGGAAAGAGACATTCTAAAAAAGTGCATCAAGTAGTTACAGAAACATTTTTTTACTATACACAACCAGACTTAGTTCCCAACCACAAAAATTTCGATAGAGCTGATAACAGAGTCACAAATTTAGAGTTGGTCACTAGAACTGAGAATATGAGACACATGAATAAAGCTCATGTATATTATGGTAGAAAAACTAATTTAAAAAGGTTAACTAAAGAAGAAGTAATACAGATTTATTTCGCGGAGGGTAGTTATTCTCAAATAGCAAAAGACTTTAATATTACTACTGGTGTAGTTACGAATGTAAAGTTGAAAATTGCTTACAGAGATGTTACTGAAGATTTTAAAGATCATTATAAACAAGAAACAACAGCAGCACTATTAGACTCATTAGTTTATAGACTGTACAAAGAATATCTGTATAGTGATATAAATATTACCGAATTAGCTGAGAAAAATGATTTGTTAAGAACTACTTTAGGTGCTAATTTTAGAAAAAGAAATTTACCAACAAAAAACGCTGATGGAACATTTAAAATGTCTATTAATAATAATTATCAAGCGGAAGAAGATTCACGTATCATCAATATCTGGTTAAAAGACTACGCTTTTAAAGAAAAAGTAGGTATTCCTTATCTGGTTAATAAATACGGAAGAGCATCAATATATTACAATCAAAATTTCAAACGTTTAAATTTACCGATTAAAAATTCGGGGTATGTATTTCCGATTGAATTGAATGAAGAAACTAGTCAAAGAATCACTACAGAAAAAGCTTATAAAATTTGGCTAAATGAATATTTAAAATCAGATATATCAGGTAAAGCTTTGGATCGTAAATATAATAAAAATGATTACTTTAATGGGAAGTTTAAGAAGATGGGACTTCCTAAAAAAGATAGATATGGAAACTTCAAAATGCAACTCATTAAATAACTATTAGTAAAATTATTATTTACGTCTAATAAAAACTAAAACATTAGGAGATCATACAATGAGAAAAGATGTTTATGCGTTACACAAAGAAATTGAAGTATTACAAAATGAATTATCATTAGCATTTGGTCGAATTGAAGAGTTAGAGGAAATTGAACAAGAGAATTATGGTAAAGATGCATATATCCAAACACTAGAAGAAATACTTAAACAGCATAATATTGAATTTTAGAACGGAGAATAAATAAGATATGAAAATTAAAAATAAAAACATAGGATTTGCAGTAGCAATCATTGTAATACTAGCCACAATGGCTATTCTATGGAATAGCTTAGATAAACCAAAGCAAGACATACATAAGAAAGATGAATCATTAGTAGTTGAAAAAGAAGTTATTCCTGAGAGAAATATTGGAGAATTGGGTCAGTTAGAAGTAGTAGAGACTAAAGAAGAAAAAGAGAAAGAGAAGGAGAAATTGGATGAGCCAACTCAAGAAAATACTACTGTATCTACCGAAGAAATTGCAAATGTTGATACAAGTGCAGAACAATATTCAACAGAAACAGTTGTTACAACAACAGAAATTCCTACCACAGAAACAATACCGACAACAGAAGCACCACCAACTACCGAACAACCAATTACATATAATGAGAAAGAGAATGAAACGCAACCAGTTGAAGTAAAACATAAGGGTAAAACTATTTCTGTATCAGCAAGTCACTATCAACCTATGTGTTATGAAGGATGCACGGGTAAAACTTCTACGGGAATAGATGTAAGCAGTGGGACAACACCTAGTGGACAACGTGTAATAGCAGTTGATCCTAATGTTATTCCACTAGGAAGTAAAGTCAGAGTAGATACACCATATGGTAGTTTTAATGCAATAGCAGGGGACACTGGTGGTGGAATCAATGGAAATACTATTGACATTTTAGTGGGATCACAAGGTGAAGCTATACAAAAGGGTAGGGTTAACGCTACTGTGACGGTAGTTGAGTAAAATTGAGCTTTTAAGTTAATAAATAATATATAGATACTAGGAGAGTAAACAAAAATGAAAAAAGAATTAGTGGTATATTCAGGTGGACATATTCTTAATCAAGCTATGGTGGAATATCGTGAAAAACAACATAAACAAATTGATGCTATCGAGGGAATTAAGTGTTATTCACCACATCAAGACACTTCAATTAATGACAAAGCAAATGCAGTTCAAGAAGGATTAGCAGAACGTATTTTACACAATGATTTTAAAGCTATGCAAGAAGCCGATATTTTTGTCTTTGATATTTTGAACGAAGGCATCGGGACAATGGCGGAATTGAGTATCGTGCTAGGTATGAAACATCAGGCAGATAGAACACTAGCACTAATTGAAAGTCAATTACATCATGATTGCCCAGAATATAAAAATGTTCATCGAATTGCAATTGAAGCTAGAAATACACTAAACAAACCAGTGTTAGTATATTGCTCAGATATTCGACAAGGACATGGAGTTCCTTATAACAATCCAGATCGTGCTGAATTTTCTACAAATCAATTTGTATATGGAGAGATTTTGCACCTCACAGATGGAGAAGGATTTGTTTCATGGGAAGAAGTTTTGAAACGATTAGAAAAATTAGGTGAAGCTAATGTTTGATATTGAGAATAATCCTGATTTATTCAAACAATTACATTGGCAATCAGACTGGAATTCAGAAGATGTTGGATATGAGTGTGACTTTGTAGTAGGATTATACTCTTACAACGATCTTTATATGTATCTGAATATGGAGACTTTAGAAATTTTAGAAGCATGGATTGAAGAAGGTGAAGAATAAATTATGAATAAGATACAAAATAAAAGAGAAAAAGAACATCGGTTCTTGCAACATACCACTTCTGAAAAGAAACGTAACAACAAAGCAAGAATGAAACTACATATTACTATGAAACGTAATGGATTATCACTTTATATGATTAGTAAACATACAGGATTAGCACATAGAACAGTTGATAACTTTTGTAACGGTCAAGACTTAGCTTATAAAAGTTTATTAAAAATTGAAGAATATATCAATTCGTAGGAGGAATTTTATGTCAGATAAGAAAGATAGAACTCAAGAAGAATCAGAAGAAATTGTTGAGTTATCCAAAACAAATTATGAAGATAGATTTATTCTAATCAATGAGAACATTAACTCAAAATCTATTGAACAAGCTATTCTAACCATTCGTAAAGTTAATGCTGAAGATGAAGAAAAAGAAAAAACACAAGTGGACTATGTGCGTGAACCTATCATCCTTATTGTAGACTCATATGGTGGATCAGCTTATGATGGTTTTGGTTTGATTAATATGATGACAACAAGTAAAACTCCTGTTCACACATATTGTTATTCTAAAGCAATGTCAATGGGATTCATGATCTTGATTAGTGGACATAAACGATTTATCCATGAACATGCAGTCGCTTTATATCATCAAACATCATCTGGTGTAAGTGGAACTTTTCAGGACATTAAAGAACACGCAGAACAATCTCAAGCATTGAACAATCGAGTTAATACTATTATTACTAAACGTACTAATATTCAATGGAAGAAATTGCAACGCATTAGAGAAAGAAAACAAGACTGGTATATCTATGGTAAAGAAGCAGTAGAATTAGGTATAGCAGATGAATTAATTAAAGATACTATCTAAAGGAGAGAGAAATATGGAATTAGGAACGACATTATTTTTATTGAATATTGCAGTCACTGTCATATTTGTGATCGCATATGTTCCACAATTAAAAGAAACTTATTACGCTAAAACAGTCAAAGGAGTGTCACTGTACTTTTGGTTACTTGTATCACTATCTACTTCATATAGCCTGTATAACTTATTAATTACAGGTAATGCAGAGTGGTATGTGTATCTAGGACAGTTTATCAATGCGATTGTAGCGTTTATCTTGTTCGTATGGGTTAATAAAATTAAATTTGGTTGGGGGAACGCAAGTGTTTATACTTTAGTATATGTATTATTCAACTTTTCATTACATACATTGCTTAACTTAGAGTTATCGCAGGCTGTAGCAACTATTGCAATTATTGCAGCGTACATTGATCAGTTGCTACATTTCTACAAAACTAAATCAGCAGAAGGGACTAACCCACTATTATACTTTTTCTTTGCTCTAGGGCTATCACTCTTAGTAGTTATCATGGTATTAACTCAGGCTTCAATTCATGTAATTATTACAGAATGTTTTAATATCACTCTTCTATTAGTTTGTGGTGTATGGTCAATTATTTTAAAAAAAGAGCGAGTGTAAAACTATACTAAATAAATTATGAATATCTATTGTATTATTTAATAGAAGGTGTTAAGATTATTAATGTGCTTAACATCTTCTTCATAATAAAAAGGAGGATTTACATATTGGATGATAAGAAACTATATCAATACACAGAAGATTTTGCACAATTACTACAATATTTAGAGGATAATGAGGATTTAACCTATGAGGACTTGAAAGATACTATTGATTCTATCCAATCCTCAGCAGAAGAAAAGATTAAGAATACAGGTAAAGTGATTAAGAAGTTAGAAGACAATGTAAAGACTATGAAGGATCATAGAGAACGTATTACTGAAATGATTATCAAAGAGAATAAGAATATTGAGAATCTGAAAGAGTATCTGTTGTATCATATGACACAGTTAAACTTAAAGAAAGTAGAGGATACAACTATTAAAGTATCTACTCGGAATTCTAAGTCTATGGTGATTCATGATGAATCTAAATTACCTAAAGAATATGTCAAAGAAGAAGTCACAGTAAAACCTGACAAAGCTGGATTCAAGAAGTATTATTCAGAGCTATCGGAAGAAGATCAAGCAAAAATTGACTATGCTTATCTTGCTGAGAATCAATCAATTCAGATTAAATAAATTATAAAAAAAAAGGGAGAGAACATAATGCCATATTTTACACAAGAAATTCCAGAAGGATTGAAGTTTGATAATCAAGAGGAAGCTTTAGCTTACTTTAAAACAACACTATTAGAAGAAACACCTCTAGGCAACCTATATGAAGAATTACATGAGGTGGAGGATTGGAACGGATTTACATTACAAGCTACTGGATTAAATAATAAAGAATTAAGTTTAGTGTTAGATAAAGCTGATTTAGATTCTCAAGATTTTCAAGTGGTTAGCTTTAATACTTATGGAAATGACAAAGAACTGAAGTCAGAAGATTTAATCAAGACTCTACAACTGCTTACTAAAACAAACAATACCACATTATTAATTGTAAATGAAACATTGAACGAGGTGTACGAAGAAATCGACAAAGGATCTGAACATTATCTAAAAGATGTTTTCACAGGTCGTGAGCAAATCATCACAAGAATTGAAATTGCTTCAGATTTACAGAATGGAATCACTTTAGCAGTTGCTTTGACAGATGAAGTATCAAACGAACAAGTAGTAGCTTATATTCCACTTCATGAAGATCTACACGTAGAGGAAGAAGATATTAAGAAAACAGTACAAAACTTTTTCTTGAAATCTATCGAAGGAAACTTTGAAGGCAATACCTTCTCAGCAGATGGTTACTCATTAAGCTACATTTTACGTTACGCAGAGTTAAACAATAAAAAGATTAAATTAGAATATGTAGAATAGACATACTGATCCATACAAGACATTCTCTATAAAACTTAAAAATAAAAACAAAGTGAGGAAACTTTAAATGACAGAACAAGAAATGATTAAGATATACTCTGAAGCAAACTTTGATTATTTAAATGAATTTTTAGAGGAGGATACTTGTATGGATTTTATTGAATCTATGGAAAAAACAGTTGACTTTTATACTAAATAGTGGTATAATATATATTCAATATTAAATAAATTATAGAAAGGAATTAAAAATGAATTGGATCAAAGACAAATGGTTGGAAATTCAAGTGGCTTATATCTTGTTTACTTTAGTAAGACAGGACAAACGGAAAGATTCATCAAAAAAGTAAAAGAACACATTGAAATTCCTACTATGAGAATAGAGGAAGATACTATTTTAAGTAATAAATATATCTTGCTTACACCTACTTATTTCTTTGGACAAGTGCCTGATGAAGTATCTCATTTCTTAAATATTAACAGTGAAAAAATGATAGCTGTTATGTCCTCTGGTAATCGGAATTGGGGAGGAGATTTTGCTAAATCTGGAGAGTTGATTTCACAAGCATTTAATGTCCCATTGATAGGTAAGTATGAATTATCTGGAACAGAACAAGATGTACAAATCTTAGTTAATTATATTGAGCAGGTGACTTATGGATAATAATATAAATTTAGATGATATGTATGAAGCACAGTTTGACAAAGTTACTGATTTATTAATGAATTCTGATGATGAAATGGAATTAAACTTCGCTATTGATTCATTGAAGAAGTTATACGAATTAAGCAAAAATATTGAGTTAGATAGTGAGATGGAAGAAATTCATTATATGATTCAAAATGATATAAACAGCTTGTCAAAAGGCATGGAGTTTGAAGTACTTTATAACACTCAATTTGATGGTGATATTATCTACCAACAGCCAATGAAGATTGAAGATAGAGCAGATGACAAAATATTTGATTATGATATTGGTAAGTTGATGGATCAATCATTAGATTACTACAACAAAGCAAGACAAAAAATACTAGAAGAGATTCATAAGATTAGAGTAATGAGTGAAGAAGATGTTGTGAATTATCTGAAAAGATTTAAATAGTATATTAAAAATAAATTATATTAAATGGGTGGTTGGTTGGGAAATGAAAAATGGAGGAAGATTAATTTGAGTAAATGGATTGAAAAGAATAATGAGATTATGCGTAGAGATGAAAAAGGACAATTAAGCTTAGATAAGGACAAAGAAGCCATTAAATTATTTCAAGAACATATTGATAGTAAAACAAAAAAATTCTCTAGTGAGTTAGCTAGACTAAGATATTTAGTAGAAGAAAATTATTATATCAACGTATTTGAAAAATATACTGAAGACCAGTTACAAGAATTGATTGATTATTCATACTCATTTAATTTTGAGTTTAAAAGTTTTATGGCTATCAGCAAATTCTATGATCAATATGCATTAAAAACTAGAGATAAAAAACTATGGTTAGAAAGCTTTGAACAACACAACGTAATTGTTGCATTGTATTTAGCTGATGGGAACGTAGAATTAGCCAAACGGTATATCAAAGGTCACACTTTGCAAACTGTGCAAACTGCAACTCCTACTTATCTGAATAGTGGAAGAAAACAACGTGGGGAGTTAGCTTCTTGTTATTTATTCACAATGGACGACACTTTAAACTCTATCCAATTTGTTAAGAGTCAAATCTCTCAAGCAAGCAAGATAGCTGGTGGAGTTGCAGCTAATTTATCTCGTTTACGTTCAAGAGGTTCCTCAATCAAAGGAATTAAAGGTGCGGCAAAAGGCGTTTTACCAGTAGCTAAATTAATTGAAGGTGAAGTAGGGTATGCGGATCAAATGGGTTCAAGAAGTGGAGCCGGAAGTGTATATTTACACATTTTCCACTATGACGTACTTGAACTATTGAACTCTAAAAAGATTAATGCCGATGAAGATACACGATTATCCACTTTGTCAATTGGGTTAATTGTACCAGACTTTTTCTATCAATTAGCTAAAGAAAATAAAGATTTATACATGTTTGATCCAAAATCAATTCAAGATGAATTTGGTGAAGATGTAATCTTGGATGATATTGAAATTGCAGAATGGTACGATAAAATTGTAGAAAATGATAATATCCTAAAACAAAAGATTAATGCACGAGAAATGCTGAATCTGATTGCTCAAATCCAATTACAATCTGGTTATCCTTATATTATGAACAAGAATAACGCAAACAAAAATCATGCTCTATCTGAGCTTGGTGAAGTGAAAATGTCTAACCTATGTGTAACAGGAGATACAGAGTTATTAACTGAAAAAGGGTATAGATCAGCAAAAGAACTATATGAATCACAAGAACCATTAAAAGTGGTTATTGATAATCGCACAAAAGAATTTAAACAAGAGCAACATGGGGTAGAAATAGTTGATGCTATTCCAATGCAACTAACTGCTAGACAAGCTGATGTTTTTGAAATTGAGACTAAACAAGGATATAAAATTAAATCAACTGAGTGGCATAAATATTACAAAATGAATTCCGATAAATCTATTTCTAAAGTTCAATTAAACGAATTAAATATCGGAGATAAATTATTGGTTCAATCAGGAGAGGGAAACTTTGGTAGTTTTAATGATACTCATTTAGCTTATATTATGGGATTGATTGCTGGAGACGGAACTTTTGGAAATAGAGAAACAGCTAAAATTTATCTATATGATGAAAAAAAATATTTAAAAGAAGTTGTTGAAAACATAGTTGAAGAGGTTATTGAGAAGTATAGAGATAAATCTTTACCACTACACCATAGTGCAACACTTGCACCAAAGTTTACATACGCAGAAAAAGAAGATCGCCTATCATTAAGTAGTTCTATTCTAAGAGATGTATTAGCTCATTTCGGTTTTAATCGGGAAACTAAATTAAAATTCCCTAAGTTTTTAAAACAAGCTGATAAAGCAACGATTACTGCTTATTTATCTGGGTTGTACCAAATGGATGCTACTGTTAACGCCAATTCAAAATATAAGGCTATGAGTATTGAATTAACGTCTACTTCTAAAGAATTTATGCAAGATATTCAACAACAACTTTTGAATCTAGGGGTATATTCAACAATTTATGAAAGTATTAGAGAAACCTCTATGCTTCCCGACTCGAATAGAGAATTAAAAGAATATAAAGTTCAAAATACATATAAGCTATCTATTCAAGATAGAAAATCAAGAGATAAATTTATGGCTGAGGTTGCCCTAAAGCCACAAGATATTAATAAAGCAGTGATGTTTAATTTGACATTACAACCTAAAAGTCGCAACCCTAAACACAATTTTACAGCTGAAATTAAATCTATCAACTACATCGGTAAAGAAGACGTTTATGACACTACTCAAGAAGATTATCATTCCTTAATTTTTAATGGAATTGTAACTGGTAATTGTACAGAAATTTTCCAGTTCATGGAAGTATCAGATATTAAGGATTATCATGAGCAAGATGTGCTAGGGCAAGATATTATTTGTAATTTAGCTTCACTTAATATGGTTAAAACTATCGAAGAAAATGAAGTAGAAGAAGCTATTCGTACAGGTATGAGAGCTTTAACATTTGTGGCAGAAAACTCACGTATTGAGCATTTGCCAACGGTTCATAAAGCAAATAAAAATATGCGAGCAGTAGGGTTAGGAGTAATGTCTTTCCACTCTATGTGTGCTAAAAATAAGATTCGCTATGGATCAGAGGAATCATTAGATTTAATGAATGTTTATGGTATGCTTATGGATTTCTACTCATTAGACGAAACAATGCAAATCGCTAAAGAAAAACAGAGTAAATTCTATCGCTTTGAAGACTCGGATTATGCTATTAAAGATAAAGAGTTTGGTGAATACTTCTATAAAAATAGTCGTGTGACCGAAGATGTAACTCCAGTGACAAACAAAGTAAAGGAAATTTTCAAGGATATTTATTTACCGACTAAAGAAGATTGGCAACGATTAGCTAAGGACGTAGGGGAACATGGATTATATTCAGCATATAGACTGTCAATTGCCCCTACGCAATCAATTAGTTATATTACAAACTGTTCTTCAGCATTAACTCCAGTAGTTGATACCGTAGAACGCAGAACTTATGGTAATTCAGAAACGTTTTATCCAATGCCTTATCTGTCTCCTGAGACTATGTGGTTCTATACTTCCGCATTTAATATTCCTAATGAACATATTATTAATGTGGCAGCAGTTGCACAAAAATGGATTGATCAAGGTGTATCAACTATTCTATTTGTAAATAGTGAAGTAGAGACTAATAAATTAGCTCGATTATATGCTTACGCAAATGACAGAGGTTTAAAATCGCTTTACTATACTCGTAATAAATTATTAAGTATTGAAGAATGTACTAGCTGTGCTGTATAGAAATAGGGTCTTTCCCTATTTCTCATTGTTAATTAAAATAGAAGGAGAACTATTAAATGAAATTAAATAAATTAATCGCAACAAATTGGGACAAAGACAACTCAACCGCAATAATGTATTGGAAACAGAATATGATGCAGCTATGGACTGAAGAAGAATTTAAACCATCTCGTGATATTGGCTCATGGAAGACACTATCAAAAGATGAGCAAACTGTATTCATTGAAGTATTATCTGGATTAACAGGATTAGATACCACTCAAGCTGATGAAGGTATGCCATTGATTCAAATTCATTACCCTGACTTGCTATGGAAACCAGTATTTGCATTTATGGGTATGATGGAAAACGTCCACCACAAATCATATTCCCATATTTTTACATCTCTTATTAGCAGAAAAGAAACTTCATACTATCTTGATGAATGGGTTTCTAATAACAAACATCTAGCAATTAAAAATACTCTTATCACAAATAATTACCGTAAATTATTAAAAAAGAATCCTACTACTAGGGAATTACTAATTGCTATGGCTTCAAGTGTATTTCTTGAATCTTTTCTCTTTTTCTCTGGGTTTTATTATCCACTTCTTCTAACGGGACAAGGCAAAATGATAGCGAGTGGTGAGATTATTCGTAAGATTCTTATTGATGAGACAACACATGGATCAGGTACAGGATATGCTTTCCAACTTCTATTTAATCAATTACCTGAAGAAGAACAGCAAGATATTAAAAAAGAATTGATGCAATTATTTGATGAATTATATTTTAATGAGTGTCAATATACAGCAGAACGTTACGATAGATTAGGTTTAACTGAAGACGTTATTAGATATATTCAATACAACGGAAACAAAGCTATGATGAACTTAGGTTTCGATTCAGTATTTAACCCAGAGCCATTTAATCCTATTGTAGAGAACGGTTTAAACACTGATACTAAGAACCACGACTTCTTTAGCACCAAAGGCGATGGATATGTTCTATCTCTTAATGTGGAGGATTTACGAGATAAAGACTTTGAATTTGAAAATGTAGAGTCTTATGAATTATCAAATAAATTTTTAGATTAAATAAATTATAAATAATACTTTACAACTTCATGATCTTACTATATAATAATATTTAAGTAGTCAACCAACAATAAAAATAAAAGGAAAAACATATGACGTTGTTTTATTCACACATTACATATCATATAGAATTCTTTTAGGTTGACTACTGAATATTATTTTTTTAAAGGAGAGAGTCTATTGAACAAAACACTATCTAGTATTCCAAGTATTTCCCCTTCTCACTCACATGAGCTAAGGATTGCAGTAACAGGTCAAATGAGAACAGGAAAAGATACAATAGCACAAGCTATCTCACAATACCTTAATCATGCAGGTTACAGTGTTTTTCCTCACACATTTGGAGAATCGTTGAAAGCAGTCGCTACTCAACTATTTCCAGAGGAATTCAAAGATGGTAAAAAGCCAAGAGAATTGTTTCAATGGCTAGGACAAACAATGAGACAACGCAATGAAGATGTATGGATCAATCAAGTTAATCAAGCCATTAGTGAGTTAAATGAACTATCCAATGATTCAGATATAACTCACGTAGCACATATCATTACAGATTTACGTCAACCTAACGAATATGAATATTGTAAAATGAACAACTTTATCATTATTAAAGTCACATGTGATGATGAAGTAAGGATTAAACGTATGCAAGAATTAGATGATAATTTTAAAGTTGATGATTTAAACCATGAAACAGAATTACATATTAATTATTTTAATCCTGATTATACATTAGATACTACATACTTAGATCAAGAACAAATGAAAGAAACAATTCAAGGATTCACAAAACAACTATTAAAAAGACAACAATACAGAGGAGAATAAATTATGAATAAACTAACACTTTTCGGATCACCAACTTGCGTACTATGCCAAACTTTAAAATTAAGACTAAACAATGAAGGTACTGAATTTGAATATGTAGATGTATTTGAAAATCCTGAGTTAGCAGGAGAAAATGGAATTATGTCCACTCCTACACTACTATATGGTGAAGAACGTGCAGTAGGTTTAGGTGCAGGCAACGAATTATTAGATAGAATCAAAGGGTAAAAGAGTGGTTTTATGACAAACTATTTAACTGAATTATCGTATCATATCGAAGCCATACGCCTTGAATATCACAAACAAGTAAGAAATGATACATTTAATCTGCGAACATTTGACTTCTTAGAAAATGAAATCTTTAAGCTTATCAAAGAAGTCGATAATATTAAATGGTCATTCCACACTATTATTCCTAAACTAAAATACAAACGTCAATTACAAGATATTTATATTGACATGTACTACTATTATTATATTGATAGAAAATAAAATATATATAAAGGGAGATTTTCAAATGTTTCAACAATTAAAATTAGGTCAAGAAGTAGTAGATATTGTAAACAAAAAGAAAGGTATTATCACAGCGATCAATGAGCCTGTAGCAACTGTAGACTTTGTAATTGGACAGAACCTCAATACTCGTACTAAAACTATTGAACAAAGAGACGTTCTACTATCTAACCTCTATCCAGCAAACACTCAATCTAATGAGCAAACTAATGTACATTATCAAACTGAAGTAGACAATCAATACAATCCATACAAAGATGTTCAAGATTTTCACATAGCTTTTAGCCACCCAGTAGCTTCTGTTCCTACACCAATGAGTCCTGAACGTGCTTCACAACGTGGAGGATATAAAATTGAGGAATTAGTTGAATTCTTATGGGCAAGTGTGCAAGGTGATGAGGAATTAACTCGTAAACTGGTAGCACAGCTTAAAGTAGATATGTACAAAGCATTAGATAAAGTAATTGCAAAAGGTTCATTCCCTAAAGAAGAAGTCTTATTACATCAAGTAGATGCTGTTACAGATATGAATTATTTCAACTATGGGACATTTGCTGAGTTAGGAGTTGACCCTAGACCAATCTTTAAGATTGTTCAAAGCTCTAATCTGTCTAAGCTTGATTCAAATAACCAACCTATTATTGATCCTATAACTAATAAGATTCAGAAATCAGAAAACTTTATTGAACCTGAACCAATGATTAAAGCAGAAATTCAACGTCAAATTAATGAGAAAATGGGGTATTAATCATGGAAAAAATCTTACGAAATCAATTTGAGCAAACCTTAATAAATATTGAGGACGTAGTAACAGAGAATCAATTATTAGGATTAGATTTTGATACATATGCACACGAAGATACAGGTGAAGTTGTTCTCAATTTATCAGTCACATTAAAAGAGCGTGATGTATTAGTTTCAGATAAATCAGAAACCGATACCTCCATTGATTATAGCCAAGTAAACGCATTAAATGATCTTAGCGAAGTTCTTCAATCTATATCTATTGCTCAGGCTCAACCTCCTGTAGTTGAAGTTTACAAAGGTAATACTGGTAACTGGGCTGTTCGTCATGACAACTTGTAAATTAGCCTTACCACTTCCCACTTCATTAAATAAATTATATACACAACAATGGAGTGGTGGAGGATTTACAGGTAAAAAAATCCTATCTAAAGTAGGTGAACAGAATCGTTACGATATTATGCTTAATGTGGAAAAACAAATATCCCTTCCTATTAATTTAGATTGGGATGTTTCTTACACTAAAGATCATTACATATTCATGGATATAGAAGCCTATGTCACTCGTTCTAACGTAGACCTAGACAACACGCTAAAGACTCTTAACGACTCAATACAGGCTACAGGACTTGTATTTATAGATGATAAGAAAGTCGTTCCACGATTCAATAGAGTATATATTGATCCAGATAATCCTAGAGTCGAATTAACATTCACTCAAACAGGTTGGAATGGTATCTTTGATAATTTTGCTAATAGAGAAACTTTTGAAAATAACTGTAAAACATGTTCACGTTATAGAAATGGTAGTTGCTCCATATTAAAGAAATCCCTCGATAATAAGATTCTTCCTGAAATCAAGTTATTTGATAACAAAGAAGATGAGTATTATTGCACAGCTTACAAGGAGAAAAAATAATGATTATTAAAAACAATAAGCTAATTGAACAAGCCAAACAAGATATTCAACATACTGCTTCAAATGAAATAGTTATACATATTGCAAAACAACTAAGTAAATATTGTTAATCCTAAAACACTCACTCATGTGGGTGTTTCTTTTTGTGGTAAATTAATTCCTAATGCTATATAATATAATCAAATCTAAAAAAATGGGGAGTGTAGAAAATGAAAACATGGTCAGATGAAGAGATTCAAATACTACATGATAATTGGGACAGACGTATGAACGAATTATTAGAGTTATTACCTGACCGAACTGTTCCTTCTATCCAGCATAAGATTAAACGGTTAGGTTATCAAAGGGATAAAACAATCCTTAGACAACAAGATTATGACTATATTCTTAGTAATTTATCAACCAAGTCTAATAAACAAATGGCAAGAGAACTCAATGTTTCCCCTCCTGTTATCACAAGAGCTTTAAAGGAACTAGGAATAAATAAAACTAATAACTGGACTCAGACCAATATTGTAAAAGTTCCTAATTCGCCTTTTAGTATTCAAGTATCCTATAAAAAAGTAATCGAGGTGGAATAGTATGGATGATTTATTTAAAGATGAAAAGAAAATAAAACATGTAGCCATGTACGCACGTAAGTCTCGTGGAGATGGTGTGGAGGATTTAGAGAAGCATATATCTACTATGAGAGCAACGTGTGAAGCATACAATTGGACTTATGAGTTGTTCACTGAAATCAAGTCAGGCAATACTATTATAGATAGACCAGTCATGTCAGAGTTATTAAATAAACTAGAGAATACTACTGAATTTGATGCACTCTTAGCATTTGACCAAGATAGATTATCTCGTGGTGGTTCTACAGATCAACAACAAATTATGTATATATTAAAAAAATCTAACACAATGCTTATCCTGTGTAATCCTTATCAATTCCTTGATCCTAATAATGAGTCACATGAGGAATTGATGAATATACGTTCCTTTACCGCACAAATGGAATTAAGACAAACTCGTAAACGTTTTGCAGCAGGTAAACGTATTGGTGCTACAATGGGTAATTGGGTATATGGAACGTCACCTTATGGTTATAAATACGATAGAAAAACTAAACGATTAATACTAGATGAGCATGAGTCTTCCATTGTTACTCGTATCAAGAATGAATTCTTAGAGGATAAACCTATATCCGACATTACTTGGAATCTTAATCAAGACCATATTCCAAGTCGTTCAGGTGGAATGTGGAATAAATCAGTAGTCAGAGCTATATTGAAAAACGAGGTTTATACTGGTTGCACTATATTTAATAAGTCTCAAGGTACTCCAGAGAATCGTTCTAAGAATAGATATAGTATTTCTAATCCATATAAACCTAACCCTAAATCAGAGTGGAAGTATATATACAACACTCATCCTGCTTTAATCTCAGAGGAAGAGCATAAGCTTATTGTGTCTCAAATAGAAAGTAGGGGACATAAGAGAAAATCTGAAAAACGAAATATCTATGCTTTGTCAGGATTAGTTAAGACACCTGATGGGGATACCTATAGTGTAAGACAATCAAAAAGGATAAATTCACTGACTACATTCAATAAAAAATATAAAGATACCCCTTGCTACATTGTAGAAGATGCTATTATGACCACTTTAGAAGTTATGAAGGATAGATTAGAAGAACAATTAGAAAAGAAAGATACAGGGGAGGTAAAAAAATCATTAGAAAAACAACTAGCTGATATTAACAATCAGATTCTTAAAGCGACTCATGCCATAGATAGAGCAAAGGAAGGATTTTTAGAGGGAATATTTGAATCAGAGGAAATGAAGAAGATTCAGTATGACAAAGGGATAGAAATATCTCAATTAGAAGATGAAGCAAATAAATTGAGGGTAAAATTAAATAGCATATCCAATGCTGATAACTTAGAAAGAATCAATCGTATAGATGATCTACTAAATAAACTTACTCACAATGAATTTACTGAAGAACAAAAGAATGATTTATACAAAAGTATTGTCTCTAGTATAATTTTAAAAAGAGAGATAGACTATGAATTAGATGTTATAGTAAATTTTCTTTAATGGAATAGGTCTTAAACCTAGCTATAATGCACATTGGTACAAATATTCTTAATGTTAAAAGAAGTTGAGAATATGGATGTTCGGTATCATATGTGTGACCTATTCCAAGATACACCAATTATTATTCGGTATCCGAAAATTTATGTTTATTATTTTTTAAATATATCGTATAATTTGTTAACGGTATATTTTATGGAATTTGAAAAAAATATATTATATAAAGTTGACTTTAAAAACAAAAAGGAATATATTAAATATAGAACATATGTTCTATAAAAAACCAAAGGGAGTGTTGGGTTAATGCATCAATTCAATATAGATTTAAAAGGATTTCAACAATTTACAGAAGAAGAATTATATCTTTTAGAACAAGATACCATTGAAGGCGTTGTATGTATTCGCTCAATTGAAGGAACGGTAATTATTAAAGCACCAGTTAAAATTTCTATTAATGAAATTATCTATCATATGAATTCGCCTTTACAAACGAAGATTTCGTAATTCGTCTCTACAAACAAAGAAATTCCCCCTCCTACAAAAAAATGTAAGAGGGGGAACAATTATTAATTTCCAATAAGCAGAGGGAATACAACACGAGTAAATACTTCAAATAAAGCAAACACTCCAGTTAGTATAATACCTAATGTCTTGTTACTTAGTTTCTTTTCTTCTAACTTGATAGTCATGGACTCAGTATTAGATTTTAATTGGACTTTGATTTCAGATATGTCACTATGGACTTTACCGAATTCTTCATTAGTCTTTTCAAATTGTTTCACTGTGTTCATATTAGAACTTTTCAATTCTTCAGCAATATTATTCATGCTATTACTGAATACTTTTGTATTATTCTCCATTGCTTTGATTGTCTCTTTAAGTGCTGTTACTAACACAGTAGTCTCTAAATGTCTCTGACTATTCTTATCATGGAAATTATGTAGTTTTTCATTGGTTATGTCAATCTGATCTTCCAGCTTATTAACCCTGTTTTCTAATGATGTGATTCTATCGTTGGTCATTCTTATTTTTTCTTCCAAATTCCTACAACTCCTATAAACAATAAAAATAGTTGAGCTACCATTAATGCCATTGCTGTATAGCTAGTTACAAATAAAGAAGCACCAGCTAAACTAGCTAATGAAAAGAAGAAATAAATAATTCCACTGAAGAAAGAGCCTGCCAACAATAAATAATAGACAATCACATTTTTAAAAAACACACTTGAGAATATCATAGCTGAAGCAATCAATAAGATGATTCCTAGTGACTCAATAGAGCCAAAAGAACTCAATACACCATATAAAGGAGAAACTGTTGTTAGATTCTTTTTGTCAGCTACAATCCACTCATATGCTCTGATAAGCCCTAAGAATCCCACCAACATAACAAACAGATTAGCCATTAGCACATGAGCATCAAGATTTTTTGTACAACTCCTTATCTTATGTTTCATTATTCTACCACCTATCTATAAATTATTTTTTAACGTATGGTCGAATAAAGTGACTTACTCCTGTATAGTTGTCAGTGCGTAGTTTACATGGAGTATCAGCTTCACCATCCCAATTTTGTTCTAATATCGTAAACGTATTCAAGTTAATATCTCCATAAACTAGACCAATATGACCGTATTTATTATCAAAATTACCCACTGTGAAAACAGCAATATCACCTTTTTGTGGAAGTGTATCTGGTTTGTTTTCAATTAACTTCCAACCAGTTGGCAATTGATTAAGGATAGCGTCTTTTGCGTTACCCCAAAATCTAAATTTACCTCCAGTAAGATCTAAACCATATTGTACTACAACATCCATACATTGATAACCATACACCAAATCTGGATCTATATACTTGCCTATATAAGAATCAAGCAACTTATACATTTCTTGTTGAGTAGGAATATAAATTTTTTCTTTACTTGGTACTTTTTTTTTAGCAGGCGTAGTTTGTTTTAAATTAAGCACTTTACCTACAACAATTAAATCTGATTTCAGATTGTTCCATGCTTTTAAATTAGCGACTGTAATATCATGATTTTTAGCAATCTTACTTAAAGTATCACCTTTTTTAACAACATACGTTGAAGGTTTAGTTGCTTCTTTTTTAACTTCTGTTAGATTTAATTCTATTCCAACTGGTAGGGGAGTATTCATAAGTTGTTTATTAAACTTTCTAATATCAGAAACATTAATACCATATTGTTTCTTGATTGATAATAAAGTATCGCCTTTTTTAGTCTTGATACTACTAGGTTTCTTTGTTTTTGTTTCAACCACTTTTTTCTTCTCTTTAGCTGTTTCGGTTTTCACTGAAATTTTTTTCTCAGTTACAATCTCTTTACCGTTAATCGCATCCGCAATGTCTTTACAGTAGGCATCAGTGTTTTTTTTGATGTAATCCATATCCTTAGAGCTTGTGATAAATCCTAATTCAACTAATCTATAATTTATTCCGTAGTCCTTAGCTAAGATAACATTTAATAGATTATCTCTGCCATCAACTGTTCTTATTAACCCAACATGCTTCTTAATAGCAGATTGAATTCCTAGATCAATCTTATCAGCTTCTAATCCTTTACCAATGATGACATGACCACCACTAGCTGAAGCACCTGCTGCATCTAAATGAAATTCAACAACAATATCATACTTCTGTTGAGCTACCCAATACATTCCATAATCTTTATGATTGTTTACAGCTTGCCCATACGCTGAATCACGGAAACAGTCCTGCTCCATTTTAGAACCACCATATAATGAAACTTTATGACCAGCTTCTTTTAAGTATTTAGATACTTTAGGAACAATATTTTCTCTAATAAAGTCACGTTCGTTTGTTCCATTACCTACTGCACCAGAGTCGTTGATCCATTTATTAGAATAATAATCAAACCCCCGACCATGCCCAGCTATCAATAATATTTTCATATTACTCAACTTCCTCTGCATAAGATTTTGGCGGGATATTGTTATCTTTGTCTTCGTCAACTACATCAGGATTCTTAGTATTATCTACTTCAATATCGGACTTCTCCGTCACTTCTTCAGACCCTTCAAATTCCACTTCACCTTTATCTAATTGCTTTTTAAAGTTCTTTGCTTTGATACCATTTTCTGTAAATCCGTTATCCTTCCACCACGCCCAGAGTGCAGCGCCCACTGTAAAAATAATCGTCAGGCCATTTGTCATCTGCTCATCTGTAAACGGCAGAGGATTATGACCTGCCATCACCATAGTCTGATTAAATAACGCAACCGCTAAAACAATCGTCCGAATCCATGTGCCAGTTGAAATTTTTTCTTTGTTCATTTTTCTTCCTCCTCAATTTAAATAGGACACCTCTTTGAGATGTCCCTAAAAGAATATTTGTGCGAATCCGAATGCCGCGACAATGATTGAGACAACGCCACCGATGATGGATGTAATGATGGTCGCATTGCCTTTCTGTTTTTCAGTGACTGAGTTCTTGACTTCTTCTAAATCTTCTCGTGTCTCTTGAACGTCCCGCTCATTATTGATGAGCCTTTCGTTAAACCCCTGCATGTTGGTGTTCAGATTGGACAGATGGCCGTTTGTCTCTTTTTGGCTCTCAAGCAACTGTGACGTTGTGCCGGTCAATGTCGTTACCAGTATTTTTAAATCGCTATGCAGACCGAAATGTCGGTTGTCCACTGTGTTGATTAAATCCCTGATCTCACCGTTGCATTTTTCCCACTCGTGTCGTGGCACATAGTAGTCATGACTTCTTTCTGTCATATAATTCAGCACCTCCAAAAAACCCGACCAACGCACAGACGGATGACAGCACGGCGAATTGTGCGGGCGACAGCCAGTTGATGGCATTAAAAAGTGGTGCACTTGTCATCAGAAAGTACATCACGGCATTTGACGTGCCACCGATAAATAAAAATAGTGACGTCATATTATTCTTTTTAGGCAGCAACCAGCTTGATCCGATTAAAAACAGGCTCGTGACTGTTATCATGGCTCCCCATGCCCATATGGGAAGTATGTTGTGTATTGCCTGATAAAACTCGCTGTCATTCAGCACTGATTCCTGTTCCCTTAACCAAAACAATCCACGGGCTAAAGTAAACAGCCCCAATCCAAACAATAACGAGCTTGCCAGCATTTCTGATAAAGTCAGTTTCTTCATTCTCCACTCTCCTTTTTTATAATAAAAACTCCTCACTGAGTGAGAGGTTGGAAATTAAACCAATTTATAACGCTTTAGTTCTTGATAAATCATGTTCTTAATTTCACTGGCCGGATATGCTAAATCAGCAACTGCGGTATAAGGCAATCCTTGTATTTGTGCATAGACTACGAGTTTGTCAGGCGATGTTTTTGCGATACACCCAAATAAATCCTGCCCGCCTCTGACTGGCAAATTAGGGTACTCATAAATCATCGTTGCTTTAGTTGGTGTCCCCGCGCAGATGATCGGTGGCACATCATCAAATTCCGACCGGAACGAAATCAACACACTGCCGCTTAATTCGTCGTACCAACCGCGAATCGCAAACATGTTAAGTCCTGCATGATAATCTTTAGCAGCATAAGTACGCTGCACCACTTCTTCCATCACATTTTCTTTTCGTGGCACTCCGAACATGCCATTGTTAGCATTATCAGACCCCATCACAAGGCCAGCAGGGGTAGCAACAATAACTGTACAACCGTTTGTATCCTCTTCTGGATACTGATGTCCTGCAATACCTAGTGAGGCAAGAACGCCGTCACGATAACCTTCAGGTTGCAACCACGTGGCACCGTCATCTGTTGACACATAAATACCACCACGTCGTCCATGACCTTCAGCAAAATAGAATCTATCGCCCCATCTATCGTAAGCAACGCCGTGCAGATGCGTCTCTGAATTTATTGTTTCGCCATGCTGAACCAAGCTATCCCACACAACGTTAAAGGTATTGCCGCTGTCCGTACTGATCCATACGAATCGGCTGTCCACCCAGTTAGGCACACTCGCCCCGTATTCGCAGAGGATAAACTTCTTGCCATCGCCGTCAAACGAAAACTGGAACAATGTGCCGTTTGCATGTTTCGCAACTTTATTTTCACTCCATGTTATGTTAGGTGTCCCCCATCCGATAGATTTACGCAGGTCTGTTGCAGTCATGGCTAAAACTTCGCCATCACTTGTCGGCATCAGTCTACTCATCCATCCATATTCCGTATGCTTCCAAGTGCGATTATGCTCTGTCCACGTCTTGCCGTTGTCAACGCTGTAACTGATGGCACCAAGTCCTGCTGTATATCCCCACATCTTGTCATCAAAGTAATCAATAAAACGAGGCCCTGCAATACCGGGCGATTCTGTCGGTGTCATTGTCATATTGACTGCTTGCGGGAACATCGGCATAGGTTCCGTATCAATCAATTCCGTAACGCCTTGTGCAATCAGATCAGTTCTGATTGATTTGTAGCCTACAAAAGTAGTTGCCATCTTACCTTTTTCAACCTGTACTTTTGGCTTTTGATTGGTTGACGATACGTATAGAAAGGCTAAACCGTCTATCGTTGCTTGGAACGTGTATTGTTTCAACGAACCGTTGAACACCAATAATTCTTTGATGCTTTGTGTATTGCCAGTCGAAAAGTTCGGCATTGCCGTTCCTATCCCTAAAGTAAAACGGTCAGCTTTCAAAGGTTCATGGATTTTAATCGTGTAATACTCATTCGTTTTAATCGGGAACACTACTGTGTTAGCGTCAGGATTTGTGTTCATCAGAACAGCAGTCTGACCCAGTGTGCCGCCGACAATCCACGGATAAAAGTTGCCGTCAAACAGATTGCGCTCTGAATCGACCATAATGCTGTCTAACGATGACGCGTTCGATTTAGGTAGTACACTTTGTGATATAGTTCTTGCAGTTGTATATGCAGTAGGTGCCGTTCCCTCTTCGACTTGCAATCTTGGTTCTTTATTACCGCTAGATACATTGATAAAAGCATACCCGTCAATTGGAGATGTAAATGCACCTTCCTTCTGTATATCGTTGTAGATTAAAAACTTTGTCAACGCTGCGCCACCTGTTGATGGATCAAATGTAGTCGGGATGGACGTATGGACAGCTATCCTGTACGCATCACTCAATGATGGGTCATGTACTTTTACATAGTACGTTTTGTCTTTTGATACTTTCACAATAGCTGTACGTCTGGACGGGTCATTGTTAAATAAATAACCTGTGCTACCCTGTGCGCCACCAATATAATAAGGGTGGTAAGTACCATTAAATAAATTGATAGACGGGTCGAATATGCTATCAAAGTTATTAATCGCACGTTCTGCTTTAGTGTCTGCCGTATTAGCAAGTGTCAACGCAGAACTTGCTTTAGTGTCTGCCGTATTAGCAAGTGTCAGCGCAGAACTTGCTTTGGTGTCTGCCGCCTTAGCTAATGTCATGTCTGGTTCAGGTATAAATTCTTTCGAGATAATTCTCGACGGTATATAAGTCGTGGCTGCTGTCCCTTCCTCAACCTGCAAACGAGGTTCACTTGCATTGTTTGAAACGTTGATAAACGCGTAGCCTGTCAAAGTTGATGTAAATGCACCTTCCTTTTGAATATCGTTGTAGATTAAAAAATTAGTGATTTTCGCACCATTTGTACTAGGTTCATACACGGTCGGTATTACTTCATTTAAACCTATTCTGTAATTATTACTCAATGATGGGTCGTGTACTTTTACATAATACGTTTTGCCTTGTACCACTGGAATGATTGCTGTTCGCCTTTTATCATCGCCTTTAAACAAATAACCACTTGTACCTGTTGTGCCACCCAAATAATATTTATGATATACACCATCAAATAAATTTCGTGTTTTTTCAAAGAATGTCGTTTTTTCGGGTTTAATACTACCATCAGTAATCACAGCATCCTTACCTTTTAATGATGCAATCCACTCCTGTTCCGTCCCCACAAAGCCGTTCGCCACTGCTGATTCATAGGCGGATTTACCAGTATCACCTTTAACACCTTTAATAGCATTTAAATAATCATTGACCGTACCTGTGTTACCTTGTTGTAACCACACTTCATAAGCTGAATAACCCTCATCACCTTTTACTTTAAGTAACTCTAATTGTTCAGAGGTAAAATCTTCAAAGGTAAAAGCTTCACCTTTGAAACGATCTGGATTAGCTTCAATAACAGATATAATCTTATCATCTAAAATTGCTATATCAACTATTTTTTCAATGATTTTATCTATTCCACTATCTCTAATCTCAAAATCAAAGTTAGACACATGGACACTTTCTGTTCCATCTTCTGTCTCCAAGAATAGTTTTGCTCTAACTCTACCTACGTGGATAATAACTTCTTCTGAGATATTGTAAGTAATTTCTCCATTAAAACCGTCTGTCACTTCAACAGGTACTTTTGTAAAAATCGAACCGTCTGCACAAAATAGATTTAATATAGGTTTCATAGTAGTAGAAGTTAAATCAAAAGGGATACCGTTTTTTGTGATACGAATGATGATACTTGCTGTATTTTTATCCTTAGAATAAAATACGGATTTTATATCACCTATATTCACGTTTTGATCGTCAATATTTGCAGTAACTCTAGCTATTTTGTAATTTGTCATATTTCTTTAAATCCTCCTCAAATTGTTTTTAAACAAAAACAAAAGAAAGTGAATAAACACTCTCTTTTATGTATAAATATTAACTTTGCCATGTAGCAGTTGAAGTTCCACCTTTGTTCAACCAAATTTTATATGTTGTCGTAGATGTTGTACCTCCATTAGCTCTATGGAACAAGCCTTTGGTAGAATCAGATGCACCGTAAGTTACTCCATTAAAGTCATAGCCATATCTACCATTAGCATCTGTAGTAAATGTAATATCTTTGACTACAGGGTTAGGGTTCAAATAACTACCGCCAAGCATTGTGACTAACGTTGAAGCTGTCGCAACAGTGTCAGAAGCTTTTACTCGAATTGTGTACTGAGTATTAGGCTCAAGTGTGAAGAATCCCCAACGTGATTGACCTGCTTCTGCTGTAATCGTAACAGTGTCCGTTCCACCTTTTACATTAAGTGCAAAGGCTTCGCTGTGACTTATTGTATATGTACTATTCATCACTAACTTACTTGCTGACCCACCAGCCTGTGGAATTGTTTTATCTGTAAAATCAAATGTCGTTGTATCCCATAAATTCGTTCCTGTTCCAGCAGTTACGACCTGAATGGTTACTGTTGTTCCAGTGGAAACATTGTTAGCTGAATCCTTAGCTTTTACAGTAATAGTCTCTCCAGCAACAAGGTTACTCGCAATAATACTCCAAGCACCCGAACTGTTTGCTGTTGTCGTACCTGTGAAACCACCTGTTAAAGTAATTGTACTATTTTCTTCTGCTGTACCAGAAATAGTTGTGCTATTGGTATAAACAGGGTTAACCGTTGGTGCGTTAGGTGGTGTTGTATCTGTTGGAATCGTTGTACCCGTTCCACCATTCGTTAAAAGATATTCTAGCAGAGGTGTTTGATAATAAATATCTAATGCTTCATCTGTTCTTGATTTAACTTTGGTCGCTTTAGATGTTGAAGCAATTGTGAATTTACCTCGTTGTACCATCATATTCTCAATAACAGATAGTTTATCCCCTGTACCAAAATCAAGTTCAATTGTAGAAGATTTTTCTGATCTAAAAATGTTATCTTTCATAATCGAGTTCTGAAGTAACAATTTAGACACTTTAGATTCATTAGCACTGTAAGAAAATACATTGTTGATAAATGTAAACTGTCGTCTATTTTTATATTGGACAAGAGAATCTAAGAATGAATTTCGCTCAAAGTGAACTCTATGCAATCCATATTGTCCAACAGGTACATCATTGTAAGTCTGTGTGCCATCATAGTTTGTCCATAAATCACACTTCTCAAAGTTATTCCCAATAAAATTAGTAGTCGCATTTGCAGGTTCACCATTAATAACACCTGTTTGTTCATTGACTAATCCAGCACCAAATGGAATAACTTTAGCATAACTTCCATCATTCATTAACCCTCTGAAGTCGTTACCAATAAAATCGCATCCTCGCAGAGAAGAGTTGATCATATAATAGTTGCCTGATACAGTAGGGCAGGTTTTAAACACATTATTTTCAAATGTTAAAAATTTAGTGAGCATAGTAGAAGTATTCGCTACATTACCGCCAGCATTATTATAGAAGAAACATTGTCTAATCTTAGCATGTCCATTCCACTTATCTGCTCTCCATTGAGAAGCTGTATTATTATCACCAGCAATTTCACTGAAATGTGGTTCAATATCTAATCCCATAGCAGGAGAATAATAAAGTTGTTGGTTTAGACTATTCTTTAATGTACCAGCATTTGTGAATTCAGAACGTGTTATTTCAAAGTTAGTACCACCAATCATCGCAAATGATAAACGACCTCCACCTGAGAATACACATTCATCAAATGAGAAGAAATCTGAGTGTGTTGCTTTATAAGTAGAGTAATTCATAGAAGAGTTAATATTTACACAGTCAACAGCAGCGTTTAAGAATTTAGAACGTTTAACTTCAAAGAACTTACAACCACTAAATTCAATCATGTGCCCGACAGTTTCAGCTAAAGTCTTCCCATTATATTTAATATTTGCATTAGCTGATTGTGTCCCAATGGTAGGAAATGTGATTTTATGACCTTCGCCATCTACTACTAATCCCTCAATGTATAGATTTTCACATCCAACAAATTTAAATAAGTTTAAATGACAGTTCTTTGATCTGTAATAATCACCAACAAGATAATCAAATCCACGTTCAAAGCCAGCTCTTGGCATTGAAACGAACTTAACACCACTACCAAAGATACGATGATTTTTACCAGTCCATATAATATCATCAGCAGAGCCAGCTAATGTGTTTTGTTCATTGTTCACCTGTCTGACGCGTTGTGAACGAATTTCACCAATTTTTAATGAAGGATTAATCTTATAGTCACAACCTGTGTTTGTATTAAAATGATTAGCCCATGCTTTAATTGCATCATAATTATCAAACGAAGCATTTTCAGGGAGTGAAGTATCTTTTAATCCAAACTTTGCTACCACATCGACATAAGAAAGAACATTTACAGGGGTAGTTGTACCATTTCCTCCTGTATTCAATCCATTAATCTTAGCTTCTACAGTTGTACCATCTGCCATTGTTACCTGTGCTGCTGTATGTGTATGGTTTGTATTAGATTTATCATCTAATGAGCTTTGTAGATTAGTAATATCGCTAATTGTATGTGTATGACCTAATTTAGAATAAGTGATATCATGGTTATGAGTCTTATCAGATTTGGCATCTAAAGCAGTTTGAAGTCCTGTAATTTCACTTAGAACATGCGTATGTCCAATTTTGCTATATACAGTATCATGGTTGTGTGTACTAGACGCTTTACCATCTAAACTTGTCTGAAGATCAGACACATCTGAGATAGTATGTGTATGTGTTTTATTAGCTTTTTTAGCCATTTCAGTAGCAAAATCTGTAATCTGAGAAGTTGCATGTGTATGTGTTGCACTAGCTTTTTCATCAAGTGTATTTTGCAAATTTGTTATTTGAGCAATCGTATGTGTATGAGAAGAAGGTGCTTTGTTATTTAATGCAGACTGTAAGCCTGTTGTATCAGCAATGGTATGTGTATGACTCTTAGGTGCATATTTAGTATCAGCATCAATAGTTTTTTGATAAGTTGTTAAATCGACTGATTCTCCAGCTTGAACTGTAGATAATTTATTGTCGATCTCAGACCTAGTGTAAGTTCCAACTTCAGAAGCAGTGTGAGTGTGTTCTAACTTACTATATAAATCATCATGTTTATGACCTGTATCTGCTTTGTTATTCCAATTCACTTTATCAGCTAAAGTAATATGAATATCATTATTTAAGAGGTGACTATCTAACCCCATAATATCTGAAATGGCATGAGTATGAGACTTTGTTGCATATAATACATCAGCATCTTTTTTCAAGACGTATTTAGCAAATTCAACTGTATTGTCTAAACGATAAGATGTTTTGACATCATTAATAACTAAATATCCATCAACCACAGAAACCTTGTCACCAGAACCAATATCAGCACCTTTAATCCAACTAGAGACACCTGATTTACGGACATACAACACTGTTCCAACTAAGTAGGTACTTGGTGTCGTTCCTACTGGTAATTCCGATATAGTTGAAACCACGCCATCAATTTGTAATCCTTTTCCTTTTAAACTATCTATCCATTCTTGTTCTGTTCCTTTAAATCCATTTTTAACAGCAATAGCATAGGCTGATTCACCTTTAATATCACTGTTGTTTTGAATAAACGTGTTTAACTTTGTCTGTAGTTGAGTATTAATATTGCTTAATACACGATTTTCAATTGTCTTTATTGTATCTAAATTAACAGCATTTTGGGGAACAACATCTGCTGATCGGGTTATTTCAATTTTATGAGACTTATCAGATGGAAATTTTTTATTATTAAACTCAATTTCAATATAATAGCTTCCCACAGGTAAAACATTTGAGATAACAAAAACTAATTTTGAACTTTTAACCTTGCATGTACTAGAGTAAATAACTCGATTATATTTATCAGACAAATAAACTTCTGCATCTCCACTTGTTGAGTTGCCTAATAATGAAAAAGGATTATGTGTTTGTAATAGCTGAATGGCAATTGGAGAACGATCCCCTTGCTTTATCTTAATCGCTTTGTCTTCCTTAAAATTAACAAATATAATATTGTTAATACTTTTCATAGCCATCTTTTCAACTCCATTAATTGAAAAAGTCAGTTAGACATATATCTAACCGACTTTTATATATTTTATTTTTTATGTTAATGTTTTTAATTTCTTAATTGTTCTTTTAATTCATCAATCTGTACTTGTTGCTTTTTAACTACATCCCAAAGAATAGATACCATACCGTAAATATCAATCGCATCACCTTCATGCAATACTTCAGGAGAATCCTCTAAGATGACACCATATTTAGTTTTGTTGACACCAGCTTCTAAATCGGTATTCAAGTTATACTGTTTAATATCTGTTTGTTTTAATATATCTAACGTATCAATCTCTAAATCTTTGATATTAGATTTATATTTACGACTAGATACAGAGTTAAACTTACTTGCTTTAACAGGTAAATAACCGATACTTTTACCACTATTGTATCCTCTTTTATTAGTGACACGTAGCTCACCAGCAACACCAATATAAAAGTTGGTACTACCTGTTACAATTCCATCAGCTTGCAATGAAGTTTTAGAAGAAAGATTTCCTGTACCACTACCATTAAAGTAAACTGATTCTTTACCGTTACGTGAAGTAATAGTGTCCGCTTGAATCTTACCAATGTTCAATGCGACTTTAGAAGAAGGAGAGCCTGAACCATCTACACCATGAATAACATTTTGCTTCTTAGAGAATTTGAATCCAGATCCTAAGTTGGTAGTGGTATCACCGTAAATCATGTATCCAGTTAAACCGCTGTTAACTCCAAAAGTAAAGTCGTTTTTACCACTACGAATATCTTCATGAGGAGATAATACAACATGAGATTTCTTAGAACGGTTATGAACAGAATTAGCAGCATGTATATGAATCTTATTACCATTTGATTGTAAACCAATAGCTCCATTTGCAGAATATAATGTTAATCCACGACTGTCAGAATATTCATGAGAGAAGAATTCAATCGTACCAGAGGACACATTAGTGCTAGTTGAAGAAAGGTATTTACCCGTACCGTCTCTATAAGTAGAAATACCATCAGATGTGTAATATAGTGAACGTGCGTTAGGGTTGCTATGGTCATTCCAGTCTTTAGTATAGTCATATCCATAAACATTGCTATCAATCAAATCTCCTTCGGGGTCGGTAATACGAAGCATACCATCTACAAATTGGATAACTTGTGTACGATTACGTTTCTTACCATCTCTCCATGTACGCTCATAATAACCTTTTGATACTAAAGTACCTGCTTTAATAGATACAAATGCATTAGGATCAACCACATTATTCGTCTGTTTGAATACCACAGCACCATCGAAATCAATATTACTCGCTTTAATTTTAATAGATTCAGCAGATTGGTTGATGATGGATTTTACCTGAGTTGCTCCAACTTTTTTAGAGACAACTGAAGTTAAATTATCAGCAGACTGCTCAATAGTAGACATGCGAGAATTTTGGCTGTCAATAGTTGAATTAAACACATTCTTTTTGACAACGTTAGTATTTAATTCAGTCTCGATAGTTCCTACACGATTATCATTGCTCGTTTTATATGCTGTTAAAGTAGAATTCACTGAATTAATTGAAGCGTCAACATCTTCAGGAGCAGGAGTCCAGTCAGTAGGGCGAGTGCCATGTTCTACTTTAGGACTTGTTAAATAGACAATACTATTTAAATTCTTCGGATTGTAAACGTAGAAGTTTAGTTTTATTTCTTGCGTTGTATCATTTTTATATGAAACAGAAATACGTTTCCAATCTGTGTTTTTATTATAGGTTGCAGCGGCATAAGTTGTTGTACCAGCATACAATCTTAAAGTGGTAATTGAGTTGTCAGGGTTAGCAGCACTATGTTTAATCCAAATACTCGCTGTTACTTCTTGATTAGGTAATACACTAATAGCATTAGTAGAAATAGAATGTGTGTAGACTGGAGGATTAGCAGTGTCATTAACTTGTGTAACTTTAAAAACATTTAACCCTGTTTGAAATATCTCAGTAGTTTTTTCTACACTATGGTAAGTAGGGATACCTGTTAAATCATATTTTCTAATTAAGTTTCTAGTACCAATTGTTAAATCTTCTAACTTTTTATCAGTTGCAGCTAAAGCAGTTTTATCAGCTTTGATATTATATAAATTCTGAATATCAGTCGTATCATATCCACTGATTGCTTCCCAACCCATTGCATCAATCCCATCGTATCGGAACACCTTATTCTCATCAATAACAAATACAGTGTCCCCATTGTTAGGATTAGGGTAGGTAGAGTTTCTTAGTTCAAGTGTTTTTACATAAGGTAACCAATTTAACTTGTTTTCATCCCCTGAACGATTAGCATAATCTCCCGCAGCATTAGCATAGTCACCACGATCTTCAGCGTATTCACCTTGACGTTGAGTAACTCTACCAACTTCTTCAGTTTGATTGAATAACTCTTGAAGCATAGTTAAATCACTTGCGTCACCAGTTGTCTCATAATCTTCATAAACTTCATATCTAAAAGCAAGTGAAGTTACACGGTTTCTATCTTTATATGAAGAAAATCTTGCTGTATAAGTTCCTACATGTTCCATATCAGCTTTTCTTAGTTCATACACAATAAATTGTGAGCCATCATAATAAGCCAATCCTGTGTTATTAGTCCCAGTAGCTTCGTGAACTGTGCTAACAGTGAAACGCTCACCACGTTCTAAATTCATTTTTTGTCCAGCATCATACAATTCAATATTCAAATAGGCTGAATCGTACTGAACGATTCTAATGACTGGATTAGGCATTTGTTCCTTAATATCAAGCTTTAAAGTGTAATTGTTAGAAAATGGTATCATTAAATAAAATCCTCCTTTTGTTCATAAAAAGAGCGACAACATTCAAGTTATCGCTCAAAATTTTGTTATTATATTTCACTTTGATCAACAATCTTATTGGCTGTAGCATTTTTTACTACATGATAAACAATAGTTCCTAATGTACTCTCGTCAAAATGTGTTATTGTAATACAATGACTCCATATATTTACCACTGTTTTTCCTCTTTCTTGAGCGATATGGTATTGAATTTAATTAGTTAACAAGTTTTCTTTTTACAATTCGCTCTTATGATTTTATTTAATATAATTAAAAAAGAGACTACTTTTCAGCAGTCTCTAGTTTACTAATTTTTTCTTCTAATTGTTTTATATATTGTTCCTGTAAGTTAATAACTTTCTCAGGTTCAACATAGATAAACTGTGATTTATCAACGGATTGAGCTTTCATCTCATCAGTTAGTAATTTATTTAATGAAAAAGAGTTATTTTCTTCTTCATAGATGAAATATCTACCAACTTTGCATCCAATCCTTAATTCTGTGTACCCATTTCTGAATAACTCCAAATCTTCTTGGTTATTGGTTATTTTAACAGATTCACATTTATCATCAATATTAATTATTTGATTATTCTCATCAACATAAACAATACTATACATAAACAACTGTCACCTCCAAGTACTTACTTAATTCACCATAATGAGCTAAATCGTTGGTTGTAGCTTTAATACCAAAACCAGCATATGTATTTTGATTGATCAGTGACTTAAATGTACTTGTTACATCAACTGTTTTAGATTCAGACCAATCCAATATAATTTCTTTTGACGAACTAGAAAATGAGGGGCGACCTGATGGTTGAGAACTGTATTTATGCATCCGTAAATTAAATTTAACATTAGAAGTTTTACCGATTTTTGAACGTCTCGTTAATTTAACTTTAATTGATTTAATCGCTTTTCCACTTAATACAGACCTCATTGAATTACCCGAAGAGTCTTCTAAATTCCACCAAATACCAACTTGCAATGGTGAACCATAGCCTTGTCCTTGAACTGGATAACCGTAATGATGATTCCCCGACCTTGCCCAACTATTGTATCCAGAATATCTGAAATGGTTTGCTTTGCTTGTTTTAAATGTTTTCGTTTTAGTTGTTGAAACTTTTGTTGGAGGTTTAACAACCGTTGGTTCTGGATAAGTGGCATCAGTCGTATTGATATTGCCTGCATACGAGGTACTAGCATCATTTGCTTTTCCTAAAGGAGCTTTTCCATTAATATTGATGTTACTACCTCGCCATGCAATCGCACCATAACGTGTACCTTGACCTGTATTATTAAACATATAGACACTGTTTAAGTACGAAGCACTTACGCAATCAGTAACGTTTTGAATGTCACAGTTAGTGATGAAAGTATTTCCACCGCCATAACAGTTAATCCCTTTTAAATCAGGTGCATTGTTACCATTAAAGCTCAAGTTTTCAAAAGTTACATAGTGTGAATAGTAATTTTGAATCATATAGTTTTTTTCATCGTCTAAAACGTTGAAGTTACCATTTTTCACAGCAATCCTGCATTGACACCCATCAATACTGAAACGTGCTGTACTTGTGATACCATTAAAGTTAATATCTAAATAACCACCGCCTAATTTTGATTTAAGAATAATGTGTTCGGATGGATCAGCAGAGGCGTATGAAGGTAAAACATCAATGAAAAATCCTGTCCCTAGAATATCGGGTAGTAAATCAATAGCTTCATTAATGGTTCGAGTTTTATAAATATTTTTTTCATCATTGTAACCCACATCATTTTCTCCTGCGTCTAAGCCGAGTACCTCGATTGCCATACCATCTGTACTTTTTGAAGCAATATAATCATTCTGTATTTTATTTTCTACAATTAAATCCTGAACAGTGAATTGGTCTGCACCTTTATTTTCAGAACTGATTTGAAATAATACATTGTTTTCTTCATCTCTAAAGTTGATTTCACCTGCTGGAACAGTCACTTTTTTATTTTCATCAATAACTGCTGATGTGGTCTCATTGCCTTCTTCATCATAGGAAGTCTCATAAACAATATTACCTTGAGAATCAGTTTTATAACCATAAGTATAACCACCAATGTTTAATTCTCCACCTGTTAATTTATTCATGGTCAACTTGTCAACATGAGCATCGTTAATTACAGCATATTTAATTTTTGAGATACCTTTAGATATTGTAATATCACCATCGCCCAATTCAATAAGATTAGAATTTAGTTTGATAGAATCAGGATCAAGCGTTGCAATAGATTTATCTCCATTGGTTTCAGAGGTAACAGTAAAACCATCGGTTACAACATCCAATACTGTTACAGCTTTATTTGCGGTAGTCTGGGCTTTTTTTGTTAGTTCTTGTAAAGCCTGTTGAATAGAAGTGTTGTAATTTGTATAAGCGATTTTATAATCAGTTAATAATGTATTAATCAATTGTTTTTCTTCAGACGATACCTCGTCATTAGATATATAAATATTAAAGTTTTCCTTTAAATTATTATAAGCTTGTATAAAAACAGATTGGTTACTGGTTAACGCTTGAATATTGGAGGAGGGTAGTGAAGGATTTGAGATGATGTCATTATAATTATCTTCTAAATCTTTATACTCACGATCTACAATATCGTTATGAGTTTTTAGTCTAGCTCGTTCTTCTGCTGTAATAACACCATCATCTATTGCAAGCCCGATTTCTGTCTGATAGCTAGAGAAAGCATCATTAAAATCTTTTAAATCATTTTTATATTCTTCACGTAATCCTTCTATAGCACCAAGTGCTACATCTTTAATACTTTTACTAATATCAAAAATGCTGTTATCATATTCTGATACATAATTTTGTCTTGCTTCTTCCATAGCATTAAAATTATTCTGATAATCAGTTATCTCTTCAGGTGTCGAACTTCCGTCTGAAATCATAGCTTCAATTTGAGTTGTGTAAGTATCAAACTTAGATTTGTATTCGTTATAAGTATCTGTTAATATTTGTTTTTGTTCAGCGGATAAATCTGGGTTGTTAGAGATAGTATTAAATCTATTTTCAATATTCATCTGTTCCGACTTCAATCGGATTAAATCATTTTCAATGTTTATTTTCTCAGTGGCATTAACAATACCATCTTGAATAGCATTTGAGATACTAGAAGAAAGTTGATTAAATGCTTCTTGAACGTCTGCCATTTCATCTGTTATATCCTCAGAAATTCTATCAATATAGTTTCTTACTGATATAATTTTGTTGTCAACTTGATTATCTCTAATATTCTCTAAGACTTCTTCAACAATTAAAAGAATATCTTTAACTTCTTGTCTAAATCTCACAACGGAATCACTAACTTTTTTGTTTTCCTCTTGTGTGACCCTTGAGTCAGCTATACTCTCATTAATTGTATTAACCAAATTTTCATACATATTAGTGTATTCTTGGTATGCTAGTTGAAGTCGAGCTAAGTCATCATTGTTAATATATGCACTGTTAAGAGCTAATTCAATTTGTTGTACATATTCTGTATTTTCTTTTTCCAGTTGACTTAAAACCAGTTTTATCTTTTCTTTTTCTACATCTGTAACAATCTCATCTTTAAACGACTCCATAAGAACAGAGTTGGTTTCGTTTAAGGCATTACTAACATCTTTTGATTCATCTACTACTTGGTTAAGTTTTTGATCATATATCTTTTGGAACTCAATAAATTTGTCTTCTATTTCTTTTTTATTTTTAGCAAAATAATTGATTCCATTTTCATCAAGTAATTTAAACTTATCTTCTCTGATATATAAACCATCTTCTTGAATAACGATAGAATTATCTTCATTTTCAACCGTAACTTCGTCTAACTTAACCTTACCTTTTAATGAATCGGCTTTCAGACCATTAGAGTCAGCTAATATCTCGTATGAATTTCCATCGTTCTTAGTAGAAGAAATAACTCCGTTAATCATTTCAATACGTCTATCAGGATTAGTTTCTGATAGATTCTTGATACCTTGTTTACCAATTTCAACCGTTCTTCCACCAGCAATTACACGCTTGTCATTTGCATCCCATTCTCCGTCTAACAGTCCATTTAAGCGTTGAAGTTTCTCATCTTGATTTCTGATTTGATTCTTATGTAAATCCACTTGATTAGAAGTTGAGACTGTGCTTGCTAAACGTTCAGAGATAATAGTGTTTATATCTTTAAAATCAATAACGTCACTTAATGTCAATGTAATCTCGTTAGACTCATGATTAATTTGCATCTCTATGATATATGATTTAATCTTCTCACCAAATATTTTATTAGAGAATACAACAATATCACCAACTTTTAACTTACTCCAATTATGTTGATCTTCTAATGATTGTACAAAGTTAACAATATCAATAGTAATCTCACGGTTAAGTTTAATTTGGTTTTTTAAATGTTTAATTCCATCTTCAAGTAAAGCTTTAGCATCAGTATGATTCTCTTCTGACCATGTACCTGAGTAAATAAATAACTCACGTTCTCTATAAAGTTTGTCTGAGAGATAAGTCTTAGGATTCATGGAAGCAATTAAACTTTGCTTCTGCTTTTCTAAATCAGACAATCTTTTGTTTAAAGTATTAACAATACCTGTTTGATATTCCATATCTTCTTTAGCTTTAACATAGTTGTATTTTTCTTCAATCTTTTTATTATCAGTTTCTTCATAATCAGATAAAGAAGATCGAGATAGCACAGCATAAATTTGTGGGCTAACACCAGTAAGATTTACTGAATACTTTAGTTGATTGTTATACTTTGTTGCGTCAGTAATATCTTTAGTATCTATTTTGATATATGTCCACTCATTGTTAGGAAGGTTGAAAGTTTTACCTTGAAATTTTACATTTGTAAGTGTTCCTGTGTTTTTTAACATTAAGATATAATAAGAAGATTGCTCTAGGTTTACATAGAATTTCTCATTATTTAAGCCAAAATCAATGTATTCGCCTTTAGGTTTAAGCAGGTCAACTCTATCTTGTAATCTTTGAGTCAATGCTGTTAATTCACGTAATTTTAAATCTTGTGGTGCTTGTTCATTTAAAAGATTCTCATAGTCCTTAGTTAAAGTTTCAGCTTCTTCTTTTTTAGAATTAAAATAATCTTCGTAATCAAGAAGTGCATGGCATAATTCATCAGACATATAATTACTATGACTGATAACTTCTTTTTTCTCATTTCTTTTAAACGGATGAATAAAATATGAGAAATCTTCTATATACTCTGTTCCAGCAGGGTTAACACCGTTAATCGTTAATCCTTCTTTTCCATAGAGATATAGTCTTGTTAATACATCTTTAGATACAATAGAGTCTTCAAATGACTTTAAATAATTACTCTCATTGATTTTTAGACCACGATTATAACCTACATTATCTTTGTGCAAGAATGAAATAGTGCGATTTTTGTTATCAAACACAACAACACTATCGAATAAAATGTTGATTTCATCAATTACAGATGTAACAGTAGATTGATCTGATTGTAGCTCTCGCTTTACATTTTTCAGCTTGTCATCAATAATTCCAACTTTCCATAGTGGTGCATGAAGAGCTAATACTTTAGTCATCATATCCTGAATAGTTGAAGCTAAGAATTCAATTTTACCCACAGTCTTTTTATTTAATTCAGTAGCCAAAGACTCAGCAGTAACTACTAATTTATCGCTCTCATTAGACTGTTTAGAGATATTGTCAATCACTAAATAATCTTTGAACCCATTATATTCATATTGAATAATATATTTATTTTTCATTAAATTATATACTGGGTTAGTGATATATTCTTTAGTTTGTTCATCTTGAATTGTTGGTGGAACGCTAAACTGTATGCTATTTAGATTAGATACTTTAAAAGTTCCACTTAGTTCAGTAATGTGTGTAAGTCTTTCAATTCTCTGAAAGTTAGGTTTTAACAACCATAGTTTAGCTCTAGGTCTTTCATTTACTAAAGCTTCAAAGTAATTATTTAACACCATCCAAAAGTCCTCCTTGTATTCTCTCATAAAAAATAAAGAAGCCAATTGCTGGCTTCTTATAATAGTTTAAACTGATATATTATCTTAACTTTACAGCTTCCTGTAAAAGTCAATTTGTTCATTCCACGTTTTAACTTAATAAATACATCATCATGTGCATCATATTTAAAGTAGGGGAATGGTCTACTTGTTCTAATTTGTTCTGTTTCACCAATCATAGTGATTACCTCATTAGGAATATTATCCTCAATACTTGTGATCTGATTAGTAGAGTGATTAACAATACCAATCACACTGCCATCGGTTGAGGTAATCTCAAAGATAGGGTAGACTTCCTTATCACCAAAGTTAAAAATTTCAACAGTGTCATTGGATAATGCAACTGATGTATCAATATATTTTCTATTTAAGTCCATCCAATTGATTACCTCTGTTCCTAATTCTTCTGTTTCAGGAATAAAATCTTTTACAGTTAAGTAACGAGGTTGAACATCTTCCCATTGCATTTGTTTATCTGATGTAAATAACGAGTACTCATTAGTTTTTGCGATTACTCTATCAAATATTGAAATCACTTTGCTATATTGATTTTGTAAATCTGTGACACCATTAATAGATTCCAATTTAGTGAATGTCTCTAATGTGTCTGTTTTAAGTGTAGTTAATTGTGATTCAAACGTAGTCAGCTTAGACTTATAAGTTGTAAAATCAATACCTACAATATCATCAATAGGAGTGCCACCATCAAGTCTTTTCTTGTTAACATCATTTAGTTCCCACATTTCAATATTACTAATAGTTCCACTCACTCCGTTGAAGTTAATATCAAAGTAAGGGTGATCATCAAAATGAGGATATTTTTCTCTAATTTGATTTTCTGTTAGAGTATCAAATCCATTGTATTCTTCTTCATTAACAACATAGATTCTTAATCTACTATATTTAGTAGAAGTATTATTGTAGGGGAGTAGTTCAACAGTATTTTCAGCAGTTGTTCCTAAAAATTTAAATGACATTAAACTGTCTGTATTCGTATATTCTTTTCCTTGAATCTTGATTCTACCTTGATTACTTGGCGTTTCGGCAATACAAACATATCTAATTCCGTTGCTAAACTGTCCAATAGTTGTCAATTTTCCATTAGTGTTAATTGTCTGTGTTTCAGTGTTTAAATCCAAACTAAACATACTATTTTGAATTACACTTCCATCAATAGTGCTTTTTGTCCAACCTTCTCCTACGCCATCAGTGGAACTATCTATATCAAATGTTCCTGCATTTTTAAGGATATTTTTTCTAAATTTAAACTGATGTGGAGTGAATCCTGAAATATTATAATCATTTTCATGAATCCTAATTTTTCCTTGAGTGCCACTTAATCTCATGTAATAGTTTCTTCCATTGATTAGATTAAGCCTTTTTCTTAGTACAACATTATTCAACGTTAATTTAGTTGAAGTAGTTGTAATATTAGAAAGCGATCCACTGATTAATTTCCAACCATCAGGTAATCTATCTAAGTTTCTATCTTTAAAAAACTCTTCAATATTAGCATAATTAGTTCTAGCCATATTTTGTTTAATATGATTCATAAAGTTTTTCTCAATGGTAAGTAGGCTATGTAATTCTTGAGAATATTCTTTTAACACTTTCTCGGTAGCAGTTATACTAAAATCATAATTATCTTCAAGAATCTCTGAGTATTTTCTTGAACTGTTAGTTTCAAATTCTAAATCCAAATACCCATCATTGATGACATTATGAGATAATTCAGAAGACCCTGTTACAATCGCATACATAATAATATGTAAAGAACTTTCTTCTTCATTATCAAATTTAAATTCTTTATATGTATCTGTATCAATCCATCGTCTTAAATCAGCTATATTCGCCAATGTAAATTTGTGAGGATCAAATAATAACCTAATTCTAAATTTTAATGGTGACTCAATATATCCTAATAGATAACTTTTATCATTATATCTCGTTCTTTCAGTAATCAGTTGACGGTCTGCTAAGAACGTATCCTTAGCAAGACCAGAATCAACCAATACATTATTCACATTAAAATCACGAGTGTGCTTACCATTAAAAATAAAATGAGGTGCATTACGCAATTCAGTATACTCAGTTGCATACTTGTCTTTCATAATTTTCCTCCTTGTAACTCTTACTTCAACAACCCTTTGTTTCTTAAAGCAGTAGCTAAATCATCTGTTAGACTATTCAATTCTTCTTGTGTTCCAGAGAAATTCTGAATAGTGACTAATGTTTGAGGAGCAAGATTGTTGTTTGTTGTGATTGTCTTAACAGTGTTCGCACTTGCAGGTAGCTTAGAAGCGATTACTGTTGGAAGAGTAGCACTAATAGATGGTGCTAGGGCGTTTACAGCTTTAATAGCAGCAGAAGTAATGTTAGTCTTAGTGGTTGGTTCTAATTTAGAATTAGGTACTGGATTTCTACTTTTTTCATCTAATTTAAGACTACCAGCAACATCAGACAGACTACCGAAAGTTTCTTGAAGTGCGTCAAGTATATTTTGACTTGCTGAATTACCGATTTCCTTCATATGTTCATTCACATATTTAGCTAAATCTTCAATCAATGTTTTATACTTGCTAACTTGTCCTTCCATTAATTCTTCTTGCATCTGATTAAATTTACGAGTATCCTCTAATAGATCTTGATACGCTGTATTCAAATCCTCTTTTTGTTTATCAATCTGTTCGCTCTTATCTTCTAATTCTTCCTGTAATGCTTCTTTGCGATCTTCTCTAGCTTTGTTTGTTAAATAAGAATCATAGTCTTCCTGCTGTCTCTTAAGCTCTTCTTGCAACTCTTTGACTTTAGCTTGATTGGAAAGACTATCATCACCAGAACGTTGAGAAATTTCATTCTTCAATTTGTTCATTGCTTCGGTACGTTCTTTAATGTCCTTAGCATACTGATCGTCTTGAGCTTCCTCGTCAATCAATTTCAATTTTTTATTTATCATTTTTTCGTATTCTTTGTACTCATCATCATAAGCCTTAGTAGCAAGCTCTAGTTGTTTTTGATAAATAGTTTTAATTGAATTGATAACTCCGTTTGCCAAATCATATCTGACTTGATGGACTGACTTATTGCTTTCTTTAATAGCATTGTCAATATTCTCTATCTCATCACGCAATTTTTTAGCTTGTGTTGGTAGGCTCTTATAAAGCTTCAATTGGTCTTCAAGTTTCTTTTTATTCGATTCAAGAGCCTTACGTTGTTCAACCAATCCTTTTAATTGAGCCACTTGATTATCTCTAAATAAATCAATTTGACCGTCTTGATTGATAAATGAACTCATGTATGAAGCTTTTTCATAAGCAATAGTTGCTTTCTTCAACGCTTTAGCATTTTCATTCAACTGGTTTTCTATATCTTGATTAGCGACTTCAATTTTAAATTCATAAGCAGCCATTTTAGCATCGGCATAAGCTAAATTTAAAGAATTCATTTGCTCTTTGATAGTCTTTTGTAACTCGTAATTTTTCTTAGCATTTGCATATTGAATTTTTAATTGTTCAATCGTAAACTTGATTTGAGCAGCACGTTTTTCTTCTTGTGAAGCTTGAGCTTTAGTATATTTTAATATTTGATTTGCTTGTTTTGGATCTTCTAAATCCAACTTAGCTTTCTTATTAGAAATATCTTTCATTGTCTTCTCGTAAGAATTAGTGGCTTTGTTATAATCCGACATGATTTGCTCGTAAATAGAAGCAGCAATCGCAGCATTTCCTTGACGTATATCAGCACTAATATCTCTAATAGCCTGCTGTGCATCAGCCTTAGCTCTTCTTAGTTCATCACCATATACTGTGTCAGCAGCGAAAAGTTTCTTAGTCTTTTTATTTTTAAGAGCTTTATCAATATAATTAATTTTACTTGATTCAAAGCCTTTTTCTAAAGACTTGCTTGCTTGTAACTGTTTATTTTTATTTCTCCAAGCATCATTTTCCGTTCCTTTTTCAGCAGCAATTTTATCAAGTTCATACTGAAGTTTAGCTGTTTGATAAGACTGTAACTCTTTAAGGTGGTCATATTGTTCAACGTGAGACTGAGCAATCTTGAAAAGATTATCATTTTTAGCTTTGCTATCGTTCAATGACTCAAGTTGTAAATCTAATAATTTACCTCTCGCTTCATCTACTTTTTGTTTCATAGCTTCGGCTTCGTTATTTGCATTGATAAGTCTTTCTATCGCAGCGAGACGCTCTTCTTCAGCCGCATTAGCATACTCAACGTCTACGCCTGACATAGAACCATATATCGGTTTTCCAGATATGCTATAATTGGAACCAGCGACTTTGTGATAACCTAATGCTTCAGGGTTAACTGCTGTATTGTTGTTGTAACGTGTCTGTTTACCTTTAGAAACTTGTAAATGCAAATGTGTTCCACTGGAGTTACCTGTTGAACCTACTTGACCGACAATTTGCCCAGCTTTTACTTTTTGCCCAACTTTAAATTTAGAAGGAACTTTCATATGCATGTACGTGTAAGTGTTCTTGCCATCAAAAATAGTAATCTGATTACCAGCACCATACGGATCCCAGTCTGAAGACATAACTACACCTGAACGAGCAGCACGAATACTAGCACCAGATTTCACACCATTGTAATCAAAGCCTGAATGTTTGCCACCACCATCAGAAGCGTTGTAATGTCCAAATTGTTTGTCTCTACGGTACATTCCATCAATAAGAGATTTTCCAATAGTTCCAGCTACCGCAGTCGATACTGAGATAGGTTGTGACATACCATACATTTTATAATACTTATCAGCTTCGGAATTACGTTTTGATTGGTTAGGGATTCCTGCACGCTCATATTTAGACTGGAAGGTTTGAGCTGCTGATTTAGCAGTCTTTGTTTTCTTCAATGCATTATAAGCGTTAGTCTCAGTAGTCATTAATTCTTTCCAGAAGAAGTCTAACTGTACATTAACATCCTTCCAAGACTTACCACGTTCTTTAGCATATTTATATAAAGCATTTCGTCTAGCACCATCCCATTGGAATAGTCCTTTTCCGCCTTTGTATGGATCTTTATACTGTTGAGCAGAAGCTTTAAATTGAGATTCTTGTGAAACGTTACCCATGATACCAGCAGCTTGAGCAGAAGAAAACCCTTTTGAAATTAAGAAATTCCATAGTTTAGCTTGTGTTGAACTTCCTTTAGCTGAAACTTTTCCACTTTTAGAACCTTCTAAGTTATTGGCTGTGTATTTATAATAAGGAACATTAGTCTCTTGATTAATCAAGCCATATTCTTTGATGTTTCCACTCTTGATTTGTTTTTCAAGAGCAGTCATCTGTTTATCTAAATTCTTTGTTTTTTGGTCAATTAATTTGTTTTCTTCTCTGAGAGATTCACGATATTTAGCTGACCATGTAGCATACTTCTGAGTCTGTAGTTGTTGTTTTTCTAACTTATTATTAAGTTTATCCATTGACAAACCTAATTTATCAGCAACATAAGTAGTAACTGTAAAGGTCTTGTAGAGTGTTTCAACTTCAACGCCAGCTTTTTTCATAGCCTTTGCTGTTTTGTCTGCTTCATCTCCAGCTTTTTTAAGTCCTTTGCCAGCTTTACCTCCAGCACTTCCTGTATCACCTAAACCAGAAGCTGAATCTTGAGCTTGTTTACCAACATCTCCTAAAGATTTACCCAATGCGTCAGATACAGAAGATAGATTTTTACCTGTGTTTGTAGCATTTTTCCATTGGGCGTTCATTTTAAGCATGTTGTCTGTCATGACTTTAGGCAAGTAAACAGCACTTGTTTTTAAATTAGCTCCTAATAAATCATCACCTAAAGCACCAGCACTCATTGCAGACACCATACCAGAAGTATAATCTGCTCCGACTGAATATTTACCTTTTTTGCTTGATTTTAATTCTTTGGCTTCTGCTTTTCTTATTTGAGCCATTTTATCATCAAACTCAGCAAAAGCTTCATTTGCGATACGACCAAGTTCATTGATATGATCTGCCCATTTTTTGCCTAGTAAATTTAAAACATGCGTCTCTAAAGCATCTTTTTTCTCAGCTAAAGTGTTATAGTTTGATAAATCTACATCATAGCTATCCGCAATAGAATTTACTAAAGCTTCTTGTTGATCAGCAGTACCATTGCTATATATATCAGCAATACCAGCTTTTAGTTGAGCTAAACTTTTATAGTTTTCACTATCAATGTTATAGGTTTTTCTAAGATATTCAGCTAATTCTGTCCCTTGACCTGCAACAGCTTTGTAATAAGCTTCGCTTGCCATAGTTTTATCTTCAAGAGTTTTTAGATAATGATTCTTTTCTTTATCTCTTTCAGAAATCAAGAAGTTTGTTAGTGCTTCTTCATTTCCAGCTAAACCAAGAATTTTTTCTCCATAAACGTCAACTAAATCCGCCATAGTATTCCAAGATAGTTCCCCACCTTGCATTTCACCTATAGCTTTACCAACTAATTCTTGATTTGAAGCAACTTCTCTCATTGAATTAGCTAAATCTTCATTAGCCTTAATTTGATTATCAGTAGACTCAGCATTTTCATTATTAATAGCTGTGCCATCCGCAGTAGCTTTATTCTTTTTCTTAATAGCTTCTGTTGTACTGATTGTTACTTGACCTTGTTTTTCAACTTTAGCTGCTAATCCTGTCTCTGCTTCAATTCCTGATTCTAATGAAGCTCTAAGTTGAGCAATACCATCTTTGCTCATATGAGCTGCTTCGGCAGATTTAAGAATAGCTGTGGCTACTTTTTCATAAGCAGCTTCTAAAGCAGGTAAAGCATCTGTACGTTCAGCTTGTGTTTTAGCAGTCTGAAATGATTTTAAAGCTGACTCATAAGATTTCATCTTCGTAGCAAAACCACTATCATTAATAAGGCTACTATTCAAAGCATTAAACTGTTCTCTAGCATTTTTAACGTTGTCAGAAGTTGTTTGTATTGCTATTGAAACAGATTGCAAAGCAGAAGTACCAGCTTGACCAAATGAATATGAACCCGATTTCATTTGAGCCATTTGAGCATTAAATATTGTTACTTCAGCTTGAATAGCTGCTCTTTCAGCATTGCTTTGCATTTGTTTTTGACCGATATATTTCGATAATGCGTCCTGTTTAACTGTTAAACGGTTAACTTCGTCTTTGTCATGTGCAGAGGTTGCTTGAGATAATTGTTCGTTAACAGTTTTTAAAACTTTTTGAGCATCGGTTAGCGATTTTACTTTCGCAATTTGATTATCAATTTTACTGTTTGTTTGTGTGTTAGAGTTAGATTTTAATTCTGTTTCAGGATCGTATCCGTCAAACCAGCCTTTTCCACCTATTTTATTAGCTTCTTTTTCTTTTGCCTTACTTAGTTCTTGAGCGTCTGAAATAGCTTTTTGTTGAGCAATTTGTTTATCAATCTCAAGTTGTTGTTTCATTAAATCAATACGTTGTTTTAATACCTCTGCATTAGCATTTACAGTATTTCCATATTGACCTTCACTTGATACTAACTCTGGGAAAATATTAGCAATTTGACCTACAACATTTTTGTATTCTTGAGCTTCATCACTATTAAATGATTTACCAGAATTCATTTTTTGTTGTAAAGTGTCATAGCTTGAAATCATCTTATCAATTTCAGAAGAACCCATGCTTTGTAGAGCTTGTTTAGTTTGTAATTGCTGTTGTTCATATTCTTCCGCAGCTTGACTCGTTGCGTTAAAACTTCCTGTTAATTTTTCTAGTCCAAACGATATGCCAGTCATTACAAGACCGACACCAGTTGCCGCAAGTAATCCTCTTAAAGCACCTTTAAGCGTTACAGCAGCGGCTGAAGCCACACGAGAAGCAGTTGCATTAGCAGTTGTTGCAACTGTAGTTTTATTAATAGAACCTTGTAAAAGAAGGGAAGACATAGAAACTTCTTTTTGAGCTTTTGATAATTGATAATTAGCTGTAGTTGCTGATTTTGCTTGAGAAGCCTGTTTATCATACACACCTGAATTATTAAATTGTAATTGTGAAGAGGCTCCTGTTGGAACTACATGTGTTACATTACCTAAATTATCTTTTACTTTGTTTAGATTATTTGCTTCGATAATGAGGTCAGACATACTTTGTCTAGCATCACTAAACCCACTTCTCACATTTCTTGAGAATAATGAAGCAGCAGCACCAACTACACCAAACAATGGGGCAGCACTACCTAATTGAGTAATACCTGCTGTTAGTCCTGTCATCAAGTCTGTAAATAATCTGATTCCATCTAATATACCAGACTTTAAGAAAGCATCGCCTAACGCAAGTGAAAATTGTTCTAAAGATACTTTAGCTTTATTGATTTTTGCTTCAACTGATTCCATGTATTTAGCGTTCTCTTGGAGTGAAGAACCAGCGGAATTTTCAGAAGTTTGCTCAATTTGTTTATATAAACCATTGACTTGTCCCAAGTCATCAAGCAATACTTGCATACGTTGATAGTGATATGTTCCGCCAAGACCACGAACAATAGCAGCTTGTTGGTCTTTATCAATACCCTTAATCTTTTGTGCGACTTCTTCTAATAAAGCCATAGCACCTTTAAGTTGTCCATTGGAATCTTTCATGTCGATTCCTAAGTCTTCTATAGTAGCTTTTCCTGTTCCAACGTAAAGCTTAGGAAGGACTGCTTTCATAAAGTTACCGATTTCATCCCCTGATTGCTTAGTTTTAGCAGTCAAAGCACCGATAACCGCATTAGTTTGATCAAATGTTAATCCCATAGATTTAGCAGTGGAACCAGCTTTAGCTTGACCCTGTGCTAATTTTTCTACGGTAGTAGCATATTTGTTAGAGATTTCGTTTAATGAGTCAACTTGTCTCATCGCATCTTGTCCATTGGTTTCCCACTGAGCAGACATAGAAGTTAAATACTCAGCAGCTTGTTTAGCGTCAATCTCACCAACGTTAGCAGCAATTAAAGCAGCATTAGCAAATTGAGGTAGCTCTTTACCTTTTGTACCTTGTCTAGCAAATTCAGCATATACATCTAATGCACTTGAAATCGTTTGACCAAATTGTAAAGCTGCATCATTTGCATTGTTAAACACTTCCGCTAAGTTTGTATCTGCTGACATAACTTTAGCAAGAGTAATCATTTTACTATCAATTTCAGTAATGGTATCTATAAATAATCTACCTGATTGAATCGCACCAAAGAATAGGGTAGAAGCACCCATCCAAACAGGGAACTTAATCATAGCTTGTCTAAATGATTCTACAAATCCTAATTGAGAACGAGTAGCTCTTTCAGCTTCAGCTTTAATACCTCTGAATTGTGTTCTGATCTGTTCCATTTGATAAGCAGCATTAGTATCAAATTTCTTTGATTCACTACCTAATCCTAACAAATCAGATTTTAAAGCATTTGTAGCTCTCTTATTAATAGAATCAGCCATTCTACGTTCATTACGCTCAATTTCAGCCAACAAACTTTGTTGCACTCTTAATAATTTATTTTGCTGTTCATAATCTTTAAGAATGACTTGTGCTGCATTATGCTGAGCATCAAAATCATCTTTGGTAAGATGTTTACCTAGACGTTCATCACCAATCTTTTTGTAAATAGCTAGTAATTGTTCAGCTTCAATAGAACTTAATTTACCATTATCTCTTAATTTAAGGATATTTTGACTCTGTTTATCAATAGCTCTGCTAATATCTTCATGTGTTTTTAACTGAGATTTATATTCAGAATCTAATGACTTAATCTCAGATAAGTTAAGACTACCATCATTATTACCCGTAAACTTATAAGATTGCTGTCCTGTTTTATTTCCAGCAGAGTTTACTTTGTTAACTGTGATTAAATAATCTTTTAACTCTCGATTAGCGTTTTCAGTTTTTTGAGTAGTGTAAGACATTCCATCAGCCATCGTCTTACTCAACATTTTTTGAGCTTCTGCGATATTACGGAAGGATCTACCTAAACCTATAACTTCTTCTTGTGTCTCTTTAATATTTCCCGCACTAGAAGGAATGTTGGCTGCTGAAGTTGTGTTCTTAACACTATTTTCAATAGCTTTTTGTGATTTTTTAATTTCATTAGGATTAACTCGTGCGTTAATATCAGCACTAATGCTTCTATGATAGTTTTTCTGTATATCATTTAATGCTTTATTGATATTTTTTACACTTTGAGTCTTGTTAATATCTAAATCTAATTTAACCTTTCGTAAATTTCCATCTTTATTAATGGAATCCACAATTTGGTTAGCTGATACTCGTAAAGCATTTTTACTTGACGATGTTGAATTAGCTTCTAAATCTACTCTAATTCTTTTTAGATTCTTCTCTATCTGGGTGATAGTTTCTTCAATTTTTCTTTTAGAGGAGCTTGAATCTATTTCTAGGGTGCTTAATATCCCTAAGTTAAAATCTGCCAATATTCTTACAACTCCTTGTATTCTCGTATTCTCGATCAATTATTCAAGTCCACCCATAATTCATTTATTAAAGGTGGAATTCAGTAATTGATTAAAGATCAATGTCTAATTCTTCCAATGCTTCGGCATCATCTGAAAGATTATAGATTTCTGTTGTTTCTGTGGATTCATGATGTGCAAAATATTTTGATACAATTTTCATTTTCACACCTTGTTCCAATAAATAAGTAATACAACTTGCTTTGAAGATATGAGGTTGGATTCTTCTTCCTAAAATATGGGATAATGTATTTTCGCAGAAATAATTCGCCCACGATGCGTTCATCACTCTAGGATTCTCTTTGTCACCGATTGTAAAGATATATTCATGATCATATCCTCTTTTTTCAATCCAAAGCTCAATATACCTTAAAGCTTCAGGGTAGAAGAGATATTCCAAACGTTTGCCTTCTTCGCCTCTCCCTTTTCCCCTTATAGGTAAGTGTTTTTTGTACCCACCTTTTTTAAATTCTTGTGATAAAATGCTTGTTTTAAACTGTACGATTTCTGAACGTCTCGCACCAACATTAAAGGCTACTGCTAACCATGCCATACCTAAATAATCTTCATCACTCTCTAAAGCTTGCATCATAATGTCATACTCTTCTTTAGAAATTTTAACCTTATCATAAGTCTGAGTTTTCAAGACTGGGGGAAGTCCTTGCATAAAATTACGAAAAGTTTCAAAAATCAATTCACCATTATTATCTGTATAATCATCCACCCAATAGTTTTCTATATATTGACATAGGGAAGATACCGCAGACTTCTTTAAATTGATACCTGAAGATGACATTCCTCTGTCCACTCGTAAATAATTCAAATAACGAATCGCATCACGTTTTTTAATCTTGTTAAATGGTTTGTTGTTGGCACTGTTTTTAATAAACCAACCAAACTGCTTTAAAGCAGAGATATATTGTTTCTCTGATTGTTTAGATAATTGAGCCGATTGTAAGAATTCTTCAACAGCTTCTTTATATAAAGGATCAACCTGTGACCACATTTCATCTGTCACGTCAGGTAATTTTTTAGCTCTCTCACGTAACATATTCTTCTCAATTGTCACGTTATCACTCTTTTCTAATAAAATTTAATGTTAATTCCACGTTTCATTAATCCATCATGCAACGCTTGTTTCACAATATTTCTACCAATTCCTTTGGCTAAGAAATCAACTGCTTCTTCTGTATATGGTCTTGCTGGCATACCCGTTAAAGGATTACCAGCAAATCCATCTTCGCCCTCGATTAACTTATTAATTAGTACATCTTCAAAATCTTCTGTTGCACCTGTTGCAATATTAACCATTACAAATTCAGTAAGTTCTTTAGATTTCTTCGGATCTAGCATTACAATATTGTCTGGATCAGCTAAACCTTCATTAGTTCCACGTCTTTTATATTTGATAGGATTATAGACTTCATATACATTATCATGTTGGAATTCCAACCATGTATCTCTAACCACAGGGAACAATTCTTTCTCTATAACTTCTTCAATGGCATATTGAATATAAAGCTCCATCTCTTTTAGATTTTTGAAAGTAGGCATTTAATCACCTATTCATTTTCTAATTGCTTACTAAATTTTTCTCTTGCTTTTTCTAATTCTTCTTCATGTTTATTCAGGAATTCAAATGCAGCACTTTTAGTCGCTGTTTCAGTAGCAAACATATTATTGATTTTCTTTAACTCTTCAAATAGGAATACGTCATTGATAATTTCTTCAAATAGTCCTGTTTCATATAACGCATTATAGTAGGGGAGTAATGCACGTAGTGTTTTAGCTTTTTTCATTTGTACACCAAAGTGTGTAAACTTTTTAATAGTAAGGAAGTACCAAAAATAAATAATACTTGTTTCATCTTTAGTGATAGATTCAATCACTTTCTTATCGTCTTTATTTGTGGAATTTAGTAAAGCAACATACTCTTCTATAACTTCTTTAATCTTTGATGTAGCAAAGTAAGGGTAGAATTCCATATCTTTACCATTTGATAAGGTATGTGTAGCAAGTTCTTCGTATTTACTAGCTTCAGCTAGAATATCTTCAAACTGAATTACCTCTGTATTTTTAAATTCACTCATATTCCATTCTCCTTTTAATCCGTGTTGATTTTTTATTTTTGTTTAACTTACATAAGCAATATATAAATTAAACAAAAATAAAAAAACAGGTAGAATAAACTACCTGTCTCTTATATTTCAATAGTAACTGAATCGCTATTTACTTCAACCACGTTAACCTTTAAAGGTTCCTGTTTCGCAACAGGATTACTTCATACTTCTTCGTGGTCTACGAATACGAAGTTACCCATTTCACGAGTTTTAGTGTCTAATGAAGCTTTAAGAGTCATTTCAGGAGTGAAGGCTGAACCAGCTTCAAATCCCATTTCAAACTCAGAAGATGGAGTAACGTTTTCAAACAAGATGTAAACATCTTTAACGATTGCTTCAGTTTCCATATCGTATGCATAAGTAAATAACTGAGCTTTGTATTTCTCAGCGAACTTATCAGAACGCATTGGAATTGTTTGACCAGTTACATCTTTTTCGTAGACAGCTGCAACAGTAGAACCTACTTCTAAATCTGGTACAGTAAGTTCACCAGCAGTAGCTTCACCAGTAAAGTTTTTACCTTCTTTATCTGAAACAACGACTGAACCAGAATAAGCTGAATCTTTCAATGTTACTTTACCGCCAGCTTCAACTTCAACACGGTCAGTTTGCAATACTTTAACTGTTTGGTCTTCAAGTACTTTAACACCTTGTGTAGCAGCTAACCAGTTAGTACTGAATGTAGCATCTGTTACTGAGATTTCGATTTCTTTACCAGATTTAATTGTGTAAAGTGTACCGTTACCGATACCACCTTTAATTGCTTCTTCTTCAACTGTTTGGCTGATAGAAGCACTTTGAGTTGTGCCAGTAGCGATAGTAAAACCATCACTTTTTCTTTTTAATGTAACATCTGCTGTATCTTGAATATATAATGGCATATTCGTATTTCCTCCTATAAAATGTTTTTATAATTTATTTTATTTAACGTAACCGCTCATTGAATTTGTGAATTGTTCAAGTGACTGATCTTTATTCCTGTTTTTGTTTGTACTAATATTAGTAGTCCATGCGACAGGTTCAACCTCATCTGATACAGTTCTGAATAGCGTTCTTTCACTGTTCGCAATAAACAAGCCGATACGTTGAAATGAATGTTGTAATTGCAATGAATTCCATTTAGCTATATCTTTGTAATCAATCCCCATGTGTACTGCACATGAAGAAATCATAGTAGATAAATTAGGCGTTTCATCGTCTTCTTTTGATTTAGTTTTTGGCTTATCCTCTCTTTTATAGAGGACAGGGTTAATCTTTGAAGTAATCTCAGATACACCATTTAGCTGTAACAATATACGTCTATAACTATCAAAAGCTTCATCTGAAAGATTGATAATAAAATCAGCACTCTTCATTAATAAATCCTTGTTATATTCTTCTTCGTTCTCGTAATCTTCTTTAGTATCTTCTAAGTAATAGAACTTACAATAACAAGTAATAATAATATAATGATTTAAAATTTCAGTGAAATATTCTTTTAACAGTGATAAGAATGTATGTGAATTATTTAATTCTGTCAGCAAATTAAAAACTTCTTTATCTGACTGACCTGTTTCAGCTTGTTGCCCTTTACCTAATTCTGCGAGTACCTTCTTCTTATCCATTGCAATAACACCTAAAGAAGTTGATCTTTGTATATACTCCTGTATGGATAATGGCTTCATCTCACCAAACTCAGTAATGATAGGTAGACCTAATATCGCTCTTTCTTCAATAGATGAATTATTCATATAAATCACCTCTGTTGATTCGTGATAATATATTTTTGTTCAAAGGCTAGGTATTCTTTTGGAGCTTCTCTTTTAAATGAGCGACCTGTTCTAGTCTGCCCGATACCTCCAATTCGTTGTCCTACAAACAAAGTGTCTAATCTATCACAAATTTCCTCTATGCGGTAGTCAAATGAAAAGTCATTATGAGAAAGGATGGTGAATATTAACTCTCTTTCAGTTAGCATACGATTTCCGAACACTGGTACTGATTTACCTAAATAAACAAATATCACCGTCTTTTTAGTCTCAATGATATCATCAGCTTTTTCAGATTTTCGTATTAAATCATTCGCAATTTCCTCAAACTTATCAGTTTCAAATTCAGTGACATTCGGTAAATTTTCATCTCTGAAATCAACATAATTATCATTGGCATCTTTAGGATTGTAATAAAGCAACCTCATTAAATGTTCATCTTGTTTCATAATGTTGATATACTTTTGAATAATGTTACCTCGACCATAAATTTTAAAATTATGTTGTGACATTTGTTTCACTTACTTTCTGTGCTGACAACACGATATAACCTTTTTCATTAATAACTTTATCTAGTTGAATATCTGTAATTTTGTACTCATCGTTAAATATATTAAATTGATGATTCAAAGGAATCTGTTTAATATAATTTGGTTGATATTGCATATAGATTACGATTCGCCCCTCAGCTAAAGGTAAAATTGCATTGTCTGCAATAGAATAGCCTTTCACATCGACTACAATAGGCACTTCTTTTGTAACATATTCATACTTATAAGTTGTTCCTCTTGATCCAACCACAGGAATCTTACGAGTTTCGATAGGTACTAAGAATGTGTCATTACATAGTTTTCCGTATAAATTAGGGTAAATGTCATCATCATTAGTCTTCATAATCAGATAAGTATAATTTCTATATTTAACATAGTTCCCAATGTCAGCTAATGGTGATTCAGGCTCAAGTAAAAAAGTCCTATCAAAATAGTCTCTTTGATAATTTGATACAATAGCCTGTGTCTCAGTCTCATTAATTGTCACCTTGTATAAAGTAGGGGAGTTTAACACAAATCTACGTGCAGCATCAATAGAAAAGTTTCTTGTATGCTCTGGTATAGAAGTACCATAAGGTGTGTTCATGGCTTTATATCTATCAAGATAATCCATCTTCGACAACACCTTTCTCACGATCAATCATATTAATCATTGAGAATACTTGAGTCCTGACTCTTGCTACAGCTTCATTACTATGCAACTCTTTAATAGAGTAGTCTTCATGAAATGTATAAAGTGAACTCATCACCTTAACATACCATGCTGTCTCCGTCTCCAATACACATGGATATACTTTAGGAAGTCCTTTAAGTTCATGTATTAATGATTCCAGATACTTGTCAATATAATTATTCTTTTCTTCGCATAACGGTAGAATTTTAAATACTCTGTTCTTTAACTCCTCAAGGTAAACAGCATATACTTTATCCATTGTTTTTGTCTCTCATTCTAAATTTCTGCCTGAAACTATATGAGTTCTTTTTAGCATCAACTAATGATTGATATTTAGACTTAGTATCTTTTAATTCCTTGAGTAAAGCAGCTTGAGAGTATGTTTTGTAATCCTTTGAGTTCAATTGAATACGCATGTTATCTTCCGAGATAATAAACTTATCTAGGTAGTTGACAGCCATCAACAATGCGATAATTTCTTCTTCTTCCACAGATAAAGTTTCAACAAATTCCGAAGCAACACCGTTGTCAGTGAACAATAATTTATCCTCAGATAATTCTGGAAAATAGGCTAAAGCACTGATAAGCTTTGACTGTAAATCAGCTTCTAAAACTGACTTATCTATCTGTGCAATAGAGAAGTCTGTAATTTTAGATAAAAATTTGTCATAAATCGAAGTAAATTTTGTCAAGAGCTTCTCCTCCTAACAAGATTAAGAATTCAAAACTGAGTGTACTTTATCAATCTTAAGAGCTTCCTCAAAAGCCTTGATTAAGTGTATGTCTGCGATTTCACCATTTGCGTATCTTTGTCTTAATACAGTGGCTACTACTTCTTTAGTAGTATCAGTTAAAGTTGGGATAGTTTCTAATATTTCATTTGGATCTGACTCGAATAAAAGATCAATTTTATCTTCTAACAAGATACCAGTCATTTCTTTTTCAAGACCTAGATATTTAACAACATCCTCTTCTTCAATCCAAAGCCATCCATTCTTAAACACATTTCGATCTGTATTTTTCAAAACAGTTAAATCTTCGACAGTCATCCAGTCGGAATCCATAAAATTTGATAGTTCTAAATAACCGTTACCTTTTTTAGCTGAATAATAGAAACTAGAAGTAGTCGCATTATAGACTAATACTTCAGTGTCTTTACTCACTTGCGGTCTTTTTTTGGTAACTGGCTCAGTTGTTTTTTCTACTTTATTTTCTACTGTTTCTTCAGTAGCAGTTGTTCTTTTAACAGCCATATTACTTTCTCCTTTTACTCTTTAAAAATAAGAAGGCTAGGAATTAACCCAGCCTAAAATAATTATGATAATTCAATGACACCAAATTTAGCAGCAGATACTACAGACACACCAGCGATTTGGATGATGTCGTGTTGCATTTGCATATCTTGACGGTTGTTTTCTGTACCATTAGCTTCACGAACGAAAGTTTGACCTAAGTAAACTTTAACGATTTTTTGAGCAGCAGCAGGTAATACAAGGATTTGCTTGTCATTAAGAGCGAACTCATCAGTAAGAGCTTTGTGGAATTGTGGTAATTCCAATACTTGGTATCCATCAACCATGCCAAAGAATCCTTTAACATTGCGTTCTCCAGCTTGAGCATCTGAGAAATATTCAGGTTTCAGTTTACGAAGTGCAGCTTTTGTACCAACTAATAAAGCTTGTCCATTGTCAGCTTCCACATGGTCAGCAACTTCCAGAGCTTTTTCACGGATTGCATCTACACCTGAAGAAGAAGCGATTGACTGCTTGTAAACACCAGTTAATCCATCAACAGAAGCAGCAAATGCTTGAGCAATACGAGAGAAGTATTCGTTAACGATAGAATCAGCAGCACGTTGAACGAATACTGACCAATCTGTTTGACCAGCTAAGAAACGAACTAACTCTTCGTATGTACCTACAGAAATAGCTTCAACTTTGATAGAGAAGTCTTCTGAATCTAAACGATGACGAGTTACGTTTCCGTTACCCAATGAAATAGTATTAACAGGGAAAAGTGACAAATCGTCAACGTGGAACATATTTTCTTCGTTCAAAGCGATAGATTTAAATTCAGCAAATTGACCAAACACTTCTTTTGTACGATCATTAACGATAGGTGTAATAGTTTCTTCGATGAAAGCGAACAATTCATCTTTATGTTTACGGTAAGCCTGCATTGTTAATTTGTCAGTACCAAAACGAGTAATCATTGCTTGACGGATTACTTCAGAACCATCTTTCGCTGAGTATTGTTGTACGTTGCCTTTAGCTACATCTTTAGCTAAAGCAACAATGTTATTATCTAGTAAAGTCATTATTTATTTTCCTCCATATGTATGTATAATTTATTTTTTATTACTTGAATTTGCGGATTTGGTAAGCAGGGCGACGGTCAATACCGATTGTACGAACTAAGTCTACAACATAGTCGCCAGCAGCATCTTTAGCAAGCTTTCCTGCTGTGACAGCAAGAACGTCTCCAGCTACAAAGCCAGTAGCATGTAATTTTTGTTCAACAGTTACAGTATCGCCTTTTTCAAGTTGGTGAACACGCATAACGTCTCCAGCTTGGTTAGTGTAATCGAAACCTTTAGTTGTATCTCCAGTTGTATATTCAACAGTAGATACTAAGTATGCGTTATCAGCAGCAGCTTCAACAGCTTGGTGTAAACGACCTTCGCCTTCTACTAAGTTTCCTAGACCAACAAACTCACCATTCTCGTAAACTTTGTCAGCTTTTACTGATTCTACTCGTGCATTGTGTACAGCAGTTAATTCTAATTTAGCCATTATTTATTTTCCTCCGATATATTTATAATTTATTTTTTAAGATACTGTTTAAAAATTCCACCGTATACGTCAGACTCTTCTTTAGAGTTATCTAACGCTGTAAATACAGGTGCAATATCTGTATCTTCAATTTGTTTAGTTTCAACTTCACCAGTTGATAATTTTTTACCAATGATAGAGAAGATGTGCAATTCAGTATCTTCTACTGATAATTCTTTAGCTTTTAATGTAGAAATTTCATCTGGAGTCAGATTATCCTTGTGTTTGCTGAATAATGCATTAACCTCTTTTTCACGAATCTCTTTTTTCAAGCTAAACAATTCATTTTCTAAACGAGTTTTTTCAGTAAGAATATCTTCCAATTCTTTCGCAGAGTACTCGTTATCCAAAACTGTAATACGGTCAATTACTGATTCTTGTTTTTCTGCATCTTCACGTTGTGCTTTATGTACCTCAGCCAATGTATCAACATCTTCTTCAACTACAATATTAACGTGATCTTTAGTGTCAAGATTCTCTTCTTTCTTTTCTTCAGCTTCCTCAGCAACTTCTTCTTTTACTTCAGCCTTTGCAGCAGCTTTTTTACGTGCTGGCTTTTTAGTTTCAGTCTCTTCAGTTTTTACTTCTGCTTCGACTTTTTCTTCAGCTTCTTTGGCTTCAACAAATTCTGTTTCAACTTTTTCTTCTTTAGCCATAGTTCCTCCTTCTTCTTCATTCTTTGTAAATGAAAGATTATATAAATTTATTTTTTCATCAATATAATTTTTTGCCTTTTGCGTAAAGATCATTTCAACCGTACTATTTTCCATAGCAGGCATTTCATCCTTCCCTAAAAGGCAAGCACCATTGAATTTAAAATCAGTAAACTCAAATTTACCATTCGAGAAATTACCAGAATATTCACTAGCTAGTTCCATTGATTGTCCAGTAGCACCTGATTTATTCATAATAATATCTACCGCATCATCCCACTTGTTCCAAAGTAATCCTTCACAAGTCAGATATTCACGTTCAATACCATCATCACATAATCTCATTTCAAATTGTGCATTGTTGTCAGTCGGGATCACTCCATACGGAATCGTCTTATTGACTAACTTCAACTCACCATCTTCACTAACATTTAATTCAATCTCATGTCCTTGAAAATCTTGTTGATCCTCTGAATTGAAACCAACACTTCCCACGATAGGTGTGTTAGATAAAGTAGGAATAGCACGTTCTACAACTTCCTTAGTGAAAACAGAGCCATTATGGTTTAAACCTAAGTGCATCAACCATATCTTAACTCTAGTAAAACGAGTGTCCTCACCAACAGAAAATTCTTGTAAAGGTTGAGTCATCATTGGCACAACATTGTTAACATAGTTAATCATATTTTATTTTTCACCGCCTTTTAATGCACTAGAATCAGAATCACGATTAGTTTGTCCACTATCACTTAATTCCTTACTATCCTTTTGTGGTCTTCCACCTTCATCTTGAGTAGCGGAATTCATACCACCAGTGTAAGAACTAGCAAGTGGAATCATATTAATATCTAAATCAAGAATATTGTTTTCGAGTTCTAATGTATTAGCCAGTGTATGATAATCTTGTCTATGCATAGCAGCAATCTTACCTCTTACAGCAAATCCTAATGAACCAGCAGTGACCAATTGATCTAAATACTCTTGTTCACTAAAACCAGTTACATCTAATAACGTAATCTTCCAATTATTTTTGGTTACAATATCTTTAGAATATTTAATCTTACGATTCAACCAGCGTTCAACCTGTCTATAAAAATCAATGACTAAATGTTCATCTTTTCTTAATGATGAAGCTAATCCACCTGTAGAGTTTTTATCATTATTAAACAAGAATGAAGATACACCAGACGAATTATATACGTCTCTCAACGCTTCTGATACTTTATCCCCGTTATCATTCTGTTCTAATTTAATAGAGCTAATTTCCATAGGTGAGACGATTGCCCCTATCTCTGGAGGTAAACTTTCCTCAACCATATATTGAAAATAATCCACTGATTCTGTTGAGATAGAATAATTATCAGGTTGATAATCACCTTTATTATTGTCAAACATAGGAACTTTCTGATGTAATAACATATAGTTATTAATTTTAGCTCCTGCTTTCTTTAACTTCTTATAATCATTAAGTTCCAACAAACTACCAATAACCATTGAAAATGGTGGTATAATATCCAGTGTATCTTCATCAAATTTGAAACATACACTTCTCGTAAAAGTAGGGGAGAACCATCTATCTACTTCTTTCATGGTATATAGCTTATAAGCTAATATAAACTCTGGAGGATAAGTGTCTATTAATCCTTTTCGAGTGTCAAAATAAGCTAGATTAAATTGAAATACATACATACCATCTGACATTCCGATAATCCTACAGTAATCTGAATCTAATCTCAAAATGAAGTAGTTATTGCTATCTTCAACTTCGTAGCCAAAGAATACATCTTCAATTACACATGTTTTAAATGCTTTTTTTAATTCATGTGGAAGATTCATTTTATTTAATTGTTGTGAGATAGCTCCCAACTCTTTTTTTACCGTGGATTTAACCATTTTTTGACTCTTATCATGAATAGGGTCAATACTATAATAGAATCGAGACATATTGACGAAATAATTGATTAGAGACTTATATTCACCTGATGAGCGATACAGTCTACGTGATAAAGCTCTTAGTTCATTAGAAGAATTACTAGGATTTTTAATCCATTTATTCAACTGCTCTAAACTAATATCATCTAATGCTTGTATATTATTCTTATATAAAGCGGAAAGAGAGGAAGTCACATTCAAAGGAATCGTGATATTCTTTTCTTTAAAGTATTTGGTGAAACTATCACTGTTTTCTTTTGCTCTTTGAATACGTGTTAGTTCTAAATTTGAATCCTCTTTATTTTCTGTCATCATTGTCCTCCTTTCCTAGATTACTGATTTTGGTTTTCTGAATTTACCGAACATTTTTGGATTAGCAACTACTCCACCTTTATATAGGTCTCGCTCTAATTCAGTCGCTAAATGATTACCCATAGATACCGAAGAATATCTATCCTTACGGGCAGTTCCAGTAGTAACCAATTTAAACGAACCTCCATCCATTATAACTTGTTCTAAGTTCATAGCTTCTCCTATGAAGTACTCAGTCTGACGATAAGGATATTTTATTAATGCTCTTATTCCTTCTTTAAGGTCTAAATATTTTAATTTTTTATTTAATATCATTTGTTCTTCCGCCACATTCTCTTGAATTAATAATCTGAAACGACCACGCATAAAAGCATCCGCAAGATTCTCAGCCATCTTCATATTTAATTCATTTGTAGCTCTAATAACATATATCACTTTTTTAGCTTCAGGATGTTTACATTCAGCAGCTAAATCAGGGTCGTTCATTACGTTTAAAGGGTCATACTCTGTACCACGCTCTGTATCAGGTAAGTACCGTCTTAAATTATCCAACACACCCATACCAACGTTTTTACTATCAAGCACAATATAGTCACATTCAAAATCATGGTACAACTGTTGAACTCTTATTGCCTGAGTCTCAAAGTCAACACCTTCCATATCTTGCATGTAACATAGTTGACGTTCATAATATTTACCTTTGTTAATTAATCTAAGCAAACTAAATACAGAAGCATCATTTGCATTACCACCCATACGTGCCACATCGACAGCAAGTATTCTGATTTCTTTAGGTTCTTTAGGTGGATTGGTTATATTGGTATGTTCAGTTACTTCTTTAGGATAAAAAGCTTGATCTATTTTTCTATTCATATCAATCTTATTAAAGTTAAAGAAAGCTGCTTCTGATTCTCCCCACCAACGAGCTTCCATCTCCATAGCAAACTTCATTTCATTAAAGCCTTCTTGTTGTGCTTCGGCTTTCATTTGTTTATGTGAGTAAAGTTTTTCTTTGACACCAGTATAGTAAGGGATGTGACAAACAAATGTCTGTAAAGCATCTTTTGATTTCTTCTTCGTCATCTGCTTCACATAGCCTTTCATTGTGTTGTAAGACCAATGAGACTTCATCCATGCTGATGATAAATACATTTGCATATTTTCCTCACGGGGGTAATCTCTATATTCCTCTTTTTTATAGAAGTTGGGTTCACGTTGAGAGGTTAACATTTTCTTAAATACTGTATCAATAGTGTCTGCATCTACTTTAACAAACTCATCAACAAGTAATAGGTTAGCACGATGACCACGAGCATTATCAGTAGAAGCTACGACACGAATCCAACTTCCATTACGAAACTCTATCATAGGTTTTTGATTACCTGTGTTAATATAAGTGATTTCACGTTGTAGTAGGGGGGACATAATTTCATTCTCTATTTTTTCTAAAACGTTGATACCTTGAGACTTCACGGGTGCGGTAATAATAATCTTAGTACTAGGAAACAGCACACATCTAGTAACACAATATACAGCAGAAAGAAAGGATTTCACTGTTGTTATCCTATAGGCTTTTTATCCTATAGTTCTATATATTTCTATATAGGTCAGCATACATTTTTATCTAAATTACATACTCAGTAGATAGGGAACACTCGTGGGGATGTTATAGATCTCGTAAAATGAGTTTCAATCCCTATGCGTTACGATACTTAAAGCTCTTTAATTCTCTAAGTTATCTCGGTATTACCTTCAACTAAATGGTCAGGCTTTCACCGATATTGCTCCCTACATTACACTACATTGACTGAGTTTACTGTAGTGTACGAGCTTTGTTTTAATATTAACTTTTGTTTTTTAATTTTTATAAATTTATTCGCTAAAATAAGTTTTCTGTCTAAATATGGGTATGAAATATCTGTGTATATCAATTCTAAAAATTTTAAAATTGAGCTATGATCTACAAATAATCTTTGTTTTTTAGAATTTTCTTGATAGTTTGAGCATTTTATCCCTTTTGATTCAAGGAACTCTTGTACCTTATCTAAAAATACATTTGAGTAAGCTGTGAAATGACAAGCTCCATTCTTATCAATACAACCATCTCCATCAAAAAAACCTCTGATTATAGCAATGTTAATTTCATCACTATAGCAGAGGTCTGGAGACACTGTTTTATAAGTTTTATTTTGTAGAAGATTTTTGTTTTCAAGGTCTACTGCCATTTCTTTTGAGTAAAGCCTTATTTGACAAATCTCAGTTCCACGAACAATTTGCCCTGTGGATTTGATTACACTGTCTTTTGAAATAAAAGTGGTTATTGGCACATCACCATCTAAAGAATGTTTAAATTTCTCTAGGTGTGCAATATCTTTTGCTGCTAGTTCTATAGATACTTCTGAAGTAGTAGGTGTGTTGATTATATACCCGTCAGCGTAAAGAAAACCAAACCAGTAGGCTACTTCTTTAGAGTTAATCTCTTTGAAGTATCTTCTATTAAAAGTATGGTGGTAATTCTCTCGGTACCATCCTTTGTTGTTTGCTCTGCCTTGAATTTGTCTTTTCGTAAATTTTTCAAATCCATATTTTTCGTTAATTATTTTAGCTATTTCAGAGTGAGACATAGTGCCAACACTGTTTTTAATGAATAAATCTTCTTCTTTACTAAAAATACTAGGTCTTGGCATATTCTCACTCCTTTATTTAATTTTTAAGTTAATATTTCAAAACCCAAACCTCTCGATCCCAAAAACATAAAATATTGATTATTAATCATTGCCCAAAGCAATACACACTGGAACGGTCTCAAATTAATACCCATGAAGTCTAATACAAATCTATGTGGATTAGCTCTGTAAAAAGCTATCCATTTCGCTATGTTTTCCATTGACTCCTGAGACTTTGTTTTTTCTTTTTTATGATTTCTTCTTATTTTAAATAAATCAATTTGATGACTATAATTGTGCATATTAGTGTTTGAATTCTTATCAAAAGGCATTATTCATCACCTTCGATTCCCAATAAATCCTCTTTAGATATTCCGTATTGTTCCTGATAGTCTAAGTATTCTGATTCATTAGGATTTTCCATGTCTAAGGATTTTAACATTGGGTATAAAAAGTCTTCTCTAATCGCTTTACGAATTCCGTCTACATCAGCGAACATAGGTAAAGGCTCAGGGACAGGTTGTTCGTTTTCCCAAATTCTTACCCACATTCCAAACGACTGTTGTTCATTCGTTTTGTTAGCTTTTTCTTGTGATGGAGCGATACCAGCACTACGCATAACTTCAAGTTGTAACTTAGTTTCTTTAGTAGTATCTATACCAGCAGCACGTTTTTTCTTAATATCTAAATCTAACTGGCATATTTGAGCTATATTACTTTCCATTGTAGGTGAGTCAACATCATAAGTATTCAAGTATTTCTCATACATAGCCATTAAGAATAAATAATCATCTTCAGTGTAATTTCCAACTCCCCAGAACAACTGACAATCTCGTAGCTCTTCTGGTGTTAAGCTTTCAATAGTATCCTCATTAATAGACATTACTTTTCCATTAAATAGATCTTCTGAATCAAGGAATTCTCCTGATACTTTTTTCATTCTATTTGTTATCGTAGTTAAATATAAACCACGATCAAAATTACATTCTTCAAAAATTTCTTGTATAAAAGGTCTATTTAAAACCATTAGTATTTTCAGAAAAGTTTTATGACCTGCTAATTCATCGTTGACTAATTTCTTACAACAATCTTTGCAAACTGGATATAAGTTATCAGCAAACGCTGGGTCTGTTCCGTTGATTGAATAGTAATTTTGTGTGATAACTAAATTACGATTGCAACTAGAACAAGCTTTTTTTTCTGATTTCTTTCTTGTTACAGCCAATAATTCTCACTTCTTTTCTATTCAATTTTTGTTCGGTAGACAAATGTTTATCTAACCAACAAAAATCCATCCTCTGAATAGGATGGATTTAAGAAAGGGAGAGTTTTCTTTGGAAAAAGAATTCATGGGAATTGAGTGTTAAACACTCAAAACTATACTCAGTTAACTACCAAATATAGTTTTCAATGTTTAATTCTTTTGAGATAAAATTTACCTTTTATTGTTGACTTTTTATAATTTATCTAGTATTATGATATATGTAGAAGTCTGAAACAAAATAAAGGTGACATAAAAAAAATGCCACCAAATAAAGATGCTAAATTTTTAAATAGGTTTCTATTAATGGAATAATTTGATCTAATACCTCTTGTTCAGTCATTCCTATACTTCCTTCTGACCAAAAAGTTAAAGCAGTACCTCTAAACTTATCAGTCTCTACAACTTCATAGGTATTATCATAATGACAAACAGATTCAACTTTATATTTACTAACAATAAAATCTTGCTGCCATTCAATATCTCCCATTTCAAATTTTGATTGAGGAAGGAATACTAATGAGTAAAAATTACAATTGTACAAATTGTAACCTGCATCACCAATAGCTTGAGCAGTAAGTCCATAATCATTACCCTCAGAAGTGTAAGATTGTTTCCAATAAAGGACACCAATATTTTTCTTTAAATTCGGTAGTCCAGATTTTAAACAATCATTCCACATCGTTACTTTATATCCTTGAGACTCTACAACATCAGAATAATGATTCATAAAGTTAACAAATGAATCTTGACTGGATGAAGCTCCAGCAACTTCATCTCCACCTATGTTAAATCTTTGGTTAGGAATATCTGTTTGCCTAAACATTTTTGCGACTTCTTCTATCATAGGTCTTAACGCTTCAACTACAGTACTGTAATCCCAATAATTTAAAACACTGTCGCTAAAATCACTTTTAACTGTGGTTGCTAAAGTAGGATCTTTAAGAGTTAATAAATCTAACCAACCTTTAGAATGTGCAGGCATATCGAAATCAGGAATGATCATTACTTTATTAGCACTGCAATATCTAACTAATTCAGACACTTCATCTTTAGTTAAATATTTACCATTATTTAAAGTGGCATCATTTTGTCCTAAGAAATCTGAAGCAATAGTAAAACCATCATTATCAGAGAAATGAAGCTGTAAATACTCACCACCATATGCAGCGATAGTATCAACCACAATCTTAATTGCCGACAAGGAATAATATCTTCTTGCTACATCTAAAATGACTCCACGTTCTTCTTTAGTTTTAAAAGCAGGGGATTTAACATTATTTACTCCATTGTTAATAGTAAATAAACCTTCTTCATAGTTCTTATAAGGTGTTAATCCTTCTAATTTAATCTGTGTTTTACCATTGGTATTTTTTGCAATTCTTTTAATCTCTGTACCTTGCGAACTAAGTATATATTCTTCAGTCACATTTTCACCAACTTAATTTTTGTTTATACGTTTACACAAGAATTGAACTTGTTTTTCAGTGACCACACTAAACGTTAATAAAAAAGCACACTATAACCTTAAACTTTGTGTGCCATAGCTCAGAAGCTATCGCAAGTTTTTACTTAACACTCGAAGCAACTCGATGGTATGTTAAGAAGGATCATCAACTCGTCAGTCAATGATATGTGCTACCACGTATTCTGTACACTAATACTGTAGCTCTACAGGACTTACATCATCAAAGTATGTTAGTAATCCCCACAGCTTTTTACTTCTACACAAAGTGTAGCCTTCTCTTAAAGAATAAGGAAGGGTTTAATGCGAGCGATTGTCACAAAAACAACAATATAATTATAGGTAGCGAACCTATTGGAATCGACTTCTTCCATTCAAGTCTATGACTAAATAGACAACAAAAGTTCCGTCTAGTTTTTCCTCTAAATAACACTCTTCAACCCTTGCAATAGGAATTACGAAAGAGTATCGGGAGAGTCCACTAGCCTTCACATATACAGTCATTTTTGATAAAGGGATACGCTGTCAAATCCCAACTCAAATTAATTAATGTCATGACTCATTAACTAACTCTACAATTAGTTTAATCTAATTATTTCACTGAAGTCAGAATACTAGGATTTGAACCTAGACTACTACATCCCAAATGTAGCGTGTTACCAAATTACACTATATTCTGTTAATAAAAGCCTACTTGACTAGAGCAGGCACATGGTTAACTAGACCTTTGGGATAGGAACAAAAGCAACTAGTAATCTTTTTGGCAATGTGAGATAGCAGAATCGAACTGCTGTAATCCGAACCACAATCGGATGTATTAACCACTATACTAATCTCACCATAATAAAAGCAAACAGGGTGGTCGAGAGCTATCCGTTACAAGGTGGTCATCCAGTGAAGCCAACTTCTTTATAATCACCCTATACACTTGACGAGAGTGTTCTGTTTCGGGGTAATAACCACAGTAACCTGTTTACATTCATTAAGCTATATTTAGTGTGGCTGCTTTGCCACCATTACGCTACTTTTTCTTTCGGTTAATAACCTGTCTACCTTGAGGACAAAGCATAAAACCCTTTCAAAACCTCCATTAACACTCATAGTAGACGAGCCTTAACTTCATCGGTTAACTTGAACTCATTGAACAAGTTTAAAACTTTTCGATTTTGGTGAGAATCGAGAACTCGCATTAGATAAAAGCATGATTTTAATAAGCACGAATAGGAAGGGTATCACCTATCGGGATCAACAGTCAGATATAATGCTTCTGCCGAGCTACACCCAGTGCTTCTTGAGTGTAATATTATGTATTTAATTTAATTTAATTTAATAGTTTTAACAGTATGGACTACACCGAATTTAGTCTTCTCTAAAGTAACTAATTTTTGAGCAGCACCGATACCAAATCTTCCACTAATTGAATACTTATCTCCACCAATTAAAGATGGGTTAACAATAACAGTAGAAGTTCCATGAGACTTAGAGTAATCATGATGTGTGTGACCTAAGAACACCCAATTTGGAACATATCCAAGCATCTGAGCTAACTTATCACTAGCACTTGCTTGACGATCATTGTCTCCATGCCCAAAGATAGCTTTATCACCAAGTATATTTAATTCAACTAATCCATCTTCGTCTTCAAGATAAGTTATATTCTCAAAATTAGATAACCTTGCTTGTGCATACCAAAGAATCATTTTCTCAAAGTTATCTTCTTGAGTAGCTGCATCTTTTTGTGGACTTGTTCTTCCATGATTTCCCACTATATTAAGGTATGTAACGTTTGGTGTGATACTAGCAACATTTGCAATAAATTCGGCAATCAATTCAGAAGCTATCATAACTTGTTTAATTGTATCTTCTTCTGCTTGAACTCTACTTGAAACATGAATTAAACCAGCAATAAAATCTCCCATTCCAGCTAAAATAACTTTTTGGTGTTTATTTTGTGTGATTTCTTTTAGCGTTTCTTTTAGATAATAATGAACACGTTCTTTGATAACTTCTGTGTTAACGGAGTTTCGTGAACTATTAACTACTGTTCCTAAATGCCAATCTGACATTAGTACAATTAATTCTTTTTCATCATTTAACTCATTTGGTTCAACAATAAAGTTAGGATTAAATTCTAACGCATGAACTACTTCAAAAATCTCGCTTTTAATATGTTCAAATCTACCAGAATAATCTAATAATTTTCTATATTCTCTTCGTTGATCTTGGAGCATCTTAGTTAAAGCACGATTCTTTTCGTTAAACTTTAATTGCTCACGAGCCATTTCTTCAGCAAAATCCTCTGGTAAGTTAGCTTGTCTTTTCTCTTCAACTAATTCTTCCCAAACATTTTTATATGCCTGATATTCTTTTCTGAACTTAGATTCATCATAATTAGTTCCATGTTCAGCATTGAGTAAATCAGCAATGGCTTGATTAGATAAACCAAGCTCATTACGATTTTCATATAGTCGATATTGATACTCAGATAGCTTCTCATCAGGCTTCCGAGTAATCGTACTCATTACTCAGTACCTAACTCGTCTTGAAAGAATTTTTCAGTTTCTTCTTTGATTGTGAGTGATACAATTTTATCATCGAAGCTATGAATCATATCTGAAAAAACATGATTTCCAACTTCTTCGCCTTTTGCATTATATTCTGTTACAGTGTTATTTTCTAAATCAATACTACATTTAAGTGATAGTGTGTTTACTGATTTTGCCATGTTATCTTTCTCCTTGTGTTCTCCCGTTTTATATAATTTTTATTTTGAAGTTTTTTCTTTTAATGTTTCTTTGAGTTTTGAAGCTAATTTGAATCGTACTGTTTTATGTGCTGGAGTAGACCATTCTTTACCGTTCAATGCTGACACACCTTGACGTGCATTAACTTCATCAGCTTTAACTGTAACGAAATCTAAACCAAAAGCATCGTATTCACCTGAAGCAAATCCATCTACTAAACCTTCGATTGTACGAGTATAAGCATCAAAGACTTCTTTAGTTTCTTTCTTTGTGAAATCAAATCCAACGCTATTTAATTGTAATTGTAAATCATTCAAAATTTCTTGTTTTGCTAATTTTGCCATGTTATTTTTTCTCCTTTTAGTCCGTTAAAACTATTCCTTTTGTATTTGATTGGTTGTATATGTATGTTCTCTATAAGATCTATAGAGATGTGAGGAATCTCTCTACCAATCAAGGGGAGTCCTCACAAAACTTATTAAGTTATTATGTATAATTTATCTTTAGAAGGCTAGTAAAATAGGGAATCAACAAAGATTGTATTTATTACCCTCTATATATATTACATTTTTAGAAGCAAAAAGTAGCTTAAAAGTGCGGATTTAACTATTTTCACATTTTCTACACTGACTTCTTAATCCTAATTTCCCTGTAATATCATTTCTAAAATACCTAGAATCTACCGCTAATTTAGTTTCTCCACACTTGCTACAAGTTTTATATTGTCCTTTTCTACGTTCAATCCAAATCCAATTTTCCAATTGTTTTTCATATGTATTAAAAATCTTAGTAGGGATATTATTATTTAACCATTTTGAAAGAGTCATTTTACTAATCTTGAAATCCAATTCTCTCAACAACTCTTCCTGAATCTGTTTATGTTCAGTGATCCCTGTATCCATTATGTAGTCAATAATTAATTTTTCTTCTTTATTCCACTCAGTGTTATCAAGTAAATTCTTAAAGTCTTCTAATACTGCCCAGAAACTCGTGTTTGGTTTTTCCTTATACTTCTTCTCAGATTCATAATATCCTTCTAATAGAGCTTTATATGTTTCAATATTCCTGTAACTCAGATGATTCCAGCTATCATGTGAAATGGTTTCTTCAATATCGACTACTGGTGTGGCACTTAGTGACCTACTCATATTCTCATCTGCTGTATGCATTTCACCTTTTAACCACGAAATTTGTTTAGCTCTTTCTGGAGTAAAAGGTTTTGTTTCTAATAAATTGATCTCATCTTGAAATTGTCTCAAAACAATTGCTTTGAGTTTTGAATGTGGTTCATGTGAAACTTTAAAATCTCCATTTAGAAAACCTTCTAATACTTTTAAATCTGTTGGTTTAAATTTAGTATTGCTATATTGCACTAAATTTTTTTTATCTACAATACCATTATTTTCTTCAATGATTCTTTCTAAGCTAGTTACTTCAAAGTTATCAGGTGAATTTTTCATTCTTACAGCATATGATTTAGGGATTTCCTTCAATTCAGTTAATCGTTGTTCTTGATACTCTTTTCGTTTGTTCTTTTTAATCTTCTCTAATCGTAGTCTTTCTTTTTTTAATTCTTCGTGTTCATCTTCTTGTTCCTTATTATCAAAGCGTGCATAGCAGATGAAATCTGCAATAGTTTCTAATGTCTTAGTAAACCCGTTTTCACCTGATAATGGAATACCCTTTGTTTTCACTTGTTGATTCATAAATTTATTTGAGCTTACTGTACGAACCGCTGCGTCATCATTAAAAGTTTTTGAAATAGCATCACAACGATCCTTACCATACTTTACCCCATAATCACATGCTTCTCTGAATCTTTGCCAAATATCATAAGTGTCTTCAGATGAACCTTCGTGTTTAATTAAATGCGTATGTACTGAATCAAATCTCAAGAATATCCATAAATTATCTTCGTGTCTCTTAATTTTATTTTCCGTTCCTACAATATCCTTAATTTCACCTAACTGCATTGCCTTTAATGTATCTAAAGAGTAGCCTAAAGCTTTCTCGTATTTCGGTAATTCTTCCAGTGTAATCATCATTGTCCTTTTCCATCTCTTTCTATATAATTTGTTTTTTGTCGGTTTCCCTTTTACCGATATAAGAATTATACCATGAATTCATATTGTGTGTCAACCCCTATTGACTATCTATAATTTATCTAGTATAATGATAATAGTTCTTAAATAAGGACTAAATTTAATAGAGAATAAAAGGAGATTGTTAAATGGAAAAAGTTTATAAGGAATTTGATGAAAGGTTAATTGTTACCAAAGAAGTGTTTTATAGTGATAACTCTTCATTCGGAGTTTATGGGTTTAAATTTGAAGACGAAGTAAACAAGGAAGTTAAGTTACATCCCATCTATAAAAACTTTACAATTGTAGGAACAGTTCCACAATTAGTAGAAGGTAAATCATATATGGTTCATTTTACTGAAGCATATGATGAGAAAAAAGGTGTAGATATTTATAAGTTCATCAAAGTTAAATCAGATGGAGTCAAAGGTAAAGAAGCAAACCATGCTTTTATTCGTGCTATGCTCACTGATATTCAAGCTGACAATATTATCTTAAACTTTTATGATAGAGAAGAATTAGTCAAGGATATTCTTACTGATAAAGTTAACTTAACTCAAGTTGAAGGTATCGGAGAGATTGTAGCGGAAAAAATAAAATTGAAACTCAGTGATGTTGATGATTACAGTACAGCAATTATAGAACTCGCCCCGCTTGGAGTTGGAATTAATTCCATTAAAAAATTAGTAGACCACTTTGGTGATGTTCAAAAACTTTTAGAGGTGTTAAATAAAAATATATATCGGCTAACAGAGGTAGATGGCTTTGGTTTTAAGAAGATAGATAAATTGGCTTTAGAATTAGGAATAAGTAAAAATGACCCTCGAAGAATAAAAGCGGGATCAATCTACGTTATCCAAGAATTAGTTAATTTATCTGGGAGTACGAAAATAGATGTAGAGTTATTTGATAAAAAAATGTGTGATATTTTAGAAGTTGAAGAAGTGGATTCTGAATTATTCACTAAAATTATGAAGGATGAAAGAATCTACTATGACAAAGGGTTTATCAGCTTGAAGACATATCGAGAAGAAGAATACCAAATCGTACAGAAGCTTAGAAGTATTCGAGACAACTTTAACAGTGAATATTCAGAAGAAGTAATTACAAATGCTATTACAATGAATGAATTAAAAAATGGATTTAAATTTACAGATGAGCAAAAAGAAGCTATACACAAAGGTATTCAAAATGGAGTCTTGGTACTAGATGGAGTAGCTGGTGCAGGGAAAAGCAAACTGGTGAAGGTTATTATTGATGTTATCTCTAAACATCTAGCTGTCTCCTTGTCAGGTAAAGCAGTTAATGTATTATCATTAAACGAAATGACAGCAGCAACTATACATAGAGCATTATCTCGACATATTACCATAGATCCTAAATCAGAGGAATCCTATCTTGACTATGATATTATTATAGTAGACGAAGCTTCTATGATTGATAACAGTATTTTTAATTGGCTTCTTTCTTATATTACAGATGGTACTCAACTGGTAATAGTAGGGGATAGTGGTCAATTACCTGCGATTGGTAGAGGTGCTGTTTTCGACTATCTTTTGTCTTCTACAGAGTTCGCTAGAGCCACACTTACTAAAGTTCACAGACAAGCTTTAGATAGTGGCACATTAACTGTTGCAAATGAAGTGAGAAAAGGTAATCAATTTAGAAGTTCAAGCGAAACAGGTTTAAAAGTTTTTGGGAATAACAAAGACTTTTATTATTTTTCATACAATGATAAAACTTTAATCCTTAATGATATTATCCTCACTGTAAAAAAATACATAAGTAACCCTGAGAAAAACCTCGATGACATTCAAGTTATTACTGGACTGAAATCAAAAGGTGAATTATCCGTAATGAATCTAAATAAATTATTACAACCAATTTTTAATCCTCCTAAAGTATCAGATGATGAATTGACTAATTCTAACTATACTTTCCGAGTAGGAGACAGAGTTATTCAACAAGGTAACAATTATAAAGCTAGAATTATGACAAAGACTCAGTTTGCAGATTACACAAATGGTTTTGTTAAAATGAACGCTATTCAATTTGAGTCCACTGAAGTCTTTAACGGAACGTTTGGTAAAATTATAGGTTGTGCTGAAGGATATGGAATGTTAATTGATTTTGAAGGAATTGATGGATTAGTTTTCTATCAGAAAGATGAAGATGATGACGAAATAGGAGTATTAGATTTAGGTTATGCAATCACTTGTCATCGTTCACAGGGTTCAGGATTTAAAACTTTAATTATTGCAGTTACATATAACGACTATATGTTGTTAAGTCGTCAATTCTTATATACTGCCTTAACTCGTACTATAGATCAATGCTTCCTCTTCGGAGAATCCAAAGCTGTACAATATGCCATTAAAACTGATAAAGGCAAAAATAGAAAATGTTTTATTGGTGAGTTTCTTAAATAAATTATAAAAAAATTAGTTCTTAGGGTCTTGAAATTGCTGACGCAATTCCGCTTAGTGCTTCACATTAACGCTACGCTTATAATGTTCATCACATAGAAAGAATCTTCACGAACGACTTTTATGAAGCGTAGCGAATAAAACAAAGTTCAAGCGGAATGTAGCGTAGCGAAATGAGCATGAGCGATAGCGACACTTTCAAAAAAATAAATCATAGGTAAATAGGCTTGAGCCTTACAGCCACAAGGGATTGAGCAAAAATAGTATAGATTTGAAGGATACATAGGGTTTATATTATTACCTATGAGGGGTTCAAACCTATACTAATTTTTTAAAATTGCCTTGTTCCACTAGGGAAAAATGGACTAAAAACAGGAGAAAAAAATATGGGACATTATTAATACTATAATATAATACCTTTAGTGCAATTAAAGTCCCATATTATTTTTACTAAAATTTAAATAAAAACAAGACAGGAGAAAATTATGAAAAAAGATTATCCGTTAGATTTATTAAAAACTATAGAAAACAAAACAGTTACACTTAAAGAACTGATAGATATGTTTGGAACTGAAGCACAAACTAGAAATTTTTATACAAAAGGAAAAATTCCTAAAGACCAAATGGAATCTATCAAGAAGAAAATTGATAAATATTATATTAAGTTTGAAGAAATCCCTGATAAAAAAGATAAACGCAAGAAAAATTATAAGATTGGCAAATTACATAATCCTGATGGTAAACCTTTGGTCACAGAATCGTGGAAGTCATTAGACAAAAGAAAACAACTCGCTAAAAGTATTGATCTTTTGGTTATTAGTGCATTAGTTAAAAATAATAATGAACTTGATGGTAAAACTTATACTATTGGTCGCTGGATGAAGGAAATAGGTTTTATGTCTGAGGAAGAATACAATGATTCTCGTACTGTGAAATATGGAAATAAATATTACAATGAAAATGAGCCAACAGTTAAAGAGATTCAGGGGATTATAAAAAAGCTGGAAGAAGAAAAAGTTATAGAAGAGAATGTAAATTATACGGAGAACGCATATATGCTGCAAGATTATTTTACTACTACCAATTTAGCACAAGCATTTAAAGAATCATTAGCTAGGCTAGAACGCACTAGGATTATTGTATCAGGAGAGTTCATTAAAGCTAAGTTACGAGGTAGTGAAACCTTTATCACATTAGATGAGATTGTGTTTTCAACTATCGTGTCAGGAGAACAGAAAATTAAAGAGGATTTAGAAAGAAAAGGTAAAAGTATTAATGGCTCAGAATTTAATAAACTTAAAGACAAATTTTATGAGAATATTGAATATATAGATTCAAAAGGTGATAAACAAAGCATTTCTATTGATTTCTACTTTAGAGCCACAATGATACAAACTAAGACAACTAAATCAAGAACATTTAAATATATTGAACGCAATGGTAAAGAAATATTGGAACAATACAAAAAAGACAGAGAAAATTTATGGCAAAATGAAATCGCTTTACTGAAAGCTGAAAAGTTTGAAAGAATGAATAATGAATTACATAGACAGAAAGACAACTATATTGATTGGACTCAAAAAAAATATGAAAAGGATCGAGATAATGTCAATAAGGTTGGAACAATGAAATACTCAAAAGAAGATTGTGATTTTGATATTGGGAAGATTGAAAAATATAGAAGTATGTATGTTACAGCTTTTAAAAGACTAGAGGAATATTATACAAAAGATATGTTTTATGGTAGTTTATTGAATTAATTAAAGCTATTTAAATTTAACAAATAATAAAACTCAAGATTTATTACGTTCTATTTTAGCCGATATATCTTAAATGGGTATTTGGTCTCATTTTATAATAACGAAGCAAATGGAACGTAATAAAATTCAAATAACACGTAGTATGATATATTATTGGGATGATATTGAAAAATAAATTGGTAGTTAGTTTGTTATAAAAAATACTTGAGATTTATTACGTGCTAGAATCGACTGTTTATATTTTGTGATAAAGAATACCTAAATTAGTATAATGAATCAAATAAGACGTAATAAAATTCAAATAGAACGTAATTAATTAAAATAATGGTTGACGGATAATCTCAAATAGATTATGATGTATATAAGAAATAAATAAATTATGAATAAAGGGAGATAGTTATGAAAGAGACAAACGAAAGAGAAGTTACATTGGAGATTACATTACCATACGAATATAGAATCGTGAGATATGGTAAAAGCGACACATTGGAGTTAGAAGCATTGGAATATGATATTGATTTTAAAACGAAGAAACCAACTAATACTAAATCATGGAAGTTTGCAGGATATTTTTCAAATGTAAGAACTGCACTGAAGGCTTATACAAGAAATGTACCAGTAAAACGCATGGTTGGTAAACATGATTTAGCAAGTACATTAGAATATCTGCATGAGATTGATAGGATTGCAGATCAAGTAAGTAAGGGATGGGGAGAATAAATTATGGTTAAAAAAATTAAACGCACGGTAGAGATGGATTTATTGGAATTATTAACTTGGGCTAGAGATAATGATAAGACTGGAGACTTTTATGGTGTCGATGAGAATTATCGTGTATTCATTAGTTATCATCACGGATGGGTTCAAACTGATAATGGTAAAGCAATTCCTAAGTTTGATACAAAGTTTAAAGTAGAAATCGAAGAAGAAATTACTAACTCTAACTTAATATCAACAAAAGAGAAAGGGCTGGTGGAGTAAATGATTAAAGTCAAATGGATAAAAGTTGGAGATGTTATAGAGGTTGACGGTAAAAAAGCAAAATTAATATCTGTTGTTGAAGATTTAACGTACGCAGACCTTTACACATTCAAAAAAGAAGATGATTCAAAGTTTCACTGGAGACATAATGAAGTTTACAGATACGCAATGGATAGACATATCGGAAAATTAGAGGGCTTGTTATGCGAACAAAAACAACGTGCTGATGAAGTAGAGGAAAAATGGGAGAAGTTGAAGAAGTGGCTAGATGAAGGTGTGATTAATCAGTCTAGTAAATACGATAAAACTGGTGTACCAGCTTTCAAACATTTCAGGAAAGTCCTTGAATCAACGCAAGAAAAAATGAATAAACTCGAACGAGGTGAAGATGAATGAGTGTATATAGAGTAGACTTTGAAATATTCTACAGCCTATTATTTTTCCATCCTTATGTGGTGGTCGAAGCTAATGACGTTGAACAAGCAATCGCAAGAGCGAATCAAGTGTTTAATAGCAATCCTGATAATATGGATTTAGACAAAAAGATAATAGAGGTTAAACAAGTCAGTGAGACTGACTATGATGATGTAATTAAACTCACTGATGAGATGCCGTGGCAACCAGAAGAACGAGGTGAAGTGTAGATGAATAAATCAGTACGTGTAGCTTCTTATAATGCATTATCACATCATAGTTCTGATGGATCATCAATAGGATAGATTATAGAGACTACTAGAGAAATCTAGTGGTCTTTTTTTGTTGTGGATAGAATATGGTTAAATATGAATGGAATTAATCAGAATTGAATAGAATTGATAGAAATATAGGCAAAATCATATAAAAACAAGAGAAATATGGAGGTTGGTAATAGGTATTATATTGAGTTAACTCTAGGAGAATAAGAAATTAGTGTTTATCTGTAAATCAGAATGGAAGAAATCGTATGATCAGAGAGGAAAGTATAAAAATGCTGAGTAGATGCTAAGAGAATAAGGGGGATATATGTATGAGTAGAGAAGCATAGATAAAGGACAATAGGATGAAATAAGGCTAGGGAAATTAGATGGGAAATGCGATTAGGATAGATGGAGTATAATGAAAAGGAAATTGGAGTTTGTAGGAGAATGATTAAAAAATATGGGGAGATTAAGGATAAAATTGATATGGATAAGTAGATAGGTGTATAAGGAGATATTGGGTAAGGAAGGAAGATATATGCTGGATAAGTAAGAGTGAAATAAGGATAGGATATATGGAAATATAGGGGGATAAAAATTGAGTGACTTTAAAATTCAAAATAGTGGGAGTGGATTGAGTATAGGAGGATAAGGGATAAGTGGATATTATGGAGAGGAAATTGGAGTGAGTTTTATCAATAAGAAATGAAAGATTGAGAAAAGTGTAAAACTTCAATAAAACGAAAAATAGTGGATGCGTATTCCAATATCTGTATCACCCTTTCTCAGTTTCCAAAAAATGCTAAAATCATAAACCTACCCCCCTAATTGATACCCAAAAACTGCTTAAAATTAAGTGAGATAATAACAGTTATATCACTATACCCGCTATTATTATAATTATGATCTGTTTTTGCTGCTGATGAAATATATATGATTAATGATTAACTTATTTATTATTATATATTATAAAATTAAATTGTACAATGTTTAACGTGAAACATTATTAATTTAAAAATTTTGATTGAATCGTATAACATGGAAATAAATGTCAAC
>CAACWI010000310.1_pt1 | contig 117537 bp, 136 predicted proteins | sample 2275591 | NCBI WGS metagenome assembly CAACWI01 (sample SAMEA5312452, study PRJEB27640) | indoor metagenome | biome: indoor environment; feature: uncontrolled; material: polymer tiles stone | place: Germany | collected 2014-07-07
CACCTGTACCCATGCCGAACACAGTAGTTAAGCCCTAGAACGCCTGAAGTAGTTGGGGGTTGCCCCCTGTTAGATACGGAAGTCGCTTAGCATTGATCCGCCATAGCTCAGTTGGTAGTAGCGCATGACTGTTAATCATGATGTCGTAGGTTCGAGTCCTACTGGCGGAGTAAATTGAGATAGGCTAGCCTATCTTTTTTTATTGATTGCTTGCATTTTTAGCGATAAAGGTGTAAGATATTTCTAGATAATTAAGTAGCACCCTTAGCTCAACTGGATAGAGTACCTGACTACGAATCAGGCGGTTAGAGGTTCGACTCCTCTAGGGTGCATCATAATTTAAACAACATGACATGGATGTCATGTTGTTTTTGTTTTGGTTCCTTTATAATAATTTCAATACTATTATAAGGAGTAAGAATGGATCAATTTGATAAATGTTTTAAAACTGTCAAACCAACTATTTATAAATTTATGCGGTCTTATTATATTCACTTATGGGAAAAGGATGATTGGTTTCAAGAAGGGCGACTCATTTTGCATGATTTACTTCATCGAAATCCAGACTTGTATAAGAATGAGCAACAACTATTAGTATATTTTAAAACTAAATTTTCTTCACACTTAAAGGATGTTATCCGTTTCCAAGAGAGTCAGAAGAGACGATTTAATAGAATGCCATATGAAGAAATTGGAGAAATAGCTCATAAAATTCCAAGTCAAGGATTGGTATTGGATGAGTTTATTGCATACCAATCAATTATTGAACAGATTTCTGGTATCTTAACCAAAGAAGAGCAGTCTCAATTATATGCATTGATGAGAGGCGAAAGGTTTATTGGTAGAAGAGCACTATTAAGAAAAATTAAACCATTTTTTATCGATTTCTTGGATGAATAATATAAATTTTAAAATTTACATTGTTATAACTTAGCCTACGTATAAGCGATAGTTTGATTACTTTTCATTTTAAATATGGTATAATTAAGGTACTAACGACTTTTGGAGAAAAAATGAGTATAGACGATTATAGGCCGACCTATATGGTTGGAGCTGTTTACGATTTAAGAGCAAATGATTTATTAAGAAATGGCATAAATGCTGTATTAGTTGATTTAGATAATACTTTAATTGCATGGAATAATCCAGATGGTACGCCTGAAGTTAGAGCATGGTTGGATGAAATGACGATTGCTGATATAACTGTAGTTGTTGTTTCAAATAATAATTATAAACGTGTTGAACGAGCTGTATCACGCTTTGGTGTTGATTTTATTAGTAGAGCAATGAAACCTTTTGCAAGGGGAATTAACATTGCCATTAAACGTTATGGTTTTGACCGCGATGAAGTTATTATGGTTGGTGATCAGTTAATGACAGATATTCGAGCGAGCCATAGAGCTGGAATTAAATCAGTTTTAGTTAAACCATTAGTAGCTTCTGATGCATGGAATACTAAAATCAACCGTGCACGCGAGAAACGAGTTTTTGCAAAATTAGAAGATAAATATGGAAAATTAACATATAAAAAAGGAATTTAATGGAAGAATTAATTTGTATTGGATGTGGTATAAACATTCAAACTGAAAATAAAGAACAAGCTGGTTATACACCAACTGGAGCACTTAAAAAAGGACTTGAAACTGGTGAATTGTATTGTCAGCGTTGCTTTAGATTACGACACTATAATGAAATAACAGATGTCAATATTTCTGACGAAGAGTTTTTGAAATTACTTCATGAAGTTGGAGATAGTGATGCTTTAGTCATTAACGTTATTGATATTTTTGATTTTAATGGCTCAGTTATTCCAGGCTTATCACGCTTTGTTTCTGGTAACGATGTTCTTTTGGTTGGTAACAAAATGGATATTTTGCCTAAATCTGTAAAAGAAGGCAAAGTTACCCAATGGCTGACTGAGAGAGCACATGAAGAGGGGCTAAGACCACTCGATGTAATTTTAACTAGTGCTCAAAATAATAATGCAATAAAAGAATTAATTGAAAAAATTAATCAACTTCGCAAAGGGCGAGATGTCTATGTTGTTGGCGTTACCAATGTTGGTAAATCAACCTTAATTAATGCTATTATTCAGGAAATTACTGGTGACAAGGATATAATTACAACATCTCGATTTCCTGGAACAACCCTTGATAAAATTGAAATTCCACTTGATGATGGGACTTTCATCTTTGATACACCTGGGATTATTCATCGCCATCAAATGGCCCACTTTTTGACTGCTAAAGATCTTAAATATATCAGTCCTAAAAAAGAAATTAAACCAAAGACTTATCAGCTTAATTCCGAACAGACACTATTTTTAGGTGGATTAGGACGTTTTGATTTTATCTCTGGTGATAAGCAGGGCTTTACAGCGTATTTTGATAATAATTTAACGGTTCATAGAACCAAGTTAGAGGGTGCAAGCGAATTTTATCAGAAGCACCTAGGTTTATTATTGACGCCACCAGGACCAGCTGATAAGGAAGATTTTCCTAAGCTAGTGCCACATGAATTCACTATTTCTGACAAGACAGATTTAGTCTTTTCAGGACTAGGCTGGCTAAGAATTAATGGCAGCAAAGATGCTCCTGTAAGAATTGCAGGATGGGCTCCTAAAGGAGTTAGCGTTCTAACCCGCAAAGCGATTATCTAAAGATAATCTAAGAAAAAAGGATATTACATGTTAACAAGTAAACAACGTGCTTTTTTGAAATCAGAAGCACATAGTCTTAAACCAATTGTTCAGATTGGTAAAAATGGCTTAAATAATCAAATTAAAACAAGCATTAGACAAGCACTCGATGCCCGTGAATTAATCAAAGTAACATTGTTACAAAATACTGATGAAGACATTCATGACGTTGCTGAAACTTTAGAAGAAGAAATTGGTTGTGATTCAGTTTTAAAAATTGGTCGCATTATTATCTTGTACAAAGTTTCTGCAAAAAAAGAAAATCGCAAATTGTCAGTCAAAGTTAAAGCAATTCAATAATAGTAAAATATACAGCTGGAGAAGGTATGTCTTTAGAACTCGTTACACCATTTACAAAAGTAGAATTAAAAACAGAAAAAAAAGATACAAATCGCAAACAAGTTGGAATTTTGGGTGGAAATTTCAACCCTATTCATAATGCCCATTTAGTGGTTGCAGATCAAGTTAGACAACAACTAGGTCTTGACCATGTCTTTTTGATGCCTGAATTTAAACCGCCGCATGTTGATACTAAGGAAACGATTGAGGAATCACATCGTCTTAACATGCTTAAATTAGCTATTGAAGAAGTTGATGGACTAGAGATTGAGACCTGTGAACTTGAGCGTAAAGGGAAATCTTATACTTTTGATACGATGAAAGCCTTAACTGAGCAAAATCCAAATGTTGATTATTACTTTATTATTGGTGCAGATATGGTTGCTTATTTACCAAAATGGTATCGTATTGACGAGCTTGTGGAAATGGTTCAGTTTGTTGGAGTTCAAAGACCAAAATTTAAAGCAGGTACTTCTTATCCAGTTATTTGGGTAGATATTCCGTTAATGGATATTTCTTCAAGTATGATTCGTGACTTTATCAAAAAGGGCCGCAAACCAAATTACTTGCTTCCACAATCAGTATTAACTTATATTGAAAACGAAGGTCTTTACAAATGACATATCAAGCTTATCTTCCCTATAAACGTAAGGAATTACTTGAAAAAATTGCTACGCAGATGAGTCCACGGAGATATCAACATGTCCTAGGTGTCGAAAAAGCTGCAAAAGCCTTAGCTAAAAAGAATCAATATGATCCTGAAAAAGCTGGTCTCGCTGCTTTATTACATGATTATGCTAAAGAATGTGATAATCAGGCTTTTATTGATTTAATCAAAAAGTATCAATTAGATCCCGATTTGTTAAATTGGAATAATAATGTATGGCATGGTAAAGTGGGTATCTATAAGATACAAGAAGATTTAGGTTTAAAAGACCCAGAAATCTTACGTGCAATTGAGATTCACACTGTCGGTGCAGCAGAAATGACGCTCTTAGATAAAATTTTATACGTTGCTGATTACATTGAAGAAGGTAGGATTTTCCCATTAGTGAATGATGCACGAATAATTGCAAATGAGAGTCTAGATAAAGCAGTTGCATTTGAAACAGTAAATACTGTTGCTTACTTAGCTAAGAAGTCGGTACCTATTTATCCGCAAACGATTGAAACTTATAATGCATTTTGTCACTATTTGAGGGATTGAAAATGAAAGAAGCATTACTAGTAGTTGATATGCAAAATCAATTGATTGAGGAAGGACCTTATCAATTGATACAAATGGTTGAAGGTATTCAAAAATTAATTGCTAATTTTCGAGAAACAAAGCAACCAGTTATTTTTGTTAGGCATAATGGTTTAGGATACCACTTGGCAGTCGAGATTGGGAAATTTACCCAAGCTTGTCTCCACAAAAGGGTGAAAAAATTATTGATAAAACCTTTAATAGTGCCTTTAAAAAGACTGACTTGAAAGAGTACATCGATAACCAAGCAATTACACAATTGGTAATTGTTGGCATGCAAACTGAGTATTGTATAGATGCAACTGTTAAGTCTGCATTTGATTTAGATATACCTGTTATCCTACCAATTGGCTTAACCTCAACTTTTGATAATTTACTAATGTCGGCTCAAACACTGATTGCCTATTATTCTGATATATGGCAAGGTCGCTTTGCTCAACTACTGTCTCTTGAAGACCTTATAAAATAGAAAGAAATAAACATTTAATGAAAAAAGAAGAACTTTTAGAACTTGCTGCTAAGGCAGCTGACGAAAAACGGGCTGAAGATATTTTAGCATTAGACCTTGAAGGCTTAACTAGCTTAACTGACTATTTCCTAATTGCTAGTGCAACAAACACTCGTCAACTGGAAGCAATTGCTGAAAATATTCGTGAGAAAGTTAAAGAAGCTGGCGGAGAGGCAAGTCATGTTGAAGGTGACAGTGCAACTGGCTGGGTATTGTTGGACTTAAATGATGTTGTTGTTCATATTTTTACAGAAGATCAACGTTTCCATTATAATATTGAAAAACTCTGGCATGAAGCGCCATCAGTTAACTTAGAAAATTTATTAGCATAAAAAAAACAGTCTATTCGACTGTTTTTTCAGAATAGAGGATATATGACAATTTATGAAACATTTGCATCAGTTTATGATGCTGTTATGGATGATAGTTTATATGACTTGTGGACCGATTTTACTCTTCGTCACTTGCCGAAGAGTAAAGACCACAAAAAATTATTGGAATTAGCTTGTGGAACAGGTATTCAGTCAATTCGTTTTGCTCAAGCGGGGTTTGATGTCACTGGTTTAGATCTTAGTCAAGATATGTTGGATATTGCAGAAAAAAGATCTAAGACAGCTAAACAAAACATAAAATTCTTACAAGGGAATATGCTTTACTTAAAGCAAGCTGGTAAGTATGATTTTGTAACTTGTTATTCAGATTCAATTTGTTATATGCAAGATGAAGTAGAAGTTGGAGATGTCTTCAAAGAAGTTTATAATGCTTTAAATGAAGGTGGTGTCTTTATCTTTGATGTCCACTCAACATACCAAACGGATACAGTTTTCCCAGGCTATTCTTACCATGAAAATGCTGATGAGTTTGCTATGATATGGGACACCTATGAGGATGATGCTCCCCACTCGGTCGTTCATGAATTAACATTCTTTATTCAGGAAGAGGATGGCACCTTCACTCGTCATGATGAAGTTCATGAAGAACGAACTTATGAAATTTTAACCTATGATATCTTACTTGAACAAGCAGGCTTTAAATCATTTAAAATCTATGCTGATTTTGAAGATAAGGAACCAAATGAAACTAGTAAACGATGGTTTTTTGTAGCACAAAAATAAAGAAAGAAATGTTATGACAATTACTGGTATTGTAGCTGAGTTCAATCCTTTTCATAATGGACATGCCTATCTTCTCAACCAGCTTGGGGGACTAAAAATAGTTGTGATGTCTGGAAACTTTGTACAAAGAGGAGAACCAGCTATTGTTGATAAATGGACACGAACTCAAATGGCACTTAATCAAGGAGCAGACTTAGTTGTTGAAATGCCATTTTTGGTCTCTGTTCAATCAGCAGATTACTTCGCTCAAGGTGCGCTTGAAATTTTATCAAAATTAGGCATTGAAAAGCTGGTCTTTGGATCAGAAGAAATAATTGATTATCAAAGAGTTTCTGATATTTATGGAGAAAAAGCTGAGCTGATGGAAGCTTATATAAGGCAACTTGATGATTCCCTCACTTATCCTCAAAAAACACAGAAAATGTGGCAAGCCTTTGCCGGTTTAGACTTTGCAGGAGATACTCCCAATCATATTTTGGGACTTGCCTACGCCAAAGCTTGCGCTGCAAAAAACATTCAACTTGAAGCCATCAAGCGTGAGGGGGCTAATTATCATTCCACTGATAAGACTGGTCAGATGGCCTCTGCAACAGCTATTCGTCGCCATTTAGATGATAAGGAATTTCTGGAACGCGTTATGCCTGATTCTGATTTATTCTTACAGGCTAGTCATGTGTCTTGGGCTGACTATTTTCCTCTATTGAGATACCAGATTATGACCCATCGGGACTTGACCAGTATTTTTCAAGTTAATGAGGAGTTAGCAAGTCGTATTCGCACAGCTATTAGGAGCGTTGCGACTATTGACCAATTAGTGGAAAAAGTTGCAACCAAACGATACACGAAAGCTCGAGTTCGTAGAGTACTAACTTACATCTTGGTTAATGCTAGTGAAGCACCATTGCCAGACGCTGTTCATATTTTGGGCTTTTCAGCAGCTGGTCAAGCACACTTGAAGTCGATTAAGACACAAGTTGACATGATTAGTCGAATTGGTGCCAAGGCATGGGACCTAATGTCACAACAGGCTGATAAAGTTTATCAAATGGGTAACCCTAAGCTAATTGAACAGAACTATGGCCGTGTACCTGTGAGAGAGAAAAAATAAAAAACACTTGACTCTAACATTAGGTAATAGTTTATACTTTGTTTAAAGAGGTTATGATGAGAACAGTAAATGAAATGAGTAAGTTGACAGGTATCAGTGTGCGTACCCTACATTATTATGATGCAATTGGTTTGCTGAATCCGACTTATGTGGGTGCTAATGGTTATCGTTATTATGATGAAGCTTGTCTATCTAGGTTGCAAACTATTTTATTGTATAGAGAACTTGAATTTCCTCTTAAAAAAATTAATGAAATATTGGATAGCCCAGCATTTGTCAGAGATGAGGCGCTGCTAGAACAAATTAAGCTTCTAGAAAACAAACGACTACATTTGAAAAAATTAATTTTACATGCAACAGCTATCCATGGGGGAAAAAATATGTCAGAATTTGATGTATATGACCAAGAAGTAAAAGAACGTTGGGGTGATTCAGAAGCTTTTCAAGAGTATCAAAGCAAGGCAGGAAAAATTAATCATGAACAAGTTGCTGAGCAGATGCAAGTTATTTTTGCAGAGTTTGGGAACTTGCAAAACGAAGCATTTGATAGTCCACTTGTTCAAGGGCAAGTTAAAAAATTGAAAGACTACATTACTGCTAACTTTTATACTTGTACAAATGAGATTTTAGCTGGTCTTGGGCAGATGTATACTGTAGATGACCTTTTTAAAACCAATATTGATCAAATGGGTGGTCAAGGCACAGCAGCATTTGCTAGTCAGGCCATTATCTATTATACAAATCAATAAAGCCTCCATGAGGCTTTTTTGCTAGCCGATTTCTGACAGATTAATTATGATCGTGCTATAATGTGGCAAAGGAGTTATTACATGAAAAAATTAGCAATTACAGGTGTAACTGGTAAATTAGGAGGCTTTTTAGCCAAGGGCTTGTCTGATCAAGGCTTAGAAGTTCGTCATTTGGCTAGACGACCTGAGGTGGCACCACAATTGATGGGAGCGAGCATCATGAAAACTACTTATGATAAGAGTCCAGAAACACTTGAAGCACTTGAAGGGATTGATGTTCTATTTATGGTTTCTGGTCATGAAAGTCTAACTCGCCTGCAAGAGCACAAAGACTTTATTAAAACGGCCCAAAAGGCTGGTGTCCGTCATATTATTTACACCTCTTTTATGAACCCGACTCCCCAAGCGACCTTCACCTTGGCTCATGACCACGGGCATACGGAAAGCTTTATCAAGGAACTTGGCATGACCTACACTTTCCTCCGTGATAATTTTTATAGTGATTTGTTTTTGGAAATTGCTGAGCAGTCAGGTCAATTACGAGGCCCAGCTGGCAACGGCCGTGTATCATCAGTCACGCGCACTGACGTTGCTGAGGTAGCCCTCACTATCCTAGAGAATCCCCAAGCATGGGAAAACCAGGTCTTAGAATTAACGGGCCCAGAAGCCCTGTCGATGGAACAAATGGCTAAAATCTTATCTAAACATTTTGAAAAAGAGATTAGTTATTATCCAGAGGAACTAAGTGAAGCTTATGAATGGCGTAAACAATGGCCAGCAGAAGATTGGCAATATGATGCCTGGGTCACAACCTATACAGCTATAGCTAAGGATGAACTGAGTAAAGTTTCTGGTGATGTTGAACGTGTCTTAGGAAGGCCTGCTAAATCCTTTGAGGATTTACTCAAATCTAGATAAGGTCTTCAGTCTTCTGTGCGTACTTGTCGTCATTAGTTGTCCACAAGCGAAAGACTTAATTTTCATTTTACCAAATGCTCGCAAAGTGCTATAATAATAGAGTTAAATGATAAGATAGCTCTGCAATTCAACAGAGACTACATAAAAAAATTGTTAATTTAGAGGAGATTCCAATGGGACGTAAATGGGCCAATATTGTTGCCAAGAAAACTGCTAAAGACGGTGCTACTTCAAAAGTTTATGCTAAATTCGGTGTAGAAATCTATGTAGCTGCAAAACAAGGGGATCCAGACCCAGAAACTAACGCAGCCCTTCGATTCGTTGTTGATCGTGCTAAACAAGCGCAAGTTCCAAAACACGTTATTGATAAAGCAATTGATAAGGCTAAAGGGAATACTGATGAAACTTTCGTTGAAGGCCGTTACGAAGGATTTGGTCCTAATGGTTCAATGATTATTGTTGATACTTTGACGTCAAATGTTAACCGTACTGCAGCCAACGTTCGTACTGCTTATGGTAAAAATGGCGGAAACATGGGAGCTTCTGGTTCAGTGTCTTACATGTTTGATAAAAAAGGTGTTATTGTTTTTGCAGGTGATGATTCAGATACTGTTTTTGAACAATTATTAGAAGCTGATGTAGATGTAGATGATGTAGAAGCAGAAGAAGGAACAATTACCGTTTACACTGCCCCAACAGGTCTTCACAAAGGGATTCAAGTGCTTCGTGATAATGGCATTGAAGAGTTCCAAGTGACTGAACTTGAAATGATTCCACAGTCAGAAGTGACACTTGAAGGCGAAGATCTTGAAAAATTCGAAAAATTAGTTGAGGCACTTGAAGCAGATGACGATGTGCAAAAAGTTTACCATAACGTTTCAGATTTTTAATGAAACCTTCTCTATTAGAGGATGAGCCAAATGGCTTGTCCACTTTTTTGTTGTGATAAGGAAAGCATATCACAGTGATACCTTATTGGTATTAGTGCTAGTTAGTGAATCATGCTAAAATACTACTATTATAACTAAGGAGATTATTTAATGGCTTTAAAAAAAATAGTAGCAGTCAGTGCTTTAGGTTTGGCAACAGTCAGTCTATTAGCAGCATGTGCTAATGATAAAAATGCTAATTCAGATAAAAAAGAAAAAGTGAACTTTGCGACAGTTGGAACAACAGCTCCCTTTTCTTATCAAAAAGATGGGAAATTGACAGGCTATGATATTGAGGTTGCTAAAGCTGTTTTTAAAGATTCTGAAGACTATAAAGTTAACTTTAAGAAAACAGAATGGTCATCTATTTTTACTGGTTTAGATGCTAGCAAATTCCAAATGGGTGCCAACAATATTTCTTATACCAAAGAACGTGCCAATAAGTATCTTTTCTCTTATCCAACAGGAACTACACCTTCAGTTTTAGTCGTTCCTAAAGATAGTAATATTAAATCATATGCTGATATTAAGGGACATTCAACTCAAGTCGTCCAAGGGACTACAACAGCTGCTCAGTTAGAAGACTACAAGAAAAAAGAAGGCGATAAAAGCTTAAACTTGAAATACACTAACGAAAATATTACACAAATTTTAAGTAACTTAAGTCAAGGAAAAGCTGACTTCAAAATTTTTGATGCCCCAACTGTAAATTCAATTATCAAAGAGCAAGGCTTGGATAATTTAAAAACAATTCCCTTGGAAAGTAAGGACCAACCATATATTTACTTCATTTTTGGTCAAGACCAAGAAGAATTGCAAAGCTTTGTTAATAAACGTCTAAAAACTTTAGAAAAAGACGGAACCTTGACTAAGTTAGCAAAAGAATATCTCGGTGGATCATATGCACCTCAGCAAGATCAAATGAAATTACCAAAATAATAATAAATTTCAAGTGTGAAGACGATATCAATGTCTTCACATTTTTTTAAAATTTAATATAGTTTTAAACTATATTAAATACTATGTTTTATCTATTTGAAAACTATAACAAAAAAAGGTAGAATAATAACATGCTTAAGAAATGAGGAATAATATAGATGAAATTACATAAAATTATAGGAATTACTGGTATTGCATTACTTTCAACAGTTTTAGTTGCATGTGGCAGTCCCAAAAACGACAAAAATACTATTACAGTTGGCGTAATGACAAAGACTGAATCTGATCAGGCTCGTTGGGATAAGATTGAAGAGCTCTTGAAAAAAGAAAATGTTACGCTCAAGTATAAAGAGTTTACTGATTACAATCAACCTAATAAAGCTGTTGATAATGGTGAGGTAGATATTAATGCTTTCCAACATTATAATTTCTTGTCTAACTGGAATAAAGAAAACAAAGGTGATTTAGTTGCTATTGCCGATACTTATATTAGTCCAATTCATTTATTCTCAGGAACCAATCAAAAAGGTAAAGCTAAGTATTCAAGTATCAAAGATTTACCAAATGGGGCACAAATTGCCATTCCAAATGATGCGACAAATGAATCACGTGCTCTTTATCTCTTAGAATCTGCTGGTTTGATTAAATTAGATGTTTCAGGTGAAAAATTAGCAACAATTGCTAATGTCACAAGTAACAGCAAAAAATTAGATATTAAAGAACTAGATGCTAGTCAAACAGCTCGTTCATTAACATCCGCAGATGCAGCAATTGTTAATAATAGTTTCGCCGTACCTGCTAAAATTGACTTCAAGACATCTCTTTACAAAGAGAAAGTTGATAAAAATACTAAACAGTGGGTTAATATCTTAACTGCTAAAAAAGATTGGAAGAAATCTGATAAAGCAGTAGCTATTAAAAAATTAATCAAAGCTTATCATACAGATGAGGTTAAAAAAGTTGTTGATAAAACATCTGATGGTGTTGATATTACAGTTTGGTAATGGTCAGAAATAAGTGATATTGAAAGGTTGATGACAAAAGTCCCAACCTTTTCTTGATAGGAGGATAGTGATGACAAGTTTAAATAATAATGATATTATTGATCGCTTTTGGCAAGACCAATTAACCCAGTCATATTTTGAAGATTTAAAGAGCTTAATAGCTAGAAAGTCGATATTCGCTCAAGATATAGGACTTATGGAAGTCGCAACCTTTCTAGAATTACTATTTCAAAAGGCTGGTGCTCAGGTTATTTTAGACACAACCTACAAAGCTCCCTTTGTACTAGCAACTTTTACTAGTCCTAAGAAGGATGCCAAAACACTTATTTTTTATAATCACTATGATACTGTCCCAGCTGATGCTGATCAAGAATGGCAAAGTGACCCTTTTGAATTGACTATTCGAGATAATTTTATTTATGGAAGAGGTGTTGATGATGACAAAGGTCACATTATCGCTCGTTTGACGGCTGTTCAAAAGTATTTAGCAGAATATGGGTCGCTGCCAATTAACATAATTTTTATGATGGAAGGTGCTGAGGAATCAGCATCAGTCGACTTAGAACATTATCTAAAAAAATACCAGTCACAATTGCAAGATTCAGAGCTTTTGATATGGGAGCAGGGAATTCGTAATGAACTCAATCAGCTGGAGCTAACTGGTGGTAATAAAGGAATTGTTACCTTTAATGCAGAGATTAAAAGTGCTAAGTTGGATAGCCACTCCAAATTAGGTGGCAGTATTGAATCTGCTACTTGGTATTTGATTAATGCCTTGACTAGTTTAAGAGGAAATAATGGTCAGATATTAATTGATGGTTTGACTGATACCATTCAAGCACCAAGTCAAAAAGAATTAGAACTTGTTGCACAATATGCATTAGAAGATGAAGATAAGATCAAAGACCTTTACGGCCTACAATTACCTATGTTACAATCAGATAGATTAGAATTTCTGAAGACCTATTATTTTCAGCCTGCCTTAACGATTCAAGGCATTTGGTCTGGCTATTTAGGCCAAGGTGTCAAAACGATTATTCCTTCCCAGGCACAAGCTAAATTAGAAATAAGATTGGTGCCTGGCATGGACCCCAAAGTTGTCTTTAAACAAGTTCAGCATCAACTACAAAAAAATGGTTTCGGTCATGTTGAATTAACTTATACGCTTGGGGAAAAAGGCTACCGCAGTGATTTAAGTCATCCAGCTATTCAACACTTGATTTCTGTTTTAGATAAGCACTATCCAGGAGGGCTAAGCCTTTTGCCAACATCGGCCGGAACTGGACCAATGCATACAGTCTTCGAAGAATTAGCTGTACCTATGGCTTCCTTTGGATTAGGAAGCAAAGATAGTCGAGATCATGCTGGAGATGAAAATATTAGTATTGCAGATTATTATACCCATATAATATTGGTAGAGGAGTTAATTAAAAGTTATGAGTGAAACAATGATTCAACTAGATCATATTGATATTACTTTTGAACAAAAGAATCGAAGAATTGAAGCTGTTAAAGATGTTTCAATTGATATCCAAAAAGGTGATATCTATGGGATTGTTGGTTATTCTGGTGCTGGGAAATCAACACTGGTCCGTGTGATCAACCTCTTACAAAAGCCTACTGCAGGAAGAATTACTATTGATAAGGACCTGACTTTCGATCAGGGCAAAATCCAATTATCATCTCAAGCCTTGCGTGAAAAACGTCGTGAGATTGGAATGATCTTCCAACACTTTAATTTGATGGCTCAAAAAACGGCTAAGGAGAATGTGGCATTTGCACTACGTCATTCAGGCTTAGCCAAAACGGACATTGACAAAAAAGTTGAGGACTTACTGGAATTAGTTGGGTTGGCTGATCGTGCCAACAATTACCCATCACAATTATCAGGTGGGCAAAAACAAAGGGTGGCAATTGCACGTGCTTTGGCTAATGATCCGAAAATTTTAATTTCCGATGAAGCAACTTCAGCACTGGATCCGAAGACGACGAAACAGATTTTGAGTCTCTTACAGGATTTAAATAAGAAGCTGGGCTTAACGATTGTCATGATTACCCACGAGATGCAAATTGTCAAAGATATCTGTAATCGAGTGGCGGTTATGCAAAATGGGCATTTGATTGAAGAAGGAACTGTTCTGGAGATTTTTTCTAATCCCAAAGAGGCCTTAACTCAGGAATTTATCTTAACAGCAACTGGTATAGACGAAGCCTTATTGAAAATAAATCAGCAAGACATCGTCCAAAATCTGCCCCAAAATGCACTCTTGGTCCAGTTAAATTATGTCGGTAGTTCGACTGATGAACCAATTCTCAATCAAATTTACCGTGACTTTGAAGTAACGGCCAACATTTTATATGGGAATATTGAAATTCTTGACCAAACGCCAGTTGGTGAAATGATTCTCGTCTTGGAAGGCAATCAAGACAATATCTTAGCTGCTGAGAAAGCACTCAATGCAGCAGACGTTCAAGTTCAAATTTTAAAAAGGGGAGAATAAATGACTGATCTTTTACAAAATTATTTACCTAATGTTGTTCAATTGGGTTGGTCAGGTGATGCCGGCTGGGGCATGGGTATTTGGAATACCTTATTTATGACCATTATTCCTTTTATTATAGGTGGGACAATTGGACTTTTCCTTGGCCTAATGCTTGTTCTAATGGGGCCTGGTGGGGTTATTGAGAATAAACAAGTGTCTTGGTTTTTGGACAAAGTAACTTCAATTTTCAGAGCAATTCCCTTCATCATTTTAATTGCTATTCTTGCAAGTCTGACTTATTTATTAATGGGGACTATCTTGGGTGCTAAGGCTGCTTTGGTTCCTCTAACCTTTGCGACTTTTCCTTTTTTTGCTCGCCAAGTTCAAGTTGTCTTTTCTGAACTGGACAAAGGGGTTATAGAAGCCGCCCAAGCATCAGGAGCAACTTTCTGGGACATTATTATGGTTTACCTAACTGAAGGCCTACCAGACTTAATCAGAGTCTCTACGGTGACCCTTATCTCACTTGTTGGTGAAACGGCGATGGCCGGGGCAATTGGTGCTGGTGGTCTTGGGAATATAGCTATTTCTTATGGTTATAACCGTTTTAACAATGATGTTACCTGGGTAGCCACTTTGTTAATTTTATTACTGATCTTTTTGATTCAATTCTTAGGCGACAGCTTAACACGTCGTGTCAGCCACAAGTAAAAAAAGTTGACCTTAGTCAACTTTTTTTTACTTGTCTTAAATTTTCTGTTTGTAAGAATTAACTGACAGCAGAGCTATTCATCAAAAATCTAAGAGATTTAGTTAAAATAGCCTAGGTAGTCAAACTTTTCAATGGAATTATCATTTGCGATGGCGACAATGATTGTATCTTTTGATAATGATTTGTTTGGATCAACATTGGGAATTAATTTTTTATCTGGTAAGTGACGGACCCCAATAACATTTAGGTCATAATTTTGACGGACATCGAGTTCTGTAAGGCTTTTCCCAACCCATTTTTTAGGTATATGGAAATTGATCATTGATACCCCCTGTTCCAGATAAATGATATTCTCAATATGATTTTTCATTATATTGGAAGCTAATTGCTTACCAGAGTCGCGTTCTGGTGTAATAACTTTGGTAGCCCCAATGCCTAATAGAACCTCTTCAAAGACTCTATTTTTTGCTTTAGCAATAATCACAGGAACACCTAATTTTTTACAGTTCATAATGGCCAGAACGGATGATTCTAAGTTCTTTCCTGAGGCGATAACTACTGTATCACAGTTATCTATACCCACGCCTAATAAGAATTCTTGGTCTGTCATATCGCCAACGGCAGCTTTTGTCACCAAATCAGCAACCTGATTAACCAGTAATTCATTGCTATCTATGGCAATGACATCTTGATCAAATTCACTTAAGCGTCTAGCCACAGTTCGACCAAATATTCCGAGTCCTAGTACTCCAACGGTTTTTCGTTTATACATAATAATCTCCTTATCCAATTAGAATTTTTGCTTCTGCAAAGTTTACTTTCTTTTCATGACCTTTAATCAAGCTGAGAAGGAAGGTTATTGGGCCAACTCGTCCCATAAACATTAATATCATAATAATGATTTTACCCATTGATGATAATTTTGGTGTGACGTCCATTGATACACCGACTGTACCTATTGCAGAAACTGACTCAAACATTAATGCGATTGGCTCTATTTCTGGTTCAACCCAAATTAATAATAAGAAGCCAATAAATAATACAGTGAAGAAGAAAATAGCAACAGTTGTTGTTTGTTTAATCGTTTTAGTTGAAATAGTCCTAAAATGGTAGGTGACTTTTGAGAGCCCTGAAAATTCAGCTTTGAAAAGTAAAAAAATGATTGCTGCTGTTGTTACCTTGATACCACCAGCAGTACCGCCTGGTGCCCCGCCAATGATCATTTGAAACATATATAAGAAGTTGGTTGGGGCAAGTGCATCTGTATAGGAAATGGTAGCAAAACCGGCAGTACGCATGGTTACAGTTTGGAAAAATGAAATCATAATTTGCTGCAGAAAGTGATAGTTTCCGATTGTTTTAGGATTATCTTTTTCTAAAAACCAAGTAATCAGTGTACCTGCAACAAGGATAATTGTAGTTGTTTGTAATACAAGACGGGTGTGATGTGAGATCTTTCTAAAAAAAGATTTAAAATGGCGTGGACGGTCAGTAAGTGTATTACGAATGATGGTATAGATATCATTCCATACAGTAAAGCCAATCCCACCAGAAATAATTAAGGTGCAGATAACTAAATTTATGGTGGGATTAACAATAAATGCCTTCAAACTACTTGATGAAAAATTATCAAATCCCGCATTACAAAACGCAGAAACGGCTAAAAAAATGCTATTAAAAATGCCGTTCTTCCAACCAAAACGAGGCACAAAGTCGCTAGCTATAATGCAAGCAGCTGTAGTTTCAATAAAAAATGTAAGCTTATAAGCAAAGAAAAGATAGCTTTTCAAACCTATGTTATCTTCTCGGTTTAAGGCGGATTGTAACAGACTACTATTGGCAACATCTAACTTTTTATTGATAAAAAAAGTACTAATTGCAATTAAGGTAACAAGTCCCAAACCACCAATTTGCATTAAAAAGATGGAGATTGTTTGTCCAATCCCATTATAGGCGTCAGCTACAGGGACAACAGAAAGACCTGTCACACAGACCATTGACACTGCTGTAAATAGATGATTAATATATGCAACATCAGGACTGTTAGCATAATGTGAAAAAGGCATTGCTAAAAGAATACTACCAACTAAAATAACAATAGCAAAACTTAATGTTAATCGTTGTGTAATAGACCATGATCTTGGCTTCGTAATTTTCATCATTTCTCCTTTACCAATCAAAACTATCATATCAAAAAAAAGACAAAACTGCATGGAAACTGTCAAGTTTTTGTCTTTCAATTGTTATAATGGTTTTTTGTTTGGTAAACCTGCTTTTCGGGGGTATTTATTTGGAGTTTCTTTTTTCTTCTCTACAATTGTTATATATCTAGAGTCACCATTTGGCAATTGGTAATGTTGGTTTAAGTCGACTTGTGAAAAAAGAGTAGCTAATGCTTTTTTTGCATCACTTAATTCTTGATCAGCTGCTTGTGCTTTCAAAGCAATCAGTTGACCTTTAATTCTTAAGAAGGGAATAGTCAATTCTGATAAGACTTGCATGCGAGCAACTGCTCTGGCCGTTACAATGTCAAACTGTCCTCGAAAATTTTTATCTTGTCCAAAATCTTCTGCTCTGCCATGATAAAAATGAACATTGGTCAAGTTAAGTTTGTCAGCTAACAAATTCAAGAAATTAATTCGTTTATTTAAGGAGTCAATAATCGTCACATCAAGTTCTGGGCAGATGATTTTCATTGGAATACTGGGGAACCCGGCTCCAGCCCCAATATCTAAGAGTTTAATCGGCTGATTAGTGATATGGCCTTGTAAGATTGGAGCAATTGAATCATAAAAGTGTTTTAAATAGACTTCATCAAGATCTGTAATTGCAGTTAAGTTAATTTTTTGATTCCACTCGATAAGTGTTTCAAGATAGGTTTTAAATTGGTCTTTTTGATAATCAGTCAAAAAGATTTGATGGCTTTCTAGAGCCAGGTAAAATTCTTCAGGGGTCATGGTAATCCTCAATATCTCATTTTTACCATTTTACCACAAATTGATTAATAAAAAAATCAAGTAGAATAGCATATCTTGCCTAATTAGTATCAAAATGATATAAAAGTTGTTATAATAAAATTAAACAATAAAGGAGAATTCAGATGCCAACATTTTTAATAATACTTATCATCGTGGGACTTGTAGCCCTATGGTTAATGACAACATATAATAGTTTAGTGAAAGCTAGAATGCATACAAAAGAAGCTTGGAGTCAAATTGATGTTCAACTAAAACGTCGTAATGATTTAATTCCAAACTTAATCGAGACAGTAAAAGGTTATGCAAACTATGAAGAAAAAACCTTTGAAAAAATTACTAATCTTCGTGCTAAAGTAAATCAAGCCTCAACACCAGCTGAAACAATGGAGGCATCAAATGAATTAACTAAACAAGTTACACAGTTGATTGCCGTTGCTGAAAACTATCCAGATTTAAAAGCAAATCAAAATTTCCTAAAATTACAGGATGAATTGACAAATACTGAAAATAAAATTTCTTATTCACGTCAATTATTCAACAGTACAACAGCAAACTATAATACAAAATTAGAAACATTCCCAAGCAGTTTTGTTGGAAAAATGTTTGGTTTTAAACCAAGTGAATTTTTACAAGTTCCAGAAGCTGAAAAGGAAGTTCCAAAAGTTAATTTTGAATTTTAATATTCGTTACGAATTCAAGAAGGGAGGCTAAATGTTATATCAACAAATTTCACAAAATAAACGACGGACTGTCATTTTAGTTATTGCATTTTTTATCCTCCTGACAGTAATTGGTGCCGCGGCCGGTTATATGTTGTTTGAAAACTATCAGCTAGGAATAGCAATTGCTGTGATTATTGGTTCAATTTATGCTTTTAGTATGATTTTTCAATCAACTGCCGTCGTTATGAGTATGAATAATGCGCGTGAAATAACAGTTGACCAAGCTCCTGAATTTTTTCATATCGTCGAGGATATGGCAATGGTTGCACAGATACCAATGCCAAAGGTTTATATTATTGATGACCCTTCCTTAAATGCATTTGCAACTGGCTCCAGCCCTAAAAACGCTGCAGTAGCAGCGACAAGTGGTTTATTGCAAATTATGAATCGGGAAGAATTAGAAGGGGTTATTGGTCACGAAGTAAGTCATATCCGTAACTATGACATACGAATCTCAACTATAGCAGTTGCATTAGCTTCTGCTATTACCTTAATCTCGTCAATTGGTGGGAGAATGATGTGGTATGGTGGTGGTCGTCGAAGTAGTAATGACCGCGACAGTAACAGCGGATTAGGAATAGTGATGCTTGTTGTTTCGATTTTGTCACTCATACTAGCACCGCTTTTAGCGACCTTAGTCCAACTAGCTATTTCTCGGCAACGAGAATTCTTAGCAGATGCTAGTTCAGTTGAACTAACTCGTAATCCGGAAGGTATGATTAAAGCTCTAAAAAAATTGGATAATTCACAAGCCATGGATAATCCTGTTGATGATGCCAGTGCTGCTTTATATATTAATGAGCCTAGAGATAGAGAAAAAATCTCGTCATTATTTAGTACTCATCCACCAATTGAGGAAAGGATCAATCGATTAAGACACATGTAAAAAAATTGAAATATTTTATTTTTTTAACAAGTGTTTAATTATTGATTATTCTATTTTTTAGTATTCTATTGACAAGGACTAAAATTAATAGTAAAAAAATAATTAGATATTTATTAGGAGAAACAATGTTACAAGTTTCAGAACTCAAAAAAAGACAAGAACCGAAACACTTTGCTGTCAATTTAGAAATTGGTTCAATTTTAAAAGATCGCAACCCAGAAATTATTGATATCAAGGATGTCCTTGCTGAAGGCACAGTTGTTTATGAACAGGGATTGTTTATCTTAGACTATAGTTTAGATTATACAATTATCTTACCTTCTAGCCGTTCAATGAAAGAAGTTAGCTTGACTGAACATCAATTAATTCAGGAGTTGTTCATTGAGGAATCTGAAGTATCAAATAAGAAGGATTTGGTTGAAGAAAATCTTGTTCTTGTACTAAATGAACCGGTTATTAATCTGGAAGAAAGTGTAATTGATAACATATTATTAAACATTCCTTTACAGGTTTTAACAGAAGATGAAAAGTCGTCTGAAGATTTCCCAACTGGACAAAATTGGGAAGTTTTAACAGAAGAACAATATTTGCAACTTAAAGCAGATCAGAAAAAAGAAACTAACCCATTTGCAAGTTTACAAGGGTTGTTTGATGAATAAACCTGTGAATTATGAATAAAACTGAATCTTTAAGATTTTTGTAATTTTCTGTTGAAAAAATGACTTGACTTTGGTATACTCTATACAGTATCTAATCACTTTCTTTAAATTTCTCTTAACACCTTACGTAGAAAGAAGTTAGCGGTGTTTTTTATCAGAAATTTAATGGCAATGTCGTAGAGACGAAAAAAATATAAAAGATGTCCTTTTAAGTTCAAAATCTAATAGAACTTAAAAGATTAAGGATTGGTGTAAATGACTAAGAAAATTTTAATTGTTGAAGACGAAAAGAATCTAGCAAGATTTGTTTCTCTTGAATTACAACATGAAGGCTATGAAGTTAGTGTTGAAGTAAACGGTAGAGAAGGACTTGAAACTGCATTAGAAAAAGATTTTGATTTAATTCTGCTTGACTTAATGCTTCCTGAGATGGATGGTTTTGAAGTTACTCGCCGCTTACAAACAGAAAAAACAACTTATATCATGATGATGACTGCGCGTGATTCAATCATGGATGTTGTTGCAGGTCTTGACCGTGGTGCGGATGACTATATCGTAAAACCTTTTGCGATTGAAGAATTGTTGGCACGTATTCGTGCAATCTTCCGTCGACAAGATATCGAAACTGAGAAGAAAGCGCCAAATCAAGGCGTTTACCGCGATTTAGTGTTAAATCCTCAAAATCGTTCAGTTAATCGTGGAGATGAAGAAATTTCATTAACAAAACGTGAATATGATTTATTAAATATTTTGATGACTAATATGAACCGTGTTATGACTCGTGAAGAGTTATTATCAAGTGTATGGAAGTATGATGAAGCTGTTGAAACAAACGTAGTTGATGTTTATATTCGTTATCTTCGTGGCAAAATTGATATGCCAGGAAGAGAATCTTACATCCAAACAGTTCGTGGAATGGGATATGTAATTCGCGAGAAATAAGATGCAAATAAAAATTCGGAAAACAGGTCAGTATAAGAAATCTTTACCAAAAAGTTTATCTAATTTATTCTTTGTACTATTTTTCTGTATTTTTTCTGCATTTACTTTGATTGCATACTATTCAACAAATTATTTTTTATTGAAAAAAGAAAAACAGGCTGTTAATCAGACTGTTGATATGGTTAGAGTTCGTCTGTCACAGGTGAACTCTAATTTTTCGATTAATAATTTATCAGATGTTTTATATCAAAATAGCAAAGAAAATCTAAAGATTGACAGTTATAGTGGTCAAGAATTAATACGGAGTCGTAGAGATTTAACAAATATTTTAGATTCAAAACAAGATATTTATATCTATAACATTGATAAACGAATGATTTTTACGACTGATGAGGAAGAAAATTCGTTTAATTTAGAAGGTCCCATTAATAAAGTTTTTGAAGATCAGTTACCTGATGAATATCGAGGGCTTTCAATAATTCAAAAAGTTTATTCAAAAGAAACTGGCCATTTGTTAGGATATGTTCAAATCTTTCAAGACTTAGAAAACTATTATATTATTCGAGCACGGCTGTTAATCTGGTTGCTTTTTGTTGAATTATTTGGGACAAGTTTAGCTTATTTCATCATATATTTCTCAACAAGACACTTCTTAGAACCCCTGCAAAATTTACATGATGTGATGCGGATGATCTCTGAAAATCCAAATAATTTAGCTCTGCGATCAAACATAAAATCAGGTGATGAAATTGAAGAGCTGTCATCGATTTTTGATACCATGCTAGACAAGGTTGAAAACTATACTAATTTACAGTCTCGCTTTATAAGTGATATTAGTCATGAGTTACGAACACCAGTGGCAATCATTAAAGGCCATATCGGTCTTTTACAACGGTGGGGTAAAGATGATAGTGAGATTTTAGAAGAAAGTCTGAATGCGACGGCTCATGAAGCTGATCGGATGGCTATTATGATCAATGATATGCTTGATATGATTAGGGTACAAGGTAGTTTTGATGGGCATCAAAATGATATAACTAATCTAGAAAGTTCAATTGAAACAGTCATTGGCAATTTCAAGGTTTTACGTGAAGATTTTATTTTCAATTGGACCAATCCTAAACTTGATTTAGAGGGCAAAATATACAAGAATCATTTTGAACAAGCATTAATGATATTAATTGATAATGCTATTAAGTACTCGCAAAAAGAAAAAGAAATAACAATTGATTTGCGACTTCAAAGTACCAACCAGGCCATTGTCACAGTTACTGATAAAGGTGAAGGAATTTCGCAAGAGGATATTGAACATATTTTTGAGCGTTTCTACCGATCTGATAAATCACGCAACAGGACAAGCACGCAAGCCGGACTAGGTATCGGATTATCTATTTTACATCAAATTGTCGAGGGATATAATCTCAGTATGGAGGTTAAGAGTCAGTTACATGGAGGATCGACTTTTATATTATATATTCCACTAGTGGACCCCTTACAATTAATCAATTAGCTAATCTGTAGATTAGCTAATTTTTTCTTTGAGTTGGGTTTCGAGAGTCGTTTATACAAAGGGGAATATTCTTTTTTTTAAGTGAAAAATATGATAGAATAGAGTACTAAATTAATTTGATAGAATTGGGGTGTTTGCGTGCGTTGTCCAAAATGTAATTATAATAAATCTAGTGTCGTTGATAGTAGACAGGCTGAAGATGGCAATACCATCAGACGTCGAAGAGAGTGTGAGAAGTGTCATACACGATTTACTACATTTGAACGACTCGAAGAGCTCCCATTGTTAGTCATCAAAAAAGATGGTACCAGAGAACAATTTTCTAGAGATAAAATTCTGAATGGTGTTGTTCAAAGCGCCCAAAAGCGTCCAGTTTCTAGTACTGATATTGAAAATCTTATTTCAAGAATAGAGCAAAAAGTAAGAGCTGACTATGAGAATGAAGTTTCTAGTACGGCTATTGGTAATTTAGTGATGGAAGAATTGGCAGAATTAGACGAAATTACTTATGTCCGTTTTGCAAGTGTTTATAAAAGCTTTAAAGATGTTGATGAAATTGAAGAATTGCTTCAGCAAATCACTAATCGTGTTCGTGGAAAAAAGAAAAGTAGTGTAAATGATGAAACCCATTGATGAATTTTATTATGTAAAAAATAATAAAATTTTATACAATTCAAATAGTTTAATCCAAGTTTATGCCCCAATTATTGGGAATGATGCTGTTCTCCTATATCAATATTTTATTGAATTTTTTGATGATGCAAGAAGAAGTCATAAATTTTCAGAAATTTTAAATCAACTTCAGTTTGGGATGAGTCGATTTGAAGATGCCATGGTTCTATTGACAGCAATGAATTTGGTCACTTTTTATCAACTCCCAGACGGATATGCGGTTAAATTGCAAACGGCTTTAGATGTGGAAGAGTTTTTATCAAGTCCAGTCTACAAACGCCTCTTAGAACAAAAAATTGGTGATTTAGCAGTCTCAGAAATGCAACCAAGTGTACCTAAGTATGCACAAGATATCTCTAAAAAATTCTCAGATGTTTTTTCTACAGATGTCAAAGGTCAAGTTGCAGCCCCTTCTACCAAAAAACGTCAAGTACAATTTGATTTAGAAAGCTTTAAACGATTGATGACCAGAGATGGTTTGCAGTTTAAAAATGAAAATGAAGCAGTAGTTGGACTCTATAGTTTTTCTGAACAATATGGATTAACTTGGTTTGATACTTATCAAGTTGCCAAGGCGACAGCAATCAACGGGAAAATTTCACCCAGTCGAATGCACTTGAAGCAGTCCCAATCTGCTGTGGCAGACACTGATGCTACATTTTCGGAACCAGAAAAAGTAATCATTACTGCTGCTAAAAATGATACAGCTCTGCAATTCCTGGAAAAAATCAAGAAAGCTCGTCGGGCTACCGTAACCCAAGGTGAGCGTGATTTACTTTTGCAACTAGCTGAAATGAATTTCTTGGATGAGGTAATCAATGTCATGGTCCTTTATACTTTTAACAAGACTAATTCTGCTAACTTGCAAAAAAATTATCTCTTGAAAATCGCAAATGATTTTTCTTATCAGAATATCGCTAGCGCGAATCAGGCCGTTTTGAAAATGCGTAGTTTTGAAGAACGCAAGCAACAAGCGACAAGTAAGGCTAAACCTAAGAAATCAAACGTTCCTGAATGGAGCAATCCAGACTATCAAGAATCAACCAGTCAGGCAGAGCAAGAAGAACTAAATCATTTTAAAGAAGAAGCGTTAGAACGTTTAAAAAATCTCAGAAAAGGTGGTGACTAGATGGAAAAAATTGGTCAAACAATCAATAAAAAAGGTCAACTTGTACGCAACAATGCAAACGAGCTAATTCAAGTGATTTTGGCTGATCCTGAAGTTGCTGAATTTATTTCTAGCCATCAGTTAAGTCAAGATGAAATTAATTTAAGTTTGTCAAAGTTCAATCAATTTTTGGTTGAACGTGCTAAATTCAAAACTGGTGATCCGTCTTATATAGCAAAAGGCTATTCACCGATTTTAGTGATGAATGAAGGTTATGCTGATGTTTCTTATCAAGAGACTAGAGAATTAATTGATGCTAAAACGAAGGCTGCCATCTCTGACAGAATAAATTTAGTCAATCTACCAAAGTCATATCGCAATATTCGCATGTCTGATTTTGATATCAATAATGCTAGTCGAATGAAAGCTTTATCAGAGTTATTGGATTTTGTTGAACAATATCCTTCACCTGACCAAAAGGGACTGTACTTATTTGGTGACATGGGAATTGGGAAATCATATTTGATGGCTGCTATGGCTAGAGAATTATCTGAGCAAAAAGGAATTTCAACTACCTTGCTCCATTTTCCTAGTTTTACAATTGATGTCAAAAATGCTATCTCAACAGGTTCAGTTAAAGAAGAAATTGATGCTGTTAAATCTGTACCCGTTCTAATTTTAGATGATGTTGGTGCAGAACAAGCAACCTCTTGGGTACGTGATGAAATTTTACAAGTTATTTTACAATACCGAATGTTAGAAGATTTACCAACTTTCTTCACATCCAATTATAGTTTCAACGATTTGGAGAAGAAGTGGGCAAATATTAAAGGAAATGATGAAACTTGGCAAGCTAAAAGAGTGATGGAACGCGTACGCTATTTAGCTAAAGAATTCCACCTCGAAGGTGCCAATCGTCGTTAATGAATCTTGTCATAGAAGATGACAAAAGAAGGAGAATCATGGTTTTACCTACAGTTGCCATAGTTGGGCGCCCTAATGTCGGCAAGTCCACATTATTTAATCGAATTGCAGGAGAACGTATTTCTATCGTCGAAGACGTTGAAGGCGTGACACGTGACCGGATTTATACCACTGGTGAGTGGTTAAATAGAAAATTTTCACTAATTGATACAGGTGGGATTGACGATGTCGATGCCCCATTTATGGAACAAATTAAACACCAAGCACAAATTGCTATGGATGAAGCAGACGTTATTGTCTTTGTTGTATCAGGTAAAGAAGGGGTAACTGATGCGGATGAGTATGTATCAAAAATTCTATACCGCACAAATAAACCGGTTATTCTTGCCGTAAATAAAGTCGATAACCCAGAAATGCGTAATGATATTTATGATTTCTACGCTCTTGGCTTAGGCGATCCATACCCAGTTTCATCAGTCCATGGTATTGGTACAGGTGATGTGCTCGATGCCATTGTTGAAAATCTACCAATTGAAGTTACAGAAGAAAATGATGATGTTATTCGTTTTAGTTTAATTGGGCGTCCAAATGTTGGAAAATCAAGTCTAATCAATGCTATACTTGGTGAAGACCGAGTAATTGCCAGCCCAGTTGCGGGGACTACCCGTGATGCTATCGATACATCATTTAAAGATGAAGATGGTCAAGAATTTACAATGATTGATACAGCTGGTATGCGTAAATCAGGTAAAGTCTATGAAAATACTGAAAAGTATTCTGTTATGCGCGCTATGCGCGCCATTGATCGCTCTGATGTCGTATTAATGGTAATCAATGCAGAAGAAGGTATCCGCGAGTATGACAAACGGATAGCTGGTTTTGCTCATGAAGCCGGAAAAGGGATGATCATTGTCGTCAATAAGTGGGATACCCTTGAAAAAGACAATCATACCGTTTCGAAATGGGAAGCTGATATTAGAGACCAATTCCAGTTCCTATCTTACGCACCAATTATCTTTGTTTCAGCAGAAACAGGGCAAAGACTGAATAAATTGCCAGAAATGATCAAACGAATCAGTGATAGTCAAAGTCGCCGTATTCCATCAGCTGTCCTAAATGATGTCATTATGGATGCGATTGCTATTAACCCTACCCCAACAGATAAAGGAAAACGTCTTAAAATTTTCTATGCGACACAAGTTTCCGTTAAACCTCCAACTTTTGTCGTCTTTGTTAATGAAGAAGAGTTAATGCATTTCTCTTATCTGCGCTTCTTAGAAAATCAAATTCGTGCCGCCTTTACATTTGAAGGAACACCAATTCACTTAATTGCTCGTAAACGTAAATAAGAGTGGGACAGAAATCGATAAATTCGTAGAAATATGACTTTGTTATATCACCACTTACTCAACTGAACATAAACTCTATAAAAAGAAGCTGAAACTTTTTGTCCCAGTTTCTTTTTTGTTGGAAAAAATATTCTAATTCTCTATTTTATTAGAGAAATTTTTTCTGTTAATGGGTTATTAAGAGGCATTCTCAATAGAATTTTGATATAATTAAGGGATAATGACAGAGGTGGGGTAAAGATGGCGAGATTAATTCCAGGAAGAATTAGAAATCAAGGAATAGCCTTGTATGATCAAGGATTAGTTAAAATTGTTAAAGAAGAAAAAAGCCAAATTGAGGCACAAGTTGATTGTCAAAAAGTTACCTATGGAGTAGATGATGATGCCATAACCTGTCAATGTGATTTTTTTGCGCGGAAAAAATATTGCCAGCATATTGCTGCTCTGGAATATTTTTTGAAAAATGATCCAAACGGGAAAGTTATTTCTGAGCAATTTACCAACCAGTTTGAATCAAAAGAAGAAACCAAAAAAATGACATCCTTTGGTAGTCTATTTTTAGATAATTTAAAAATGAATGAGGATGATACCACAGTCTACCGACTATCGGCAACCGGTAGTCGTAGTCCTTATTCTTCAGAATTTTGGTGGAGTTTAAAGATTAATCGACTTCCTGATGATCGGACTTATGTCATCAGAGATATCCGAGGATTTATTAACTTAATCAAAAAAGAAGGTTTTTATCAGATTGGAAAAAACTATTATGAACAATTATCACTCTTGAAATTCGATCAAGCTAGCCAAGATTTAATCTCATTTTTATGGCGACTAGCTCCTGACTCTGATAAAAGTGATCATAGTTTTGTTTTTCCAAATCACGCCAGACATTTACATCTACCAAGTGGCTTTTTTGAAGAGGGCATATTTTTACTGAGAGATTTATATGAATTCACTTTTGAAGGGGCATATCAGAACTATTCAACTGTTTTTGTTAAACCACTAGACGCAGAGGCTGAATTGTTTAAATTTACAATTGAAGTTCATCGTAAATCAATTGAATTAAAAATCAGTGAAAAGTCAGTTAGTTATTTATTTGATAATGTCTACCTATTACATAATGACACCTTCTATTACAATACTTTAAGACAACAGAAAATGATTTCTGCTCTACGCAGTCTACCAATTGAATCAGATTTGCAAAAGCATATTTACTTTGATTTAGATGACCAAGCTAAATTGGCTGCAAGTCTTTTAGATTTCAAAGAGATTGGTCTAGTAAAGGCACCTAAAAGTTTTGACATTAGAGATTTTGATGTTACTTTTAACTTTGATACCAACAAAAATCAAATTTTGCTTGAACTAGTCTTTGATTATGGTGATTTGCGGGTCTCTGATAAGATGACATTAGATCAATTGCCTTTTGCAAGTAACTATAAAAAAGAAGAAAAAATATACAGAGCAATGAGCTTCTATGATTTTTCTCCTCAGTTTCAGTCCATAAAAGAAATTGAATCACCACATGACTTATATCGATTTTTCACTCAAGCTCTTCCTTATTTTAATAAATTAGGTAAAGTTAATTTATCTGAATCTGTTAGTCAATTGAGATTCTCAGAAGCACCACAAATTGTTATTGAAAGACAACAAGGCGGTTTATTAGATGTCTCATTTGATTTTTCTCAAATTCTTGAAAATGATATTGATGATGCTTTGACGGCATTATTTACCAATAGTCCATATTTTGTAACTGAAAGTGGTAAATTAGTTGTTTTTGATGATCAGACTCAAAAAATCAGTCAATCATTGCTTAAATTACGGGCACAACAAAAAGAAAATGGCCACCTACAATTAGACGGAATTGCGGCAGTTCAATTATCACAACTTTTTGAAGGGCAAGAAAACGTCCATTTTTCTCAAGAATTGGAAGAGTTAATTTCTGACTTGAGACATCCAGAGCGTTTAGTTTTACCTGACTTAGCTGTGAATGCTTCAATTAGGGATTACCAATTTCAAGGAATAAAATGGATGACGATGCTTGATAAGTATGGTTTTGGTGGCATTCTAGCAGATGATATGGGATTGGGTAAAACCCTTCAAACAATTGCTTTTTTAAAAAGTAAGTTATCTACTGGCAAAAAGGTTCTGATTCTATCACCTTCAAGTTTACTCTATAATTGGTTAGATGAATTTGAAAAATTTGTGCCTGATTTAGATGTTGTTGTCTCTTATGGGCATAAACAAGTCAGAGACCAACTTATTTCAGAAGAACACCAAGTTACTATTACCTCATACTCATCTTTCAGACAGGACTTTACAAGCTACAAAAATTATAACTATGATTACTTGATTCTTGATGAAGCACAAGTTATAAAGAACTCCCAGACTAAGATTGCTAAAAGTTTACGGGAATTTAATGTTAGTAATTGCTTTGCCTTATCTGGGACACCAATTGAAAATAAACTTCTTGAAATTTGGTCTATCTTTCAAATTGTCCTACCGGGATTGCTTCCCAATAAAAAAGACTTTTTAAAAATGGATGCTAAGCAGGTGTCACGTTTTATTAAGCCATTTGTTATGCGTCGTCGTAAGGATGATGTATTACCTGAATTACCAGAACTAATCGAAATGAACTACCAAAACGAAATGTCAGATCAGCAAAAGGCAATTTACTTAGCTCAGTTACGTCAAATGCAAGACAGGATTCGAAATTCTAGTGATGCTGATATTAATCGTCGTAAAATCGAAATTTTGTCAGGTATTACGAGATTGAGACAAATTTGTGATACACCAAGTTTATTTATGGATTATGATGGAGATAGTGGTAAATTAGATAGTTTAAAAACCCTACTTGTTCAAATCAAAGAAAATGGACATCGTGCACTGATTTTTTCACAATTCCGTGGAATGTTAGATATTGCTGAAAAAGAAATGGAAGCTTTAGGTTTGACCCATTATAAAATCACCGGTTCAACTCCGGCTAATGATCGCCAGGAGATGACCAGAGCATTTAATAATGGCTCAAAAGATGCCTTCCTAATTTCCCTTAAAGCAGGTGGTGTCGGATTGAATTTGACTGGGGCTGATACTGTTGTTCTAATTGATTTATGGTGGAATCCTGCTGTCGAAATGCAAGCTATTAGCCGAGCTCATCGACTTGGCCAAAAAGAAAATGTGGAAGTCTTTCGTTTAATCACCAGAGGAACCATTGAAGAAAAAATTCTGGAAATGCAAGAAGGAAAACGGAATTTAGTAACAACAGTTCTTGACGGTAATGAAAGTAGAGCTAGCATGACCATTGAGGAAATTAAAGAAATTTTAGGTCTCGATAGTTATTGAAGTCAGCTTTTCTAATAAAACTGACTTTCGCTAGGGGAATACTTTGAAAAATAGCCCTAATTAGTTTATAATAGTGAATGCTACAGGAAGAAAGAGGACTATAGTATGACTAAGCATCAATTTCCATTGGTTGCCGATGGTCAGCCGATAATCGAAGCAGGTCGTCAAATGTATTTGTATGAAAATACGGACTTGATAACAAACATTCATGGCTACTATCAGGATAAAAATTACGAAGATATCAGACACGAAAATGAACTTGCTTTTGAAAATCAATCAGAGTCGTATCAGGAATCAAACCGTAAGAAAATCATTGACGAAGGTCGTAATTATGCAGAAATGGCACGAAAAAGAGCTAAGCGCGATATTAAAGCAAAACGCCAAGACTATATTGCTAAAGAAATGATCTATTCTCCAAAACCAAAATATAAATCAGAGAAGTCAGCAGTCAGTGGAAAAAATAGTCAAATGACTAGTCATCCTGCGACAGCATTAAGTCATTTGAGTGAAAAGTTAAGCCAGGAATCCTATATCTTAGCTGAAATTTCCACTCATTATAATGAACCAAAAGAAACTAACCAGCCAGTGGCTAAAAAAAATAATTATGATTTTCTGAAGAGAAGCCAGATTTATAATAATGAAGAGGCTCGTATTCATAGAGAGAAAACAATCGCACAAGAACTGAATCTAACACGTTTAGAAGATGTCAAAAATTAATGGGTTATCTATTAGAAGGAGTTAACATGTCAACAACCTATCATTTTATTGGAATTAAAGGATCTGGAATGAGTGCTTTAGCACTAATGCTACATCAAATGGGCCACAAGGTTCAAGGGAGCGATGTGGAGAAATATTACTTTACACAACGTGGCTTAGAAAAAGCGGGTATTGAAATCCGATCTTTTAGTAAAGATAATTTGAATGGAGATATGGAAGTTATTGCTGGTAATGCCTTCAGAGAAGATAATAACGAAGAAATAGCCTACGCAATTCAAGAAAATATTCCTTTTAAACGATACCATGAGTTTCTTGGCGATTTCATGAAACAATTTACAAGTTTTGGTGTTGCAGGTGCCCATGGCAAAACATCAACAACAGGACTTTTATCACATGTATTGAAAAATATTACTGATACCTCTTATTTGATTGGTGATGGAACTGGTCGTGGATCAGCTAATGCTCAGTACTTTGTTTTTGAATCAGATGAATATGAACGTCATTTCATGCCTTATCATCCTGAATACTCAATCATTACCAATATTGACTTTGACCATCCAGATTACTTTACAGGGATCGAAGATGTTTTTGCTGCCTTCAATGACTATGCTAAACAAGTTAAAAAAGCTTTATTTGTATACGGTGAAGACCCTGAGTTGAAAAAGATTTCTGCTAATGCACCAATTTATTATTATGGTTTTAGTGATGAGGATAACTTTACTGCTTATGATATTCGTCGTACGACAAATGGTTCAGACTTTAAAGTCAAACATGATGGCCAAGAAATTGGTGACTTCCATGTTCCTGCCTATGGTAAACACAATATCTTAAATGCAACAGCTGTTATTGCCAACTTATTTATTGCTGGTTTTGACATGGACTTGGTTGCTAAACACATGGTAAGTTTCAATGGAGTTAAACGTCGTTTCACCGAAAAAATTATCAATGATACAATCATTATTGATGACTTTGCTCACCATCCAACAGAAATTGTGGCAACCATCGATGCAGCTAGACAGAAATACCCAAGTAAAGAAATTGTTGCGATTTTCCAACCTCATACTTTCACAAGGACAATTGCTTTGCTTGATGAGTTTGCACTTGCATTAAATGAAGCAGACAGTGTCTACTTAGCAAAAATCTATGGCTCAGCGCGTGAAGTCGACCACGGTGATGTAAAAGTTGAAGATTTAGAAGTGAAAATAAACAAGCCATCAAAAATTATCACAGTTGAGAATGTTTCACCATTACTTGATCATAACAATGCAGTGTATGTTTTTATGGGAGCTGGAGATATTCAGCTATATGAACGTTCATTCGAAGAACTATTGGCTAACTTAACACACAATAATCAATAAAACTAACCTGCCTAGTGCAGGTTTTCTGTTAGAAGAGGTAGCATATGATTATTAGAAATGTCCGACCTGAAGATTGGGTGAAAATATCAGAAATCGAAGCAAACAATTTTTCCGAACAAGAAGCGTCTACTAAAGAAGTTATCAAAGAACGCTGTCACCTCATTCAAGACACTTTTTTGGTAGCAGAGATAGATGATCAAATTGTAGGATACATCGAAGGACCAGTCGTATCACAACCTATCTTAGAAGATTATCTTTTCCAAGGTGTCAGTAAAAATCCAGTAATTGGTGGCTATATTGCAGTGACCAGCCTATCGATTGATAGTCATCATCAGCAAGAAGGCATAGGGATTGCATTATTAGCAGCTTTAAAAGATTTAGCTATTGCCCAGGAAAGATTAGGTATCATTTTAACTTGTCACGAAGAATTAATTTCTTATTATGAGATGAATGGCTTTACTAGTTTAGGCTTGTCCGACTCAAAACATGGCGGTTCTATATGGTATTTGATGGAGTGGAAAGCTTGAAACTAGCTTAAAATACCTATTTTTATTAAGAATGAGTAACATTGTTAGGAATTAATTGCATTTATAGCTATATTGGGTTATAATTGCGGTTGATTACATTTAGGAGGATCCGCATTGACAGATCACAAAGATGATAAGCAAAAGACTCCATCTAAGATGAGCTTTAAGGAGCAAATTCTTGCAGAGTTGGAAAAAGCTAATCAAATCAGAAAAGAAAAAGAAGAAGAACTGCATCAGCAGGGCTTAAGAGAAGATGAACTTCGACAGAAGGAAATTGAAGTTCAAAAAGCTACTCAAAGAACAGCCGAGCTATATCATGAGTATCAAAAAGAAGCAGAATCTCAAACAGTTAAAGATAGTGAAAGTTTAACAATTGGGGAAACTCAACCCCAAATAGTGCCACTTTCAGCCAATCATCTAGTAGCTGAAGCAATTGAAGTATCTGAAATTGAAAGTACAGAAAGTTTCTCAGAGAATAATAGTCTTGAGGAAGATTCAGGTTCAGAATCCTATGCTGTTTATTCAGAATCTGAAACAAGTCCTTTAGAAAAACAGACTACAAGTGATCGTTCAAACACAAATCAAACTGATTTTTCTGAGAGTCAAGAGGAAAGTCTTGAAAAATCTGACGAGAATTTCAAAGAAGATGAAAGTGATTTATCTAAAACAATTCCTTTTACACCATTAATGGCCAATGATCTCGATCCTACAGGGTTGACTACTGAAAGTCAGGCAACAATCCTTAGCAACGATGATATTGTTCATTATAATCACTCAGAAAATGATAAAGAGACTTTGACCGAAAAGCAAAATGAGACTTCTACTGATGAAGGAGGCCTTGTGAAGAAAAGGGCAAAACGTCAACATGTCAATCGACTAGCAAATAAAATTTCATTAATGATTATTGCTGGTATCCTAGCTCTAATGTTATTAGTTGCTGTAATTGGTACAACTTATGTTTATAGTGCAGTGAATCCGATTGATAAAACTGATAAAAAATATGTTCAAGTTGAAATTCCAGTTGGATCTGGTAATAAATTAATTGGACAAATTCTTGAAGAAAAAGGATTAATCAAAAATAGTACGGTTTTTAATTTCTATACTAAATTTAAAAACTATGGAAACTTCCAAAGTGGCTATTACAATCTTCAAAAGAGCATGTCGATGGGTGAAATTGCTAAGTCCTTGCAAATAGGTGGAACTGCAGAACCAACAAAACCTGTTTTGGGGAAAGTTCTCATTCCAGAAGGTTATTCAATCCGACAAATGGCTAAAGCTATGGAAAATAACGTCAATACTAAGTCGACAAAAGATAAATCACCATTTAGTTCGGAAACCTTCTTAAAAGTAATTTCAGATGATGTTTTTATTAAAGAAATGGTAAAAAAATATCCTCGTCTTTTATCAAGTATTCCTAAAAAATCTGATGCTATTTATCAATTAGAAGGTTATTTATTCCCAGCTACTTACAATTACTATAAAGGTAGTAGTGAGAAGGAAATGATTGACCAAATGTTAGCAACAACTGATGCAACAATGGCTAATTATTATGATCAGATTGAAAATGATGGTAAAACGGTTAATGAAGTGTTAACACTGGCATCTTTAGTGGAAAAAGAAGGTTCTACGGATGAAGATCGTAGAGATATTGCTAGTGTCTTCTATAATCGTCTGAATAATGGTATGGCTTTACAATCTAATATTGCTATTTTATATGCAATGGGTAAATTAGGAGATAAAACTTCACTTGCTGAAGATGCTTCTATTGACACAACCATTAAATCACCTTATAATATTTACACGAACACAGGTCTTATGCCTGGACCGGTAGATAGTCCTGGGGTATCTGCAATTGAAGCAACTGTAAAACCTGCAAATACAGATTACCTATACTTTGTTGCGAATGTTAAGACTGGTGAAGTGTTTTACGCTAAGACTTATGAGCAACATTCCGCGAACGTTGAAAAATACGTCAATAGTCAAATTCAGTAAAATGAGACATGATGCTTAGGCATCATGTTTCTATTTCTGATAACATAACATGAAAAGAGAGAAAAATTATGGCTGAAAAAACTTATCCAATGACACAAGGTGAAAAAGATCAACTTGAACTAGAATTAGAAGAATTAAAATTAGTTCGTCGTCCAGAAGTAGTTGAACGTATTAAAATTGCTCGTTCATATGGTGATTTGTCAGAAAACTCTGAGTATGATGCAGCAAAAGATGAACAAGCTTTCGTTGAAGGTCAAATATCGACTTTGGAAACTAAAATCCGTTTTGCAGAAATCATTAATAGTGATGACGTGGCAAAAGATGAGGTTGCAATTGGAAAAACAGTTGTCGTTAAAGAAGTTGGCACAAATGATAAAGATACATATCATATTGTTGGTGCAGCTGGAGCAGATATCTTCTCAGGTAAAATATCTAATGAGAGCCCAATCGCGCATGCCTTAATTGGGAAAAAGAAAGGTGATATCGTAAAAATCGAAACACCAGCTGCAACTTATGATGTTGAAATTATTAGTGTTGCAAAAACAAAATAAGAGGGTTGCTGAATTTTCAGCGCTTTTTTATTTTACACAAAAAGTTCCACTAATTATTAGTGGAACTTTTTGTGTTGTTATTTACGTTTTTTTTGTTTACCAGCATTACGATTTGTTTTTGTATGGCCAGTATTTGATAAGTTTTTTGAAGTTTGAGGTTTACTTGCAGTCACATCCTTGCGAGGATTGTTTGATTTGTATGCTTTTGGAGGGTTATTTTTGTATTCTTCTTCAATTTTTTGACGAAGTTTAGGTTTAATTATATATGTTGTAATCAATTGTTGAATTATACTGAAGAAACCACCAACTAACCAATAAAGACCAACACCAGCAGGAAGACTCAATGTCATGAATATCATCATGATTGGCATTGTGTACATCATTGTTTTCATTTGAGCACGTTGCTCTTCAGCAACAGCTTGCATTGACAACCATGATTGGAAGAAATAAAGAATAGCAATTATTCCTGTTAAGGCTAAGCTACGGCTTCCTAAGTCAATCCCCATGAAAGTACTTGTTGAAATGCCCTTAGTGTACATAGCTGCAAAGTACATTGCAGAGAAGAAAGGCATTTGGATAAGTAAAGGAAGACATCCCATACCACCAAGCATGTTAATGCCATTTGCTTTTTGAGCTGCCATCAAGTCTGACTGGGCAGCAAATTTCTCTTCTTGTGTACTTGCATTTTTCATGCGTTGATTAATTGGATCAAAAATTGGTTTTAAGTAAGCCATTTTTTCTGATTGATAGCTTGCTTTCCAAGATTGATACAAACCGAGTGGGAGGATTATTGTTCTAACAATAATGGTTACTATAATAATAGATAAACCAAATCCAAGCCCCATATGGTTAGCGAAGTAGTCGATGAAGTATGACATGGGTTTACCAATTGTATCCCAAATCATCCCTTTTGGATTACCATGAGAATCTCTACCAACACAGCCTGATAAGCTTACTAATACTGACAAGGCAAGTCCTGATAAGAGAATACGATTTAATTTAATTTTCAATGTATTTTTCCTTTAAATTTTAATATACCTATCTATTTTACTTTTTTTCTTTAAATAGCACAATACTTCTGTAGCCTGATTTTTAATTTGACATCTTAAAGTCATGATAATCAGGAGAATTATCCAAAGCAACATCTAAATAAGTCACATTTGACCACCGAGAGGGACCTTTTCTAATTTCTTGAATAAATTTAGCTACCTTACTTGGATCTTCAGATTGGGCTATAATTCCAACCGTACCGTCATCGTTGTTCCAAACCCGCCCATAAATATTGCCCATTTCAAGAGCAAGTGAATAGGTCGAATATCGAAAACCAACTCCTTGTACCTTTCCAGATACCGTCAAACGTACTTTTTTCATAGTAGTCCTCCTTATCCACTTATTATAGCATAAGTAAGACTTTTCTTATTTTTTTAGGATTAATTATAGGGTTGATATTCTTATTAGCAATAGTGCCTAGATATGGTATAATATGGGCATGATTATTACTTCAAAAGCAAATCCATTAATTAAACAAACAAAAAAATTATTGACAAAAAAACATCGCAAGGGAAGCTATCTAATTGAAGGCTGGCATTTATTTGATGAAGCCCAAAAAGCACATCAGGAATTTGTCCATATTTTCTTACAAGAAGACATGGCTGATAAGCTGCGCTCTTTAGAAGGTGTCATACTAGTCACTAACGAAGTGCTGAAAGAATTAACGGACTCGCCGAATCCCCAAGGAATTATTGCCGAGATTAAGATGCCATCACCGACAGTCCTTGAAGATATGCAAGGCAAATACCTCTTATTAGAAGATGTTCAAGATCCTGGAAATTTAGGAACATTGATTCGTACAGCAGATGCAGCAGGCTATACAGGTGTCTTTCTTTCTGACAAATCTGCAGATTTATATAACCCAAAAACACTTCGGTCCATGCAAGGATCTCACTTTCATTTACCAGTTTGGAGAGACAATGTCTTGCAGTTTTGTCAACAAGCAAAAGAAGTTGGCGTTCCAGTTATCGCAAGTACCTTATCTGATCAGTCCGTTGATTACCAGTCGATTGAAACACCTGAATCATTTATTTTGGTAATGGGTAATGAAGGGGCTGGTATTAGCAGTCAGATGACTGAAATAGCCGATACTCTAGTTCATATTACGATGCCTGGGCAAGCTGAGAGTTTAAATGTTGCTGTTGCAGCAGGGATACTTATTTTCAGTCTGATTTAAGCTCATATGTTATAATAGTCCCATGAGAGGTGATAGTATATGGACTATAAAAAAGATATAGAATTTATGGAGCTAGTCGGTGAAATGATTGATCATCCTCGATTCCAAAAACTAGAAAAAATCGTGCAGCACCATCATTCAACCCGACTAGAACACTCAATTAATGTCGCATACAGTAGTTTTAAAATGGCCAAAAGATTTGGCTGGGACGCAGCAAGTACAGCTCGTGGAGGTTTACTTCATGACTTCTTTTATTATGACTGGCGCGTAACTAAATTTAATAAAAGTCATGCATGGGTTCATCCAAGAATTGCCATCCGTAATGCCAGAAAATTGACTACACTTAATAAAAAAGAAGAGGATATCATCCTTAAACATATGTGGGGTGCAACAATTGCATTTCCACGTTACAAAGAATCCTATATTGTAACCATGGTCGACAAATATTGGGCTGTCAAAGAAGCTGCAACACCAATGCGTAATCGTTGGGAAAATCGTCGCTTCTTTAATAAAAAAGCAATAATTAGAAAGACTTTAAATAGTCATAATCGATAGGAGAGAAAATGAACGAAAATATTATTTATACAGAGACTGACTCAGGTCTCAATCAGTTTTTTGCCAAAATTTATAGTTTAGTCGGTATGGGAATTGGCTTATCAGCTTTTGTTTCCTACTTAATGCTTTATCCCTTTAAAGATAACTTACTAAATATTGTTGCCAATCATCCTTTTGTTTATTATGGAGCAATTATTTTTGAATTGTTATTAGTCTTTTTTGCTAGTGGTGCAGCTCGCAAAAATACACCAGCTGCTTTGCCATTATTCTTAATATATTCTGCTTTAAATGGATTTACTTTGAGCTTTATCATTATGGCTTACACTACATCGACAGTAATGCAGGCTTTTATCTCATCTGCAGGCGTCTTCTTCGTTATGGCTATGATTGGTGCTCGTATCAAACGTGACCTTTCAGGCATGAGAAAAGCTCTATTTGCTGCTTTGATTGGTATTATCTTAGCCAGTGTGGTAAATATCTTTCTTGGTAGTGGTGCTATGAGTTATATCATTTCTATTATTTCAGTTCTGATTTTCTCTGGCTTAATTGCTGCCGATAATCAAATGATTAAGCAAGTTTATCAATCAACCAATGGTCAAGTCAATGACGGTTGGGCAATTGCTATGGCACTAAGCTTGTACTTAGACTTTATCAACTTATTTATTAGTCTACTTCGTATTTTTGGACGAAATGATTAATTCACATTAATAGTCAGTCGAAATAGACTGGCTATTTTTCTGTCATTCTGTACCAACTTATGTTATACTGTTTCTAATATTTTTGAAGATTCGGAGAATTGTCATGAAAGAACCCTTTGTCAGTAAAGAAACCCTAGAAAAAATTATCACGACCTATCCAACTCCTTTTCATCTTTATGATGAAAAAGGAATCAGAGAAAAAGCGCGAGCTCTTAACAAAGCGTTTTCATGGAACAAAGGTTTTAAAGAGTATTTTGCGGTCAAGGCAACACCCACGCCTGCCATCTTAAAAATATTACAAGAAGAAAATTGTGGCGTTGATTGTGCAACTGATGTTGAACTATTAATGAGTCATGAATTAGGCTTTACAGATGTTATGTTCTCTTCTAACAATACAAAGGCCAGTGAATATCAATATGCTAGACAGATTAATGCGACAATCAATTTAGATTCCTATGATCAAATTGGATTCTTGAAAGCGATAACTAGCCTTCCTGAGACTATTTCACTCCGTTACAATCCAGGTGGTACTTTTACTTTAGGCACAGCGATTATGGACCATCCGCAAGAGTCAAAATTTGGGATGACCAAAGAGCAACTTTTTCAAGGAATTCGTGATCTTAAAGCTGATGGTGTTCAGTCATTTGGAATCCACTCTTTCTTGGCTTCAAATACTGTAACCAATGATTATTATCCAGAATTGGCAAGAGACTTATTTAACTTAGCTGTAGAAATAAAAGACCAGCTAGGTGTGAAACTTGATTTTATTAATTTATCAGGGGGAATTGGGGTCAACTACAGGCCAGAAGAAAAGGCTAATGATATTGCAGTAATTGGTGAGGGAGTCAGAAAGGTTTATCAGGAAGTTTTAGAACCTCATAATTTAGGAGACTTGAAAATTTTCACTGAATTAGGTCGTTTTATGCTTGCACCGCATGGTCATCTCATTACGACTGTTTTACACCGGAAAGAAAGCTATAAAAAATATGTGGGTGTAGATGCTTCAGCGGTTAATTTGCTACGTCCGGCAATGTATGGATCTTATCACCATATCACTAATAGTAGTCATCCGCTAGCAGATTTTGAAACTGTTGATGTCGTCGGCTCTTTGTGTGAAAATAATGATAAATTTGCCAAAGACCGTCAGTTGCCAAAGGCTGAAATTGGGGACATTCTGGTTATCCATGATACTGGTGCTCATGGCTTTTCAATGGGCTATCAATATAATGGAAGACTCAGATCAGCTGAGATTCTATTGAAAGAAAATGGAGATACTCGACTTATTAGAAGAGCAGAAACTCCGGAAGATTATTTTGCAACTATTCGAGGTTTTGATTTTTAATAATCATGGTATTTGAATAAGTTTTGAGAAGAAGACTAATTTGTAAAAAGAAGGTAAATTTGATATAATGAGTGGAATAAAAAACTAGGAGAATTTATATACATATGTCTACAGCTATTTGGATTTTATTAATTATTGTTGCCCTTGCAGGTGGTTTATTTGGTGGCGTTTTTCTTGCCCGTAAACAAATTGAAAAAGAACTTGGTGAGCACCCACGTTTGACACCAGAAGCAATCCGTGAAATGATGAGTCAAACAGGACAAAAACCTAGTGAAGCTAAGGTTCAACAAACTTACCGTAACATTGTCAGACAATCTAAAGCAGCTTCAAACAAAGGTAAAAAATAAGAAATTGTAATTAGAATTACTTTCGATTCTAAGAAGAATTTCTGACAAGGAACAGTCATCGATAGTCAAAGTTTGAAATAGCTTTTGTAATTGATTTCATTGTCAACTGTTCAGGGTTCAAAATCAACTCAGTTGGCAAAACCGACTGAGTTTTTTACCGTATTGATTAGGAAGAGACATAATGGATAATAGACCAATTGGATTTCTAGATTCAGGTGTAGGAGGCTTAACAGTCGTTCGGGAACTTAGAAGACAATTACCACATGAAAACATTGTTTATATAGGAGATTCAGCAAGAGCACCTTATGGCCCAAGACCAGCGGAGCAAATTCGTGAATTCACTTGGGACTTAGTTAATTTTTTATTGACCAAAGATGTGAAGATGATTGTATTTGCCTGTAATACTGCAACTGCAGTCGCTTGGGAAGAAGTCAAAGAGGCCTTATCAATCCCAGTTCTTGGTGTGATATTACCTGGATCAAGCGCAGCAATCAAATCAACGACAAATCGTAAAGTTGGCGTGATTGGGACGCCAATGACAGTTTCGTCCAATATCTATCAAGAGAAAATTCAACTCTTGGCACCAATGTTAAGTGTGATTAGTTTAGCATGTCCTAAATTTGTCCCCATTGTTGAGTCTAATGAGATTAAGTCGAGTGTAGCTAAAAAGGTTGTTTATGATACGTTGAGCCCATTGGTTGGGAAAGTGGATACACTTGTTTTGGGATGCACACATTACCCATTACTGCGTCCGATTATTCAAAATGTTATGGGACCAGGAGTGAAATTGATTGATAGTGGGGCAGAATGTGTCCGTGATATCTCTGTTTTATTAAACTATTTTCAAATAAATGCTAGTCCAAAAGAAATTGAAAAAAATCATCGTTTTTATACAACAGCTGGTGTTGAAAGTTTTCAAGAAATTGCAACGGACTGGTTAGAAGAGAATGTAAATGTGGAGCATGTAACCTTATGACAAACAAAATTTACCAAATGAAAGATGATGATAACTGGTTTATCGGAAAATGGAATGGCTACAATTCAATTGAATTGCTAGGTGGAGTCCTTGATGAAGATCTAAACAGTCTAAATCAAATGTTAGCCCCATTAAATAATCAAGATTATGATGAAGAAAATTGGCAAGAATTTGGCTATGCGATTACCGTTATTGAAAAAAATTCTGATTATAAATTAGTTTCCTTTGTCTTAAATATGATTAATGAAGAGACTGGACGTCATCTTGTTGCAATCGAAGAAGCAGGGGCAATCATTATTTTAGAAGACGAAACTATTTATGCGATTAAAGTTCCAAGACAAGGCGTCAGTAAACAAGCCTTCTTTGGTAAATCAACACAAAGTTTTGGTGATACTATTTTAATTGCGACACATAACCAAGGCAAAACAAAGGAATTTCGTCAGTTATTTGGTAAAATTGGATATAAAGTGGAAGACTTAAGTAACTATCCAGAGTTACCAGAAGTTGAAGAAACAGGTGTTACTTTTGAAGAAAATGCAAGATTAAAAGCTGAAACGATTGCTAACCTAACTGGGAAGATGGTCTTAGCTGATGATTCAGGTTTGAAAGTGGATATTCTTGGTGGATTACCTGGCGTTTGGTCAGCACGATTTTCTGGTCCAGAAGCAACTGATTTAAGTAATAATGCCAAATTATTGCATGAACTAGCAATGGTTTTTGAAAAAAAAGATCGATCAGCACAATTTCACACGACATTAGTTGTGGCTGCACCAGGTAAAGACAGTTTAGTCGTAGAAGCAGATTGGCTAGGCTATATTGCGACAGAACCAAAAGGTCAAGAAGGATTTGGTTATGATCCTCTCTTTATTGTTGGAGAGAGCGACAAACACGCAGCAGAATTATCTGCCGAAGAAAAAAATGAGATTTCACATAGAGGGCAAGCTGTTAAGAAGTTAATGGAGGTATTTCCATCATGGCAGGCAAAACTTTCATAGTTATGAGTGATACTCACGGTGATCGTGGGATTATTGAATCTATAAAAAGCCGTTATTTAGGACAGGTAGACGCCATATTTCATAATGGGGATTCTGAACTTAAAAGTTCGGATAATATATGGCAAGGTATTTACGTTGTAGCCGGAAACTGTGACTATGACCCTGGCTACCCAGAAAAGAATATCATTAAAATTGGTCCATTTACTATTGCACAGACACATGGACATCTATATCAAATTAATTTTACATGGGATAAATTAGATTATTTTGCCCAGGAAGCCCAAGCAGACATCTGTCTATATGGGCATTTGCACCGAGCTGATGCTTGGAAGGCAGGGGGAATTGTATTTATTAATCCAGGAAGTTTATTACAACCGAGGGGTGAAATTAATGAAAAACTATATGCTTATGTGCAACTCACAGATGATTTGATAAAAGTTGAATACTTTAATCGAAATCATCAACTTTATCCCCTATTAACTAAGGAATTTAATCGATGATTGCAAAAGAATTTGAAAGCTTTTTACTTCAACACCTAGATAGTTATTTGATTCCAGCGGATGATTTAGCTATCTTTATTGATACACATAATTCAGATCATGTCATGCTTTTATTAGTAAGTAATGGCTTCTCTAGAGTACCTGTTTTATCTAAGGATAAAATCTATAAAGGGACAATTAGTATTTCGGATATAATGAATTATCAACGTAAGAAACAATTGACTGACTGGGAAATGAATCAAATTGATATTGGCAAAATGGTTAATACAAAAATTGAACCACTCTCAGTTCATGCAAAGCTAGCAACTATTATGCATCAATTGGTAGAATATCCATTTTTACCAGTTGTCGATGATCAGAAAAAATTTGTTGGTATTATTACAAGAAAATCGATTTTAAAAGCTGTAAATTCTCTTTTACATGATTTTACTGAAGGATATGACATTGTCAAAAAGCATAATTGATCAAATTGACCCATTTCTAAATCAAAAACGTATTGCTGAAAATACTAAACTGTCTTACCGTTATGACTTATTACAATTTATTGAGATTATTGGTGAGCGCCTTTCTCAAGATAAGCTGAAATTATATCAAATGTGTTTAGCCTCTTTAAGTTTATCTGCTAAAAAAAGGAAGTATTCGACAGTTAACCAGTTTTTGTTTTATTTATACCAACAAAAATTTGTTCCAGACTATTACTTATTAGATGAAAAAATTAGGTTAGAAATAGATTCTAACAGTCCCAAATCAGTGATTAAGTATGAAGCTTTTTACAAAGCTAGTGCTTTTGAACAAGGTCGACTAATTGCACTTCTCATTTTAGAGATGGGCTTACTGCCTAATGAAATTGCTCGGTTAACTGTAAAAGATATTGATTTGTCATTTGAAGTAATTCGTATCAACCAGAATCATCGGGTGAGAGTGCTAACAATTCCCAAACATATAATGCATTCAGTTAAAGAACAACTAAGATTTGAACAGACTTTTTTGTTTGAGCATGGTGGCAAGGCATTTTCAAGGCAGTGGTATTTTAGTCAATTGAAAGGCTACTTGGAGTCGATTGGCTATGGACAACTTTCAGCTCAAGATCTTCGTCAGGAATTTATTTTGAATCAAAAGGAAAAAGGTAAGTCGATGATGGAATTAAGTAAGGAACTTGGCTTGAAAAGTCCAATTACCCTAGAAAAGTATTATAAAAATTAATGGATATTAAATTAAAAGATTTTGAGGGGCCCCTCGATTTATTACTTCACCTTGTTTCTAAATATCAAGTGGATATCTACGACGTGCCAATTGTTGAAGTTATTGAGCAATATTTAGCCTATCTTAATACCCTACAAGCTATGAAATTGGATGTTGCAGGGGAATATATGGTTATGGCCAGTCAACTGATGCTAATAAAGAGTCGTCGGTTGCTGCCGAAAATTGTTGAAGCTGACCCTGAAGAAGATGATCCTGAAATGGACTTGTTAAGCAAAATTGAAGAGTATAGTCGCTTTAAAGAACTGAGTCAAGAATTAGGTAAGCAACATGACAGGCGGGCCAAACTCTACTCGAAAGCAAAGCAAGAGCTGATTTTTGAAGATGCTGTTCTCAATCAAGACCGGAGCATTACAGACCTCTTTTTGGCCTTCTCGAAGATAATGACAGTTAAACAAGAGGAATTTAAAAATAACCATACCGTTATTGACCGCGATGACTTTAGAATTGAAGACCTGATGAACCACTTGGAAGAAAAATTAAAGCAGAAAAGTACAATTAAGCTAGCTAGTGTCTTTCAGGAATGTTCCGGTTTGAATGAAGTGATCACATTATTTTTAGCTACCTTAGAATTAGTGAAGATTCAACATGCCTTTATCCAACAAGAACACAATTTTGGAGAAATTATTTTAAGAAAGGGAAATTAATGACTTATTTGTCTCAAATAGAAGCACTTCTATTTGTTGCTGGTGAAGAAGGATTGAGTATTAGAAACTTAGCAACAATGGTTAATCTAACACCGACAGCCTTGCAACAACAATTAGAAAAATTGTCAGATAAATATAAGAATGATAAAGATTCAAGTTTGTCATTAATAGAATCTGCTAACACTTATAAATTGGTTACTAAAGATGAGTACTGGGAATTACTTAGAGCTTTTGCGAAAGCGCCGATGAATCAGAGTTTATCAAGAGCTAGCTTGGAAGTCCTATCAATTATTGCATACAAGCAGCCTATTACCAGAATTGAAATTGATGAAATTAGAGGAGTTAATTCTTCTGGGGCTTTAAGTAAGCTATTGGCTTTTGAGTTAATCAAGGAGGCTGGTAAGAAAGAAGTAATTGGTCGTCCCAACCTTTACGTCACATCAGACTATTTCCTTGATTTCATGGGAATTAATGATTTAAATGAATTAATTGATATATCAGAAGTTGATATACAAGAACAAGAAACTGAGCTTTTTCATAATAATGATTAATTGGTTGGTTTGAACGCAATAGAAAAGAGAAAAAATGAGAATTAACAAATTTATCGCCCATGCTGGGGTTGCCAGTAGACGGAAAGCTGAAGAACTAATTAAACAAGGACTGGTTACTATCAATGGTCAAGTCGTTACTGAATTAGCAACGACTGTTAAATCAGGTGATCAAGTAGAGATTGAAGGTAGTCCAATCTACAATGAAGAAAAAGTCTATTATCTTTTAAATAAACCTCGTGGTGTGATTTCTTCCGTTTCAGATGATAAAGGAAGAAAAACCGTAATTGATTTACTACCACAAGTTAAAGAAAGAATTTATCCAGTAGGTCGTCTAGACTGGGATACATCTGGTTTACTTCTTTTAACCAATGATGGTGATTTCACAGACATGATGATTCACCCAAGAAATGAGATTGATAAAGTCTATCTGGCGCGTGTTAAAGGAATTGCTACAAAAGATAACTTGCGTCCATTGACTCGTGGAGTGGTTATTGATGGTAAGAAAACTAAACCAGCTCGTTATAATATCATTCGAGTTGAAGCTGATAAGAATCGTTCGATTGTTGAGTTAACTATTCATGAAGGTCGCAACCACCAAGTTAAGAAAATGTTTGAATCAGTAGGCTTGATTGTTGATAAACTATCTCGGACTCAATTTGGTACGTTAGATTTGACTGGCTTACGTCCAGGCGAAGCTCGTCGATTAAATAAGAAAGAAATCAGTCAGTTGCATAATGCAGCAGTAACAAATAACAAATGAAAAAACTATTAATAGCACCAGTGAAAGTCTACCAAAAGTGGATTTCTCCACTCTTTCCACCTTCTTGTCGATACCGTCCCACCTGTTCCACATATATGATTGTGGCGATTGAAAAACATGGTATATTAGGTGTAGTAATGGGGGTTGGACGCATTTTGCGTTGCCATCCATTTGTTGAAGGTGGGAATGATCCTGTCCCTGACTATTTCACTTTAAGACGTAATAAAAATATTTGAAAAAAACGACTTTATAAAGATAAATTGTTGACAATCTTTGATAGAGTGTTATAATAAGTAATAAGTTTTCGTTGATTTAAATCAAACCTGTTATGATTTAAGTTTGCGAAGCACCACAACCACATTGTTTGCTGAGCATGACTCCGAGCAGTGTGGTTTTTTTATGAGTGAAAAGGTAGAATAATATAATGGGAAACAAACTAGAAGACATAGACTATAGAGAAAACAATAGTAGAAACCATGTGGTTTTATTTCAACCACAAATTCCACAAAATACAGGTAATATAGCAAGAACATGTGCGGCAACCAACGCACCCCTTCATATTATCAAACCAATGGGATTTCCAATTGATGATCGAAAGATGAAACGTGCAGGACTAGATTATTGGGATAAATTAGATGTTCGATTCTATGAATCCTTGGATGATTTTTTGGGAAAAGTGGACGGACAAATTCATTTAATCAGTAAATTTGCAGAAAAGGTCTATTCAGATCACAATTATGATGATGGACAAGCCCATTACTTTATTTTTGGTCGAGAAGATAAAGGACTACCCGAAGAATTCATGCGAGAATATTCTGAGAAGGCTTTACGCATCCCAATGAACGATGAACATGTCAGAAGTCTAAATCTATCTAATACGGTTTGTATGATAGTATATGAAGCCTTAAAGCAACAATCATTCCAGGGTCTGGAATTAAGCCATAGATATGAACATGATAAATTGAAGTAGTAATATATAAAAAAGCATCTTTTTTTGAAAAGGTGCTTTTTTAAATAAACAAAATTCTAAAATAGAGTCAGTTTGCATATTATTTATAATTTTAATCAAATGTCTTGCTATATAGTGAGATATTTGCTATTCTATTAGTGTCTTCAGGGCAGGGTGTAATTCCCGACCGGCGGTGACTAGGTAACTAGAAGTCCGCGAGCGAAAGCTGACGTGGTGTGATTCCACGACCGACAGTAAAGTCTGGATGAGAGAAGACCGGGTTTTTTGGCTACTACTTTTTTGGTACCCAAATACGAAGGAACTTCTTTCAATTTGAAAAAATTGGAGGAACTTTTTTATGTCAAAAACACAACGTATGGTAATGATTGCTGCACTTTCAGCGGTATCATTTGTCTTGATGTTTTTTAGCTTTTCAATCATACCAGGAGCTAGTTTCCTAAAGATTGAATTTTCAATTATACCGGTGTTAATTGGTATGGCTTTATTAGATTTAAAGAGTGCTTATGTCATTCTGATTTTGAGATCACTATTGAAGTTATTACTGAATAATAGTGGAGTCAATGATTTTATTGGTTTACCCATGAATATTGTTGCATTAGGATTATTTGTGACTGTGTTTGCCTTGATTTGGAAATCAAAACAAACAGTAAAACAGTACCTTGGAGCTAGTCTTATTGGAACAATTGTTTTAACACTTTCAATGGTCATATTAAATTACTTTTATGCCATTCCACTTTATGCTAAATTTGCTAATTTTGATATTGGATCTTTTATTGGTATTGGTAAATATATGATGGCAATGGTGGTACCTTTTAATATTGTAGAAAGTATAATATTTGCTATTTCATTTTATTTTGTGTATATTGCTTGTAAACCAATTTTAGAAAGATATACACAATAGATGAAAAATAAGCAACAACATTGGTTAATTGCTTCCTTTGCTTTATTGATATTCGTTATGATTGGCTACATTGTTAAATTTTTCCCGGAAAGTTTAGTCCAGTTTGATCAGACGTTTCAATCAGCAGTTAGAGGCAGTTTACCAGAAAATCTAACTGAATTTTTTAGAACCATTACTATCGCCGGTAATGTGATTACACAAATAATGATTGTCATTGTTTCTGTAGTTCTTTTAGCATTAAAAAAATGGAAGTCAGAAGCATACTTTATGTTGATTATTGGTATCATTGCAGCCATTTTAATCACAGTATTAAAACTGATTTACCAGCGTGGACGGCCTTCCCTTATTCATATAGTTGTGGCTGATGGCTATTCATTCCCTTCTGGACATGCAATGGGAAGTATGTTGATTTTTGGAGCTTTATTGATTATTGCCTATCAAAGGATTAGTAATAAGCCTCTTCAAATGCTAACAGTCGGCTTACTTGGGTTATTAATTCTTATCATAGGGACTTCTCGAATCTATCTTGGTGTTCACTATCCAAGTGATGTATTGGGCGGATTTATCCTAGGATTTGGAGTACTCCAGTTTTTATATCCAATATATGATAAAAAACGGTTCGAGTGGCGCTTTCAATCAAAACAAAAATAATGTCGAAACAACTCAATCGAGTTGTTTTTTTCTGTCTATTTAATGCTATAATATGAATATGAAAAAGAGATATCAAACCCTCAATGATTACTATCGACGGATATTTGGAGAAAAGATTTTTAAAGTAACCATAGATGCTGGTTTTGATTGTCCAAATAGGGATGGAACAGTGGCCCATGGGGGCTGTACATTTTGCACTGTCTCAGGTTCAGGTGATGCTATTGTCGCACCAGATGCACCAATTCGTGAGCAATTTTATAAGGAAATTGATTTTATGCATGCCAAGTGGCCAGAAGTGAAAAAATATCTGGTCTATTTTCAAAATTTCACAAATACTCATGCCCCCTTGGCAACCATTAAAGAACGTTATGAACAAGCTATTTTCGAACCAGGCGTAGTAGGAGTAAATATTGGTACACGACCAGACTGCTTACCAGATGATGTGATTGCTTATCTGGGCGAGCTGGCGGAAACCATGCATGTTACTGTAGAGTTAGGTTTGCAAACAACATATGAAGTAACTTCACAGTTAATAAATCGTGCCCATTCTTACGCTTTATACAAGGAAACAGTTAAGCGCCTTCGCAAATATCCTAAGATTGAGATTGTTTCGCACTTAATTAACGGGCTCCCTGGTGAGACCCATGAGATGATGATTGAAAATGTTCGACGTTGTGTCACTGATAATGATATTCAAGGGATAAAGCTCCATTTACTCCATCTAATGACAAATACCCGGATGCAACGAGATTACCATCAAGGTAGACTTCAATTAATGTCACAAGAGGACTATATATCTGTTATCTGTGATCAATTGGAGATCATACCAGAGGATATTGTTATCCACCGCATTACTGGCGATGCTCCAAGAGAGATGTTAATTGGTCCCATGTGGAGTTTAAATAAGTGGGAAGTTCTTAATGCAATTGATTTTGAAATGGAAAGAAGAGATTCTTACCAAGGATGTCGTAGTTCAAAAGAACTAAATGACAGGAGGAGAGAAGATGTCTGATACAATTTTAAAAATTGACAAATTATCTAAGTCTTATGGAAGATACTTAGCATTGGATAATTTAAATTTATCAGTTGAAAAAGGCGAAATTTTTGGCTTTTTAGGTTCAAATGGTGCTGGAAAGTCAACGACTATTCGTTGTATTTTGGAATTAATTGGGCATAGAAAAGGGACTATTACGCTTTTCAACAACCGTCATAAAACTATGGAAGATTTATTAGAGCATATTGGATACATGCCATCTGAGGCAATGTTTTACCCAACAATGACTGCTAAACAAGTTATCCGTTTTGCAGCTAAAGCACATGATAAAGATTGTACGAAAGAAGCAGACCGCATATGCAAATTGTTAGATGTACCGATGAACAAACGAATTCAAGATTTATCACTCGGAAATCGTAAAAAGGTCAGCATTGTTTGTGCTTTACAGCACCAGCCAGACTTGTTAATTCTTGATGAACCGACATCTGGTTTAGACCCTCTCATGCAGGAACGATTCTTCCAATTACTCCTGGAAGCCAAAGAGGCTGGAAGGACAACCTTCCTTTCCTCACATGTTTTATCAGAAGTAAAAGACTATTGCGACCGGGTCGGTATTCTCAAAAAAGGAAAACTGTTAGCAGTTGATACTGTAGAAAACTTGATGCGCAGTCAGAAGAAAATTGTCACTACTTGGAAAGATGGCGAATCAAATACCTTCACTTTTGAAGGGAAAGTTGATCAGCTTTTGGCCGACTTGAGCCAATTAAATCCTGATGATGTCTTGATTGAGGAACCTAGTTTAGAAGAACTGTTTATGCATTATTATCAGGAGGATGGCAAATGATTATCAGACATGAATTACGTCAAAACACAAAAAGTCTTTTGATATGGGCCATCACAGTTGGCTTAAGTAGTGCCCTTTGTATCCTGCTCTATGAGAGTGTCGCAGATAGTATGAAGAACATTTCAAATATCTATCAAGATATGGGTGGTGTCTCTAAGGCCTTGGGAATGGACAAAGTCTCTATAGCTTCTCTTGGGGGCTATTATGCGGTAGAAATTGCACTAATCTTTTCATTAGGCGCTGCCATGTATGGTGCTTTACTTGGTGTTTCAATTGTTGCCAAGGAAGAAGAAGCTCACACGGCAGAGTTCCTCTATAGTTTACCTTTGAGCAGACAAAAGGTTCTTAATGGTAAATATGTTGGCATGTTAATTTGCTTAGTTATTTTCAATATTATTGGCATCGGGCTAGAATACCTTGCCTTATGGAAAGTTAATATGGATTTTGATTATGCAGCGTTTTGGCAATACCATGGTCTGGTGCTTTTGTTACAAATTGAAATTGCCAGCCTTTGTTTTATGATTTCTGCTTTTACTAGAAAACGACTTATTGGACTTGGAATGGGAATCGTTCTATTGGCATACTTTATGGATATTATTTGTCGCCTAGTAGAAAAAGTTGACTACCTCAAGTTTGTCACACCATTTTATTTTACTAATGCGACAGATCGCTTTGCTGGTCAAAATTTAGACTGGAAAATGTTGGTTGTTGCTGCAGCAGTGATATTAATTTCATTAGCAATGGCAAGCTTAGTGTATAACCATCGTGATTTAGCAAGTTAGGAAGTAATAGTGAAAAAACCAATTCAATTATCACATGAATTTTTAAAAGAAGTTTTAACCCAAGATAGTTTGTTTGTTGATGCGACAATGGGAAATGGTAATGATACGCTTTATTTTGCACCCTTGGTAAAAGAAGTCATTGCCTTTGATATCCAAGAAGAAGCCCTTTTAGCGACTAGAAAAAAATTAGATGCTATTCATGTAAATAATGTTCAACTAATTCTTGATGGTCATCAACATGTGGATAAGTATACGGATAAGATTGATGGAGCGATTTTTAACCTTGGTTATTTACCAAGTGCAAATAAAGATTTAGTGACTAAACCAGATACAACAATACTAGCGCTTGAAAAAATTATAGAACGTTTAGTCGTCGGTGGTCGGATAGCAATTATGGTTTATTATGGCCATGAAGGTGGTCAAGAAGAGCGCAAAGCTTTGATGGCCTACCTGTCCAAATTGAATCAAAAAGAAATAACCGTGATGACTTATCAGGCGATTAATCAAGTCAATAATCCTCCATATCTGGTTATGATTGAAAAAAATAATTAGAAGTTAGCTTTGGCTAGCTTCTTTTTTTGTAGAGACATTTACTGAAAAATATATATATGAGATTTTACGGAAAATTTTAGGATAATAAAAACAAAATAAATGCCAAGTAGTAAATATGTGCTATAATGAATGTACTATATATATTTTTAGGAGTTATTATTAATGGAAGACCCTGTGAGTCAGCCCTTATATTTACAAATTTTATTACTACTTGCCTTGACCTTATTAAATGCCTTTTTCTCAGCAAGTGAGATGGCTTTAGTTTCTCTTAACCGCTCGCGTGTTGAACAAAAAGCAGCAGACGGTGACAAACGATACATTCGCTTATTGACAGTTTTAGACCAACCAAATAATTTCTTATCAACTATTCAGGTTGGTATTACCTTTATTGGTCTCTTATCTGGGGCAAGCTTATCTGCTTCGCTTGGAAAAGTATTTTCACAATGGATGGGTGGTTCTGAAACAGCCCAGACAGCAGGAAGTGTTATTTCACTTGTTTTCTTAACCTATATCTCGATTGTGCTTGGTGAACTTTATCCAAAACGGATTGCCATGAATTTAAAAGATAAATTGGCAGTTATTTCTGCACCCGTGATTATTGTCTTAGGAAAAATGGTTAGTCCTTTCGTTTGGTTTTTATCAGCTTCGACTAATTTACTTAGTCGCATAACACCAATGACCTTTGATGACGCTGATGAACAAATGACGCGTGATGAAATAGAGTACATGCTTTCAAATAGTGAAGCAACTCTAGATGCTGAAGAAATTGAAATGCTACAAGGAATTTTCTCTCTTGATCAATTGATGGCGCGTGAAGTCATGGTCCCACGGACTGACGCATTTATGATTGATGTCAATGACGATGCAATGGAAAATATTAAAGAAATACTGAGTCAAAATTTTTCAAGGATTCCTGTTTATGATGATGACAAGGATAAAGTCATTGGCTTAGTTCATACCAAACGTCTGCTTGAAGCTGGCTTTAAAAACGGATTTGAGAATATACATATGAAACGTATTCTCCAAGAACCACTTTTTGTTCCAGAAACAATTTTTGTTGATGATCTTTTGAGACAATTTCGAAATACGCAAAATCAAATGGCTATTCTTTTAGATGAATATGGTGGAGTTGCTGGTTTAGTAACTTTAGAAGATTTGTTAGAAGAAATTGTTGGTGAAATTGATGATGAGTCAGATAAGGCTGAAAAGTTTGTTCATGATATCGGTGATAGAACTTATATTGTCGTTGGGACAATGACTTTGAATGATTTTAATGAATTCTTTGAAACAGAACTTGAAAGTGATGATGTGGATACCATTGCTGGTTTCTATATAACAGGAATTGGAAATATTCCAAGTCAAGAAGAAAAAGAAACTTATGAGTGTGAAAGTAACGGTAAACACTTAATTCTGATCAATGATAAGGTTAAAGATGGCCGTATTACTAAGCTAAAATTAATTGTTTCTAATATAGAACAGAATATTGAAGAAGACTAGGCCATGGCCTAGTCTTTTTGGCTAAAAATGATATAATGAAATTGTTAACCGTTTTCATGAAAAGGAGTAAAAATGACAATTATAGATTATGGTCAAGTAACTGGTATGATACATTCTACAGAGAGCTTTGGGTCAGTTGATGGACCTGGAATTCGTTTTATTATTTTTATGCAAGGCTGTAAAATGCGTTGTCAGTATTGCCATAATCCTGATACTTGGGAGATGGAAACGAATAAATCACAAGAACGGACTGTTAAAGATGTCTTAAATGAAGCTTTGCAATATAAACATTTTTGGGGTAAAAACGGAGGGATTACCGTCTCTGGTGGTGAAGCCATGCTTCAAATTGATTTTATTACTGCCCTCTTCACGGAAGCAAAAGCTTTAGGTATTCATACGACGCTTGACACCTGTGGATTTGCCTATCGTGCAACACCTGAATACCATGAAAAATTAGATACTTTATTAGCTGTAACTGACTTAATTTTACTGGATCTTAAAGAAATTGATGAAGAACAGCATAAAATTGTTACCAGACAACCAAACAAAAATATTTTATTATTTGCCCAGTATTTGTCAGAAAAAGGGATTCCAGTCTGGATTAGACACGTTTTAGTGCCCGGTCTGACAGATATTGATGACCACTTAGAACGATTGGGTGCATTTGTAGCCACATTGAAAAACGTTGATAAATTCGAAATCCTACCATACCATACAATGGGAGAATTTAAATGGCGTGAACTTGGTATCCCTTATCAATTGGAAGGCGTCAAACCACCAACAAGAGAACGTGTTCAACATGCCAAAGAAGTGATGAAAACTGAGACATATACTGAATATCTCAATCGTGTTCATCAAAGTTAATGAGATTAGCAAATTTGCTAGTCTTTTTCTTGTTTTGTAAGGCTTTAAAGAAGGATACTTTGATTTTGAAAGGTAAATTTGCTAAAATAGAGTGAATAAATAGAATGAGGTATAAACATGTCTAAAATTTTTGTTTTTGGTCACCAAAATCCAGACTCTGATGCCATTGGTTCATCGTATGCATTTGCTTATTTAGCAAAACAAGCTTATGGTTTAGATACTGAAGTAGTCGCTTTAGGTCAACCAAACGAAGAAACTGCTTTTGCTCTTGATTACTTCTCAGTTACAGCACCACGTGTTGTGGAATCAGCTAAAGCTGAAGGAGTGGATACGGTTATCCTAACAGACCATAACGAATTCCAACAATCTATCTCAGATATCCAAGAATTAAACATTTATGGCGTTGTTGACCACCACCGTGTAGCCAACTTTGAAACAGCTAACCCTTTATTTATGCGTGTAGAACCAGTTGGATCAGCATCATCAATTGTTTACCGTATGTTTAAAGAAAACAATCTTGAAGTACCAAAAGAAATTGCTGGGCTTATGCTTTCAGGCTTGATTTCAGATACACTTTTACTTAAATCACCAACAACTCATATGACAGACCCTAAATTGGCTGAAGAATTGGCAGAGCTTGCAGGTGTTAATTTAGAAGAGTACGGAATGGCCCTTCTTAAAGCAGGAACAAACCTCTCAAGTAAAACAGAAGAAGAATTAATTGACATCGACGCAAAAACATTTGAATTGAATGGTAATGCTGTTCGTGTCGCACAAGTTAACACTGTTGATATCAATGAAGTTCTAGAACGTCAAGATGCCATTGAAGCTGCAATCAAAACTGCAATTGCAACTGAAGGTTATTCAGACTTCGTGCTTATGATTACAGATATTGTTAATTCAAATTCAGAAATTTTAGCAATTGGTAGCAATATGGATAAAGTAGAAGCAGCATTTAAATTCACTCTTGAAAATAACCATGCTTTCTTAGCTGGTGCTGTATCACGTAAAAAACAAGTTGTACCTCAATTAACAGAGAGCTTCGGTATTTAATGTCATATATTGTAAATTTTAAAGAAGTTGAAACAACTTTATTAGAGGATTCTCCAGTAAAAGAAGTTTTAGCTGGTCTTCGCGCAAACGAAGCACGTTATTTCTGGAATAAATATAAGATTGACTATGAAGTCTTTACACCAGAAGAAAAACCAGAAATCCTCCCTTTCATTGAAAAAGTACTGGAAGAACGTGACATGGTTTTCCCCTATAAAGCACTTTGTGTCTCACAGATGGAAGTTGATGGTATTCTATGGTCACATGTCTATTATGTCAATGGACTTGCAGTAAATGTCTTATATACACTTGCTGAAGGTGGCAAACGCGCAGTTGGGTTTAAATTATCCAACGGCATTGACATTCCAAAAGAATTTGAAGGCAAATTTAAATTTGCCCGCCAACGTTCAAAATTAGCCGGTGAAATTCGTGGAACATTCTTTGTCGTCAAAAAAGAATACTTGTAAGAAGAAGGAGCAATCCTTCTTTTTTTGCTATAATAAGAACATGATTAAAATAATAAATCCGGATAAATTAACAGGCCAGCCATTTTTTAAAGAACTAATTAATTATTTGGCTGAAAATAACGATGTCATTTTAAGACAAATCAAAAAAGACTTTCCAGACCAAATAAACTTGGATCGACACATAGAAGATTATATACAGGCTGGTTATATCGTAAGAGCTGACAAACGCTATCACTTGGCTTTGCCAATGCTTGAATCACTTGATAAACTACAATTAGATCAAATGGTTTTTATTGATGATTGCTCTGCTATTTACCAAGCCTTACAAGAGCTGCGCTTTGAAACCAAGCTAATAAATGAAACCAATGCTTGTGTTATCATAGAATCAACGGACTTTGAACGCCAGCAGTTGACCTTGTCTAATTATTTCTACAAGTTAAGTCATAAATATTCCTTATCTGACTCACACTTATCCCTTTATGAGCTAATTGGTGATGTAAATCAAAATTATGCAATGAAGTATGTTTCGACATTTCTTCTGAAGTTTACCCGTCGTCCAGTGGTCAAACAAAAAGTTGATGATATTTTTTGTCAAAGTTTGGTATTATTGGGCTATATTCAAATAGTTGGGGAAAATGCCTATGGTCTCCAAATGGCAGTTGATAGTGACCAATTAACTTTTATAGCAAAAAAAGCTTAGACACCATTGTCTAAGCTTTTATTTTGATTTTGACATCAGATAAAGGAAATAGGGTGCTCCAATAATTGAAATAACAATTCCTGTTGGGATATTTGTGCCAACTAAGAAAACGCGCACCAAGGTATCTGACAGGAGGAGAAAAATCATTCCAAGTAAAGCTGCAAAAGGTAATTTTAGGCGATGGTCTGCTCCGACAAATTGACTTGCAATATGTCCACAAATCAGACCAACAAAGGAAATGTTCCCAAGTAATAAGACACTTAAGGCTGCTAAACTTGTTGAAAGGATAAGCGTAATTAACCTTTCTTTTTTTAGTGATAAACCTAGAGATGTCGCCGTTTCTTCATTAAAACTCAAAATATTTAGAGGATAACTGTGCCAGAAAGCTAAGGCTAGTAAAATAATCATGACTGGCAGGACCAAACTTAGACTTTTCCAATCATCACCAATAATTTGTCCACTTAGCCAACTAATAATATAATCAAGTTTAAAGGGGTTAACACGTCCTGTAATGGCAATCATCAGACTAGAAAGCATTAGTGACAAACCTACTCCGGTAATAATCAGTGTTTGACTTTTGAGACGGCCAGTAGGACTTAAGGACATCCAATATACAAGGGCGACAGTTAGTAGGGCACTAGATATTACAATTAAGGGGAGAAAGGTCATGAGACCGGGCACTTCACCTGCATATACCGTTACCAAAGCTATTGCTAAGCCAGCCCCAGCATTGATGCCCAGGATACCAGAATCGGCTAATGGATTCTTACTGAGTGTCTGGAGTAATAGGCCCGAGATGGCTAAACTGGCACCGCCAAAGATGGCAGCTAAAATACGGGGTAGTCGAATGCTTGTAATAATAAAGGTCGTTGAAGCGTCAGCTTTTCCCATTAAAGACTTAAGGACAGCCAGAAGAGACATTTGAGAATCGCCAATGGATAAGCTTAGGAAAAATAAGAAAGCGAGGAAGCTGATCAGAATAGCTAGAGAAAATGCAAATTTTTGTTTAGTCATCAATTTTCCGCCTTTCTAACCAGCCATAATAAAACTGGGAATCCGAGTAGACTCACCACAGCTGTTATAGGTGTTTCATAGGGTGGATTAATGACGCGACAAAGCAAGTCGACCCAGACGATAAAAGCTGCTCCTAGGATACCGATAATTGGTAAGGACTGCTTGTAATTGTGAGGGATGAAAGCTTTAGTGAGATGGGGTACAATCAGTCCGACAAAGGCTATATTACCAGCTAAAGAAACGGAAGTTGATGAGAGTACAAGGACTAAAGCTAAGAATAGTAGGGTTAGAGTAAAAGTTGATTGACCTAATGATTTTGCTTTTTCTTCTGCTAAACTCAAAATACTTAATTGATAAGCAAAGACTTGCAGAATAATGAGGGCTAGGATAATCACTGGTCCGACCATAGTAACCATTTTCCAATTGACGCCAACCAAGCCACCTGCTTGCCAGCCAATAATGGCGGTTGCTAAGTGAAAATAGTTAATCAACGCTTGTCCGATGGCTGAAAGGAGCATGGCTACCATTGCCCCAGATAAGATAAGGCGCATTTGCTGATACCCTCGGCCTTTTTGATAGGAAAGGCCAAAGACTAATAGGCATGCAAGTGTAGAGCCAACCATAGAAATTACAATAATTAAGGAATAGTGAAGCTGGGGCCAAATGGTATAGGCAATAGCCAGAGCTAAGGCAGCACCAGCATTAATTCCTAAAAGTCCAGGATCAGCAATTGGATTTCTGGTCACAGCTTGCATAATAGATCCAGATAACGATAAAGCAGTACCAACTAAGATAGCCGCAACAATTCTTGGTAAGCGAACATCAACCAGTATTGTTCTGATTTTCGATGGCTGACTAGATTTTAAGGCTATAAGTAATTCTTGAAATGTAAATGATTTTGCCCCATAGATTAAACTGAAATAGATTCCAATAAGTAGGATAAGGCAACTTATGAAAAGAATAAGCCAAAAATTTCTTGGCTTATTCTTAACTTTATCTTTTGTTTGTCCAAATAACATGGATTGTATAGTCCTTTTATTTTTGTGCCAAAATTGCCTCTTTGAGTGTTTTTAATTCATACTCTAAGGAAATTGGATCAGTGAAGTAGAAGGTATTTGCATTGACTTTAATGACATGCTTATTCTTTACAGCTGGAATATCTTTCCATAACTGGCTTTCGTATAAAGCAGCGCCAGTTTTGTCATCCTCGGCAGCAACGACAACATAATCTCCAATGTAATCAGGCAAGACTTCTTGTGAGAGTGAAAGATAGCCTTTTGGAAAGACCTCTTTTTCTACCTTTTCTGGTGCATCATAATGGAAGGCCTGATGGATAATTTCACCGCCTCGGCCCCAATCTTTACCAAACAAATAAATATCTTTTTGATAAAGTCCCATAATGGTGAAGGTTGCTTTGTCTCCGGTGACAGCTTTGACTTTCTTCTCAAATTGTGCGGTATCTTTATTCCATTTTTTTAACCAAGCTTCTGTTTTATCTTCTTGATTAAAGACTTTTCCAAAATCTGAAAAAACTTGGAGATAGTCATGTTTACGGTATTGAACGCATAAAGTTGGTGCGATTTTTGCTAATTGAGGCAAATTCTCTTCAGTTGAACCAGCCACAATTAAATCTGGTTTTAAGGCAGCAATACTTTCTAAATCCGCTGCTGAAACAATCTTCGCATCTTTTAAAGCATCTTTTAGGAGTGGATTCTTTTGATCATAAGTTGTTGCTCCTACTAAAGGCAAATCTAATTTTGCAAGATAGCCTGTATAAGTTGAAGTTAAACTAACGACACGCTTTGGATGTTCTGGTATCGTTCCTTTATATGTGAAGCCTGTTATTTTAGGCATTTTAGATGGTTTTATAGTTGTTTTTTTTGGAGAATTGCTTGCGCAAGCAACCAAGATAAAAACAGATAAAGCTAAAGTAAGCAGTGACAGTAATTTTTTCATGAATTCTATTCTCCTAGAATAAATTTATAGTAAATCATAACTCAATAAAGTTGGGCAATGATGTTTAGGGTCTTCAATAATATCCGCTTGAATATTAAAGATATCTTTAATAATTGCAGGTGACATCACTTCAGTGACGGTCCCTTGGTATTGAATTTGACCATTTTTCATAGCAATTAATTGGTCAGAAAAGCGAGATGATAAGTTGAGGTCGTGCAAGACCATAATAATAGTTTTACCTTCATTTTCATTTAGACTTTTTAGTAATTGTAATATTTCTAACTGATGATTCATATCTAGATATGTCGTTGGTTCATCAAGAAAAATCGTATCCGTATCTTGTGCCAAGGCCATTGCAATCCAAACTCTTTGACGTTGACCACCAGACAAAGAATCAATAGCAAGGTCAGCCAGTTCACTGGTATTTGTGGCAGTAAGGGCCCAATTTATGATAGCAATATCTTTGTCTTTTAATCGACCAAGTCTGTCTTGATGTGGGTAGCGACCATAAGAAACTAGGTCATAAACTTTGATGCCTTGACTGGCTTCTTGAACTTGAGGTAATAAAGCAATTTTTTTAGCAATTGTTTTGGTCGGCATAGTTGCAATGGATTGACCATCGATGATGATTTGTCCTTGATTAATAGGGAGGATACGGGTTAATGCTTTCAGCAAAGTCGATTTGCCACAACCATTTGCGCCAATAATAGTAGTCATTTTATTATCCAATAATTCAAGTGACAAGTCATTCAATACAATAGTTTGATCATATGCAACTTCAATTTTTTCTGCTGAAATAATTGACATTATCCCCTCCCTTTTTCTTATAGTATATTTTAAGAGCTTTCTCATTATAGCATAGAAAAAAGACAGGACAAAGCCTTTTATATTGCATTTCTGTAAAAATTGACTTGTTTGTAATGGTTAAAAAGAGTAGTAAGAATGGTTATAAAAATCACTAATAATGATTATAAATAATGCTCTTTTACCAATTGAGCAGTAAAAAAAAAGACACCAGAGAGGCGTCTTAATCATTTATTAATGATTGAGCAACTGCTAAGTCACCAGGATAATCTGTTTTTTGGCCATTAACAATTTGATAGGCGTCGGCTCCTTTACCAGCAATGATTAAGGCGTCGCCTTCTTTTTGGCAATCTTTGATGGCCGTTGAAATGGCTTTTGTACGATCAGCAATGATCGAGACAGATCTATTGACGTGATTTGCAATTTCTTGGCAAATATCTTGTGGGTCTTCGAAGTTTGGATCATCAGCAGTTAAATATACTTTTAAGGTTGGGTGATTATTAATTACCTGACCAAAATCTGCTCGACGGCTTTCACCCTTGTTACCTGTTGCACCAATGATTAAGCTGATATTTCCTTTTTGGTGTTCTTCAACAACTGTAACTAATTTTTCTAGACTATCTCCATTATGAGCATAATCAACGAAAACTTTTGCACCACTTGGATGTGAGATAACTTCCATTCGTCCAGGGACGCTAGTCCTAGCAATTCCTTGCTTAATGTCTGTCAAATCAGCACCTAGACGTAGACAAGCTAGTCCAGCAGCAATAGCATTTTCTTGATTGAATTTCCCAATTAATTGGATATCATAATCTCCAGCCATTTTACCATTAGCACTAAAAGTAAAGGCTTGACTGTTTAATATCTGATTTTCTGACTGACTACCATAGAAGTCGTGCTCCTGATTGGCAACTTGTTCAGCTAAAATATCAAAATGATCCATATCACTATTAATGATAACTGCTCGGCTATTCTCCATTAAAAGTCTCTTATGATAGAAGTAGTCCTCGAAAGTAGGGTGCTCAATTGGACCAATGTGATCTGGGCTGATATTGAGAAATACACCGACATCAAAGGTTAAACCATAAACACGTTCGACCAAGTAAGCCTGACTTGAGACTTCCATAATCAAATGAGTCATTCCATTATCAACAATAGTTGACATCATTTGGAAAAGGTCCAAAGATTCTGGTGTAGTTAATTGAGATTTGAAGAAAGTTTTGCCATCAAGAGTGGTGTTCATTGTTGATAACATGGCTGGCTTATGGGATTCTTGCAAGATATTGTAAGCGAAGTAAGCAGCAGTCGTTTTGCCCTTAGTTCCGGTAAAGGCTAATAGCTTAAGCTTATCTTGCGGATTACCATAAAAATCTTTAGCAATAATAGCCATTGCCTTTTTGATATCAGTAACGATGATTGCCGGAATACTAACTTGATAGTCAACTTCTGAAACATAGGCAGTTAATCCCAATTTAATTGCAGATTCTAAGTATTCTGCCTTAAATGCTGCGCCTTTAGCAAAAAAAAGCGTACTCATATCAACTTTTCGGCTATCATAAGTAAGGTTAGAGAAGGTTAGGGCAGAATAATTAAAATAATAATTTTCTTTGTCTAACACTTCCCTAAAGTTTTTATCTTCCTTAAGAAGTTCAATAGTTTTTTCAATTGTAATCATATAACTTATTTTATCTCTAAAGTTCTAGATTTACAAGTATCATGCAAAAGTTTATAATATAGCTACTACATCTTAGAAAGAATAGATATGGAAACAAACAACAACGAAATAACCCAAAAGGAACTGATGTTGCGTGGAACAGCATGGTCCACAGCTAGTAATTTTATCAGTCGACTCTTAGGCGTGATCTATGTCATTCCATGGTTTATCTGGATGGGCAAATATGCGACACAGGCCAATGCCTTATTTAACATGGGCTATAATGTATATGCCTATTTTTTATTGATTTCTACTACAGGCCTCAATGTCGCAATTGCAAAACAGATTGCCAAATATAATTCCCTTGGACAAACTGAGCATAGCTACCAGTTGATTCGTTCAACTATGAAATTGATGCTGGGTCTAGGACTCTTCTTTTCATTTGTTATGTATATCACTTCCCCTATTTTTGCATCAATGTCGGGTAGTGATCAACAGTTAATTCCAGTCATGCACAGTTTATCATTAGCTGTCCTTATTTTCCCTATCATGAGTATCATTAGGGGAATTTTTCAGGGACATAACAATATTAAACCATATGCATTGAGTCAGATTGCTGAACAAATTGTTCGGGTCATTTGGATGCTAATCGCAACTTACATGGTTATGAAACTGGGATCTGGTAATTATGTTGAAGCAGTAATCCATTCGACATTTGCAGCATTTATTGGGATGATTGCCAGTATGTTAGTCTTGGTTTTTTATCTCAATAAAGAAGGATTGTTAAAGAAAATTTTTGCAAAACCTGTTATGGATATTAAAATTGATGCCAAAGGTTTATTGTGGGAAACAATAAAAGAATCAATTCCTTTTATTGTTACTGGTAGTGCCATCCAAGCCTTTCAATTAATTGACCAATGGACTTTCATTAATAGTATGTTGCTCTTTACCAAGCTTCCTAAGGCACAACTAATGGAGCTATTTGGATACTTTAATGCCAATCCAGCAAAAATTACGATGATTCTTATTGCTGTTGCAGCTTCAATTGGTGGCGTTGGAATTGCTTTATTGACAGAGAATTATGTCAAGAAAGATATGCATGCAGCAGCTAAATTAATCATCAATAATATTACCATGTTATTCATGTTTTTATTACCAGCATTGACAGGGGCAATTATTTTAGCCAAACCTCTCTATGTGGTCTTTTATGGAGTGACAGTACCAACAGCAATCAGTTTGTTTAGAGTTGTATTATTACAAGTTATTTTACTAGCACTCTATTCCTTACTTGCACCAATGCTCCAAGCCTTATTTGAAAATAAAAGAGCCATGCTCTACTTTGCTTATGGGGTTATTGTAAAACTTGTCTTACAGATTCCATCGATTTATTTATTCCATGCTTATGGACCCTTGCTTGCAACGACTTTTGGTTTACTCTTACCAATCGTGTTAATGATCCGTCGCTTACATCAAGTAACTAAATTTAATAGAAATTTGTTATTCCGTCAAATTCTATTATTAGCAATTCTAACAGCAGTAATGGGAATTGTGGTGGTTCTTGGAAATTGGATATTAGGTTACTTCTTATCGACTGATGGCCGAATCGCCAGTCTCCTTTATTTATTAATTATTGGTGGTCTTGGCTTTAGTATCTATGGCTATTTAACATTAGTGACACATCAATTGGATAAATTGATTGGTGATCGCAGAGCTGAAAATCTTCGTCGAAAATTTAAAATTGCTTAAATTGACAACCTAGTGAAACTAGGTTGTTTTTTTTATTCTAGTGGATCGAGTAGAATCTATTTACTCTGTTAAGGTTAGAATAACTTAGGCTTTAAAAAAATCTGCAAAAGTTGAAGATTTCTGCTATAATGTTACAAGTGAAAAAAATAAGAAGGAAGTAAACGACCATGGGAAAATTTCAAGTTATTTCGCATCCACTAATTCAACACAAATTATCAATTTTGCGTCGTCAAACGACGTCAACTAAAGATTTTCGTGAATTAGTCAACGAAATTGCAATGTTAATGGGATATGAAGTATCTCGAGACCTTCCAGTTGAAGATGTTGAAATCACAACTCCAGTTTCAAAAACTGTTCAAAAACAATTAGCTGGTAAGAAATTAGCAATTGTTCCAATCTTAAGAGCTGGTATTGGTATGGTTGATGGATTTTTAAGTCTCGTTCCAGCTGCAAAAGTTGGACACATCGGTATGTACCGTGATGAAGAAACATTAGAACCAGTTGAGTACTTAGTCAAACTTCCAGAAGATATTGATCAACGCCAAATCTTTGTTGTAGATCCAATGTTAGCGACAGGTGGTTCAGCTATTTTAGCAGTTGATTCATTGAAAAAACGTGGTGCTGCAAACATCAAATTTGTATGTTTAGTAGCAGCTCCAGAAGGGGTTAAAAAATTACAAGATGCTCATCCTGACGTTGATATCTTCACAGCCGCTTTAGATGAAAAATTAAACGAACATGGTTATATAGTCCCAGGACTCGGCGATGCAGGTGACCGCTTGTTTGGTACTAAGTAAAAGTCCGGTGGACTTTTACTTAGACGAGCCTTGAAATAAAGACGCGAGTCCTTAGACTCCGGTGGACTTTTACTTAGACGAGCCTTGAGAAACAGATTAGAGTAAACAGCTCTTTTCAAAATATTGTTCTAAATGGACTTTCTAGTTTAAGTGCTAGAAAGTTTTTTTAAAAGTAAGTTTATTATTTGACCTATTTTGACCAATAGATTATAATAAGGTCATCATAAAAGATTACCTGGCGCAAGAGTTGATTTCACTCTACAGGTAAATTAGATTGGAGAATTATATGATTCCTGTTGTTATTGAACAAACAAGTCGTGGTGAACGATCTTATGATATTTACTCACGTTTATTAAAAGATCGTATTATTATGTTAACTGGTCCTGTTGAGGATAACATGGCTAATTCTATCATTGCTCAATTGCTATTCTTAGATGCACAAGATAATACTAAAGATATTTACCTTTATGTTAATACACCTGGTGGTTCTGTATCTGCTGGTTTAGCAATCATTGATACAATGAACTTCATTAAATCTGATGTCCAAACAATTGTTATGGGGATGGCAGCTTCAATGGGTACAATTATTGCATCATCTGGAACCAAGGGTAAACGGTTCATGTTACCAAATGCTGAGTATCTAATTCACCAACCAATGGGCGGTGCTGGAAATGGTACACAGCAGTCGGATATGGCAATCGTTGCGGAGCAATTATTAAAAACCCGTAAACGCTTAGAAAAAATTCTTGCTGATAACAGTGGAAAAACAATTAAAGTAATCCATAGAGATGCTGAAAGAGATTATTGGATGGATGCTAAAGAAACTTTAGCTTATGGGTTCATCGATGAAATCATGGAAAACAATAGCTTGAAGTAAAAAAGCCTAGACATCTTGTCTAGCTTTTTTTGTACTATAATTATATCCAAATAATCAGGATACTGAGATAAAAGACATATCTGTGGAGAGTGATGTCTTTTTATTTTAAACATGCTATAATTGAAGAAAGCCAATAATAAATAAAAATCGACTAGAATAACTGATTCTGAGACATTATGATATAATCAAGTTATGTTAGTCATAAATGAAGACTTAATAGTAATTGATGATGCCATTGACCAATTGGTCAATGATTTGCTTGAGAGAGATGAGTTTCTTAATTATCAAGAAAAGTTAAATGCACTTGATCAAGATAGTGAGGTCCAAGTTGCTATTCAAGAACTAAGTCAATTAACTAATAGCTATACAAAAGAGATTGATTTTGTAAAGTTTCGACCAGAATTGAGAGAGTTGAGGAGGACGATTCTGGCAAACAAGAAGAAACTTGATATGAATTCAAAAGTGATCGAATTGAGATATGCGGAAGTAGCATGTCAAGAAATTCTAGCTGAAATCAGTCAGCAGATTGCAAATGTGGTGTCTCCCACAATTTTTGTTGATGAAGGTTTACCTCTATCATCAAGTAAAGAGCACCCAGAAATTGGTATCTATCAAAATATCAAAGAAAAGGATTAAACATGTATTCAAAACAAGATAGAATAGGCATCGTTGTTTATTTATATTACAATCGTGATGCAAGAAAAGTTACTAAGTTTGGTGACTTATATTATCATTCTAAACGCTCTCGTTATTTAGTATTGTATGTCAATAAAGAAGATGCAGAGTCGAAAATACAAGAAATTGAAAAATTTAAGTTTATTAAAGAGGTAAAACTATCTGCATTTGATGATATCAATCATGAATTTGTGGGAAATTTACACCGTAAAGAAGAGGAGAAATCTAAAATTATCTGACAATTAAAGTGACCTTTAAAAAGCCTAGAAGTATTGCTTCTTGGTTTTTTCTTTATTTTTTAAAAAGTAATCTTAAATTATTGACAATTTTCAGATAATTCTGTATTCTTATCTACATATCAATTTTATTAAATGAGGAAATGCATATGAAAAAGAGACTTGTACTTTGGTCAATGGCAACAATATCACTAATGTCTTTAGCAGCTTGCGATGCTGCGCCGCCAAGTAGTACTTCTAATGCCAAAGGAACAGAAATAAAAAAAACCATTAAGTTAGGCTTAAATTTAGAGTTGACTGGTCCAGTCTCAGCCTATGGTGGTGCTGAAAAGGTCGGTGCTCAAATGGCAGTTAACGAAATCAATCATGCAGGTGGAGTCAATGGTAAAAAAATTGAGTTGGTAACTAAAGACAATAAATCAGAGAATGCTGAATCCGCAACTGTAACAACCAGTCTTGCTACTCAAAATAATGTTAATGTTATCGTCGGACCAGCTACTTCAGGTGCAGCAGCTGCTGCCTCACCAAATGCTACGGCAGCCGCAGTACCATTAATTACCCCTTCGGGAACACAAGATGACTTAACTATTGCTCGTGATGGGAAAACCTATGATTACATCTTTCGAACTACCTTTATTGATTCCTATCAAGGGGATGTCATGTCAACCTTTGCGACTGACCAATTAAAAGCTAAAAAAGTTTTCCTATTTTATGACAATTCAAGTGATTATGCAAAAGGAATAGCTAAACAATTCAAAAAGGTCTATAAGGGTAAAATTGTTGCCGAAGCAACCTACCAATCTGGAGACACAGATTTTCAATCTGCTCTTACCAAATATAAAAATAAATCATTTGATGCGGTGATTATGCCAGGTTATTATCAAGAAACTGGAACAATTATTAAACAGGCTCGAGAAATGGGTATTACTGCACCAATCGTTGGTCCTGATGGCTTTGCTGATGATAAGCTTGTTGAACTTGGTGGCAAAGAGAATGTTACCAATGTTTACTACCTATCAGGATATTCAGAAAAGACTTCCAAGAAAGCCGCTAAATTTGCCAAAACATTCAAAGCAAAATATGGCTCAAATCCTTCAATGTTTGCAGCCTTAGGCTATGATTCAGTTTATATGGCAGCAAAAGCCTCTGAAAATGCAAAATCTTCAAAGGATATTTCTAAAGCTCTCGCCAAATTGAAAGATTTTAAAGGTGTTACAGGAACAATGACCATTGATAAGCATCACAATCCTATTAAATCTGTATCTGTGATTGGCTTAACAAAAGGTAAAGAAACCTCGACAACAGTTATCCAAGCAAAAAAATAATGCTTGTACCAGATTATTAAGAAAGAACGGTAACAAATATGCTCCAACAACTTGTAAATGGCCTAATCTTAGGTAGTGTCTACGCCTTGTTGGCCCTAGGCTATACAATGGTCTACGGGATCATCAAACTCATCAACTTTGCTCACGGCGATATTTATATGATGGGTGCCTTCATTGGCTATTATTTAATTAATACACTTCATTTAAACTTTTTTGTAACCCTATTGTTAACAATGGTTATCACAGCAACCTTGGGGGTGTTAATTGAATTTTTAGCCTATCGACCCCTAAGGAATTCGACGAGAATTGCTGCGCTGATAACAGCAATTGGTGTCTCATTCTTGCTAGAATATGGCATGGTCTATTTTGTGGGTGCAGAAGCGCGTGCTTTTCCACAAGCTCTCAAAATCATCAAGTACAACTTTGGACCAATTAGCGTGACCAATGTCCAATTAACCATCTTGTTGGTTTCTCTTATGCTGATGCTTGCTCTGCAATTCATCGTCAAACAAACCAAAATGGGTAAAGCCATGCGTGCAGTTTCGGTTGATAGTGATGCTGCTCAACTAATGGGAATTAATGTCAATTCAACAATAAGCTTCACCTTTGCTTTAGGTTCTGCCTTAGCAGGTGCGGGTGGGGTCTTAATTGGTTTATACTATAATTCAATCAATCCATTAATGGGTATGACACCAGGGATTAAAGCTTTCGTAGCTGCCGTTCTCGGAGGAATAGGGATTATTCCTGGTGCAGCCCTAGGTGGCTTTATCATCGGTCTCTTGGAAACATTTTCAACTTCTATTGGTTTATCAAGTTACCGTGATGCTATTGTGTATGCTGTCTTAATTATTATCTTACTAATTAGACCAGCCGGACTTCTAGGAAAAAATGTAAAGGAGAAGGTATAGTCATGAAAAAAAATATGTCATCCATTTTATCATGGGCAGTCTTAGTTACTGTTATTTTCCTTGTTCTTAGTTTTCTTATTGGTCAAGGTATTTTAGGTCCCTATTATGTGCAGATTTTAATGGGGATTGGAATTTCAATTATTATGGCGATGGGAACTAACCTTGTACTTGGTTTCTCTGGTCAGTTTCCTTTAGGACAGGCTGGCTTTATGGCCATCGGGGCATATACTACAGCCATTATTACACAAAATATTCCAACTTATTTAGGATTTTATGTTTCAATGCTAGTTGGAATATTAGTTGCAGGCTTAGTAGCGGTAATAGTTGGATTTCCGACCTTACGTTTGAAAGGGGATTACTTAGCTATTGCAACTTTGGGTGTTGCTGAGATAATTCGAATCGCTATTGTCAATGGTGGAGAAGTAACCAATGGCGCAGCTGGTTTAACAGGGATTCTTCGTTACACATCATGGCCAGTAGTTTTTGCCTTTGTTGTCCTCATCATTGTTTTAACCATGAATTTCTTACAGAGTTCAATTGGTCGTCAAGTCATTTCTGTTCGTGAAGATGAAATTGCGGCTGAATCAATGGGAGTTAATACAACTAAAATCAAAGTAGCAACCTTTGCTTTTGCTGCCATGACAGCAAGTGTTGCTGGTTCACTTTATGTCGGTCATATTGGCACTGTTGTACCAAAAGACTTTACAATTATGCGTTCGATTGATTATTTAATTATTGCTGTATTAGGTGGCTTAGGTTCAATGACTGGAACCATCCTTGCGGCAATTGTACTTGGAGGACTAAATATGTATCTCCAGAGCTTTTCAGAAGTTCGAATGATTGTTTACTCATTAGCATTAATCCTCGTCATGGTTTTCAAACCAGGTGGATTATTAGGGACAAAGGAATTTCAATTTTCTAAATTATTTTCAAATAAGACAAAGGAGGGCAGATAGATGGCGCTTCTTGAAGTGAAAAATTTAAGTAAACACTTTGGCGGTCTAACAGCTGTTGGAGATGTCACGATGGAATTACATGAAGGGGAATTAGTTGGTTTAATTGGGCCAAATGGTGCTGGTAAAACAACCCTCTTTAACTTATTAACTGGTGTTTATGTACCTAGTGAAGGGACTGTAAGCCTTGATGGTACTGTCTTAAATGGTAAATCCCCATACAAAATTGCATCTTTAGGTTTATCTCGGACTTTCCAGAATATTCGTCTCTTTAAAGATATGACTGTTCTCGAAAATGTCTTAATTGGTCTTGCTAATCAATCAAAATCTCATACTTTAGCTAGTTTGCTTCGTTTACCAGCTTATTACAAATCAGAAGCAGAACTTAAAGAAAAAGCTTTAGAATTACTGGCTATCTTTAATTTGGAAAAAGAAGCTGATACACTTGCTAAAAATTTACCTTATGGTCAACAACGACGCTTAGAAATTGTCCGTGCCTTGGCAACCAGGCCAAAGATTCTTTTTTTAGATGAGCCTGCTGCAGGGATGAATCCACAGGAGACAGCAGAGCTGACGGCATTAATTCGTCAGATCAAGAATGACTTTGGGGTTACAATTATCCTTATCGAGCACGACATGAGTCTTGTTATGGAAGTTACTGAGCGGATCTATGTTTTAGAATATGGTCGCTTAATCGCCCATGGCAATCCTGAAGAAATAAAAAATAATAAGCGCGTTATCGAAGCTTATCTTGGAGGTGATCTATAATGTCAATGTTATCAGTTGAAAACTTATCCATTAATTATGGAGCTATTGAAGCTGTTAAGGATGTTTCATTTCACGTTGAAGAGGGCGAGGTTGTAACCTTAATTGGGGCTAACGGTGCTGGAAAGACTTCCATTTTAAGAACAATCTCGGGTTTAAATCGTCCCAAAAGTGGAAAAATTAGTTTTTTAGGTAAAGAGATTCAAAAAATGCCAGCGAGAAAAATTGTAGCTGAAGGTTTATCTCAGGTGCCAGAAGGACGCCATGTTTTTCCTGGCTTAACAGTTATGGAAAACTTGGAGATGGGTGCCTTTTTGAGCAAAGATCGTGAAGAAAATCAAAAAAATCTTAAAATGATTTTTGATCGTTTCCCACGACTTGAAGAGCGTAAGGTTCAAGATGCCGCAACTCTTTCGGGTGGTGAACAGCAGATGCTTGCAATGGGTCGAGCCTTAATGAGTAAACCCAAATTACTCCTTTTGGATGAACCATCGATGGGATTAGCGCCAATTTTTATTCAAGAAATTTTCGATATCATTCAGGATATTCAAAAGCAAGGGACAACGGTCTTGTTAATTGAACAAAATGCCAATAAAGCATTATCTATTGCTAATAGAGCCTATGTTCTAGAAACTGGGAAAGTAGTTTTATCCGGTTCTGGTGTGGAACTATTAGCTTCTGATCAAGTTAAAAAGGCTTACTTGGGTGGCTAATTTAGGTAAAGTCGCTTGCAAGATGCATATAAATTATGGACCATGCTATAATAAATTATCAAGATAAATGAGGATAAAAATATGTCAGTAAAAGATTATATGACTAAAAACGTTGTTACCATTACACCTGACACAAGAGTAGCCAAAGCTGCCGATTTACTAAGAGAAGAAGACTTGCGTCGTCTACCAGTTGTCGAAAATGGACATTTAGTAGGTTTAGTGACTGCTGGGACAATGGCCGATGCCACTCCCTCAAAAGCAACTAGCCTGTCTATCTATGAAATGAATTACTTATTAAACAAAACGAAAATTAAAGACATTATGATTAAAAAGGTCATAACTGTTGAACCAAATGCTAGTTTAGAAGATGCAATCTACCTCATGCTTACACATAAAGTGGGTGTTTTGCCTGTTCTCGATGGCGAAGAACTTGTTGGTATCATTACTGACCGTGATGTTTATAAAGCCTTTCTCCACATCTCAGGATATGGTTTAGAAGGTATTCGTGTTGTAATTAATACAGATAATGCTGTAGGTATATTAGCGCGTGTTGCGTCAACTATTTCAGAGGAAAATTTAAATATTAGACGTACTGTTGTTGATACGCGTGCCAATGGTAAGACAGTTGTTGAACTTCAAATTGATGGCGATATCTCACCTGAAATTCTGAAAGAAAAATTGCATAATACTGGTGTTGAAGTCGAGTCAGTAATGAAAACACATGAAAAACCAGAAGTAAATTGAGGAATAAAGCACTGCTAATAATTGGCAGTGTTTTTTCTTCCAAAATTTTGGTAAAATAGATGTATGAATAATAAAGTAAACGACCTATCAAAGGGATTAATTATAACATTTGAAGGCCCTGATGGGGCGGGCAAAACTAGTGTTTTAGAGGCCCTCTTGCCTCTTTTAAAGGCTGAGTTTGATAAAGAATTGATTACGACAAGAGAACCAGGTGGCGTTGCTATTGCCGAAGAAATCAGAGAGGTCATTCTTGATGTTAACAATACAGCCATGGATTATAAAACGGAATTATTACTTTATATTGCAGCTAGACGCCAACATTTGGTAGAAAAAGTTTTACCAGCCAAAGAAGCGGGCAAGATTGTTCTGATGGATAGGTTTATTGATAGTTCAGTGGCTTATCAAGGAAGTGGCAGAGGTTTAGACAAAGCTGATATCCAGTGGCTAAATGATTTTGCAACAGATGGAGTTGATCCTGATTTGACCCTCTATTTTGATGTTCCTTCCTCAGTTGGCTTGGCTAGAATTGCTAAAAATAGGACACATGAAGTTAATCGCCTTGATCTTGAAAAGTTAGAAATGCATCAAGCTGTGCGAAATGGCTATTTAGAGTTGGCCAAGGAAAATCCTAATCGGATTGTCACTATTGATGCTTCAAATGTTTTAGAACAAGTCATTTCAGATGCCTTTAATGCAATAAAAGCAAAACTAAATGTCTGAGGGGGAAATGGTATGCAAATAGAGCAACAAGCACCAAAAGCATTCCAAGAATTCAAACAGATATTAAAAAAAGATCGCCTTAATCATGCATATCTCTTTTCTGGTGATTATGCCAATTTTGAGATGGCCATTTTTTTGGCCAAGGCTATTTTTTGTAACAACAAAATTGATTTTTTGCCTTGCGGCGATTGTAGAACTTGTCAGTTAATCGACAAAAATGAATTTTCAGATTTAACAATTTTAGAGCCAACTGGTCAAGTTATCAAAACAGAAGCTGTGAGAGAAATGATGCGTAACTTTTCTCAAACTGGATATGAGAGTCAAAAGCAAGTTTTCATCATTAAAGATTGTGAAAAAATGCATACAAATGCAGCTAATAGTCTTTTAAAATTTATAGAAGAACCACAGAGTACTTCTTATATATTCCTCTTAACTAATGATGATAATCAGGTCTTACCGACAATCAAAAGTCGGACACAAATTTTTCACTTCTCTAAAGATATTGAATTTCTATCTAGGGAAGCTCAAAAATTAGGATTATTAAAGAATCAATCTGATTTAATTGCACAACTTGCCAAGAATCCACAAGATTTAAAACTTTTAGCAAAAGATAATAGGCTTTTAGATTTAATCAATAAGAGTCAACAATTTGCTAATATTTTATTGACGGATAAAGACAAAGCATATCTTGAAGCAAGCAGACTGAGTCTTCTTGCGAGTGAAAAAGCAGAACAGGATACGGTCCTAAAATTATTAACACTTATTCTTGCAAAAGATTATTCACAAAAAAATAGCCTACATTATCTTCAAGCTTTATATCAAGCACGATTAATGTGGCAAAGTAATGTTAATTTTTTAAATGTTATAGAATTTATGGTGATGGCATGACTAAGGTAATTGGTGTCAAGTACGGACAAGCAAACTTGGCGAAATTTGTAAAAACAGATAAAGAATTTCCGGAAACAAGTCTGCTTGTTATAAAAGATGGCAAAGGTAGTTATTTAGCTAAAGTTTCACATAAGATGAGAGAAATTGCTGACGAAAAATTACCCAAAGATCTTCCAGAGATTGTTCGAGAAGCCTCTGAAATGGACACCAAAGCCCATGAAAACAATGCTAGTTATGCCCAATCTTCTCGAAAACTTGTTAAAGAGCTCATTGAAGCTAACAAGTTACAAATGAAGATTGTTGATATTATCTTTCCTTTAGAAAGAAGTTTCGTTTTGATAACATTTACAGCTGAGGACCGTGTTGATTTCAGACAACTATTAAAGGACTTAGCTACGCTGTTCAAAACAAGAATTGAATTAAGACAAATTAATAGCCGAGAAGAAGCAAAAATCCATGGGGCAATTGGGCCTTGTGGTCGTCCCTTATGCTGTACGAGCTTTTTAGGCGAGTTTCCCCCTGTTTCGATAAAAATGTTAAAAAATCAAGGATTATCATTAAATTCTGGCAAAAGTCAGGGTTATTGTGGACGTTTGCTGTGTTGTTTAAAATATGAAGACGATTTCTATAAAGAAAGTAAGCAAAAATTTCCTGATTATGGCACAATTGTTGAAACAAAAGATGGTTTAGGACGAGTTGTCTCTATTGACCTCTTTAAAGAAATTCTTAAAATTAAACTAGAAGAAAATGATACAGTTGTTCCTTACCCACTAGAGGAGGTAAAATTTGGTCAATAAAAGAGAGCTCTTTGACGCATTTGATGGTTTTTCACAAAATCTAATGGTTACATTAGCTGATGTAGAAGCTATGAAAAAACAAGTCCAAGGCTTAGTTGAAGAAAATACAGTATTACGAATTGAAAATACAAAATTACGTGATCGTTTAAGTCAAGTAGAACATGAAACGGTTCATAAAACCCTAAAACAAGGGAAAGAACACTTAGAAAGCATATATGACGAAGGTTTCCATATCTGTAATTTATTTTACGGACAACGCCGTGAAAATGATGAAGAGTGTATGTTTTGTAGAGAATTATTAGACAGAAAGTAGCCCATGCAAATTCAAAAAAGTTTCAAAGATAAAAAAACGTCAGGAATTCTTTATTTAGTTCCGACCCCGATTGGTAATCTGCAAGATATGACGTTCAGAGCCGTTGAAACGCTTAAGTCTGTCGATTTGATTTGCGCAGAAGATACTAGGAATACCGGATTACTACTTAAGCAATTTGAAATTCCAACCAAACAGTTTTCATTTCACGAGCATAATGCATTTGAAAAAATTCCTTATTTAATTGATTTATTATTATCTGGGCAATCGCTGGCGCAGGTCTCAGATGCTGGGATGCCATCTATTTCTGACCCTGGTCATGATTTGGTCAAATCAGCTATCGCAAATGACATTAACGTTGTTGCCTTGCCAGGAGCATCCGCAGGAATAACAGCTTTGATTGCAAGTGGTTTAGCACCGCAACCCCATATATTTTATGGCTTTTTGCCAAGAAAAGCAGGCCAACAAAAAGAATTCTTTAGAGAAAAAGAAGTTTATCCAGAAACCCAAATTTTTTATGAATCACCATACCGTGTAGCAGATACTTTAGAAAATATGCTGACAATCTATGGTGATCGTCAAGTAGTGCTGGTCAGAGAATTAACAAAAATATTTGAAGAATATCAACGCGGTCAAATTTCTGAACTCCTTACCTCTATTAAAGAAACCCCATTAAAAGGGGAATGTTTATTGATTGTCTCAGGACAAAGTGAACAAAAGCAAGATATTAACCCTGAAGATCTGGAAAGAAGTTTACCAGACTTAGTTCAAGAATTGATTAATCAAGGTATAAAACCAAATCAGGCGATCAAAACAGTTGCAAAAGATTATCAATTAAATCGACAAGATGTCTATAATGTATATCATGGTCTATAAATGAGTTGAAAAAATTTCAACTTTTTTATTTTATCTTCTTCAATCTATTGGTTTAAGGTTAGAAATATGTTAAAATTTATATATTAGAATGTTATTATGACAATTTCGTCAGATTATTGTCATATGTTTTTTTCAGAAAGAGGAGATTTATGACTGAAGATGAATATGCATTAGTTGCCATTGTGGGCATCTATGGAATTATTTTTATTATTGCTTTAATTTCAATACTTTTAATGGTAATTGGGAATTGGCGTCTATTCAAAAAGGCTGGCCAAGAAGGTTGGAAATCAATCATTCCAATCTATGCTGATTTTGTCAAACATGAAATTACATTTGGGCCTGAAAATAAATGGCTTTACTTTATTGGATGGGTTTTCCCGATTTATTATTCTTATACACATTTTTGCTATTTAAGAGCATTTGGTGCATCAAAAGGCTTAGCAGTACTTGGTTTATTTTTCCCAGGAATTGTGACCTTAGTTGTAGCTTTTGGTAAACTATATCAAGAAGATAACTACCATATTGTTAAACACCTTATGGGCTAAAAAGATCAACTCATTGAGTTGATCTTTTTAGATTATTTTTGTGCCGTGAACAACTTTTGTTCCAGTCATTTGACTGAGTTCTTCTGCATTCGCGGCAGTGACACCTCCACCGATCATTAACTCAATGCGTCCGTCAGCATAGTCTACTAATTCTTTGATGTGATCGACATTATCATAAATACTCTGACTAGCTTCACTGCCGTGCAATAAAATACGGACAAAACCATAGTCAATTAAAGCATCAATTGTTGATTTTTGCTCTTCTTCAGGGATGGCATCAAAAGCCATATGAAAGACAAGTGGTAAACCTTGGCTAGCTGGTAAAAGCTGTTCAATGGCATCTGTATCTAAGAGATTATCTGAAGTTAGACAACCTAGAACTAAAGTATCTGATCCAGCTTCAATAGCTTTGATGATGTCTTCTTCCATGGCTCTGAGTTCAAGGTCATTGTAGACAAAGTTTCCACCTCGTGGACGAATCATTGTAGCTACAGTGATTGCCTTTTCATGTAATAGCTGACAGGCTTCTTTAATGACACCGTACGAAGGTGTCGTTCCCCCGACAGCTAAGTTGTCACATAATTCAACACGTGCAATAACAGGAGCTTGCAAGTTGCTTAAATGAGTTAGATTTTCTGCACAAAATTCTTTGATTAACATATCTTCTCCTTTACCTTTCTATTATACCATGATTATGGCCAGGAAATTTTCTAAAAATCTTTGTAAAATTCTGAAAATTATGATATACTCTGAATAATAATTTTGGAGGTGTACCTATGACAATTTATAATTTCTCTGCAGGACCTGCTGTCTTGCCAAAACCTGTCCTTGAAAAAGCACAAGCAGAAATGCTTGACTATCAATCAAGTGGCATGAGTGTATTAGAAATGTCCCACCGATCCAAAGAATTCGATAAAATCATCAAAGATGCTGAATACCTTTTAAGAGAATTAATGGCAATTCCTGATAACTACCGTGTCCTCTTTTTACAAGGGGGAGCATCAACGCAATTTACCATGCTCCCATTAAACTTAGCTCGTGGCAAAAAAGCCTACTATTTGGTGGCAGGTTCATGGGGGAAAAAAGCATATACAGAAGCATTGAAACTTGCTAAAACAGTGCCCTTTGAACCAATCTTGCTAGCATCATCAGAAGATAGCAACTTTGACCAGATTCCAACTTACGATGCGACGCAAATTGACCCAGATGCCGCTTATGTCCACCTAACAACCAACAATACTATTGAAGGAACAGCTATCTATGATTTGCCGAACACCAACGGTGTCCCCATTGTGGCCGATATGTCATCAAACATTCTAGCAGTTCGCTACCAAGTGGAAAAATTTGGTATGATTTATGCTGGCGCTCAGAAGAATATTGGGCCAGCTGGAGTAACTGTTGTCATTGTCAGAAATGATTTTCTCAACGAACAACCAACGCCGTCAAGTATGTTAGATTATAAGATTCAAGCAGATGCACAATCTTTATATAATACGCCACCAGCTTATAGTATTTATATTGCTAAGATGGTCTTTGAATGGGTCAAAAAACTTGGTGGCTTAGATCAAATGGAAACTTTGAACAGAGATAAATCAGGTTTATTATATAACTATATTGATCAATCTGAGTTTTATTCAAGCCCTGTCAAAAATTCAAAAGACCGTTCAGTGGCAAATATTCCCTTTACAACACCAAGTAAAGAATTAGATGATGCTTTTGTCAAAGAAGCAGATGCTCGTGGCTTTAAAAATATTAAGGGTCACCGTAGTGTTGGAGGTATGCGTGCCAGCTTATACAATGCCTTTCCAGCTGAAGGTGTTGTTGCTTTAGTTGATTTTATGAAAGAATTTGAAGCTAAAAATAAGTAATAGAAATGTGAGTTTTATAGGTATGGAAATTAGATTGGCTTTTCCTAATGAAGTAAAGCAAATTATGGACCTCATTGATGGGGCAAAAGAAATCATTGCTGCTTATGGCAGTGACCAATGGCAAGATGGTTATCCAGATGCCTCAATAATTATTGATGACATTTTGGCTGGTCAGGGTTATGTTGCCTTGGAAGATGGTGAGATTGTGGCTTATACGGCTGCCATTTTTGGCAATGAGGAAGCCTATAATGCTATTTTTGATGGTAATTGGTTAACAGATAATAAAGACTATATTACTTTTCACCGAATTGCTGTTGCTAAAGACAAACAAGGACAAGCTATCGGACAAACCTTCTTACAAGGACTCATTGAAGGATTTGATCAAGTTGATTTCCGTGGCGATACGCATGAAATGAACTTGGGTATGCAACATATTTTTGAAAAGTTGGGCTATACCTACTGTGGTAAAGTACCATTAGCAGGAGAAAGACTAGCCTATCAAAAAATCAAAGGAGACCATGAAAAGGCAGATTATCAACAAATTGATGAAGATAGTCGTTATGGTTTATAAAAATTAATAAGGAGTGCTGAGATAATCATCTCAGCTTTTAACAAATTATGGTATTTAGTGTAAAAACATTTAATAATATTAATCAAATTGGACTTAAAGAACTAGGGAATACTTTCCAGATTGATGGTGATTTGGCTGACAATCCAGATGCCTATATTTTAAGAAGTAAAAATTTGCATGGACAAATATTTCCAGATAATTTAAAAGCTATTGCGCGTGCAGGTGCAGGTACAAACAATATTCCAATTCAAGAGGCCACACAAGCTGGAGTAGTTGTTTTTAATACACCAGGTGCAAATGCCAATGCAGTAAAAGAAGCAATTTTGACATCTATCTTATTATCAGCTAGAGATTATATTTCTGCTAATCTATGGACAAATGGTCTAGTTGGAAATGATGTTCCAAAACAAGTAGAAGCTGGGAAAAAGCAATTTGCAGGTAGTGAAATAAGCGGAAAAACACTAGGTGTTATTGGACTTGGTGCTATCGGAGCAAGAATTGCTAATGATGCTTATCGACTAGGGATGCATGTATTTGGTTATGACCCATATGTATCAATTGAGACAGCTTGGAATATCTCAAGTCATGTCAAACGGGTTAATGATCTCAAAGATATTTTTAGGCAATGTGACTATATTACGATTCATGTTCCTTTAAATGAAGATACTCAAAATACTTTTAACAAAGATAACTTTGGAATTATGAAAAAAGGAACAACTGTTATCAACTTTGCACGCGCCGAACTGGTTGATAATCAAGCCCTCTTTGAAGCTATTGAAACAGGTGTGATTAAACGTTATATCACAGACTTTGGAACGGAGGAACTCTTAAACAAAGAAAAAGTAACTGTCTTTCCACACGTTGGAGGATCAACAGAAGAAGCTGAACTAAACTGTGCTATTATGGCTGGCCAAACCATTCGCCGTTTTATGGAAACAGGTGAGATTACTAATTCAGTCAATTTTCCAAATGTACACCAAGTATTGACAGCCCCTTACAGGATTACTCTAATTAATAAAAATGTCCCGAATATTGTTGCTAAGATCTCAACAGCTGTTTCGGATATGAATATCAACATTACCAATATCATTAACCGTTCAAAAGGTGATTATGCCTACACACTACTAGATTTGGATGAATGTGATGCTAATAAAATTGACCAATTAGTCCAAGACTTCAAAAACAATGACAACATCATCAAAGTGAGATTAATTACTAAATAAAAGAGACCTCCAGAAATTTGCTTTCGGGAGGCCTTTTGATTATACTAATGATTATAGAGGTGATGATTATGACATTATACCATGCAAGCTATCAATCACCATTAGGACCTATGTCCCTAGTGGCCGATAATTCTTACTTACTTGGAGCATGGTTTATAGACCAAAAGTACTTTCAAGCAGGGCTTGAGCAAGACCTTTTTTTAGAAAAAACTACACCTGTTCTCAAGCAAGCCATAGACTGGTTGGACACCTATTTTTCCGGAGAAATCCCAGCCAAACCACAATTTATAAAAGCTAATGCCAGCCCCTTCCAAGCCAAAGTTTGGACTCAATTGCTGACAATCCCTTTGGGACAGACCAGTAGCTATGGTGTCATTGCTAAAGCAATTGACTGCGCCTCAGCCCAGGCTGTCGGTGGTGCAGTGGGTCGTAATCCTTTAAGCATTTTTGTTCCTTGCCACCGCGTCCTAGCAAGTGACGGTCGCTTAAGCAACTATGCAGGCGGAATTGACAAGAAAGAATGGCTCCTCAATCACGAAAAAACAATTTTAGAAAAGGAAAGAAAATGATTATTTTTTATGAATACCCTAAATGTTCAACCTGTCAAAGAGCTAAAAAAGAATTGAAAGTCTTGGTTGATCAGTTTGAATCCGTAGATATTAAGACCAATCCACCAAAAGCAGAGCTAATCAAAGGCTGGATGGAAAATTCAGATTTTGCCATGAAGAATTTTTTCAATACCAATGGGAGTAGTTATAAAGCAATGGGTTTGAAAGATAAGATTAGCAGTTTAACAATTGATCAAGCAGCAGAACTCTTGTCAAAAGATGGTATGTTAATCAAACGTCCAATTCTAGTTCAAGATGATAAGGTATTACAAATAGGTGCTAGAAAACCTTATGATGAAGACTTGTTAAAAAAATGAAAAAGAAGATAAGTAGCTTATCTTCTTTCAGAATGAAGACAAAGTCACTTGTCTTCATTTTTTGATACTTTTCTTGTTAATTCGGCTCTAGTATGCTCTCCTTTAGTTTTAAGGAGAGCAGATCAAAGGGTTCACTGGAACCTTTTGATTCTTCGGAATTCCATTATTAAAATTTTAGTCCCCTCGCTTTTTTCTTTCAAGGGTCACGCAGAATTAGTACATTGGACTAATTCTCCAAAAATATTCCGAAAATGGCTGGTAATAATGTACTTCAGCCATTTTTACCACGTAGAAAAGTATCTTTTAATTTTGTATTGAAATTGATTTTAATGCTTAAAAAATCAAAATTTTATTCGTTGAAAGAAAATAAAATTTTGATGTAGATAATTTGTCTATAACCTCAAAGTAGATAAGTGATTTATCTTCTTTTTCATCTTCTATTAAAAAGTAAATTCTAAACTAATTTGTTCAAATTCTTTACGTAAGTGATTTAAGAGATTGGCTTTTTCCAAAGCTAGTTCTTCAATGGTATCAGTGTTATCAATACCAATAATAAAAACGCGAACATTTATTTGCATGCCTTGTTTATAAATTGTAATATCTAAATTTTCAAGGTGATTAGGTAATTCTGCTTTAAAGACGGAAATAATACTTGCTTTGATTTCTTGATCCTGGACAGTAGAGTAAGCAAATTCTTTAAAAGAATGAATAAGTACCATTAAAGGTTCTTTGAAGGATATGGCTACTAGCATAATAGTGATAAAAAAGTCACCAGTATAGTGTAAGAAACCTAATTTACCATCAATAGCAATAAAATACAGCATTAGTAAAGTTAAACCAATTCCATAAGAAATGATACCATCCACAAAGTTGGCCTTAATCTCCGCCTGTAACATGGTACTTAGATTGTTTATACTTTTATTTTTTTTATGGTTATAATATGCCAATAATAGACACATTGTCCCAGTTATGATTGCGTAAGGAAAAGCAGGCCCAATAGTTATTGGACTTCCTTGATTTTTAAAAAAATAAGCATAGGCAACTGTTGCAGATTCAAGACTTGCAATAATGAGAAGCATAAGAGTTGCAATTGACTTTAAGATTCCAAATAGTGGTTCCAGAAAGTACATGCCATTTGGAAAGTTTTTAGTTTTTCGGTGACTATTTTTAGTAATATAGAACCCGGCTAGGGTAGACGCACAACCGATAGCAGAAAATACACTATCTAAAAGCAATGCATTTAGTCCAGTAATGATATATATGATTATACCTGCAATCGCGGTAATAAAGTTTACAATTGTTGAAACAGCTAGTGCTTTCCTCTCGATAGATTTATTATTTATTTTTTTTTTGATCATGTATCCCCCTTTTTAATTTTTCTCTATATAATGGTAACATGAATAATAGGATAAATCAAAAATGGTCAGATATTACAAACCATATCACCTGTTATTGAATGATATGGTTTTATGCTTGATGTTACTTTAGTCAAAAAAATTTAGTAATCATTCATCAAGTTTGTATTGATAATACACAGCAAAAAAGACAAGAAATCTTGTCTTCATTTTGAGAGATGGAATTTCTCTCGATTATTTTGCTAATTCTGTGTTAATTTGCCACATGATACCATATTGGTCAATAAAGTTAGCATAGGCTGGGCTCCAGAAGATTTCTTGAAGTTCCATTAGAATGTTTTGAGCATTTACTGTTAATTTCTTGTAGAGGTCATGAGCTTCTTCAACACTATCAACGATAATAGCAGCTGACATGTTACCACCAGCTCTGTATTCAAAATCAGGGTTTTCATCTGATAATTGAAGACGAAGGCCATTAAATTCAAGTTGAGCATTCATTACTAAATCTTCACGTTCTTTTGGACAATCAGGAACGCCATCTTTCCAGAACATTAAGTTTGTGATTTCAGCATTGAAAACATCCTTGTAAAATTGAACAGCTTCTTTTCCATTGCCATTAGTAATTAGATAAACATTAATTGATGCGACCATGAAATTCTCCTTTGAGTCTTAGTTAGTCTGACGAATGGCAATATAATTGCCTTCGCTATCAGTGAAAGTAAAGTGAACAATTCCTTGATATTCCATGATTGGATTAGTAGTGACACCAGCAGCCGTCATACGTTCATATTCAGCTTCTAAATTATCAGTTTCAAACATTAATGAAGGAAAGCCAACATTCATTTCAGGATTTGCCGCAGCAACTAAGCCTTTATTAAATAAACCAAATTTAACATTTGATTCTTGAGAAGGTGCAATCTCGTAAGACATATGTCCTTCACCTTCAGCTTGCTCAATAATGACAAAGCCCATTTTTTCAGTCCAAAATTCCATTGCAGCCTTAGTGTCATCAACATAAAGCATTGTAGTAGATTTAATAATCATTGTTCTCTCCATTTAGTAATAAATTATTTTAAGTAATTATAGCTTGACTGGAAAAAATAGACAAGCTTTTTGACTTAAATATATTTACTAGCTTCTCTAAAGGATAGTGGGGCTAAATCCTCCTGATATGTAATGACAAAATCTCTAACCCAATCGGGATTAACTTTGGAATAGTCACGTAAACTCCATCCAATAGCTTTGTTAATGAAAAATTCCTTAGAGCCAAAATTATTGGTAATAATTTCTTCCAATAAAGCAGTATCCGTTTTATCTTTACGACCTAGTTGGTGGTCAATAGCTATGCGTCGCAACCAGAAATCCTCAGATTGAGAAAGCTCCAGCATCAACGAAGGGATTCTATCATCATAGATATTTCCTAGAATCCGGTCAAAGTGATCAATGGTGTCCCACCATTGATTACTTTTAGCAAATGTTAGAATAAGCGGCACATCATCGTAACTTAAAAACTTATGCAGTCCCTTTAAATAATCACAGACAAAGTAGTGGAGTTCCCGTTTTTCTTGAGACCAAACTAAATTTAGCAAATCCCAATCAATCTTTCCATTCTTTTTATCAGCAATAATAATATCTTTATAAAGAGTCCTGCGGATTGGCGTTTGTACCCCATAAAAAGGAAAATGATTTTTCATATATGCAGCCATTCTACTAGCTTGCTCAGCATTAGCTTGCTCTTCAAAACGCACAAGCAATTCCTGATATTTTTCTCTTGCGTCAGTCATTTTATAAATCAATTTCTAATAAAATTGGGGTATGGTCTTGTCTTGCACCTGAGTTAATCATTTCTGATTTAGTGACTTTATCAGCAACTCGGTTTGATGTTAACCAGTAGTCAATTCTCCAACCTGTATTATTAATTTTACTGGTTTTACTGCGTTGTGCCCACCAAGTATATACATTTGGTATGTCACCGTGCAAATGGCGGAAGGTATCTGTGAAACCTTTGGCTAATAAGTTAGTGAAGCCTAAACGTTCTTCATCAGTGAAACCAGCGGAACGACGATTGCTGGCTGGATTAGCAAGGTCGATTTCATGGTGAGCTACATTATAGTCGCCTGTGGCCAGAACTGGTTTAGTTTTATCTAATTCAGCTAGGTAATCAGCGTACTGAATGTCCCAAGCTTGGCGATCCTCAAGACGCTTCAAACCATCGCCAGCATTAGGGGTATAGACTTGTGTTACATAGAAGTCTTCAAATTCCAAGGTGATAATCCGGCCTTCCGCATCCATCGTTGTAGGAGCGCCAATTTCGGGGAAAGTTACTGTTGGGTTAAGCTCTTTTTTATAGAGGAACATAGTTCCAGCATAACCTTTACGGGCAGGCTCTACAGATGAACGCCAAACATGAAGGTATTCTGGAAAGTAGCTAAGAATAGCTTCCAAATGCTTTTTAGTTGGACCAGTTGCTGATAATTTTGTTTCTTGGATGGCAATAATATCAGCATCCTGATTAACAATGGTATCAATAACAGCACGAGATAAAAGGGCGCGTGGCGACTCGCCAGTAAGTGCAGCATTAAGGGAATCAATATTCCATGAGATTAATTTCATTTGATGGTCTCTTTCTTTATTTCTATCGTCTTTATTCTATCAAAAAAGGTCAAAGCAAGCGAGGTTTTAAGCTCTATGCAACTATTTAGAATTTTATCTAAATAGGTCTTGCATTCTGCATATATGATGCTATAATCTATTTAGAAATATTTCTAAATAGATGAGGGGTGATGAAATGAGTTTTGCTAATACTTTTAAAGCTTTATCAGATCCTATTAGGAGAGAGATTTTAACACTTCTAAAAAATGGTCAGTTATCTGCCGGAGACATTGCTAGTCAGTTTGATATGGCGCAAGCCAGTGTGTCCTATCATTTGAATATCTTAAAGAAAGCAGATTTGATAACAGAGGAGAAAGTCAAAAACTTTATTTATTATGATATCAATACCTCAGTTTTGGAGTATATAATGGTCTGGATTTCAGATTTAAAAGGAGACAATGACAATGAAAATCAATAAAAAATTATTACTAATAACATCTTTACTAACCTTGCTACCTTTGTTATTTGGGCTACTTTTATGGAATCAGTTACCTGAACAAGTTGCAACCCATTTTGGAATGAATGGTCAGGCTGATGACTATTCAGGAAAAGCTTTTACAGTTTTCTTTATGCCACTATTTATGATGGTCATGCATTTATTTGTCGTTTTTACCACAAGTTTAGATCCAAAGGCAAAGAAAATTGGAAAAATTTACAAATTAACTTATTGGATTATACCTCCTATTTCGATTTGGGTTCAAACAGCTGTTTTGTTAAATGCAGTAAAAATAGTTACTTTCTCTGGTAACTCAGTTTTATGTCTATTAGGAGCTCTCATTCTGATTCTTGGAAATTACCTTCCAAAAATTGGACAAAATTACACAGTCGGAATCAAACTACCCTGGACACTTAACGACGAAGGTAACTGGAAACAAACCCATCGCTTTGCCAGCAAAAATTGGGTTATTGGGGGTCTTCTCTTAATTGTTAGTGGACTATTCAATATTTATCCAGTTGTCATCTTAATCATTGATTTGATTCTGATGATACTAGTACCAACTATCTACTCATATCTTATTTATAAAAAGAAGTTAGACATAACTAAAAACTAGGTCAAGAGAATTCTTTTGCTAATTTTATACCGTAAGCCTTTTCGAAGTTATGTTATAATATGGAAAAGTTTGATAGAAATCTATGAGGAAAAGAATGAAAAAAATGATGACCAGTGGACAAGTGATAGTCTCAATCTTAATTATTGTTGGCTATTACTGGAATAACCTACCGCCAATTAATATCTTCAGTGGTGATTTTTGGCTATTTTTAATTTTCATCCTATTTATTATTGCCGTTAATATTGTCCTATCATCCTATAGCCAAGGCTTTTCAATGCTTTTTTCAAGCAAGAACCCAGGTACTGCAAAGCCACTCAATGGCAAAAAAGATGTCACAGCTTACTTTAATCCTTTCTTAGGGAAAGTAAAATGGATAGTCATTACTATTATTGCAATAGCAATGGGATTAGGTCTATTATCGTTTTTTAACACGCGTGTTTTTCGTGCTAAAAGCTACGCCAATGTAATCAAAGTTAAAAATGCTGACTTTAAAAAAGATTTCCCTGAAACAAATATCTCAACCTTAGCCTTGCTAGACCGTGAGTCAGCAGAAAAAATTGGTGATACTTATTTAGGGACAATTGACAAAGTCTCACAGTTTGGTATCTCTGATGACTACCGCCAAATTACAATTGGGAAACAGCCTTATCGTGTGTCTCCATTACAATACAAGAGCTTTTGGAAATGGTTGACAAATAGAACTGAAGGCATTAATTATTATGTTAAGGTTAATCAAACAACAGGTAAAGCTGAGTTAGAAAAATTACAAAAACCAATGAAGTACTCTGATTCTGAATTCATGTTCAGAGATACGATGAGACATTTACGTTTCCTTCATCCCTTTACAATTTTTGCAGATCCGTCCTTTGAGGTTGATGACCAAGGTAATCCATACTATGTAGCCACGACTTATAAACCCAAATTTGGTTTATCTTCACCAGACCCAACAGGTGTCATCTTATTAGATGCTGTAACTGGTAAAACTAAACATTATAAATTGGGTCATATTCCTGAATGGGTTGACCGTGTTTATTCAGCAGAAAATGTAATTCAACGGGTTGATGACCATTATACTTATCATAATGGTTATTGGAATACGGTTTTTAGCCAAGCAGGGGTTAAAAACACAACAGATTCTTATAACTACATTACCATTGGATCAGATATTTACTTATATACTGGACTTACTTCAGCAACTGCTGATTCCTCAAATTTAGGTTTTATCTTAGTCAATATGAGAACCAGAGAAATCACTAATTACAAACTTGCTTCAGCAACTGAAACATCAGCAATGAAATCAGCAGAAGGAGAGGTTCAAGAAAAAAACTATACAGCTACTGCACCAACTTTAGTTAAGTTAAATAATAAAGCATTCTATTTAGTTTCACTTAAAGATGAAGCCAGTTTAGTTAAATCCTATGCCTTAGTTGATGCTGAAGATTATCAACAAGTTACAGTTAATAATGATATTGAAACATTAATTTCTCAGTTTACAGATCGTGATACAAGTGGACTGACAACGCTCAGTCCCTCAAATAAAAAAGTAGAAAAAGTTTCAGGCACTATTGAACAAGTTGCTAGTCAGACAATTTCAGGAACAACCATTTATTATATAATGACTGAAGGCAAGGTCTATAAAATCAGAGCCAGTCGTGAGACAAGTGACTATTTACCATTTGTCAAAGCAGGAGACCAATTTACTGCTGAACTTGGTGAGGCTAATTATTTACAAAACTTCAAGTTGACCCTAGAAAAATCAACTACTTCTAATCAAACCAACTAAAAAGAACGCTAGCTCTTTTTTCTTATGAAAACTTCTAAATGTTATTGTTTATTTGCAAATGCTATGCTATAATTTTAGATAGTTTTCGGAGGATTACCCAAGTCCGGCTGAAGGGAACGGTCTTGAAAACCGTCAGGCGTGTAAAAGCGTGCGTGGGTTCGAATCCCACATCCTCCTTATACTAGATAAAAATACTGACGTCAGTATTTTTTTTCGTGTAAAGACAAGAATGGAAGGACACAATGTCAAAAAGAAGTCGTAAAAAATATTATATTCACGAGGGTTTAAGATGTGCTATGACCCTTACTTTTATCTCTGGTTATGTCAATGCCTTTACTTTTATGACACAAGGAAGACGTTTCGCAGGAGTACAATCAGGAAATGTCGTTTCATTTGCGATGAGCTTAGCAGAAGGAAATATATCTAGGGCTTTAGATTTCTTACTTCCAATAATTGTCTTTATGTTAGGGCAATCTTTTACCTATTTTATGCATCGTTGGGCTAACAAGCATAATATTCACTGGTATTTCTTTTCGAGCTTTATTTTGACTTTAATTGCAGCAGTAACAGCTGTTTTAACACCACTATTACCAGCTTTCTTTACTGTATCAGGATTAGCATTTTTTGCATCAATCCAAGTGGATACTTTTAAATCACTTAGAGGGGCAGGTTATGCTAATGTTATGATGACTGGTAATGTTAAAAATGCTGCTTATCAATTAACAAAAGGCATTTATGAAGGCAATAAAGAACTAATTTTAATAGGAAGAAATACCTTATTTGTAATAATTAGCTTTATCATTGGAGCGTCTGTTTCAACGACTCTATCTCTTGAGATTGGGGAAGTGGCATTAATCCCAGTATTATTTCCCTTATTTTATGTCAATTATTTATTGGGTAAAGAATTCAATCGTATTCAATCCAAAATTAAACCATTTCAGACTGTCTATTCTGCGGAATAAACAGTTTTTTTGTTTTTTTACTTATGCTATAATAGTTTGTAGACTGTTCATTTTTGATGGACACAAAAATTCACAAAGGTTTCATTAGCCTTGAAAGGAATCACAATGACTGAGAAAAAACCATTTTATATTACAACGCCGATTTATTATCCATCTGGCAAATTACATATTGGGTCATCTTATACAACCATAGCATGTGATGTACTAGCACGTTACAAACGACTAATGAATCATGACGTCTTCTATTTAACTGGATTAGATGAACATGGTCAAAAAATTCAAACAAAAGCTGAAGAAGCAGGAATAACTCCGCAAGCCTATGTTGATGGGATGGCCAAAGATGTCAAAGAATTATGGTCACTTCTTGATATTTCATATGATAAATTTATTCGTACAACTGATGATTTTCATGAAAAAGTGGTCGCAGATGTTTTTGAACGATTGCTTGCCCAAGATGATATTTATTTAGGTGAATATTCAGGTTGGTATTCGGTTTCAGATGAAGAGTTCTTTACTGAAAGCCAATTGGAGGAAGTTTTTCGTGACGAATCAGGCAATGTTACTGGTGGTATTGCACCATCTGGACATGAAGTTGAATGGGTCTCAGAAGAATCTTATTTCCTTCGTCTTGGAAAATATGCGGACAGATTGGTTGCATTCTTTAATGAACATCCTGAATTCATCCAACCAGACGGTCGGATGAATGAAATGTTGAAGAACTTTATTGAGCCGGGTTTAGAAGATTTGGCTGTTTCTCGTACGACATTTACATGGGGTGTGCAAGTTCCTTCAAATCCTAAACATGTTGTTTATGTTTGGATTGATGCCCTCCTTAACTATGCTACTGCACTTGGTTACGGTCAAGAAAATCATGCTAACTTTGATAAATTCTGGAATGGCACAGTCTTCCATATGGTTGGTAAGGACATTTTACGATTCCATTCTATTTACTGGCCAATTTTGTTGATGATGTTAGATATGCCTTTACCAGAAAGATTGATTGCTCATGGCTGGTTTGTCATGAAAGATGGCAAAATGTCTAAGTCAAAAGGCAATGTCGTTTACCCTGAAATGCTAGTTGAACGTTTTGGTTTGGATCCATTACGTTATTATCTGATGAGAAGTTTACCGGTTGGATCTGATGGAACATTCACTCCAGAGGACTATGTAGGCCGTATCAATTATGAACTTGCTAACGATTTAGGAAATCTCTTGAATCGTACAATTGCCATGATTAACAAATATTTTGGTGGACAAGTTCCTTCCTATGTAGAAAATGTAACAGAGTTTGACCTTGACTTAGCTTATCTAGTTGAAGAAAAAATTGCTGATTACCATAAACAAATGGATGCAGTTGATTATCCACGTGCACTTGATGCCGTTTGGTCAATCATTTCACGTGCAAATAAATATATTGATGAGACAGCTCCATGGGTTCTTGCCAAAGAAGATGGTGATAAAGAACAACTAGCCTCAGTAATGGCTCATTTAGCAGCTAGCTTGCGTGTGGTTGCCCACTTAATCCAACCATTTATGATAGAAACGTCAAATGCAATCATGACTCAGCTTGGTTTGTCGATAGACTTTGACCTAGAAAATTTAACCCTCGCTAATATGCCTGAAAATATTCAAGTTATTACAAAAGGGCAACCTATTTTCCCACGTTTAGATATGGAAGAAGAAATCGCCTTTATCAAGAAACAGATGGAAGCTAGCCCCGCCAATTCTACACAGGAAAAAGAGTGGATTCCTGAAGAAGTTGAGCTAAAATCAGAAAAAGAAGAGATTAAATTTGAGACCTTTGATGCAGTCGAAATCCGTGTTGCCGAAGTAAAAGAAGTTTCTAAGGTCCAAGGCTCTGATAAATTGCTGCGCTTTAGACTTGATGCCGGAGATGGTGAAGATCGTCAAATCCTGTCAGGAATTGCTAAGTTCTATCCCAACGAACAAGAGTTAGTTGGCAAGAAATTGCAGATCGTCGCGAATCTAAAACCACGTAAAATGATGAAAAAATATGTCAGTCAAGGGATGATTTTATCTGCTGAATTTGATGGTCAATTGTCAGTCCTAACGGTTGATTATTCAGTTCCAAATGGTTCAGTTATTGGTTAAAAAATGATAAGAGTTACTGTAGTTGCAGTAACTCTTTATTAAATGTTTGAATTGTTAGAAAATTTCGAAAAAAGACTAGATTATTCAAAAATTTCTGTTATAATAGATAACAATCTATTCATTTTAGGACATTTGTCCGCTATTATGGATGAAACGAAAAAGAAAGGTGTAAGCAAAGGTTTACATAACTGGTGTTTTATGGTTAAAAAAGGTTTTCTAACAGGGTTACTTTTATTTGGAATATTTTTTGGAGCAGGTAACCTGATTTTCCCTCCTGCCTTAGGTGTTGATTCAGGTACCAATTTCTGGCCAGCAATTTTAGGATTCTGTCTATCAGGAGTAGGACTTGCCATTATTACCTTGCTTGTCGGAACCCTCACAAATGGAGGTTACAAGCATGAGATGGATTTAAAGTTTAGTCCATGGTTTTCATTAGGATTCCTTGTTTTACTTTATTTAACCATTGGCCCGCTATTTGCCATTCCTAGAACAGCAACTGTCTCTTTCGAAGTTGGACTAACGCCGCTTGTAGGACACAGTCAACTTGTCCTTTTCATCTTTACCCTAATCTATTTCTTGGCGGCATTTGCCTTGGCATTCCGACCAAACAACATTCTTAATAGTGTCGGTAAAATTTTAACACCCCTTTTTGCTTTATTAATTCTTTTATTAGTGACAATAGGTGCCCTGAAGTATGGTCATGAAACGAGTTCTGTAGCTAACGCGGCCTATACAGCCAGTGCATTTGGATCAGGAATCCTTGCTGGTTATAATACACTTGACGCTTTAGCCTCTGTCGCTTTCTGTTTGGTAGCAATTGAAACCCTCAAACAATTTGGTTTTAAGAGTAAACAAGAATATTTATCAACCATTTGGGTAGTTGGAATTGTAACCAGTTTGGCCTTCAGTATCCTATATATTGGACTAGGCTTCCTAGGTAACAAATTCCATATACCAGCTGATGTTTTAGCTGATCCAAATGTTAACAAAGGAGCATATGTTTTAGCCCAAGCCTCATATAGTTTATTTGGTCCTTTTGGACGTATCTTTTTAAGTTTGATGGTTGTGCTCACTTGTTTTACAACAACTGTTGGCTTAATTGTCTCTGTATCAGAGTTTTTTGATAAGCATTTCTCATTTGCTAATTATAAAGTATTTGCAGTTGCCTTTACGATTATTGGCTTCTTGATTGCAAATTTAGGCTTGAATACTGTGATTCAATTCTCTGTACCTGTTTTGACCTTACTTTACCCAATTGTGATTGTAATGGTCATCATTATTTTAATCAACAAATGGTTGCCTTTATCTAAAAAAGGGATGTCGGTGACTATTGGTTTGGTCAGCTTTGTTTCACTTCTAGAGGTTTTAGCAGGTTTAATTAAATCACAATTCTTATCAAACATAGTAAATGCTATTCCTTTCCATGCTCTGTCAATGGGCTGGTTGGTGCCAACAGTGATTGGTTTAGTGATTGCTTTGATTCTGCCAGATAAGCAATTGGGTCAAGCATTTAATCTTTCTCGTTTCCAAGCGGAAGCTAATGAAGAACTATCATAATTATCAAAAAGAGCTTCTGAGCTCTTTTTTTGGTATACTGGTTTTACCAATTCAAAGGAGAAAAAGCATTTGAAAGAAGTTACACAAGATTTATTTACAGTTGTTATGGCAAATGCTGATAACCCTGAGGATATCCTCTTTTTAAAAAATAAGTTACAAGTTGATGAAGAGATTTTGACTTATGCCTCTGACAAAAATGAGTTATCCCATTTAGAGTACAATAAGGACGAGCATAGTCTTCTCTTAATTTATAATGTTTTGGATGTATCCAAACAGGGTCATTATTATCAAACAGTTCCCATTACCTTTTATGTTCACCAAAATCGTTTGATTACGATTTATAAGGATCGCAGTGCTTACATTGTCAATCAAATGGCGACATTCTTGAAAAAAACGGATGGTCAAAGTCTTTATAAATTTCTATTTACCATGTTATATGTCATTTCAAAGAACTATTTTCCAACTGTTGAGAAGATGAACCATGAGCGCAATCGACTTAATCTATTGTTAAGGGAACGGACTAGTAAACGTGAATTACTGGAGTTGTCAGATTTAGAGACTGGTTTAGTCTATATGGTTTCGTCAAGTAAGCAAAACGTTTTGTTGCTTCAACAAGTCAAGAGCTTGGGTGCTCATCTGAAGTTGACTGATATTGAAGCAGAAGAGTTAGATGATGCCATCATTGAGGCCAAGCAGTTATTGGAAATGACCCAACTATCTGCTCAAGTCTTGAACCAGCTTGAAGGTACTTATAATAATGTCTTAAACAATGAGTTAAATGATACGATGAAAATCTTGACCTTATTGTCAATCCTTCTAACCATTCCAAGTATTGTAACTGGTTTCTTTGGGATTAATGTCCCACTTCCAAGAGGATTGACCCACAATCCGATTGGTTGGGTCATGGTTATTCTCATTTCAGTCGTTCTTTGGTTTGTGATGGCATTAATTTTAAGAGTCATGATGAAATATCGAAAAAAATGAGTAAAATTTTAATAGGGGTCACAAAACGAAAGCAGAGCTTTTTGTCTTCGTTTTGTGATATTTTTCTATAGTGGTGAAGGACGGCAGCGAATTCCGAAAGAATTCCATGCCTAATATTTTAACTTTGGTCTAAAATATTTCCCGCTCACTATATCTTATAAAAAAGGGAAACTAGTAATATCTGATTAGCTCCCTTTTTTTATGTTTTGCCTATTAGATGGTATAATAGACAGAGAATTAAGAAAAGGAGTCATTGACATGACATTTGAAGAAATTTTACCTGGATTAAAAGCTAAGAAAAAATATGTGAGAACTGGTTGGGGCGGTGCTGAAAATTATGTTCAGTTATTCGATTCTATAGAACAAAATGGACATGCTTTAGAGGTGACACCTTATTTCCTAATCAATGTATCAGGAGATGGTGAAGGTTTCTCAATGTGGGCGCCAACGCCGTGTGATGTCTTAGCCGAAGATTGGATTGAAGTGAATGACTAAATCTGTTTTAGTAACGGGTGTCTCGTCTGGTATTGGACTTGCCCAAGCTCAGGCTTTTTTAAAGCTTGGTTATACTGTTTATGGTCTTGATCTAGCTGATGAACCTAAATTGATAGGTAATTTTCATTTTTATCAGGCTGACATTAGTCAGGATTGCCAGGCAATTTTTGAAGAGATTGGGACAATTGATATCCTGTGCAACACAGCTGGTGTTTTGGATGCATACTTGCCCTTGCTTGATATCAGTCAAGACCAGTTTACAAGGGTCATGAACGTCAACTTTTTTGGGGCTGTTCGAACCACTTCCTTTTTTCTTGGCAAAATGCGAGCGCAGCAATCCGGCATAATCATAAACATGTGTTCCATTGCTAGTTTTATGGCTGGTGGTGGCGGTGCTGCTTATACAGCTAGTAAACATGCTCTTGCTGGGTTCACGAGACAATTAGCTTTGGACTATGCCAAGGCAGGTATTTCCGTTTTTGGGATTGCACCTGGGGCAGTTAAAACAGAAATGACAGCCATTGATTTTGAGCCAGGAGGCATGGCTGATTGGGTTGCTCAAGAAACACCAATTGGCCGCTGGTTGGAGGCTGATGAAGTGGCAAATTTAACTCTCTACTTAGCAAGTGGAAATGCATCAGGCTTACAAGGTGAAATTGTCAAAATTGACGGTGGATGGAGTTTGAAGTAAATGCAAATTAGACCAGAAAGAAAAAGTGATGAACAAGCTATTCAGACTTTAATTAATGAATCGTTTGCGACTGCTGAACATGCTGATGGCAATGAGGCAGAATTAGTCCGGGCTTTGAGAGCTGGTTCATCTTATGTTCCAGAGTTAACACTTATTTTGGAATGATTGATTAAGAAGGAGAAATAATGAAATTAGCTATATTAGGTACAGGTAAAATTGTTGAAGAAGCCTTACCTGTATTACAAGAAACAAAAGGTATTGTTCTCAAAGCCATCCTTTCTACGCCAAGAAGTATTGAGAAGGCTGAGCAACTAGCGGAAGACTGTGGAATAGAAGAAGCTACTAGTGATTTTCAGGAGTTGCTAAATAATTCTTCAATAGATACTGTCTATGTCGCAACACCAAACCATTTGCATTATGACATGGCTAAGAAGGCTTTGCTTGCAGGCAAACATGTTATTTGTGAAAAACCGTTTACCTTAACGATGTCTGAGTTTGAGGATCTTCGTCAGATTGCTCAGGATAAAAAATTGATTTTGTTGGAAGCAATTACTAACCAGTACTTGGAAAATTTTGCTTACATTAAAGAAAGTTTAGACCAACTTGGGGAAATCAAGATTGTTGAATGTAATTATTCTCAATATTCCTCACGTTATGATGCTTTCAAAGTTGGAAAAATTGCGCCAGCATTTGACCCTGAAAAAGGGGGAGGAGCCTTGCGTGATTTGAATGTGTATAATATCCATATTGTGGTCGGGTTATTTGGACAGCCCAAAAATGTAAATTACATGCCAAATATTGAACGAAATATTGATACCTCTGGGATACTTCTGTTAGACTATGGACAGTTTAAGGTAGCTTGTATTGGTGCTAAAGATTGTAGTGCTGAAATCAAGTCAACAATCCAAGGAAATAAAGGTTCAATAAGTATTTTAGGAGCAACAAATACAGTTCCCAAAGTAGCGTTGACGTTGAATGGTCAGGAAGAAGATATCATTGATCAGAACCAAGGTAATCACCGTATGGTAGCTGAGTTTAAAGCTTTTGAAGAGATTATTAGTGGTAAAGACTTTGATAGAGCAAATCAAGCTTTAGAGCACAGTCAAATAGTTATGGCAGTCTTAGATCAAGCAGCAAAACAAATCTAAAAAAGAGGGAGTTAGTTAGTCTAACTCCCTCTTTATGCAGTCTTTCCCATTTTATGCTATAATGAGATGATATTTGAATAAAAAAATAAGGAAAATATATGACAAACTACGCAATTATTTTAGCTGCGGGTAAAGGTACTCGCATGAAGTCTGACCTCCCAAAAGTACTCCACAAAGTATCTGGATTAAGCATGTTAGAACATGTTTACCGCAGTGTTTCAGCAATTAATCCTGAAAAATATGTGACTGTCATTGGGCATAAAGCAGAACTAGTTCAAGAAGTTCTAGTAGACCAATCCGAATTTGTGCTTCAAGCAGAACAACTAGGAACTGGTCACGCAGTTATGATGGCTGAAGAGCAACTAGCTGGATTAGAAGGTAATACTTTGGTTATTGCTGGTGATACACCGCTGATTACTGGTGATAGCTTGAAAAATTTAATTGACTTCCATGTTAACCATAAAAATGTTGCTACAATTTTGACTGCGCGTGCTGAAGATCCATTTGGTTATGGTCGAATCATTAGAAATTCTGATGACGAAGTTATCAAAATTGTTGAACAAAAAGATGCAAACTCCTATGAGCAAGCAGTTAAAGAGATTAATACTGGAACTTACTTATTTGATAATAAACGTTTATTTGAAGCATTGAAAAATATTAACACTAATAATGCTCAAGGTGAATATTACTTAACAGATGTTATCTCAATTTTTAGAGAAAATCGTGAAAAAGTAGGTGCATATGTTCTTCGTAACTTCAATGAAAGTCTTGGTGTAAATGACCGTGTTGCTTTATCAACAGCAGAAAGTGTTATGCATCGTCGTATCAATAAGGTTCACATGGTTAATGGGGTAACATTCCAAAATCCAGATGCTACTTACATCGAGCGCGATGTTCAAATTGATCCAGATGTGGTGATTGAAGCTAATGTTACCTTAAAAGGCAAAACTAAAATTGGATCTGGAACTGTTTTAACTAATGGAACTTATATTGTTAATTCTGAAATTGGACAATCAGCAGTTATTACCAATTCAATGATTGAAGATTCAAAGCTTGCTGATGGAGTCACAATAGGTCCTTATGCCCACATCCGTCCAGGTTCAACCTTAGAAAAAGATGTACATGTTGGAAACTTTGTGGAAGTCAAAGGTTCAAAAATTGGTCAAGGTACAAAAGCAGGTCATTTAACTTACATTGGTAATGCCCAAGTTGGCTCTGATGTTAACTTTGGTGCTGGAACAATTACAGTTAATTACGATGGTCAAAACAAGTACAAAACGATTATTGGCAACAATGTCTTTATTGGCAGCAATTCAACCCTAATCGCACCTTTGGAAATAGGCGACAACTCGCTGACAGCTGCTGGATCAACAATTACCAAAAATGTTTCCTCTGACAGCATTGCAATTGGGCGAAGCCGCCAAGAGACTAAAGAAGGCTATGCTAAACACTTGCCTCATCATCCATCAAATAAAAAATAAGTAAACTACTTGTGAAAAGGAGAAGAAGGATGGAATTTGAAGAAAAGACTATTCGTCGACAAACCATATATGAGGGAGCTATCTTTAATGTCGCAGTAGATGACGTGGAGCTTCCTAATGGCCTTGGACAAGCAAAAAGAGAACTGGTCTTTCACCGTGGAGCCGTTTCAGTTCTAGCTATTACGGATGACCAGAAGATTCTTTTGGTTAAGCAATATCGCAAAGCAATCGAGCAAATTTCCTATGAAATTCCAGCTGGTAAGTTGGAAGTTGGCGAAAATGGCTCTGAGCTTGACGCTGCAGCAAGAGAACTTGAGGAAGAGACAGGTTATCAAGGTCAATTAGAATTCATTTATGAATTCTATACAGCTATTGGATTTTGTAATGAAAAAATCAAACTTTATTTAGCTAAACAATTAGAAAAAGTTCCTAATCCTCGTCCACAAGATGATGATGAAGTGATTGAATTGTTAGAAGTGACTTATCAAGAGGCACTTGAAATGATAAGTAATGGCAAAATTGTTGATGCAAAAACAATTTTAGCTATTCAATACTATGGATTGACTGTTGGAGGTGAGATGTGATGGGAAAATCATTACTAACCGATGATGTCATTGAGCGGGCTAGGCGTGGTGAGACTTTTGAAGAAGATCCTTATTTAGACTCAGACACCAAAATTATCACATTTGCAGAAAATCAAATTAATGATGATCTTGATGATAATGTTGATAATCGAATTTATAAAAGTCGACGAATCGAGAATGCTAGAAGAGGGCAGTTTCAAGCTAAATTAAATTTAATGTTATTTGCCCTTTTAGTTCTGATAGCCATTCTTATCTTTGCCGTATTTAGACTTTAGGAGTATTATCAAAATGAAAATTGGAATAATTGCTGCTATGGAAGAGGAATTAAATTCTCTTTTAGAAGCATTAACCTCTAAAACGGAGTCATCTGTTTTAGGAAACACATATTATAGTGGTCGATTCGGTAAACACGAGCTTGTTCTTGTTCAATCTGGAATTGGTAAAGTCATGTCAGCTATGACGGTGGCTATCCTAGTTGAAAATTTTAATGTTCAAGCTATCATTAACACTGGTTCAGCAGGCGCTGTAGCCTCTGACTTATCTATTGGAGATATTGTTGTAGCTGATAAACTTGTTTATCACGATGTTGATTTAACAGCATTTGATTATGATTTTGGGCAAATGGCTCAACAACCACTTTTTTTTGAAAGCGATCAAGAGTTTGTTGAAACCTTCCAAGCTGTTTTAGAAGAGGCTGACAACCACAGTAAAATTGGCTTGATTGCTACTGGAGACTCCTTTATTGCAGGACAAGACAAGATAGACTTGATTGTCTCGCATTTTCCTGAAGTTTTGGCAGTTGAAATGGAAGGGGCAGCAATTGCCCAAGCAGCTCACACCTCTGGTGTTCCGTTTATTGTTGTAAGGGCAATGAGTGACACAGCTGCACATGATGCTAATATAACTTTTGATCAATTTATTATCGAGGCTGGTAAACAGTCCGCATTCACCTTATTAGCATTTTTAAACAAATTAAACTAAAAAAAAGATTGGATTCATATCCAGTCTTTTTATAGTTCAGAAACATATATATCTTTTGCAATATTTTCGGGGATTATCAAACTTTTATCTTGATATGTAATTAAATAGGTTTTGGCATAGCTGTCAATACTTTGTAATTCGAAAACTGTTTGGATACTAAGCTGATGGGATTCCAGATATTGAATCAAATGATACTGGTCATGAATACGGCTCAATTGGTATTTGCCAGGCTCCGTAATTTGATTTAAGGTTCTTGTATTTATTTCATTTAGAGGTTGATCCTTACGAGGAATAGTTCCTCCATGAGGACAAAAAACGGGGAAACCAAGACGTTCATCTAGACGGTCGATAAAGTTATCAGAAACAGTGTGTTCCAAAACTTCAGCTTCTTGGTGAACTTCCTGAGAGGTGTAAGATAGTTGATTAATTAGAAAAACCTCGATCAAGCGATGCTTACGATAGAGATTAGCAATTAATTTTAAGCCTTTATCAGTTAAATAATAACCAACTACTTTATCTTTAATAATCCATTCCTGGTTCAGCATTTTTTTTATCATTTCTGATACTGCTGGGGCAGATACTTGCATACCCTGAGCAATCATTTTATTAGAAATTTTTGCATTTTCTTGTCCCAGTTCATAGATGCACTTAAGGTAATCTTCTTTATTAGGCGTCATTTCTCTCTGCCTTTCTCTTATTTATAACCATTATTATAACAAATTTTTTGAGAAAAATCTTGACAAATGTTGATAAATAATGTAGATTAATATTATAATTAACTATGCTTAATTAATTATATAACTTAAATTAAGGAGAAAAAATGAAGAAGAAATTTACTTTTGCTTTGACTGCTGCTTTGTCATTATTCATGCTATCTGCTTGCTCGACTAGTGGTCAACAGGCAAAAAAAGAAGAAAAATTAAATGTTGTTGCAACTAATTCTGTTATTGCAGATATGACAAAAAATATAGCCGGTAATAAGGTTAATTTGCATAGTATTGTTCCAGTTGGTCAAGACCCCCATGAGTATGAACCATTACCTGAAGATGTTGAAAAAACAAGTTCGGCGGATTTGATTTTTTACAATGGAATTACCTTAGAAGATGGTGGACATGCTTGGTTTACTAAATTGATTAAGAATGCCAAAAAAGAAAAAAATAAAGATTATTTTGCGGTATCAGATGGTATTGATGTTATCTATTTAGAGGGGCAAAATGAAAAAGGTAAAGAAGATCCTCATGCTTGGTTAAATCTTGAAAATGGTATGATTTATTCAAAAAATATTGCTAAGCAATTAATCAAGAAAGATCCTAAAAATAAAACTTACTATCAATCTCATTTAAAAAGTTATTTGGCAAAACTAGATAATTTAGATAAAGAAGCTAAATCTAAGTTTGATAAGATACCAGCAGATAAAAAAATGATTGTAACAAGTGAAGGCTGCTTCAAATATTTCTCTAAAGCCTATGATGTTCCATCAGCATATATTTGGGAAATTAATACAGAAGAAGAAGGAACACCGAGTCAAATTTCAACTCTCATTGAGAAATTAAAAAAGAAAAAATTATCAGCTATATTTGTTGAATCTAGTGTTGATAGTCGACCTATGAAATCTGTTTCTAAGGATAGTGGAATTCCAATTTATTCTGAAATTTTTACAGATTCTGTTGCCAAAAAAGGGAAACCTGGTGATAGTTACTATGCCATGATGAAATGGAATTTAGATAAGATTTCAGAAGGTTTATCGAAATAATAGCCATAAAGCACAGGAGCTCAAGGGCCATGTGCTTTATTTATTTTTAAGGAGTTTTATATGATTACAGTTAACAATTTATCAGTTTCTTATCCTGGCAAAATCGAGGCCTTGCAAGATATTAGCTTATCACTTCCTGGTGGGGGGATAACTGGCATAATTGGACCAAACGGAGCAGGCAAATCAACATTAATGAAGGCAATATTGGGTCTAATTAATTATTCAGGTCAAGTAAAAATTGATACAGCGGATGCTAACTCTAAAGCGACAGCTATTGCCTATGTAGAACAAAGAAGTAGTATCGATCTCAATTTCCCAATTACGGTATCTGAGTGTGTCTTATTGGGAACCTATGGGAAACTTGGATTTTTTAAAAAAATAAGTAAAGAGGATAGAGAAAAGGTTAGCCATTATTTGGAAAAAGTTGGTTTATTAGAGTTTGAACACCGCCCAATCAAAAGTTTATCTGGTGGCCAATTCCAACGGATGCTCTTAGCCAGATGTTTAATTCAAGAAAAAGATTATTTATTTTTGGATGAGCCATTTGCCGGGATTGATTCTTTAAGTGAATCAATTATTATTGATCTGTTAAAAAAATTGGCTAGTAAAGGGAAAACAATCTTAATTGTCCACCATGATCTTAGTAAGGTGGATTATTACTTTGATCGAGTTATTCTCCTAAATAAGAAATTAGTTACTTATGGGAAGGTAACAGATGTTTTTAATCCCAAATATTTAGAAGAAGCCTATGGTCATATGATGGTGGGAGGAGCACTATGATTTTTGAAAAATTTTTTAACGGCCTATGCCAATATCATTTTTTGCAAAATGCCTTTATCACGGCCTTAATTATTGGTATTGTTTCTGGAGTAGTTGGCTGTTTTATTATCCTTCGGTCAATGTCATTAATGGGAGATGCCATTTCTCATGCGGTCTTGCCTGGTGTAGCAATTTCTTATATTTTAGGGATAAATTTCTTTATTGGCGCGATTGTGTTTGGCCTATTATCCTCATTATTTATTACTTATATTAAAGAAAATAGTATTATCAAAGGAGATACAGCCATTGGAATTACATTTAGTTCTTTTTTAGCCTTAGGTGTTATCTTAATTGGAATTGCTCAAAGCACAACTAATCTTTTTAGCATACTATTTGGAAATATCCTAGCAGTTCAAGATAGCGACAAATGGATTACGATTGGCGTATCTTGCTTAGTTCTTTTGACAATTGTGTTGTTTTTCAAAGAACTTCAATTAACGTCTTTTGACCCAGTTCTTGCACAAACAATGGGTATCAATGTTTGTGCCTATCATTACTTGTTGATGGTTCTATTAACTTTAGTAGCTGTTACAGCAATGCAAAGTGTGGGAACAATATTGATTGTAGCTCTATTAATTACACCAGCAGCAACTGCCTATTTATATGTCAATAGCTTGAAAGAGATGTTACTACTATCAGCCACTCTTGGTGCAGTCTCTTCTGTATTAGGATTATTTATTGGTTACACCTTTAATATAGCTGCAGGATCAACAATCGTTTTGACAGCTGCTTTCCTATTTGCCATTAGTTTTTTTATTTCCCCTAAACAAGGGATTTTAAAAAAATAGAAAAAGATGATAAGTTACCACATAACTTATCATCTTTTTCATCAATATTTAAAAGTATAATCTTTGTTGATTTTGATTTCTTTAATAAGAATTTTTTCTTTTGGTTTATCCTTTTCATCGACCTCTGTTTTGGCAATCTTGTCTACAACATCCATTCCTGTGATGACCTGTCCAAATACAGTATAGCCACCATCTAGACTGGGATTACCTCCCTTATTATAAGCATCAATAATAGGTTGGGGGTAGTTGTCACTCGAAAGGGATTTTCCTTGATTGGCTGTATTTTGATTGATGAAAAATTGACTTCCATTGGTATCTGGCCCCGCATTAGCCATGGCTAGGGCACCACGGATATTATAAAGGTAAGGTGAGATTTCGTTTGGGAACCCTTGTCCATTATCTTTATCAGGATCTTTGTCATACCAGATTGATTGACCACCGGAACCATCGCCCTTGGGATCACCGGTTTGAATCATGAAATCCGAAATGACGCGGTGAAAGCTTAATCCATTGTAATAGCCTTCTTTAGCATGCGTTAAAAAATTTTCAACCGCTAAAGGCGCTAATTTTGGAAAAAGCTTAATTGTAATGTCACCTTGACTAGTAATTAATATTACCTCTGCTTGATTTTTATCAACTTTCTCCGAAAGTTGGGGGAATTTATCAGGGCTAGCTTTTAAAGCTTCCTTGAATTTTTTTTGATAAACTTTTTCTGCACTTTCTCTACTTTTTTGAGCAATTTTATCATCAACATATTTATCGCCTTTTATAGCTCTATCAAGATATTGACATCCAGTCAAGGTAGAAATAAATATAATAAATAAGCCAATTGATAGCAGTTTTTTCATAGAAACTCCTTAGAAATGTTTTCTTTTATTTTACCATATAAAACATAAAGAAAACTAAAATCATTCGTCATTTAAGTTGAAATTATGCGTTTTATCTCATGTTTTTTTTAATATTAATAAGTAGTTGCAAGAAAATACAATTAAGGGTATCAGTATATTCTCAAAATTAATTGAATCTTGTTCGTATTTCATAATTATTGAAAAATGGTATAATGATTTTATGACTAAACGAAATACACAAAGAAAAGGCGCAAAACCTAAGCGTCTAACCAAAGCAGAAATCGAAAAACAACGAGCCATTAAACGGATGATATTCTCCGTTTTAACTGGACTAGTCTTAATTTTTGCTGCTATTAGATTAGGAATTTTTGGTGTTACAGCTTATAATGTTATCCGTTTTATGGTAGGTAGCTTAGCTTATCTCTTTATTGGTGCACTTTTTATTTACTTATTTTTTTTCAAATGGTTACAAAAGCAAGAGGGCTTAATTGCTGGTTTTGTCATTCTTTTTTTGGGACTTTTAATTGAATGGCATGCTTACCTCTTCACATTTAGTCTTATGAAGGGCAAAGAAATTTTTTCAAGAACAGCCCGGTTAATTATGAGCGACCTCTTACAGTTTAAAGTTCATTCTTTCCTAGGTGGAGGTATGATTGGAGCCCTTCTATACAAACCAGTTTCCTTTTTATTTTCTAATATTGGCTCATTTTTCATTGGTGGCTTGGTTATCCTTTTAGGGCTCTTTTTGATGACTCCTTGGGACGTTTATGACATCAGCAATTTTGTGAAGTTACAAATGCAAAACTTACTTGAAAAGCATCATGCAGCTAAAGAGCTCCGCTATATCAAAAAAGAAGAAGAAAAAGCGAGAGCTGAAGAATTACGTTTGCAAGAGGAGGCTTTACTTGAGAATAATCCAAATCAAAGAGCTGTAGATATAGAGACTGGTGAAATTCTAGATGGTCAGATGGCTGGAATGATGGATCCATTGGCGGTCGAGCAAATGCCACTGGCTGAGCCAGAGATAATTGCTTATGAGTCGCATCCAGAAGATTTGGGTGTAATTGAAATGGATCAATTTGATGAGCAAGATTCGATGTTAGAATCTTATCCCATTCCTGAAGCTACTGATCAAATGACCATTGATGATGAGCTATTTGACGATGAGCCAGTCGAAGTTGACTTTACTCCGAAAGCTAATTTACTTTATAAATTACCAACAATTGACCTGTTTGCACCTGATAAACCAAAAAATCAGTCTAAAGAAAAGAATTTGGTTCGCAAAAACATCACTGTTTTAGAAGAAACTTTCAAAAGTTTTGGAATTGATGTGAAAGTGGAACGTGCTGAAATTGGACCATCTGTAACAAAATATGAAATTAAACCAGCAGTCGGTGTTCGGGTTAACCGTATTTCAAACTTAGCGGATGACTTGGCTTTAGCTTTAGCTGCTAAAGATGTCCGTATTGAAGCTCCTATTCCAGGGAAATCTTTAGTCGGAATTGAAGTACCTAATTCAGAAATTGCCACAGTTTCCTTCCGTGAGCTTTGGGAACAATCTAATACTAGTGATGATAAATTACTTGAAGTACCACTTGGTAAAGCTGTTAATGGTATGGCTCGCTCCTTTGACTTAACAAAAATGCCTCATCTTCTGGTAGCAGGGTCAACTGGATCTGGTAAATCTGTTGCTGTTAATGGGATTATTTCAAGTATTTTGATGAAAGCTCGACCTGATCAAGTAAAATTCTTAATGGTCGATCCAAAAATGGTTGAATTATCAGTTTATAATGATATTCCTCATCTACTAATTCCTGTTGTTACTAACCCCCGCAAAGCAAGTAAAGCTTTACAAAAGGTTGTTGATGAAATGGAAAATCGTTATGAACTCTTTAGTAAAGTTGGTGTCAGAAATATTGCTGGTTATAATGGAAAAGTTGAAGATTATAATGCACAATCTGAACAAAAGCAAATTCCCTTACCATTGATTGTGGTTATTGTTGATGAGTTGGCTGACTTAATGATGGTAGCAAGTAAAGAAGTTGAAGATGCTATTATTCGATTAGGACAAAAAGCTCGTGCTGCTGGTATTCACATGATATTAGCAACTCAAAGACCATCAGTTGACGTTATTTCTGGTTTAATTAAAGCTAACGTTCCTTCGCGTATTGCCTTTGCAGTTTCCTCTGGGACAGATAGTCGGACTATTCTTGATGAGAATGGTGCAGAAAAACTTTTAGGTCGAGGAGACATGCTCTTTAAACCAATTGATGAGAACCATCCGGTTCGTCTTCAAGGTTCATTTATTTCAGATGATGATGTTGAACGAATTGTTGGCTTCATCAAAGATCAAGCTGAAGCAGATTATGATGATGCCTTTGATCCTGGAGAAGTGACAGAAAATGACATGGGTAATGGCTCATCTGGTGATTCCAATGAGGGCGATCCGTTATTTGAAGATGCAAAAGCATTAGTCCTTGTAACCCAAAAAGCTTCGGCCTCTATGATTCAACGACGTTTGTCAGTTGGATTTAACCGAGCAACCCGTTTGATGGATGAATTAGAAGAAGCAGGCGTTATTGGACCTGCAGAAGGAACTAAACCAAGAAAAGTTCTGCAAACAAATTAAAAACCTTGAGTTATGCTCAAGGTTTTTTTAGATGATAAAGACTGCAATAACTAGTAAAAAATAAGTAAAAAAAGTGACTAAAAAACCAATACGCCAAAAAAGTTTAATAAATCTTGGATAGGTGAACCTTTGAACTTTAATTACTAATACTAAGCAAATGACGATAGATAAAATAGCCATCAAAATTAAGTAGTAGGGAAGGAAGGTGTGAGTGAAAAATTTTCCTGAAACTAAAGCAATCTCCAGAATAAATAATAATAGAGCTAAATCAGGAAATTTTAATCCATACCGTCCTAATTTAAAGGTAGAAACGATAATGTATGAAAAAATTGGTGTTAAAAAAATGAAGGCTAAGGCCACTAATTTATATGTTATCATAAAATAATTTTATACTCTTTCGTTGTGATTGTAAACTATTTCTTCCATCTTAAAATATGATAGCAAGATAATGATGACCACTCGAAATTAAAAATGTAAGGTCACTTATGTTTTTTGTTAGGAAAAAGATGTTTCATATGTTACGATTATTATATAACAAAAATAAGTAAAGGAGAAATATATGGAACAGTTAAATCAATTTCCGCATCCTGACTTACTCGTTGAGGATCGCCAGTTTATTACAATTACTATCGATTTAGATCCCTTATCTGCTTATTCTGAAAAGGATAGTCTTATTTTAGACAATTATCTGAAAGAAGCCAGTCAATTAACTGACAAATTGGAAAAAGAATGGCAAAAACAAGTTGCAGAGGTAAAAAATAATGCTCGAACTATTCTAACAGGCAGTGGGAGTCTAGTTCTATACATTACTAAAGATAATTCTTTTTACTATCAAATTGATAACCCAGTAGTTAACGGAATTGTTTTAGGTCCTGCGCCTTATCTTAAACCATTGATTGAGCAATTCCAATTTGCATATGAATTCCATTTACTTGTCTTAAATCAAGAACAAGCACGTTTGTTTAAACTTGGAATGAGCTCACTGAAAGAAATCAAAGATAAACCATGGCCAATAAGTTTAACGCAAGCTTTAGGTGAGGAAATCGTTGGTGGAGAATTAAACCACAGTAGCTTTGGTGGCCAAGGTGGAAATGGACAACACAGTTTCCATGGACATAATGATACAAGTAGTGAAAAAGAAATTGACCGTAATAATTTCTTCCGCTTTGTGGATAAATCTTTAATTGATTATTTTGGTCAAGAAGAAAATAATCAGACTATCTTATATGCACTTCCAGAAAATCAGGCTGCTTACCGTGCTATTAATAAATATAAGGGATTAATGGATTTCGGCATTGAACAATCAGCAGCCAAAATTTCTGATGAAGATATTGCAAAACAAGGTCAAGCATTTATAACTGACTTAAATACAAATTATTATTCTGATCTTGTCAATCGTTTTAATGAAACAAGCCCAAAAAATAAAGTAGATAATGACTTAGCAGAAATCAAAACGTTAGCATTTGAAAACCGAATCGCTGAGTTATTGATTGTAAAAGATGACCAAGGGAACTATTTGGTGGTCGGAAATGATAATGATAAAGCTATTGACCTACGACTTATTGTAGTAGAAGTGCTAAAATCTTCAGGAAAAATTTATGTCATTACTGAGGATGAAGCTGCAGAAGGCTTGACAATTAGTGCACGCACTCGTTATTAAGTCTGATATTTTGAAGCATTAATCAGGCCAATCTTTAGAGTATACCAAGTCTAAGCTTAGACTTGGTATACTCCTTTTTTTATGTAAGTAATGATAAATTTCGTAAACAATTTTTTATATTATTCCGTGTAAATGTCTTGATTTTTTTCTCAAAGTAGGTATAATAGTAAGGTATGCTATAAGCATATCTGTGGGAGGTAAAAATCTTAGTTACCGCCAAAACCACAACAGGAGGATTTTTAAAAATGGCTAAAAAAGTCGAAAAACTTGTAAAACTTCAAATCCCTGCTGGTAAAGCTACACCAGCTCCACCAGTTGGACCAGCTCTTGGTCAAGCAGGTATTAACATCATGGGATTCACTAAAGAATTTAATGCTCGTACAGCTGACCAAGCTGGCATGATCATCCCAGTTGTTATCTCAGTTTATGAAGATAAATCATTTGATTTCATCACTAAAACACCACCAGCTGCTATTCTTTTGAAAAAAGCTGCAGGTGTTGAAAAAGGATCAGGTACACCTAACTCAACTAAAGTTGCAACAGTAACTCGTGCACAAGTACAAGAAATTGCTGAAACTAAGATGCCAGATTTAAACGCTGCAAACATCGAGTCTGCAATGCGTATGATCGAAGGTACTGCTCGTTCTATGGGATTCACAATCGCTGAATAATCAGTAACTGTCCCTATTACCCGCACGACTTCATCATAATTTGATGAGTGACGTGGGAGATTTTAAATCAAATCGATATGACCACATTACAAGGAGAATTTTAAAATGGCTAAAAAAAGCAAACAAATGCGTGCAGCACTTGAAAAAGTTGACAGCACAAAAGCATACAGCGTAGAAGAAGCTGTAGCATTAATTAAAGAAACTAACTTCGCTAAATTTGATGCATCTGTAGAAGTTGCATATAACTTGAACATTGATGTTCGTAAAGCTGACCAACAAATCCGTGGTGCAATGGTATTGCCAAACGGAACTGGTAAAACTCAACGTGTACTTGTTTTTGCACGTGGTGCCAAAGCTGAAGAAGCAAAAGCTGCTGGAGCAGACTTCGTTGGTGAAGATGACCTAGTTGCTAAAATCAATGGTGGATGGCTTGATTTTGATGTTGTTATTGCAACACCAGATATGATGGCTATCGTTGGACGTCTTGGACGTGTCCTTGGACCTCGTAACTTGATGCCAAACCCTAAAACTGGTACTGTAACTATGGATGTTACTAAAGCAGTTGAAGAATCAAAAGGTGGTAAAATTACTTACCGTGCTGACAAAGCTGGTAACGTACAAGCTATCATCGGTAAAGTATCATTTGACGCTGATAAATTAGTTGAAAACTTTAAAGCATTTAACGATATTATGGTTAAATCTAAACCATCAACAGCTAAAGGTACTTACATGACAAATCTTGCTATCACATCTACTCAAGGTGTTGGTATCAAAGTTGACCCATCAACAATGTAATAAAACAAGCTATCTTCGGATAGCTTTTTTTAGTCTAGTAAATTTAGAAATTTAGTCAAGTAATTTTGTTATATCGGACTGAGATTGAACTGTCAAAAACTAAATAATTATGGTAGAATAGTAAGGACAAAATAAGGAGATAAGTAAATTGGAACCAAAATATCAACGTATTTTAATAAAGCTTTCAGGGGAAGCTCTTGCAGGTGATAAAGGTGTTGGAATTGATATCTCAACTGTTCAACTTATTGCTAAAGAAATTGCAGAAGTTCATTCATCAGGAGTCGAAATTGCTTTAGTTATTGGCGGAGGTAACCTCTGGAGAGGTGAGCCTGCAGCAGAAGCGGGAATGGATCGCGTTCAAGCAGACTACACAGGTATGTTAGGAACAGTAATGAATGCCTTAGTTATGGCAGACAGTTTACAACATTTTAGTGTTGATACTCGTGTTCAAACTGCTATTCCAATGCAAAATGTTGCGGAGCCTTATATTAGAGGCCGTGCACTTAGACACTTGGAAAAAGGGCGCATTGTAGTATTTGGTGCTGGAATAGGTTCACCATATTTCTCAACAGATACGACAGCAGCTCTTCGTGCAGCTGAAATAGAAGCGGATGCAATTCTAATGGCCAAAAATGGTGTTGATGGGGTTTATAATGCTGACCCAAGAAAAGATGCTAATGCCGTTAAATTTGATGAATTGACCCATGGTGAAGTTATCAAACGTGGCTTAAAAATTATGGATGCAACAGCATCAACATTATCAATGGATAATGATATTGATTTAGTTGTCTTTAATATGAATGAAGCAGGAAATATTAAACGTGTTGTCTTTGGTGAACATATAGGTACAACAGTTTCAAATAAATCAGCAGAATAAGAAGAGTTTAGAAATATATAAGGAGTTTTAAAAATGGCAAACGCTATAATTGAGAAAGCAAATGAACGCTTTCAACAATCACATCAATCATTATCTCGTGAATATGCAAGTATCCGTGCAGGTCGTGCTAATGCAAGTCTTTTAGACCGTATCCAAGTTGAGTATTATGGAGCACCTACACCATTAAATCAACTAGCATCAATTACTGTTCCAGAAGCACGAGTTTTAATGATATCACCATTTGATAAATCATCAATCAAAGATATTGAGCGTGCAATTAATGCATCAGATTTAGGAATTACACCTGCTAATGATGGTTCTATCATTCGTCTTGTTATCCCTGCTTTAACTGAAGAAACACGTAAAGAGTTAGCTAAAGAAGTGAAAAAAGTCGGTGAAAGTTCAAAAATTGCTATCCGTAATATCCGTCGTGATGCAATGGATGATGCTAAGAAACAAGAAAAAGCTAAAGAAATAACTGAAGATGAATTGAAATCATTAGAAAAAGATATTCAAAAAGCAACAGATGATGCTATCAAGCACATTGATCAAATGACAGCTAATAAAGAAAAAGAACTATTAGAAGTCTAAGTTTAAATAAAGATATGGAGGTAGGTAACAATTTCAGAAGCAGTTGTTTTTGACTTGTGCCTACTTTTTTAAAGGTATAAATTATGAATGAATTATTAGCAACACAAATTACGGGCTTGGTAAGAGAAGAAAATGATAACTCTTATTTCATCCAAAAAGATGGCTTTATCTTCTCTTTGTCAAAAGAAGAGGGTGAACATCAGATTGGGGAAATGGTAACTGGGTTTGCATACACAGATATGAAACAAAAACTTCGCTTAACTACTAAAGATATCCAATCTCGTAAGGATTCATATGGATGGGGTGAAGTAACTGATGTCCGCCGTGACCTAGGAGTCTTTGTCGATACAGGTATTCCCAATAAAGAAATTGCTGTTTCCTTAGACCTTTTGCCAGACATGAAAGAATTGTGGCCTAAAAAAGGGGATAAGCTCTACATTACGGTGACCGTTGATAACAAAGATCGTCTCTGGGGTGTCCCTGCTCAACCAGAAGTCTTCCAAGAAATGGCAGATCCAGCCTTCGATAATATGCAAAATCAAAGTTGGCCAGCTATTGTCTACAGACTAAAACTTTCTGGAACATTTGTTTACTTACCAGAAAACAATATGTTAGGTTTTATCCACCCAAATGAACGTTATTCTGAACCACGGTTAGGTCAGGTATTAGATACACGTGTTATTGGCTTTAGAGAAGTTGACCGCACGCTAAATTTATCAGTTAAACCACGTTCATTTGAAATGTTAGAAAATGATGCTCAAATGATTGTTACTTACTTGGAATCAAATGGTGGATTTATGACATTAAATGATAAATCAGCACCTGAAGATATTCAAGCTACTTTTGGTATTTCCAAAGGTCAGTTTAAAAAAGCTCTTGGTGGTTTGATGAAAGCAAAACGAATCAAACAAGATGCAACAGGAACAGAACTAATTTAAGAAAAAAGCTTTGCCTCTGGCAAGCTTTTTTGTTACAATAAGAACAATAAAATTTGAGGAAGTAAACTATGGAAGAAAAATTAGAGCGTGCCATCTTCGCAGGCGGATGCTTTTGGTGTATGGTTGAACCTTTTGAAGAGATGTCTGGTATAAAATCAGTAATCAGTGGGTACACTGGAGGCCACATGCCTAATCCAACTTATGAAGATGTCTGTCAGGGACAGACTGGACATACAGAAGCAGTTGAAGTTATTTTCGATGACAATCAAATCAGCTACCCAGACCTACTAGATATATATTGGGCTCAAACTGATCCGACTGATGCTATGGGCCAGTTCCAAGACCGAGGAGATAATTATCGGCCCGTCATTTTTTATACGTCAGAGACGCAAAAGGAAATGGCAGAGCAATCTAAGGAAAAACTAGCTCAATCAGGACGTTTTGATCAGCCTATCGTAACGACAATTGAAAAGGCCCAACCTTTTTACCCAGCCGAGGAATACCATCAGGCCTTTTACAGAAAGAACCCAGGACGCTATGCTTTAAGTGCCCAGATTCGACATGACTTTTTAGAAGAAAATTGGAATTAGGACAATAAGGAGAGAATTGTTTGAGAAAATCATTTTATACCTGGTTAATGACCCAGAGAAATCCTAAATCAAATGCACCAGTAGCTATTTTAGCGGACTTAGCTTTTGAGGATACGACTTTTCCAAAGCATACAGATGATTTTGATTTGATTAGTCGTTATTTAGAGGATCAAGCAACTTTCACCTTTAATTTAGGTCAATTTGATAGTATTTGGGATGACTATCTAGCGCATTAAAATACACTTTTTATTAGAAGTGTATTTTTTTTCGGACATTTTTTCAAAATAGTCTAAAATAATTCCATTTTTTATTAGCATCTCTTATTTTAATAAGAGTAATGTGTAGGTAATTAAAGCAATATGATTATTCTCGAGAAGGGGACTACGGATGTATTATAGTAGTGGTAATTTTGAAGCATTTGCACGACCATGAAAACCTGAGGGTGTTGATGATAAATCAGCTTATTTTGTTGATTCAGGCCTTGTTGGACTTGTAGCAGCTGAGATGGTCAAATGCCTGGCAAACAGATTCATATTTTAGAAGAACTGCCTTAGGATGGTGGTTCTTTTGATGGGACTGATTAGTCTGATATTGGTTTTGTGACCCGTGGAGGGCGTGGAATGGAAAACTATTTTGAATGTATGTGGGATATGAATTGTTCGATTCCGTCATTAAAATTCCAGGGGCTTCCTATCTGGATGAATTCTACTGGTTAGATATAGATAATCCAAATTCATCAACAAGGGACTCGACTCTCTGATGATATATGTATACCTTGGAAAACACTCCAAAGAGATTGTAAGAATGATAATGAAAACTGAAGAATCCCTTGGCAATCAAACAATCGACGGATTTTTTGACAGTAATTTCTGGGCTTATTGGGCTACTATGTTTGCCAATGAGAAATGGCATTCAGTTGCGTATATGCGTCGCTATGCAATGCGTTTTATCTACCACATTGATGGACTACCAGACTTCACGGCCTTGAAATTTAATAAATATAACCAATATGACTCAATGGTTAAACCAATCATTGCCTATCTAGAGGATCATGGTGTGGATGTCAATTTGATACTGCAGTTCACAATATCAAAATGGATATAAAAGGTAATAAAAAGTTGCCAAGAAATTACTATTAACGGTTTCAGGAGAAAGTAAATCTCTAGATTTGGCAGAAAATGATTTGGTCTTAGTGACAAATGGCTCAATTACTGAAAGTACAAGTTATGGTAGCCATGATCAAATTGCTAAATCTAATAAAAATCTAGGTGGATCATGGGATTTCTGGGAGAATCTAGCTGCTCAATCTGATGATTTTGGTCATCCCAAAATTTTCTATAAAGATTTACCAGCTGAATCAGGGTTTGTTTCTGCGAGAGCTACGATATCAAATTTATTAGTAGAGCCATACATCGAACACCTTACCAAACGAAGCATGCATAACGGTAAAGTCAATATTGTTAGGATTATCACTGTTGTTGATTCTAACTGGCTCATGAGCTTTGCAATTCACCGCTAGCCACACTTCAAGAAACAAAAAAACAAAAAGAAAACGAAACAACTGTTTGGCTTTATGCCCTTTATTCTAAAAAAGAGGGTGACTACGTTTATAAAAAGATTGAAGATTGTACCGGTCAGGAAATCACAAAGGAATGATTTTATCATTTAGGAGTTCCAGTTGATTGGATTGCTGAGCTAGCGTAAAAAGAATCGATTAATACCGTGCCAGTTTATGTGCCTTATATTGCAAGTTACTTCATGCCGCGTCTTGAAAATGATCGGCCAAAAGTTATCCCAAATGGGTCTGTAAACTAAGCTTTTATTGGTAACTTTGCAGAGTCTCCATCACTTGTCACCGACTTTACCACTGAATATTCAATTCGGACAGTCATGGAAGCAGTTTAGATGTTCTTGAATGTTGAACGAGGCATTCTGAAGTCTTTAATTCTATCTGCGACATCCGATCCGAGAACTCCTAAAATCACTTTATTACCTAGGAGATAAGAAACCATTGACCGACCAAGATTTACCAATAGTAAAATTAATTGAAAAAATCAGTCGTAAAAAAATCAAAGATACTTTTGTTGAAGACTTATTAAAAGAAGCACATTTGATATAAGCTAAAAAAGTTAAGGATTTCCTTGCCTTTTTAACTTAGATTATAGGGGTAAATTTGACAAGTATCTCTAATAATCTGATATAATAAAGTTACATATATGAAGAAAAGGAAGTCTAATTTGCAAGAATATTCTACTGAAATCACCCTTAATCATCCGGATGATTTATTAGCGCTGTTTGGATCTAATGAGCGTCATTTAAAACGGATTGAAGATTACTTTAACGTCATCATTCATGCACGCACGGAACGTGTTCAGATTGTTGCAGATAGTCAAGCTAATTTAGACCTTGCCCAGATAACTATACAAGCCCTGATGGTTCTTGTTGGTCGTGGTATGCTTATTAACACTTCTGATGTAGTAACAGCAATGTCGATGGCTGAGAATGCGACGATTGATAAGTTTGTAGCCCTCTATGAAGAAGAAATTATTAAAGATAACAATGGTAAGCCGATTCGGGTTAAAACCTTAGGACAAAAAGTCTATGTTGATAGTGTCAAAAAACATGATGTCGTCTTTGGAATAGGTCCTGCAGGTACTGGAAAAACCTTCCTTGCCGTGGCTCTTGCTGTAACAGCACTTAAAAGAGGACTAGTGAAACGGATTATTTTAACCAGACCGGCTGTTGAAGCTGGTGAAAGCTTAGGTTTCTTACCTGGTGACTTAAAAGAAAAGGTTGATCCCTATTTAAGACCTGTCTATGATGCTCTCTACCAAATTCTTGGCAAAGAGCAAACAAGTCGCCTAATGGAAAGAGAAACCATTGAGATTGCCCCCTTAGCTTACATGCGTGGTCGTACCTTGGATGATGCCTTTGTCATACTTGATGAAGCGCAAAATACAACCATCATGCAGATGAAAATGTTCTTAACACGTCTTGGATTTAACTCTAAGATGATCGTTAATGGCGATATTAGTCAGATTGATTTGCCTCGAAATGTTAAGTCAGGTTTGATAGATGCCAGTCAAAAGTTAGGTCATATTAAAGCCATCGATTTTGTTCATTTCACTGCTAAAGATGTCGTTCGTCACCCAGTTGTTGCCGATATCATTAAGGCTTATGAAACTGATCGCGCAAGCGATTCACCAAAAGAAGAAGAAAAAATAGAGAAGAAGTCCGGTCTTACCTCTTATGATGTAATTGGACAAGTAGCCTCAGATAAAGATGAAAAGTAAAGGTTTGGCCCATCGAAACAGGACTGTTTTAAGCCGGCCTTTTTTGCTAGGAGGATCTATGGATAAAATTTTTAAAGAAATTATGGATGATGAGGAGAATAAAACCTATACAGACAAGGGGATTGAGCCTTTATATGCAGCTCCCAAAACAGCCAAAATTGTCATTGTCGGACAGGCTCCAGGAATCATTGCTCAAGAAACGAAAATTTACTGGAATGACCGAAGTGGTATTCGTCTCCGTGAGTGGCTGGATGTTGATAATGACACCTTTTATAACTCCGGTCTTTTCGGTATTATTCCTATGGATTTCTATTATCCGGGTAAGGGCAAGTCGGGCGATCTTCCACCGCGGAATGGCTTCGCTGATAAGTGGCATCAAAAAATCCTAAAAACTATGCCAAATGTGGAATTAATCATTTTAGTTGGGCAGTATGCTCAAAAACATTATTTAGGTAAAGAATCCAAGAAAACACTGACAGAAACAGTTAGGTCATTTGAGGAATACCTACCAAACTATTTTCCTCTGGTTCATCCGTCACCTCGTAATCAAATTTGGATAAAGAAGAACTCTTGGTTTCAAGATCAGGTTATTCCGACATTACAAAAACGAGTAGCTGAAATTCTTAAAAACTAGGAAAAACAGTCTTTGAAATCGTTTTAATTCGTCGAACTGATGGAGAAGACACAAAAAAATTGGCTTCTATGATATAATAATATAATTAGTAGAATTAAAAGCTATTGAAAGGGTAAGGATTTTCTTTATTCATATTTATATGAAAGTAGTGGAAAACCTTGATAACAAAGATATGTATATTGAGATGATTGATGAAACCGGCCAAGTTTCTCAAGAGATTATGAAGCAAACAAAAGATTTGCTTAACTTTGCAGCAACCAAAACTGGAAAAGACCAAAAAGAAATGTCAGTCACTTTTGTGACAAATGAGCGAAGTCATGAATTGAATTTAGAATATCGTGATACAGATCGTCCGACTGATGTCATTTCACTTGAATACAAACCTGAAATACCGATTCTTTTTGATCAAGGTGATATGGAAGCTGACCCAGATTTAGCAGAAATGATGGCAGAATTTGATGCTTATATTGGCGAATTATTTATTTCAATTGATAAAGCTAAGGAACAAGCCGAAGAATATGGACATTCATTTGAACGAGAAATGGGCTTTTTAGCTGTTCATGGCTTCTTACATATCAATGGTTATGATCATTACACCCCTGCAGAAGAAAAAGAAATGTTTACATTACAGGAAGAGATATTGACTGCTTATGGCCTCACACGACAATAAATCCCAGCGAAAATGGAAAAACAGAACAGTAACATCCAGTCTGGAATTTGCCTTCACAGGTATCTTAACAGCACTGAGTGAAGAAAGAAACCTGAAAAGTCATCTTGTATCAGCTTTCTTAGCAATCGTTGCTGGACTAATTTTTAATATTTCTGCGACAGAGTGGTTATTTTTAACCCTATCTATTTTTTTAGTAATCGCATTTGAAATTGTCAATTCAGCAATTGAAAACGTTGTAGATTTGGCAAGTGACTATCACTTTTATATGTTAGCCAAAAAAGCTAAAGATATGGCTGCTGGAGCAGTTCTCGTTATTTCAATATATGCTGTCATTAGTGGCTTAATTATTTTTCTTCCAAAAATCTGGCATTTAATTTTTGGAAACTAGACAAAGGAGAAACATGGCTTTTAAATCAGGCTTCGTGGCGATTTTAGGTCGTCCAAATGTTGGTAAATCAACATTCTTAAATTATGTAATGGGGCAAAAAATTGCCATCATGAGTGATAAAGCTCAAACTACTCGTAACAAAATTATGGGTATCTATACAACTGAAACAGAACAAATCGTTTTCATTGATACACCTGGGATTCATAAACCTAAAACAGCCTTAGGTGACTTTATGGTTGAATCAGCTTATAGTACCCTTCGTGAAGTTGAAACAGTTATCTTCATGGTTCCTGCTGACGAAAAACGTGGTAAAGGTGATGATATGATAATTGAGCGCCTTAAAAATGCAAAAATCCCTGTTATCTTAGTTATCAACAAAATTGATAAGGTTCATCCTGATCAACTCCTTGAACAAATTGATGACTTCAGAAATCAAATGGACTTTAAAGAAGTCGTTCCAATCTCAGCTTTACAAGGTAATAATGTTAACCCATTGATGGAAATTCTCAAGGATAATTTGGAAGAAGGCTTTCAATATTTCCCAGAAGACCAAATTACAGACCACCCAGAACGCTTCTTAGTGTCAGAAATGATTCGTGAAAAAGTCTTACACTTAACACAACAAGAAATTCCTCACTCAGTTGCAGTCGTGATAGAATCAATGAAACGTGATGAAGAAACTGACAAAGTTCACATCCGTGCGACAATCATGGTTGAACGTGATAGCCAAAAAGGAATCATCATAGGTAAACAAGGAGCAATGCTGAAAAAAATCGGTAAAATGGCTAGACGCGACATCGAAGTCATGTTAGGTGATAAAGTTTACTTAGAAACATGGGTCAAAGTTAAAAAGAATTGGCGCGACAAAAAACTAGACCTCGCCGACTTTGGATATAACCAGAAAGAGTACTAAAACAGTCTGGGAATAGACTGTTTTAGGTCCGAGCTCAGAAACAGGAAAGCGTGGAAAGGTCCGGGGGATGTTTTTAAACCGAGCCTAAACTTTGTTTTGTCCTACTCAGACCAAAAATTCAAAATAAAATAAAAAATTGAAAAGCTGAGTAAATACTCGGTTTTTCTGCATTAAGGAGATAAAAATGAAAGAAGATTATATTTCATATATCCGTTCAAAAGTCGGTCATGGTAAGATCATTTTAAATTTTGCAGGTGGCATAATGACTGATAATCAAAACCGTGTACTCTTACAATTACGAGCTGATAAAGAAACATGGGCGATACCAGGTGGGACAGTAGAACTTGGAGAAAGTACTCTCGATACCTGTCTTCGGGAGTTTTATGAAGAAACAGGTATTGAAGTCAGTGCAAAACGCTTCCTCAATCTCTATAGTAACTTTGATGAATCTTATCCAAATGGTGATCAGGTGCAAACCATAGTTGCCATGTATGAAGTTGAAGCTATCAATGAGTTTACCATAGTAAACTTTCATAATGAGGAAACCAAGCGTCTTCAATTCTTTTCAGAGAAGGAAATTCAAGCCCTTGGGTCAGTTTCTAAAAAGCACTGCTTAATGCTAAATGAATTTTTTACTAACAGCTTTGCAATAGGACACTAAAAGAACTGGCAACAGTTCTTTTTTCGTGTCATCCATGACATTCTAAAAATAAAAATAAAATGATAAAATATGTAACACTTAGACTAACGAAGCTGTTTTACGAATAAATAAATAGGAATAATGAAACAATAGAAATGAGGTTTTATGAAAAAATGTCAAATTAGTATGTTGGTTTTAATAATT
>CAACWI010000286.1_pt1 | contig 88377 bp, 85 predicted proteins | sample 2275591 | NCBI WGS metagenome assembly CAACWI01 (sample SAMEA5312452, study PRJEB27640) | indoor metagenome | biome: indoor environment; feature: uncontrolled; material: polymer tiles stone | place: Germany | collected 2014-07-07
ACTGAAAATGGTACGGAGGAAATTATTTCCAAAAGAAGCCGTGCTTATCAGAGCTTATCCTTAAACCTTGAGCAATTTTCTTTAAATACTCTGGTTACAATCATGAAAGAAAATCGTTCAATTTTACGTCGGCCCCTTATTCTGGATGACAAGCGCCTTCAGATTGGTTACAATGACGATGATATCCGAAAATTTCTCCCGCGTCCTGTTCGGGAGATAAGATTGAACGATATTAGTCGTAAAGTGCGTGATATTGTATTGGAACGCGACTTCCATATTCATGCAAGTTAATAAAAAACCAAGCACTCTGAATTCAGAGTGCTTGGTTTTTTCTCTTAAGCTTTATTTTTTAACTTGTCTTCATTTTTGATATTATGAAGCGATTGTTTCAAAACTTTAAGCAAGCCATCGCTACTGTAGATTAAAACATTTGATTTATAAAGTCGTGCAGAGAACAAGAGAATAAACAACATCGTTACAAACATAATGCCCATAGAAATCCAGACTTGTAAATTACTTGCTACACCTGTTGCAATTTGCATTGGCAAGACAAAACTCGAAATAAAGGGGATATAACTTGTCACGGTCATCACGATATTATCAGGTTGAGAAGCAAAAATTACAGAAAGCATATAGCCCAGAAGACCAATCATCGTCATTGGTGTTTGTGCTTTAGGCACATCTTCCACACGAGAAATCAGTGAACCAGAAAGAGCTGCCAAGAATGTAAACAGAAGAATGCCTAAGATGACAATCGGAATGACGAGCCAAAATTGTCCTGTAAAGACTTCTTGAAGATTTAAACCATTAAGGAAACTGCGCACCATGTCATTGTCTCTGAAGAGGAGATAACCAACTCCAATCTGAATGACATAAGCAAGAACATTGACTGAGCAAACTAAGATGATACCTACTAGTTTTCCATAAAAATGCGTTTCGGCTTTAACGCTTGAAAGAATCACTTCCATGATACGTGTTCCCTTTTCGCTGGCAATTTCTTGCGCCACAATACTGCCATAAGTTGCAACAAAAATCCAAATCATGACAATCAAGACTGTTGCTATAACCTGTCTCAGACCAGAATAATCTGTACCTTGAATGCGATTGCCATCCGCGTCAAACTCCACATGCACAGGTTCTAACTTTGCTGGAGAAAGGAGGCTCGTTTTTTCTTCTGGTGATAAGCCTAATTGAGTGGCAAAGACACTTTGCTGTAGTGCAGTAAGCGTCTGTGAGACTGTCATTTGAGTTGCCGTGTCAAGAGAACGTGTGGTTTCTAAGGTTGAGCTTATTTTCCCTTGTTCCATCTCTAAAGCTAATATTGCGCCAACATCTTCGTCTTTCAGTTTACGGTTTGCCGCTGTTCTGTCCATTACTTCATATTTAATATTGCCTTTAACTTCAGTCAGCGCACTTCCAATCTCCTTGCTTTTTGTCACTACCGCAATACGATCAGTATCGCCTGCCCCACCATCTGCCACTCTTGCAATAACATAAATAACTAATCCGATAAGAAGTGGGAGAAAAACCATAACTAAAAAGGCAACTGATTTAACATTTTTACGAAAGACTTCTTTCACAATCGTCCAAAACTTACTATTCATGAGCATCACCCGCCTTCATTTTGAATATTTCTTCCAAGCTTGGTGGTTGTTGTGAAAACATATGGATATAGCCTGATTGAGTAACATAGTCAAATACAGCTTTTCCAGCTGCTTCATTTTCTAAAGTTAACTCATAAGTACCATTACGTTCCACTTGTACTTCTTTTACACCTTCTAGTTGTAGTAATTCTTCCTCTGATACCGGTGCCTCAATAAATACCTTGGTCCGGCCAAAACTTTGGCGTACAGCATCAACGGTCCCATCCAGTATTTTCTTGCCTTCTTTTACCATAATCATCTTATCCACCATTTTTTCGACATTCATCATATTATGGTCTGAAAAGACAACGCAGACTTTTTGCTCACGGAGTTCAGCTACAGCTGTTTTAAGCAGCTCTGCATTAACAGGATCTAAGCCAGAGAACGGTTCATCCAAAATAACGAGTTTCGGCTCATGAATAAGCGTAGCAATAAGCTGAACCTTCTGCTGATTACCTTTTGATAAAGTTTTGACCTTATCTGTTCGCTTACCTTTAACTTCAAACTTTTCCATCCAATAATCGATTTTCTCATCGATTTCTTTCCGCGTTTTGCCTCTTAATTGACCAAAGAAACGTAACTGTGTTTCTATACTGTCTTTCGGATACAGCCCTCTTTCTTCCGGTAAATAACCAATAATATTATACTCATCACTTGAGAGTGGCTTACCATTCCAGAGCACGCTTCCTGAATCTTGCATCAAAAAATCCAATATTAATCTAAATGTTGTTGTTTTTCCCGATCCATTTTGTCCGATAAAACCTAAAATTTCACCATCTTCAATAGTAAAACTCAGATCATCAACAGCAACAAGTTCTCCGAATGTTTTTCGGAGATTCTTCACTTCGAGCATCCCTTCCTCCTTAAAAGTTAAATGATAATCTTTTAACTTAGTATACCTTATTAAGCAGATATATTGAAGCAAAAACCTTATTCTTTCTAAGTTAGAGTTGAAAAATAAAAAAGAAGCAAGATTCTCTTTACTTCTTTTTTCGTTTTATGATGGATTAATAAAGTAAACACCTGATGTTGAGACTGTGCGTTGTGAGCCCCAGCCACCATTAAAGTTTCCTTCGGAAATTACAACTTGACCATTGCCCAAAACTTGCTCTACAACTCCAACGTGACCATAATAAGAATCTGCACCTTGGACTCCTGCAGGGAAGACAATGATATTACCCACAGCTGGACCAGCATTAGCATAACGAGCCCAATCAGCAGCATTACCTTCATAAGTTGGCATATTACCACCTAGACGGTCCCAAACATAAGCCGTACATTGTCCGGGTGGATAAGGGTTAGTCGGTGAAACCGGAGGTTTCGGATTGGTAACTGGCGGCTTTGGTGGCGTTGGTTCATCAACGCCTGGGTCTACAGTTTGATTGCCTTCATCAATAACTGGTGGTACTACTGGATTTGGTTTGTTCTCAGATACAGTTTCTTTAGCTTTTTCCTGTTGCACTACGGCGGATTCTTGCGCTGCTGCTTTTTGTGCTTGAAGGGCTTCTTGTGCCGCTTGCTCAGCCTCAGCTTTTTGATCTAACAGTTCTTGTTTTTTGCCTTCCTCAGACGTGATTGTAGCTTGGTAATTAAGCTGAGCCACTTTGAGTTGTGCTTCTTGTGTCGCCAATTCGTCAGCTTGACTGCTCAACTCTTGTTGCAAACGTGTGACTTCCGCATATTTTTCCATGTTATCTTTGAGTTTGGCTTGAACATTCTTTTGATCCTGTTCTTGCTGCTCAATCATAGCCTTATTAGCCCCTGCGACAGTCGACATAGCGGTAATCTTTTGAATGGCATTCGTTAAAGATTTGGAATCTAAAATTGCTGAAATGTAATTCGTTGCTAAACCATTGGTTTGAGCACTTCGTGCTTGTGCTTCTAGTGCGTGACTGCGTTCTTCAATATCCTTGTCCAATTTTAGAATCTGTTCAGACTGCATTTTTTGCTGTTCTAATAGTTTTTCCACTTGTTTTTGCATAGAACTTTGTTTAGCTTTTAGAGTGGCAACCTGAGATTCAACAGCATTTACTTGTGTTTGAGCTTGAACAGCATCATCCTTCACAGCAGCAATCTTAGAATCTTGTTCAACAATTTTTTGTTCTGTTGAATCTGCATTTACACTAGACAAAGGAGCCCCAGCAGTCAAAACAACTGTTGAGAGCATCAATGTTGCAATTAATTTCTTTTTCATAAATTTTAAATTTACTACCTCCTAGTTTCTTTTTCGAACATTACCATTGTATCACAAAACCTTTTGTTTTCATTACAATAAACTCTTTTAATATTACATTTACGTTACCTAAAGTTTCACTCATGTAATACTTTTTTAATGGACTATATAATTTAAAGAAACAAAAAAAGCTCCAAAATAAGGAGCTTTTCAATAAAAGGGCGTAAATTAATCTTATAGTTTGGCAAGAACTTTATCAACAAAGGCATCGACTTCATTGATTTGTTCTTTTGTTAAATCACCACCAGCAGGAGCAAAAAATGTCATGCCTTGCATGTTTAAATGCAAATCAAAAGATTCTTCATTCACTTTAATGCCTTTATCTTTTGCTGCTGCAGTAATTTTTTTAATCGCAGATTCCAAGTGACCAGACGTAGAAAAAGCAACAATTTGCTTAATTTTACCACTGTCCAAAGCTGCCAAGTATTCCTTCATGTCTTTTGTTACAGAGGCAAACCAAACACCTGCTCCAAGGAATAAAACATCTACTTCCTCTTCTAAAGGTTCAGAGATTCGTTCTGCTTTCACATCAATTTTTTTCGCAATTTCATCAGCAACTGCACGTGTATTTCCCCCACGCGAAGCATATCTTACTGCATATTTCATCTTAATAATTCCTCCTTTGTTCCTTCACTTATAGACTATCATATTTTGTGAAGTATGTGAAATTTCTAGCTTATAAATTTCAGGGGCTTACGCCTATTGATGCGGTTGCTCAAAATAAAAAAAGCTTTTCTAAGGAAAAGCTTTTTTTATTTGTTTATTCTCCGTCTCCCCTTTGGTTTCACTCTTTTATAGGATGAACGAGAAAGACGTGCTCTTTTATGTTCTAATTTCTTTCTACCTGCTTCACGAACTAATACGAACTCAGGCAATTGATTATATTTCATAGAAAGTACGAGCCCTAGACCAATAATGTTACTGATCAATGCCGAACCCCCTTGCGAAATGAACGGTAAAGGAATACCCGTCAATGGTACTAAGCCAATCGCTGCACCAATATTTTCAAAAACATGGAACAGAATCATCATAATAATACCTGTGGATATAAAGATATAGAACTGATTATTGGACTGAAAAGTCACACGAATCATACGATAAATCAAGATAAAGTAAAGTAAAATGACAAAAGTTGCACCAACAAAACCAAAATCTTCTCCGATGACGGTAAAGATCATATCTGATTCACGGACAGGGACGTTGACATTTGCCACGCCAAATCCATGCCCAAAGAGACCACCTACACCGATAGCAATCAAAGCACGCGATTGTTGCAGAGAGAATGTCTGTGTGTACTCAAAAGGATGAAGCCAAGCTAAGAAACGATTAACCTGATATTGGCTGAAAACAGTACCTAATAGTTCTTGTCCCTTAGGGTTCATAACCATAGCCACAACACCTACTGCTACAAGAACAGCTGCGAGGAGGACAGGCAAGATAATTTTCCAAGATACTCCTGAAACGAGAATGATTCCCGCTGCAATCACAAGGAAAACCATGAAGGTACCAAAGTCTTTTTGCAAAGCTGCCAGGATGGCAATAGGCACAGTAGCCAAGGCAATTTGGCCAATTAAGATAAAATCATCTTTAAGATAACGTTTTTTCAGTTTGTTTTGAAAGGAAACAACAATCCTTGCTAAAAATAATATATAGGCTATCTTCATCAGCTCCGAGGGCTGGAAAAGATTGGTGTTATGAAAGGCAACCCAGTTCTTTGCACCTGTCAGCTCATACATCGAAGGGCTGTAAAAGAATATGGGTAGCACCATCAGAATAAGCCCAAACCCATACAGAACCGGCGTGAGATTCCAAAGCAACCTCGAATCCATATGCATGACAATTAAGGCTAAAATAACGCCGACAATAATCCAGGTCCCTTGCTGTCCTACCATCTTAACTGCTTGGGTCGGATAATCATGACTTACAGCTACCCAAATGGCATAAAGACCGATAACAGTTAAAAGAAAAGCGGGCAAAATGAGCGCATAGTCAATACGACTGTCAAAAGTCAACTTATTTTTAGACTGCTTTTTCTTGTTATTTATTGTATTTGTTTTATTATTCAAAATGAAGCTCCATCACTAGAAAGTCTATAGGCTCTATTATACATTATTTACATAAAAATGGTTGCTTTCGCAAAACCATTATTGTGCATTATTTAAAGTTCTTGTTAGAACAAATTTCCAAGTAAGTTTCCACCGAAGATTAAAGCATAGGAATAGAATAAAATCGGCAGTGGCTTACATAAAATCATCACCCAGTTAAAGAATTTCCAACTCATGCGCGTCTGACTGGCAATGAGGACCAAAGCATCATCAGGCGCGATGGGTGAGAGAATTAAAAGTAGAAAAGCGAGGTTAAATCTCTTTTGCCCTTTTTCGAGCCACGCCATATACTTGTTGTAGGTTTTCTCTTTGACAAAGACCTGAACTAAGGACTGTCCATACTTTCGTCCAAGATGGAAAAGTATCACTGAACCAACAACAATCCCGACATAATTATAAACAAAGCCCCAGAAAGGTCCAAATATTAAGACTCCTGCTGCAATTGTTAAGCCTCCCGGAATAATCGGAATAATCACTTGAATAATTTGCATACAGAAGAAAATGATTGGGCCAAGAAAAGCATGCGCTGTGACCAGACGTTTCAAAATTTCTTGATCTTGAAAAGCACCGAGATGCCAGAGGTAAACACTACCAACAATAGTAGCAATAAAACCCAAAATTGTAATCACGTTAAAAACTCGTTTGGTATATTTTAAGACATTGTTGTTCATCTTCACCTCGTTTGGATTTAGTTTGCTTTTTCTTTCAGATATTTTTCGCCTTCTTCAATCCAAAGTTCTCTTTTCTCGGCTAAACTCTTAAAGCCAATCTTATTACGAGAATCTGTGAATCGTTTTTTACGATAAAAGTAATGATTTTGTGGATTTTCTTCAAGACTACGAATAGATAGGCTGACTTTACCATTGTACTCATCAATATCTATAATCTGGGCTTTTACATGTTGCCCTACTTTGATAACTTCTCGAATATTTTTGACGAAACCTGACTGAACTTCGGAAATATGAATTAAGCCCTTATGTTCAGTATTTTGTCGGTCCGCAAACTTTACAAAAGCACCATAATCTTGGAGCCCGATTATCTCAGCAGTGACTTTATCACCAATTTTTACGGATTTATCCATCATTTTATTTCTCGATAATTTCAATATTTTCGATGACTATGTCATCCACTGGACGGTCTTGCATTCCGACACGTACAGCGGCGATTTTATCTAAAACTTCAAATGATTTTTCATCCACAAGTTGACCAAACACAGTGTGACGGCCATCAAGATGTGGTGTTCCACCTTGTGTGTAGACTTCAGCAACTTCTTCAGGCCAACCCCCATCAATCAATGCTGATTTTGGATAAGGAAGGTTTTGGTTTTGAACAATGAAGAACTGGCTGCCATTTGTATTTGGTCCAGCATTTGCCATTGACAAGGCACCACGAATGTTGAAGACATCTTGTGAAAATTCATCTTCAAATTTTTCACCATAGATGGATTCACCACCCATACCTGTACCAGTTGGGTCGCCACCTTGAATCATAAAGTCTTTGATAATACGGTGGAAAATAATACCATCGTAGTAGCCTTTTTTGCTGAGTTCAACAAAGTTTTGGACTGTTTTTGGCGCGAGCTCGTCAAAGAGTTTCACCGTCATATCACCATGATTCGTATGGATGATTGCTGTTGTTCCATCATATGCTTCAAGATTAAGTTGTGGGTAAGTCATTTGTTTCTCTTTTCTAAATTTTATCAAAAATCTCGGGGATGAGACTTTCATTTTTGTAAGTTTAATCGATGAGTTGCAGTGCGCGTAAAGCCTTTAAAACACCATCATTTTGGACTGTATCTGTGACATAGTCTGCTTTTTCCAAAATGACAGGATGTGAAATTTTCATAGCTACCGAAAGCCCAGCCAAATCAAAAAGCTCCTTATCATTAAGTTCATCGCCAAAATTCATCATGTTTTCTGGTGAAAGCCCAAGATATTCTAATACTTTCATACAACCATTGGCTTTGCTCCCTAAAACCGGAACGATATCGGAAGAATTTGGGTGCCACCGTACCATTCTTACTTTTTGCGCCAAACGTTGAGGCAATCGAAGTTCTTGATCATGTTCAGATATTGTAAGCAGTTGAAATACATCATGTGCTTTGTAGTAATCGGGATTAACTTCAAGTGCGCCATAATCATCGGGAATAACTCTTTCAGTTAATCCTTTCCATTTAGAAGCTTTTAAGTTCTCGTTTCCTACAAAAAGATATTCAGCACCTTCACTCTTTAACCAAGACACTATTTCATCAACTGTTTCTTTAGCCAAAGGATTTTTGTAAATAATCTCCTGCGCCTGGTTTTGCACCAAAGCACCATTAATTGTTACAAAAAAATCAGGATTTAAATTGCGAATTTCAGGGAGAACATTGTAGTAATTTCGTCCTGTCGCAATACCTGTTTTTATTCCTTTTTGTCGTAAAGTTTCAAAGATAAAGGGCAAGTTTTCGGGGATATAGCCTGTTTTTAGGTCACGTAAAGTATCATCAATATCAAAAAAAATAATTTTGATTTTTGAAGCTCTTTCGATTAAATCTTTCATGACTCTATTATAACAGATGTAGTCTATTTTCGCTATTGTACATACAATTAGGGTTGATGATTTCTGCTTTACAATGTTTTTTATTGATCAACCAGTTTGTGTTGGATAGCATAAATTGTAGCTTGCGTCCGATCATTCACTTCTAATTTATTGAAGATGTTAGAGACATGTGTTTTAACTGTTTTCAGACTTATAAAAAGTTGATCCGCAATCTCCTGATTAGAAAGTCCTTGGGCTAATATTTTCAACACTTCCATTTCTCTTTTTGAAAGATTATCATACAATTCAGGTTTTCGATGTTTTTGTTGATTGATTTTTTCTTTCACTGCCCCCGACAAAACATCTTGCCCGCTGGCAACTTTACGGATTGCACTGGCAATTTCTGCAGCCTGAGAAGTTTTGAGAATATAGCCTTTTGCTCCAGCAGCCAATGCCGGAAAGACTTTTTCATCATCTAAAAAGCTTGTCAAAATCAAAATCTTCTGCTCTGGCATTTCCGCTAAGATTTTTTGCGTCGCACCAATGCCATCCAGACGGTCCATAACCAAGTCCATCAGAATGACATCTGGTTTTAAATTTTTTGCTTTAAGATAACCTGATTCACCATCAGCTGCCTCCCCTACTACTTCAATATCGGGTTGAATATTCATAAAGCTAGAGAGTCCTAAGCGGACCATTTGATGATCATCGACAATTAATAATTTTATTTTATCCATTTTTTCCTTTTAACTTTTATTGGTTCACTTGTGGAATACGTATCTCAACACTTGTCCCTTGATTTGGGGCGCTAATAATTTTAACATCTCCACCCAGCAAAAGCGCGCGTTCTTTTATATTGACCAGCCCATAGCTGGCTGATTTACTGTCTCGTGTATCAAAACCGACACCATCATCTGCTATTCTAAGAATAATATTCTCATACTGCTCTTTCAAAACAACTTCAATATTATCAGCTTGCGAGTGTCGTAATGCATTGCTCAGAATTTCCTGTGCCATGCGGAAGAGATTATCTTCGATGTTAGATGAAGCTTGAATATCACTGAGTTTCACATTGATATTGGCGGATATTTTTGCTTGCAATTCATCCGTCAAGGAATTTAAACCTGCCGAAAGGGACTTGCCATCCAATTCAATAGGTCTTAAATGAAGCAATAAAGCCCGCATTTCATTTTGTGCTTCATGCAAGATTTTTAAAACTAAACGTGTTTGCGTTAAAATTTGGTCTTGCGTAAGGTTAGAGCTCTCAGCTTCATTTCCCGTTACAGAAGAGAGAATCATAGTGGCTGCAAAAAGTTCTTGACTGACCGAGTCATGGAGCTCTCGCGAAATACGTTTTCTTTCTGTTTCCACGATTTCCGCTTTATTGGCTGATTTTTGACTGGAGAGTTCTTGCAGTTCGACAGACATCTCTTTTAAGCGCAAATGAAGAGCCTTCAATTCTGGATGCTCCGGTTCTTGATTTTGACTCACGCGCTGGATATCCTCATAAAAGTCTCTCTTAATTTTACTGTTTTCCAAAAAATTGAAAAAAGTAAAAACCAAGGCCAACAATCCTGCTACCGAGAGAAAAATCCAGATGCCATAAAAATTATTCGCAATCTCACCCATAATACTTGCTGTAGAAACACCACTGGTGATTGAAAACAATAGGACATCTACCAAAACAATAATGATAAAAAGGACGGTAAAGGTTTTAATGATTGATTTCTTCATCCTTTCACCACCTCAACATTTCCTGTTTCAACCTGAAGTTTAATACGCATCCGCTTTTGCGTGTCTTCCGTCACATCTGAGAAATAGCGAAAATTGACAGGGTTAATTTCAGTTTCTTCATCAAAAATCTTGACAATGCCATTGTGTACCGTAATTTCTAAAGCTACAGCAACGTCTTCCGGCACGATAATTTTAGTATTCCCTGCTGATTTTTTGATACTCAAGCTGTTTCCTTCAGGCCTAAAATTGACATCATAGAGATCAATCACATCATTTCCATTTGCCCGTGTGATATCTTCCTGACTCTCCGCATAGGCTTGACTATAAGAAGAATGTGGCATCGTATATGCTTGTCTTTTCCAGAAGCTAATCCCAGCCAAAAGAGGAAAGAGAAGAGCAAGCCAAAACCATCCCGCTGTCAAGAGCATTACTACAAAGAAAATCCAGAGCACAGCTGTGACAGGACGTAGAAAAGTTATTTTACGTGACAAAATACTGAAAGATATAGCTAAAGCAAGCAATACAAGAAAGTACGGTGATTTTATAATATGAAAAAGCAAAGCAACGATGATACAAAGCTCTATAACAATAAATGTTTTTATCCGTCTATTCATACCTCTATTCTACCAAAAAAAGACCGCTCTATGCTCGGTCTTTGGTCTTATTTTAAAATTTCTATTTAACCTCTACCCAAAGCAAGCTTTGGCAATAAACTTCTCTTTGACGGCTTCTTATGAAAGCGTTATAATAACAAATATAGAAAGGAGATTTTATGGTCCCACAATTAATCAAAGCAGAATTACTGGCAAATTTTCGAATAAAGTTAACTTTTGACAATAACGAAATTCGTTTTCTTGGAACGAGGAATTCTAAAAATTTTGTTGAAGAAAACACTGTCTTAAAAAATCTGTTTGTCGCTTGGGGAGCTAGTCTCTCCACGCTTTCAGGTTCAGGACAAGAACTAGAAATAAACAAAGATGGCAGTTTATCCATAGACAATCATATTTTATCATCGGACAAAGTTTATCAATTAAGTGTATCTAACCTGTCCGAACTCACACTTTAATTTGTTTATTTTCGAAACTTTTACTCACTCAACTTCTGTCTCCTATAGATAGAAGTTTTTACTCATTTTGTATTGGCAATGCGAACAATGAATGTAAAAAAATAAAGGAGAATCCTGAATGAATTCTCCTGAAATGCTTTTTGAGGTGGTTAACGAATCCCTAAAGCGATACGCGCATAGCGGCTCATTTTATCTACTGTCCATGCTGGTATATTTTTAAAATTAATTTTTTAATTGTTGTTATACCAGTGATTATAGACTACTCTACTTTAAAAGTCAAATGATAAATGGCTTGGACTGTGTACTAAATATATTATAAAACAACTTTTAAAAACTCTTTTACTCTTAGATAAATTTGGTTTAAAAGTTTTATACAGAGTTACTCCTCACTGATTATGTTTATATTTCAAAATAAGCACTGATGCTATTTTTCTTTAAATACTTACTTTGGTAAATATTTGAAATCTTCATTTTCACCACAATAAATTAACCAAACTCCATTTTCTATTAATTCATTAAAAAAATCGTTTACTTTAGTTTTTTTAGCATTTCCCTTAACATATCTCCAGTTAAGTTCTGATTTATATCCATCTTTACCACTTTCATATTTCTTTGACTTACAAAAAGTATTAACTTCTTGTTTAGTAATAATTCCTTTGGATTGTAAAAAATAAAAGAAATAACGAAACAGCCAAAATTTTTCTGACATACGAGCAGTATTAACAGGGTAATTTCCGTGGGTATCAATAAATAGATTATCTATTTTTTCTAATAAATCATTTCTATTATACAAACTATTCTTTAAATATAAAATAGTCACTAAAACTAAAGAAAAATCATCAATGTTTGAATTAATTAAATTTAACAACTCCTCCTGAGTTAATAAATTATCTATTTCAAATTCAACGGCATACAACAATATTTGATATAATTCTTGATTTAAATGATTTCTATGATAATACTCTATTTTTCTTCCAATACTCTTTGAATTGTCACTAAAATATTTTTTTACAATATCTGAAGCCGATATACTTGAGAATCCAATATCACTCATATTTTCAAAAAAAGTCAAAAACTTATTAGTTAGTCTTGAGTCTTTCAGTGATAGATCTAAAATTTTTTCGAAAATATTAAAATCCGTTATTATATCTCTTTTAGAAAATATATTATTTAATTTTTCAGAACTTATTTTTTTATTTTTCAATGTATTTTTTATGACTGGAAAAATAGATTTTATAGCCCCTTTATTTCCTAATGCTTCTTCACTAATACAATAATCTATAAAATTACTTATTTCTTTAATCCATTTATCATCCGAGTTTTTTAAAGTAATATTTTCAAAAAATGAAAAAATATTTGTTTTACTCGATTTATCAATAAAAGGAAAATTTTCCACTCTTGTTTTATTATCATTAACAAGTAAATTATTTTCTCGACAGATTAGACTAAATTCTTTTAAGAAATCTTCTTTTTCATTTTCAAGAGTAAAAGGGAAAACAATATCATCTACATATCGAGTATATACAAAATTTCCATACGTTTATCAAAATAGCACATATATAATTCTGAAATAATTCTTGACAATAAATTTCCCGTTGGAATACCATGAGTTTCGTCATATTGACAATTTCTAATCAACTTATCTAATGTGTTAGCAAAACCTGTATTCTTGTCTTTTTTAGCCTTAGCCTTTCCCGTGATCATCCACGGAATACTGTGTGTATATAAAGTATGATAAAAATTTGATAAATCTAGATGTAATTTTTTTATACCACCATATAGTAAAGTTTGGCTAATTTCTTGAGTCGTAGGGTAATCAAAATTCAATTGATTAAAAAATTTTGATGTTGAAAATTTATTATTAACAAACACCTCAACAAACTCTTTTTTATGTTCACACATATAATAATTTAATGCCATATAACTGTATAAATTAGGCATTTTATACTGTCTTCTACTGCTTATATTTTTAGGTATACTAAAATATACGGGTTCTGTTGATATTGATTGTTCATGTTCAAAAAAATTTTTTAGGTCATTACTTCTTAAATATTCTGAAAAAGATTCCATATTAAATACTTTAAAATAAAAAGAATCTGATTTCCCATAATCATTCTCTAATTCAACTTTTTCAGTATTCATTTTTTTGTTTTTAATAGTAATATCATAATAACCATATCGCACAAGAAAAATTGGATCAAACATCAAATCATATAATTCCGTAAATACCGATTCCATAGATTAACTCCTATACTATATATAAAATCTACACTATATCTTTTTATTCTATTTTACACAAAAATAGAATAAAAAGATATAGTGTAGATTGTGACTTTATTAATAATAAAAGTAAAGCATCGTAAGGTTTTTTCATTATGTCCATTTAAAAATTTACTACTTGGTAGTTAAAAACTTGACTTAATGTCAAAATTAGGACTTCTTAAAATATCTATTATTTTATTCAATAAGTTGTTATCAAAAAAGCCTATGTAATACATATTTTTTTATCAGCTTTTTAATTAAAAAATTAGCACATGGATAAACAAATATATAAAAATACCATATCCCACATAGTATTTTTTTCGACTACTTTTATTATATTTCCTTGAATAGTTGAGAGATAGATGGTTATTTACAAGTAATTGAATATAAATGGGCAAAAGTGCGTGATATATTCTAAATTAATTGATGTTAGAAAACAATATTTAGATTATTCTTACAAGACTAATAGGTATTAAAGTCTTAGTGCTCAAAATATAGAAAACCCAAAAATAGCTCCCCTTGTGTCTAATTATTTGACATTAGTCCAAAATGAATACTAATTACAAAAGTCTCCGTCTGACAAGGACCTTTATAACATCATCTATAATAAGAAGGCAAATTTGTAGGCCATTTAAAATATAACTTATAAATTTCTAATTGTTATTCTATTATTTTACTTATCTTATAAGTATTAATAATACATCATGTATTATAGCCATAACTATCTTATTCATTTTTCATGTTATAGAGTAGTAGTTCTAACTGACTAAATAATTTATAAACTTCTTGACGTTTCTCTTTACTAATTCCATTTTTATTAAAAGCCACTAAAATTTCTTGATATGGATTATTCATATCGCTCAGTTTAAACCTTATTGAAATTTCTTTTAAACTACTGGAAGAATTAGACTTTGCAGTAGCACCTCCGACAAGCGTTCCAATCCCACCAGCTACTACTCCTCCAACTATTCCACGCGCCACAACACTCGCAGTCGAAACTTTTGTAACTATGTCATTATCTTCTCTCAATTCAATATCAATAACTTTGTTTAAGTCTATAATATTAACTAGTCTATAGCTAGATTCTTTAAAGCCATTAACCAAAACATATCCATTAAATGTACTTGAGAAAAATCTTTTATTTTGTATATCAAGCCCTGCTTGCTCCATAAAACTAGTGTCTACTGAAAATATATTACTATTTGTATTTACATATATATTATCTAATTCTTCATGAGTCATATTACGATACTCAGGTATTAATGAGTTCATATTGTTACACAAATCAATCAATGGTATAAAAAATATCGCTCCTAAAGCAATTACAATCACAAATATTATCATCTCTTTTTCCTTCTATTCTTTGATGTCAAGTATTTTATTTTATTCCTAGAGCATCGCTCATCATTTCCTCAAGTTCTTTTTTTATCTCTTCCTGTGTCATATCTTCAACTGGTTTATATTCTCCTTTGTAATTATAATCTTCTCCCCAATCATGATCTTTTGTTGAACCTTCTTTATAACTTTCAGTTGTAGAAGAATAGTCTTGATCACCATTCCATGTCTCATTATTTTCTTCACTCTCATTGGAACTAGAATCACTAGTACTATAGTTGATCGTTTCCTCGATATCAGGATTTTTTATAGTTTCTGATGAGCACGCGCATAACAATAAAAGTGTGTACAGGATTGTAGATAATAAAGTAAATTTTTTCATTTATATTCTTCCTCTAGTATTTTATTACTCATATAGTATTATTTTACCATTTTCAGGCCGAAATCCATACTTTAAATATCAAAGTAGTATTATTTTCCCATCAACGTTTTATATACTATCCTTAATTATGGGAACAGAATATTTTAGTATAAGACTCAAAAGTCTTAGGAAATCAAAAAAACTCTCTCAAGCAGATCTAGCTAAAAAAGTTGGGAAAACGACTTGGGCGATTTCTTCATATGAACAAGGAAAATCTTATCCTAGTATTGATGTACTAATCAACCTATGTAGTATTTTTGATGTTTCATCAGATTATTTAATAGGCATATCAGACGATTTGCATATTAAACTAGGTTTAAGTGGACTCAATGACGAAGAAACTCAATTAATTTTACAATTTGTTAATTTAGTAGAGCAAAATAGAAGACCAGATTCTACCAAATAAAGAAAAACAGGGATGATAAAATCCCTGTTTTATTATATAGTTGCGCGCTTGTTGTGGTTATAAATTTTTAATTATTTGAACCATCTGAAACTGGTAGAAATACACCCCCTTTTAATAATCGTTTCCCTTCGAATACTTAATAACTTATCTTGTTAATTTTTCAACTTCATCCCTAGATCTGAAATCTTTTTGGCCATTTGAGCAATCATGACCGTATTTGTATATGTCCTTTCTCAACGCTCTTTCAGAGGTTCATTCAGATTCTGCAAGACTTCCAAATATTTTACTAGGCTCTATGAGGTTGTTTTATAGTTGTTTTCATTTCGACATACATTTTCTTTTGCTTTGCTTTTAACGTATCAAAATAAATCATTTAAAGTACCCCATTGCTTTGATTTCGACCATGTCTTGCTCGAAACACATCATTTCATATTCTGTACTTTCTTGCTCTCCGAGAAATTGTTCTGCATAAGCATAAACATCAAAATAATCATCATATTCTTCTACCACATCCTCTTCTTCCATATCTCTTTCGTACTCTGCTCCAGCAAGCTCATCCTCAGGATCTTTAACAAACTCAATCTCTGTATGCCATTCTGCAAGCTGTGCATTCGTCACATCAACATTTAAATAATTAGCAATTACACGCAAATTAAATGTGTCGTATTCGTTTAATTTTTTCAACTTAAAGTTATGCGCATCCTCTCCAACGCGAATAGGTGTGCTAAGGTGTTTAACCATGTTATTGTTTTGTGTTTCCATATATCTTTGGACTTGTTTTACAATTTTATTGTACATTTTATCTTTGATTGCAAAGAGATTGAAATCTTCATTTGCCAAGTGACGAATACTCGCAAAACTATAAGTTTCCCATACATTAACATAACCTGTATGTTGTGAGTAATAAGTTTCTTTAACATCCTCTGTGATGCTATATCTACCTGTCAGTAACTTTTGTTCCATTACACCATCATCCTCAAAGAATACGCTAATTCCAACTTCACCCTTTTTAGCTTTAATAACTTCTTTTCTTACACCGCTGAAACGTTCAAAGTCTTCTTTCGTAACTTCAACAGCACGTTTCTCACCTCTCTCAAGACCCATATATTTAATCTCTACAGCATGTTTGTCAATAAGCTTAGACAATTTACTTTTGATATTGTTTTCTCGTGTCTTGAGAACGCTTTCTTGTACACCATATACAAGCTGTTTTCTATCTTCATAAGTGTCATACTCTTTGATTTTAAAAGAACAATTTTTATCATCTAAAACTCTATCAACTTCATCTGACAATCTATATGACATATCAAGCGCACGCTTAAGTATTTTACCTTTTGAATAAAACTTACCTTCTCTAAGAACTGCCAAAGTATTCTCAAACATCTTGATTTCTGCTGACCAATCTTCTTTTTTAGCACCAGCATTAGCTCTTTTGCCTCCTCTACCTTCATATGAATCAACGCTGCCATTGAACCCAATACATTCAAAATAGCTTTCGCCTTGTTTCCAATGTACTTTGTGATACTCAACTGAATCAAACTTTTCATTCAAAGCTTTCTCAACTGCTTTTTTAGTGTCAGATTTAAATTTAAATCCGTTCTTTTCGATTGATTTAATTGATCGTTTCCCAGCAAGATAAGTGTAATTCTCAGCAAGATTTCCAGCGGTTAATTTCTCAATGTTTTTTCCTTTTTCTAAATGCACCTTTTCTTTTCCTTTCTTTGTGTCCCGAACTATAACATCATTCCGCTATCGCTTTATGAATCAATTCCATAAGGTTTTCAACCTTATTCCATTGAAGTTATCTTGTTTGTTTTTATATTATTTATAGAAAACGGCTTTGAAAATCTCTATAATAATAATATATAGATATAGGAATAATCAAATCCGTTTTCTAGGATTAATAACAAAATACAATTCATACTTTATTTATGAGCGATAGCGATTAACTAAATATGATACATAAATGAGCAAAGCGAATGAAATGTTGTTATAGTTTTGGGACAGTATTTTTTAAAAAGGATGATTTAACATCCTCATACCCACCAGTGAGCTCTTTATACTCATCTACTGTTATCTTTTCAAATGTGAATCCTTTATGTGTCTTATGACGACCACTCAAACACTGACGAATTGCAGTGGAAGAGAATCCACCGTTTCGTTCAGCTTGAATTGAGTTTCTGTAAACACCAACAACTACACCACCACAGTTCATAACTTTAAATAGATTCAAGTGTTGTTTGATAACTGCTTCCTTTCGTTCATCTGTCCATGGCCGACCTTTTCTACTCATTTTAATAACCTCTTTCTATCATTTGGAAATGTTTTCTATTTATTATTCTTCCCTTCACCATAAATCTAGTTTTTTACATATTTCATCTAATTCTAGTTATATCAAGGATTTGCAGGCATTTCAATCATAAATATTGACACATTACCCTGCTTGTAAAACAAATGTAGCACAAACTAAATACAAAAAAACGAAAAACAAAAAAACATAAAATAATTAAAAATAATACGATATTTTTGAGACTCAGCAACCAAAGTATAGAACTAAGCCACGAATCTCTTATAAAGTATTTAATTTTGTTTATTTTATGTTTAAGTTTATTATGTTAAAATCAACAATTAGAAGTCGATTTATTCACTGTACAATTATTATAACACATTAATGTAATTTACGCAAACGAAGTTACACTTTAGTAATGTACTTCTTCTACATTTAACACACATGTGTCTAATAACAATATAATTAGTGGTTGCCCACGGCTTGATTATTTCCGTATGAAAAAAATGTAAAAAAATTGACAGATATTTCATGCAGGTTATTCCAGTTATAATTTTGCTATGTAATTCATGATAAAACTCTAATTGGATACCTGATTCCTGATTTGTTATGTTTTAGATAACAAAATAGATACGTATAAAGAGAATAAAATAGAAAGAGAAGATAACATAGCGCCTACGGCTTTCTCACCTACGGTGCTGTTTCGCTAACGCTCGGAAAACCCTCTTAGGGCTTTCGCCCTCTTTTGCTACGCTCAATTCACCCTTCTTCCATCAACATGTTAAATTATCAATTGTATAATAAAAAAAGCTCTTACAATTAAGTAAGAACTATTTTTTTGTTTATTCAGTGCATAATGACTATTAATGTTGGAATTGTTATCTTACCTTAAAATTGATAAATCTACTGCTATCCAATTCATTACATTTAACAATAAGTTTTTTAACTTTATAACAGGGAACTCTTAGAATTTCATTCCAACAGCTTGAGAACTAGATAAAGCCTTAGTGTCTAACTCACTTAATTTAGATGCACGAGTTGAATATGAACCAGATGGATTTATAGCTTCATCGTTGAAATTAAAAACATCCTGAGCGAAGTTCTCTAAATCATCAGCCCTATTTGATTTTTCTGGAAAATATAATCTTATTAATTCTGAAAGGTTGTTTGCAGAGTCAATATTGTCTTGAAAGAAACTATTCAATTCACTAAACTCATTACTATACTGTGTCTGAAAAGCATGAATAGCATCTTTAAAATCAGTATAGTGTTTTCCATTTACAGTGGCATAATTCTCAAAAATAGCATCTCTCCAGACGTTAGTGATTTTATTACCATAAGACTCTGATTCTGATGCTTTAAGCATTGATTGTATATATATATTACTCCATTTGTTATTTACTTCGTCTGTTATTGTTTTTTCATTTTTCTTAGCCTCAGACTCATCCTTAGAGAATTTTTTGTCATATTCCCTAGTCATTTTTATCATTTGGAATAAGTTTGACTTGTTATTTGCATTTTTAGACAATACAATCCATTGACCATAATCATTAACATGATTTTCTGGTGCAAATTTGTTTTCAGACAATTTTTCAATATTATCAATCTGTACAGCAATTTTAGAAGAATACCTGTTTACTGATTGACGGTATACTCCTAACAATATAGCGCCTAAGACAACAACTATTGCAATAATTATGGCTATTTTTTTATTTTTAATTATCGTTTTCATTTTTTCCTTTCAACCAATAATTATATTAAAGTTCTTACATCTCAGCTATGTATTTGTTCTGATGACAATCACTCAGCGATATTCCACATAAAGCAATCATTCCAATAATTGCAATCTTCTTCATAAATCTCTCCTTGTTAATAAAATTAAAATGAATACACAACTCCATTCATTCGCTTCAAGTATAGCAAATAATGCATTTTTATTCAAGATTCGATAATGGGCTAAATTTCAAAGCCTTAGTTATTAATTGTTCATTGGTTAAGGACTGTATGTATGTTTGAGTTATTGATAAATTGCTGTGTCCTAATAACTTACTTATAGTAAATACATCTTGTCCGAGTTGAACATTCTTGACTGTATAATAGTGTCTAAAGGTATGAGGTGAACACCTCACAGAGCCTCTCACATTGGCTTTTAAGCCTGTTTGAGTAATCATTAACTCAATGTGTTCACCACTGTCTTTGTACAATGTCCTGTCTTGCGTAAAAATAGGTTGTCATATAATTTTCCACCTCCTCAAAACTAGTTAAACCTTTGATGAAAGCAAACTAATATAAATATATCCCCCTCCCACTACAAAGATTAATTTTTTGAACTTATACTCTTGCAAGAATTTATGCGTGCCTTCCACAATTTAAATAATCCATCCCAAAGACACCTTATTCTTAATTTCTAATAAATTTTTTCAAATTTTAATAAATAAAAAGAAGTTATAATTCATAACTTCTTTTTGGTATTATTTATTTACTTTCTTAAAGCGGAAAATCGAAACGACTGTAGCCAAAGCTGTAAGGATTAGTCCTAAGATGATACTCATCATCGTCATTCTTTCATTCTCACCTGTTGCAGGTAAGCTATGTTGGTCTGAAGATGTTATTCCTTGATTATTGTTTTTGTCTTTAGAGCCTGGTTTATTCTCTGGTTTTGGTTCGGGGTTCACTGTATTTGCTCTATTTTTAGCATATACGTAAGTTACAGTTTGAGGTTGATCTTTAAATTGACCAGTCGCACTACCTTGAATCTCCTTGAAAGTATAACCCTTGATATCTTTCTTTTCAGTACTATAGCCTTCTCCAACAGTTCCAGATTTCACAAGATCTTCTGAAATCTTCTTCCCGTCTGTATCTACATATTTAACAAGGACCGTTCCAGTTACATTAGGTATTTCATTCTTGGTATACACATAGGTTACCGTTTGAGCTTGATCCGTAAATTGACCGGTCGTATTGCCTTGCACTTCTTTGAAGATATACCCCTCAATAGATTTTTGTTCAGTAGTGTAGGTCTCACCGACATTACCAGTTTTCACAGCATCATCTGAAATTTTATTTCCGTCTGTATCGATATATTTTGCAGTAACATCTCTACCTTTTGCAGGTTGAGCATCTTTTACAGTAATTGTGGCTACAGCAGAATATTCTCCTTGGTTTTCAGCAGAAAAGAAAGAAGGAAGTATTCTTGAGTAAGTTATTTTATAAGTTCCTACTTTAGAAGTATCAACACTGCCGTCAACAGTGATATTTGAAAAAGGAACTGCATTCCCATCATAATCTGTGGCACTGTCAAAGTTATCTTCTGGTTTCCATGTGTCGCCAACTGTTAACTCTGAATCGTGTACAATAACTGTAGATTGATCTTGGGTTTGTTTATAAACATAAGTAACCGTTTGGGCTTTATCTGACAGAGTCCCTTTTCCATTAGCTGGGAGCTTGCTTTCATCTAATGTGTAACCTGAAATTTCTAGCTTATAAGCCTCTGTTGTAGCATCATAGGGATCTCCTATATTACCACTGATAGTTTGAGATGAGACATTAGGAATCTTTCTACCATCTTCATCAATATATTCTACTATAACATCTTGAGCAGGAAGTTTTATTGGCTCCCAAACATATGTATCAGGAGTATTTGTGGAACTTCTATTAATTAGCTCCACGCTACTTCCCACCCAGTTGCCATTTGGTGAAAGTTCAGTCCCTGTGCCTACGGTTTGCCAATTCCCTGTATAACTGCTATCTGCAATAGGATTGTTCAGTTTTACATCATCACCTGCACTATTCATCAACACAGTCTTATTTCCTAAAGCTAGACTGTGAAGAGGCACTCCATCAAACATACTCCGTAAATTATTAACATTAGTTGTATCAAAACTGCTCAAATCTAGTTTTTCAAGAGCATACATGCTTTTGAACATTGCTCCCATACTAGTGACATTCGCAGTATCAAATGAACTTACATTAAGCTCAGTCAAAGTTGTAGCCGCAGCAAACATCATAAACATATTCGTAACATTTGATGTGTCAAACGAACTTATATTCAGGTTCTTTAATGAAAACATATTCGAAAACATCATTCCCATACTTGTAACATTTGAAGTATTAAAAGTGCTTAAATCAAGAGTAGATAAATTTGAAGCAATATTGAACATTCCATACATATTTGTGACATTCGACGTATCAAATGAACTTAAATCTAATGTAGATACCTTTATCCCCTCAAACATACTCCTCATATTTTTGACGTTTGAAGTATCAAATGAGGATAAATCTAAACTTGTTAAAGAAGACATATCAGAAAACATAAAACTCATATCTGTAATACCACTAGTATTAAATAAATTTATATTTGAAATGACTTTAACTTTTGATAATCCTGAGAAAAGTGACATTGAAGTTGGTGCTCCATTTACCTTTCCCTCAAAAACTATTTCATTAATTTGGGTTGAATAACTTTTCCAAGGAGATTGGTAGGTATTTGTAAAATCTCCTGTTTCAATATGTAATATTCCTTCTGAATCAATTCTCCATGGGGCAGTCCCAAGTACACCTGAAGCAATATCTGTATCATCAGTAGTAGTGAGATTACCTAATTTTTCAGGAGACTCTGTATCAACTTTTTTATCAATCTCAGAATAAGGTACTTCTTCTTCTGAACCATTATTTAACAATGGCACAGTGGAATCATACTTTTCATTATTTGATTCCTTAGTTTGAGAAAAAATTTCTTGGGGTGTTTGTGGTTCCCCTTGCTGAGTTTCAGAAATTCCTCGTATCGTTGGTAAAAGAGCTCCTAGTAATATTGTACTTAGAGCAAAGGCAGAGGTAAATTTTTTCATAATCTATTCCAATCTTCATATTTCGTTTGCAAGAAAAAGTAGGGTTTATTGGAAAGAATGATGCTCTTGAGTCCTTCTAATATGGTATTCCTATGAAGAATAAGAAATGAAAAATAATGTATACACTCTTGAATATATTGGAAAATATAGATATAATAGGAAGTACATCGTTTTCAGAAAAATCAACTGTTAAATAAACCCTACTTTTATTGAAATACAGTATTTACATTCACTTAATATGCTAATTAAAAGCAGCTAACTTTTTAGCTGTTTTTATAGTTTTCAGTTGACATTTATTATAGTTTGTCATTTACTACTTTTTTTATGATACTTCACGTAATATATATGTCCTATTTAATCTAAGTTCTGCAAAGGACTATATTTAATCATCTTATTAATCTCATTTTCAATATTTAAACTCCTAAGATAAAGTTCTGTTGTTTTAATGCTGGCATGACCAAGTAGTTTTTGGATCATGTATATATCAACATTTTCTCTAACTAACTTCTGAGTAAAGTAGTGACGGAAAGTATGAGGTGAAATACGGATACTGTCACGAATGTTTACAGCTTTTCCTATTTTATAAATTTCCTTTTCTGCTAATCTATAATCATATTTTTTACCAAACTTAGTTACAAATACATTTTTGGTGGGAATTATTCCATTACTGGCCAAATAATTATCTTTTGCTCTAGTGTATTTAAGATATTGTTTATATACAAGTGGTGAACAATGCACAATTCTATCTTTTTTACCTTTACCATTCTTAATAATAATTTGAGAATCGTTAATGTGTTCTAATTTTAAATTCAAAGCTTCATTTATCCTCAAACCAGTATCCGTGAGTATAAGTATTAGCAAGTAATTCCTCTCATTCACAAATTTTGTACAAAATCCAGTTCTTCCTTTTCCCGTTTTCTTGATTTTATTGAAAGTTCTTTTTCTTGTATATCGGAGCATCATTTTAACTTCTTCATCTGTAAATGTATTAACAACTGTTCGTCTCTCTTTAATCCATTTAACACGGTGTATAGGCGCTTCCTCATACCTCATGTATTCTTCATTAACACAGTATGCAAACAATGCCCTGATAGCTCTCAAATGTGCATTAACGGACGTTTCCGAGTAGCCACATTCTAGTCTGTCAACTAAATATTGTTTTATATGAACTGGTTTGATTTCGTTAATATTTAAAATCTCATTTTGGTACAAAAAAACAGAGAAAACCTTTAGTGTTTTTTCTCTGAATATAATTGTATTTTTCGACAATCCTCTTGCTTTATTGTCAAAAAGCATTTCTTGAATTGCTGATTGGATTGAAATTTCCATGTTGTTTTCCTCTGTTTTTAATAGATTTAACAACAATAAATAGTTTTCAAAAATGGCTTAGATACCGTACTAAATGTACTTTTTAAGGGTTAAAGTCTCTATCAAAATCCTCTTAAAACCAGTTATACCAAGGTTAACGAATCCCTAAAGCGATACGCGCATAGCGGCTCATTTTATCGACTGTCCATGCTGGATACCAGACGAGGTTGACTTTGATTTCTGTCACTTCTTCAACTTCTTTCAGTGCATCATGAATTTGATCCGTCAAAACGTCTGCTAAAGGACAGCCCATTGTTGTCAGTGTCATTTTAACTTCTGTAAATCCGTTATCCTCAAAGGAAATTTCATAGACCAAGCCTAAGTTAATGATATCAATACCTAATTCAGGGTCAATAACTGTCTCCAAGGCTGCTAAAATCTTTGTTTTAATTTCTTCTATTTGTGCATCAGAATATTTGTTTTCTTCGCTCATAAATTTCTCCACATTCTCATTGTAAAATCTATTTGACATTGTTATTCTATCACATTTTTAAACATTTGACGAGGAGAGAAAAAGATAATTTATAAATCATTTTATAGACACAACGTCTAAAAAATGTTATAATTATAGTGATCTAAAGTTTTAAGACAGCACTTGTTGCGTAGGGAAAAGGATACACTGTGAAGAATAGAAAAGAACGTACAAAAGCGCGACTTCGCGATGCAATGACTCAACTTTTACATGAAAAGCCATTTGATCAAATTACAACCACTGAGCTCGTTAAAGTGGCAAAGATTAGTCGTAGCGGATTTTATACGCATTATCAAGACAAGTATGAAATGATTGATCAGTATCAAAAAACATTGATCAACACAATTCAATATGTCTTTGAAAAAAATGATGGAGACTTGCAAAAAACAATGCTTGAGACCTATGAATTTTTAGATAATAATGAAATCTACGCAGCTCTGCTTTCTGAAAACGGCAGCAAGGAAATCCACCAATTCATGCAAGCTAAGTTAAAAAGTATGATTGAACATTCCATTATACCAAGAGATTCAAGAAGAAATAATCTTGGTCGCTTGGGTAAAATTTATGCTGCGACTTATTATGCTAATGCTATGTTTGGTCTTACACAGGCCTGGATTCGTCGTAAACGTAAAGAAACACCCGAAGAAATTACAAAAATACTCAGTAAGCTTATCAACTGATTAACCATCCTAATAAAAATATCCAAACCCTATGTTTGGATATTTTTTTATATAGCTTGAATACTTTTAAGTAATCTTTCAAGTCCATCTTTTACCTTGAATCGTGAACAGCCAATATTAAGCCGAAGAAAATTTCTTCCTTCCCGACCATAAACTTCTCCATCCATAATAGCGACTTTTCCTATGTTGATTAAAGCCTGCTGTAACTTATCCATGGGAATGTCCTGCTCTGAAACATCCAGCCACAAAAGATAAGTTGCTTCTGATTCGATAAGCTTTATCTTTGGCAAATTCTCTTGCAAAAAACTGCGCGTAAAATCTACTGTCTCATCCAAATAGCTCTTCAACTCTTCTAGCCATATGTCTGATGTCTGGTAAGCTGCAATCGTTGCTTCCATTCCCAAAATACTGCAAGATGAAAGTCCATCTTTTTCTTTTAAATGTTGACAAAATTCTTCACGCAGGTTCGCATCAGGAACCAATAAGTAGGAAAAAATCAATCCTGGGAAATTAAAGGTTTTACTGGCTGATGTTAAAAGCGCAATATTTTCTGTACCATATTTCAAAATCGGATGATGCTGTTTCCCATTGCGTAAAATATCCATGTGAATTTCATCTGAAACTAAGAAAACATCGTACTTTTGGCAAAGCAAGACCACTTGTTGCAGTTCTTCACTCGTCCACACACGTCCTGTAGGATTATGAGGCGAACAAAAGAGAAGGATTTTGTTGTTCGGATGTGCAAGTTTTTCTTCTAAATCTATAAAATCAATCGTATACTTTCCGTTATGAAAAATTAATGGATTTTCCACGTACATACGTTCATTTGCCGTAATTGTTTTAAAGAAAGCATCATAAGCTGGCGTTTGAACAATAATACCTTCTTGCGGCTGGGACTTAATTTCAATCAACTGAGAAAGTGAGTAAATCACACTTGGACTATACAAAATCCAGTCCTCCTCAATCGTAAAATCAAACTGTTTTTGATACCACGCAGAGACAGCTGATTTGAAGTGCTTATGATTCCAACGTGTATATCCGTAAATCGGATGTTGAATCCTCTTTTGCAAGGCCTGATTCACCGTCTCGGGAATAGCGAAATCAGTATCCGAGATAGTAAAGGGTAATAAATCCTTTTGCCCGAAACGATCCTCTACAAAATCCCACTGGGTACAAAATGTTCCTTTACGATCAATTATTTTATCAAATTCTGTCATATCAATAAATGGTAAAACAAGACAATTGTCTTGTTTTACGGTTCTCCTTCTAAATCAAATTGTCCAATGCGTTGCGCACAGTCGTTACTTTTGTCCCAATAATCACTTGAACACTTGTATCATCTAAATGTACGACTCCCAAAGCCCCTAAATCTTTAAGCTTCTCATCTTCAACACGTTCACCATCGTTTAAAATCAAGCGAAGACGGGTGATACAGTTGTCGAGTGTGACGATATTCTCTTTGCCACCCAAGGCAGCTAAGATGGCTTCGGCATTATAACCAGATGTGTTGCCATCGTGCGCTATTTCTTGATCTGAATACTCCGGTTCGAGTACAGCCTCGCGTCCTGGTGTTTTTAAGTTTTTCCACAGGATAACCTTTTTAAATGTAAAATAGTAAGCTGCGAACCAAAAGGCACCCACAAGAGGAATCAAGAACCATTGTGTGTATGAGCCTTGCATTACCCCGAAGATAAGGAAGTCAAGGACCCCGCCATCTGTATTACCAATTTTCACGCCTAATAAGCTGACAATCATTGCGCCAAGCCCTGTCATAATCACGTGGAAAATCCAAAGGAAAGGACTGATAAACAAGAAGAGGAACTCAATTGGTTCTGTTATTCCTGTGACGAACGTTGCAATCACACCAGAAATCAGAAGCCCTTTTACTTTTGCTCGATTTTCCGGCTTGGCAGTACGGTACATGGCAAGCGCTGCTGCTGGCAGCCCAAACATAAATGTCGGCATTTTTCCTTGAGAGAGAAAAGCTGTTGCAGAGCCTGAAATTGGTAAACGATTTGCTAGCTCGCCGTAGAAAATATTTAAAGCACCGTAAACTTCGTGTCCATCAATGAGCGCTGTTCCACCAGCTTGAGTAAAGCGAATGGTCGCAACAAGAATGTGATGCAAACCAAAAGGTAAAAGCAGACGTTCGCCAGAGAAAAAGAGAAATGGACCAAAAATACCTGCACGTTGAATCAAGTTACCCACTTGTTGGATAAGAAGAGCAAACAGTGGCCAAATAACTGGAATAGCGAGGCCTACCAAAGCCATGACTAAGGCTGTAATAATGGGTACAAATCTTGATCCCCCAAAGAAAGCAAAACTGTCTGAAAGTTGAATATTGTAAAATTTCTTGTGGAGGTTGTAAACAATAATACCAGTAATAATCCCCCCAAGAACACCCATTTCGATAGTTTGTACACCCAGAGCCATACCTTGCCCAGCCTTTTGCATGAGCTCAGGAGCAGCAAGCTGTCCACGTTCTGTTAAAAAGAAGTTGATAGAAAGATTCATGACCATATAGCCAACGAAGCCTGAGAAAGCTGCTACGCCTTTTTCTTTCTTTGCTAAACCTAGGGGAATAGCCATAGCAAACATCACAGGTAAGTTACTGAAGGCAAAACCACCAATGGCTGAAAAGAAACGAAAGACAACTTGCAGTACTTCATTTCCTAAGAAAGGAAAAGCATCAATAGTAGATTGACTTGAAAATGAACTTCCCAGCCCTAAAAGGAGCCCCATAAATGCCATCAGGGCTACAGGGAGCATAAAAGTTTTACCTAATTCTTGGAAGAAACCACCTAGGGCGAATTTTTTCTTTTTCTTCGTTTGGGGAGCTTTAGTTTTTGCTTCGGTACCTTTAGCCAAAGCTTCTCCTATAGGGGCACCTCCTTTTACTATTCCTGACGCATTGATGGTTATACTTTTTAATTTTTCTGCTGTATTTGTAATAACAACAATGGCTGTTTTTTCAAGTCCGGCATCTTCAACTGCTTTCCAATTCACGCGCCCAATCACTTGTCCCGCTTTAACAGTCTCTTCTTCTTTGATGTTGAACTCAAATACTGCCTTATCCAGACTGACTGTATCAATCCCAATATGAAGTAATACTTGCAAATCCTCTGCAGTACTAAATCCTGCAGCATGTCCTTGAACCATTCTTACTGTACCAGAAACTGGGGCATAAATTGTTTCGCCTCTTGGTTCCACAGCATACCCATCTCCCATTGTTTTTTCAGAGAAAATGGGATCCTTAACATCCTGCAATGGAATAATTTCCCCCTCAAAAGGAGAATAGAGGTTTTTTTGGTTACTCATCGTTTAACCTACCTTTATATTTTTGTTGTAAGTTAATATTACCACAATGTAAAACGCTTTCACGAAAACTACTAAAAAAACACCTTCTCATTTGAAAGTATTTTTTTAAATGTGTAAAATTCCACGATAACTGTAATAAAGTGATTGCAAAACCAAAAGTAAAGGTGTCTTATCTGTCGTATCATAGCCATTTACTTCCTCCTTTTGTGTTAAACAATAGAGAGGAATATCGACCATTTGTACTAAACTATTTTCAGTCAAATTGGTAAGGCTGATCAATTTATGATTTCTGGATTTGGCCAGTTCTGCTAATTCTAAAACGGAAGGTGTTTCTCCAGATAAAGAGACAAAAAAGAATACTTCATGAGAAGAGTTTAAAATCTTCTTTTTCATTTCCTGCTGATATTCAAAAAATTGAAATTTGTCATCAAGAGCAAAGAGACTTTTTACATACATCTTCGTCAGAAGTCCTGTTTGATCTAGCGCATAAAAATTTACACTTTTCGCTCTTTGCATGAGCTGCACGACCTTCATTTCTCTTTCTTTATCAATCAGCTCAAAGTTTTTTAAAAGGATATGCTTGTGTGAATTCATACTTACAGGAGTTGTAAGTTCCTGTTTCAAGTTCATCTTAAATTCAGAGAAATTTTCATAACCTAATTTTTTACAAAAACGTGTGATTGTATTGGGTACAGTGTAAAATTTCTGCGATAAAATAACAATCTTAGTCTGACTTACCGCTTCTTTATTTTTTAAGATGTAGTCTACTAAGTCTTCCTCCAACTCTGTTAACTTATTCTCTTTATTTTTTACGCGTTCCTGAAAACTCAGCATCTTTATCCTCTTCTTTATCTTTTTAAGGCTTTATCTTATCTTTTATTCTACCATAGTTTCTTTTTAAAATAAAAACGCTTCAATATATAGAAGCATGTGGCCTAATTTTCCACAAAAAAGGAGCCTAATAGGCTCCTTTTATCTCCTTGTCTTATTTCCTGTTTTTTTCGTTAATCCACTGGGTGGAGAGGGACATCGCGGCGCGTGTAGCATGAGTTTCGTTCATTGAATTCACCATAACAAAGTCATGGATAATAGCTTGAAAACGTACTTGAGTGACTTCCACATCAGCTTCTCGCAATTTGCGTGCATAAGCTTCACCCTCATCGCGCAAAACATCTGCTTCGCCAGTAATAATCAAAGCAGCAGGTAAATCTGCCAAATCTTCTTTCGTCGCACGTAGAGGGGAAGCTGTAATTTGATGACGTTCTTCTTGGCTTGTCGTATATTGATCCCAGAACCAGATCATTCCTTCTTTAGTTAAAAAGTAGTTTTCCGCAAATTCATTGTAAGAATCCGTGTCAAAATTGGCATCTGTTACGGGATAATACAAAACCTGTTGCCCAATCTTTTGACCGCCCCTTTGTTTCGTCAAGAGTGTCATCACAGTGGCCATATTTCCCCCAACAGAATCTCCAGCTACAGTGAGATGATTGACATCAAATTTCTTATCGTTAGCAAAATCTTTTAGCTGCTGTAGGACAGCGTAGTTTTGTTCAATGGCCGTTGGGTATTTGGCTTCGGGTGACAGAGAATATTCAGGAAAAACAACAACAGAGTTGGTCCGTACAGCGAGCTCACGAATAAGTTTGTCGTGTGTATGTGCATTACCAAAAACCCAGCCTGCACCGTGGATATAAAAGATGACAGGTAATTTCTTTTCCTGGTGAAGAGGACGAATAAATCTGACATTAATTTCCCCCCATTCCCCTGTGTCAATAGCAATATCTTCAATATCGACGTCTTCCTTTACGACGGGAGAATCCTGAACTTCATTTAATAAACTTCTTCCCTCTTCTACCGGAAGTTCATAAATACGAGGATGAGGCGCATTTGCTTCACTAAATTCTAGCGCAGCTTTTTCTAAGGAAATTCTTTCTACCATTTTATACCTCCAAAATACTTTTTATTATTATTTATTAAAAAATTAGTTTTTAAGTTCAAGGATGGACATGTAACAGCCACGATACCCCGTAGTGATCCGTGAAATATCCTAACCGTCCACCCCCAAATTGTTTTTCAAAAGGAGCATGAACGATGACTTTATTTGAAGCTACAAGTTTATTCCAAAACTCTTGCGCCTGCTCTATTTCGCGTCCTTCTTCACCCTGAAGATCAAGTAAAACAGGGCATTCGGCACAAGATGTCTTCTCATTTTGAAAATTATCAGCAGCCATAAGGGTCTTCCCCAAAATATTAAATTGTGAGTGTACCGTTTTCTCTGAAAGTATCGCTTCATCTATACCAAATGATTCAGCCAAATCACTATGAGGTGATGTCCGGGTAATGTTACAAGCACCGAAAACTTCTTCATAATACTGGAGCGCTTCTTTTGTATTATCAAAGGCTAAATAGGGGGTCAATCCCACAAGCGATTTTCTTAATTTGTTATACAAAAATCGGTTTTTTATTCCTGTTAAAATCCCCACCATCGTTAACTCCTTTCTAAATTTATTACCTAAGAATATAATTCTAGGACCATGTTAATTTTCTGAATATTATTTTAATAACATTTTATAATTTTAAGTCAGGCAAAACAAGGAATTGGTATCGGAAAATACTTTCCTAATTCTTCAGCTCATCTTATATTAAAGAAAATAAAAAGGGACACTCCCTCCTTACTTAACAGTTGTTTCCCCAGTTACTTTAACTTGTTCTTCACTTGGAAGTTTATTATAAGCATCCAGCAATTCTTGATTTTTAAAGATAAGATTTCCATCAATCATTGCCTCACCATCAACACCTTTTCCGGTTTGACCATGGAAGCCTTCAGCATTTACTTCAACATCTCCTTTAACTGTACCATTTGAAATATAGAACTGTGGAGAATTAACTTCAAGTTTTTTTACAGTAAGTGTATAACGCTCTGTAACCTTACGGTCTGCATCTTGCGTATAAAGTGCTAATTTACGTGCTTCTTCTCCCTCTTTATTTTTAAAATCCCCTTCAACATTCAAGGTTTTATCTGATGCATCTAAGTCTTTACTAATTGCAGCAATCCAAGCCCCCTCCTTAGAAAGGCCTTTAGAAAGGGTATCGAAATTATCTGTTCCTGCAGTTGCCCCAGCAAACACCTCAGCAGATTGTTCTGTTTTTGTTTCTTCTGATTTTTTTTCACCTGATCCACAAGCTGTCAAAACACCCAATGACAAAGTGGATACAGCTAACAATGAGAGAAGTTTCTTATTCATAATATACCTCGCTTTTCTTTTCCTTCATTGTAGCATACACAGATGACCCATTCAAGAAAACGCTTCCTTTTTGGTAGGCCGTATTGCTCTATTCATTTACGCCTTCATTTTTCTCAGATACTAAAAAAAGAGAAGCTAAAAACTTTCTCAATTTTTCCATAAAAATAAGGGCTATTAAGCCCTTGAAAGTATGTGTTCCTGTCTTTATTACTCCCCTCTGCTCCAGATGAAAGAAGATTGTATAGAGATATATTTAAGATAAAATAAGTTAGTTCAAACCGAACGAGGCAAGACAAGGGCTAAGATTAATCCTAGAAACCAGAAACCAAATATTGTAGCCAAAAACACACCAAATATTTGTCCTCCAGATAAACCGCGAGAACTGGCAATTTTGACGGGTAAAAAGAAAATGAGCAGTGCTATGACTAAAACAATAAGAACCCACCAAAAATTTGCTGGTGTAGTGTTCCAAATCTCTTGAAGACGTGAATTAATATTTTCAAAATTCATTTTTTCTCCATCGTTTATTGACGCTTTTACTCTCATTTTTTATACGAATAAGAATATACAAAGGTTATAAATCCTAGTAGTCGTATTATAACAGCCATTTCTATTATTTTCTAGCTTGTTATACCGCTATTTAGAAAATTAAAAATTAATGTAAAACTGTATAAACTGCTGTTAAGGCTTGAACAGCAAGTATGACTACTATTGGCGACATAATGACCAGAACAACTAGTCCTGGACCTGATAACCATTCTTTGTCTTTATTTTTTCGCATACTCATCTCCTTTATCATTCCTATAAAAAATTGGATGCTGAATGTCATTAAATCACTTCAAACTTCATAGATATTAAATCCATGTACCAATAGAGGCAATGAATATTATAGCATAAAATTTATTGTTTCTCCTTTTGAAGAAAAGTAATGCAAAAAGAAAAACCGCTCAACAGAGCGGTTAGACAAGTCAAAATTATTTACGACGTTCTGGGATACGAGCCGCTTTACCTTGCAATGCACGCAAGTAGTAAAGTTTAGCACGACGCACACGACCGTGACGGATAACTTCGATTTTTTCAACACGTGGAGTGTGAAGTGGGAAGATACGTTCTACACCAACACCGTTTGAGATTTTACGAACAGTGTAAGTTTCTGAGATACCAGAACCTTTACGTGCAATAACAACACCTTCGAACATTTGGATACGTTCGCGAGTTCCTTCGACAACTTTAGCGTGAACACGTACAGTGTCTCCAGCGCGGAATTCAGGGATATCTGAACGAAGTTGACCTGCATTGATAGAATCGATCAATGAAATAGACATTTTTTTCTCCTTTTGCTCATCAATAAAGCCATTGGCCCAGCGGATAAACAGTTTTATTTATGCCAAATTGGCACTTATAACATTCTACCAAATTTATGCCTTCTTTTCAAGAGCTTTCTTTGACATTTTAGCAAAAGTCATTGTAAACGTCGTTTGGTGTTCATCACTTTCAACAGATACCTGTCCTTGGTGTTGTTCTACTATTGTTTGGACAATCGCTAAACCAATTCCATGAACACCACCAGCGCCTTTATAAAAACGCTCGAAGATATGGGGCAAGGTTTCAGGATCAATTCCACTGCCATCATTTGCTACCGAAATCATCACTGCTCCATCTTTTTTTGTACAGGTCAGCACGATTTCTGTTTCAACATACCGCATAGCGTTGGAAACAAGATTGCTTATGGCTCGCCGTAAAGCTTTATAATCACAGGTAAGCATCACTGCTTTTTTATCAAAAACTGTTGTGAGTTTAATGACTTTTTGCTCGGCAAATATCTCTTGCTCTTTGGCAATATCTTTCATGATTAGGCGAACATCTTGATAAACAAGCTCTTGATGTACACTTAAACTGTCTAAGCGAGAGAGGGTCAAAAGATCTTCCACGAGTTCGCTCATACGGTCTGTCTCATAAAGTATTGTCTCACTTGCTTTTTTAGGGTCCATTACCTCATAAGAGATTCCCTCAGCATAACTTTTTATTGCCATTAAAGGGGTTCGAAGTTCATGTGAGGCATTTTGAAAGAAGAGTTTTTGGTTTTTATCGTTATGATCCAACTGTCGGGCAGCAACATTCATATTATGTGCTAAAGTAGCCAACTCTCGATCCTGAAAGCTTCCTTGATATTCAGCAAAATCTCCTTGGCCAATACGTGTCGCAAATTTCGCTAAAATCGATAAGGGTTTAATCAAACGCTGTGTTACAAAAGTTACGGCTAGGCTAAGGATGACAATGACAGCTAGGGCAACCGAAACCAAGAAGAGATTAACGGAGTTTGTAAAATTAATAATCCCCGTAATATCCACATATAGAACCTGATACAGTCCTGAACTTTGACGTATGGTTTCAATATAAAAGGTACTTCCTGACGTATCCAGGCGATAATTTTTTACCTTACTCAGTGGAACTTTTTGGTTTTTTAAGGCTTGCGCGATGTTATTTGCTGTATCTCTCTCAAAGTTACCAACTTTTTCCAAATCCTGTACTTCATAATTATCATTGATATTGAAAGCTACAGGGTGTGTATTAAAGCTTCCACGCGGTGCATCTTCTAAGTCCGCAGAGGTACTTCCTGAGGGTGGAGTAACTTGTGCTTGATAAATCCTGACTTGAGATAACTGCCGGGAAGCCGAATTGCTAATATAGCTGTTTATCAAGATATTAAAAATGAGGATAATCCATAGAAAAGCAAAAAAGACAAAACCAATATTTGTCAGAAGCAAGCGCGTCTTGATACTGAGTGGTTTTCTTCTGATCATCGTTACTCCTTACTCTGCTTCTTCATTTTTTTGTTTTTCAAACTCGATTCGGCGGAAAATAGCTTTAACACGCATCACCAACTCCATTGGACTAAAAGGCTTGGTGAAGTAATCATCACTTCCCAAATCTAGACCTGTCGCATAATCTAGATCACTGTCTCGGGCTGTCAGCATAATAATTGGTACGATGCTTTGCGCACGCAGGGCTTTCAAAATTGTGAAGCCATTGGAACCGGGCATCATTACATCTAAAATAACAAAATCACTTGGCGCTTCATTAAAACGCTCTAAGAGTTGATCTCCGGTCGGGAAATCCTCTACTTTAAAATCTTCTTTTTCTAAAAAAGCTTTGATTGCTAAGCGAATATTATCATCATCATCCGCAATATATATTGTTTTACTCATTATATTTCCTCCTCATTAATCATATCTACAAGTTCATGAATCAAATACATTCGATTATCCAACGCGTGGATCTGTTCTGCGCATACTTGCAATTCATTGCTCAGGTGATCTGGCATTTCACCCCCATATTTGTAACGGACTTTATGTTCCAAAGTCGCCCAAAAGTCCATTGCAGATGTGCGTAGTTGTATCTCAACACGACGCGCTTCATTATTAAAAAGCGGGCCAAGATTGACTTCTAGTATCATATGATAAGAACGATACCCACTCGGCTTCGGGTGATTAAGATAATCTTTTTCACTGATCACATGGAAAGCTTCTTGATTTTTAATGATTTCTACGATTTCATAGATATTTTTAGCATAAGCACATATAATCCTTACACCAGCTATATCCGAAAGATTTTTTTCAGCCGCTTCTGCCGTTACAGGTAAGGCTTTTTTCTTCAACTTACCTGCAATACTTTCTGGCGATTTAATTCTTTGCTTGATATGTTCTATCGGGTTAACAGGTTCATAAGCATTGTAATAAGCATTGAGATTGGAAAGTTCTGTCATGATTACTGCCAAGGCACATTCATATTTCACCAAGTTTCGCTTGAGTTTCTCAAACTCTTCAACTTCAAAGCGGGTCGTTTTTATTTCTTTATTCATATTCATTTCCATTCTTGAAAGAGTTTTCACATATTTCTATTATACCAGAGGCTGCCAAATTTATCAGCTTTAGAAACTACTCCGTTTTCCCTCCCACATACAGTTGCAAATAAAATGAAAGGAGCCCTCGCTCCTTTTTAAGATAATTAAGATTATACAATTAAAATCTTAAAATGTACTCAACTTAAATATACAAAAAAAAAGAGGAAAGACCTCTTTTTTATATATTAAAATAAATGACTAAAGCTAAAATTGATAAAAGTGCTGTGACACACCAGAAGACAATATCAATCTTCCATTCACTCCAACCTTTTCCTTTACCAGAGAAGCCACCAAGCTCAAAATGATGGTGAATCGGTGTCATACGGAAAATACGTTTGCCGTGTGTTATTTTAAAGTACGACACCTGCATCATAACAGAAACGGTTTCTAAGATATAGATAAAGCCAATCAATAGGAGTGTCCACTCGACATGTAAAAGAATCGAAACGATGGCGATAAAACCTCCTAAACCAAGACTTCCCACATCTCCCATAAATATTTTTGCTGGTTTGTGATTGAAGAAAAAGAAAGCAATCAAACCACCGATGACGGATAGAATGATAAGTAATACATCATATCGTCCTTGAGCAGCAGCAATTACAGCATAAGCGCTGAGAGAGATGGCCACTGTGATACTGGCTAAGCCATCAATACCATCCGTAAGATTCACGGCATTTGACCATCCTACAAGCCAGAAGATAATGAAGACTGCAAAGAACCATCCTAAATCAATTTTCCACCCCAAAATATTAAGTACATTTGTACTATCCACCTGCATCAGGATAAGATAAGAAACAATACCTGTGACTATTTGGGCTAAGAGTTTATGACTGGCTTTGAGTCCGCCATGATTTTTTTGACTAAAAATTTTCATGAAGTCATCTAAGAAACCAATCAGAGAGTACATCGCTAATACCCACCATGCTGTGATAAACATTGGAGTAAATTGTGCAAACATCAAAGCAAATACTGCTGAAACGAGGAGGGCTGCAACTACAAATACAAGACCTCCCATTGTTGGTGTGCCTGACTTACTTGCATGTTGTTTTACTTCTTCAAGAGTGGGTTGACCCCCAAGTTTTTTCTTATGAAAAAACATAATAAAGCGTGGTATTCCAATTGCGGTCAAAACCAACGCGACTAGAGCTGCTAAAAATGCAGTGATTAACATAGTGCCTCCGACTGTTACTTAGAAACTTTGTTTCCTTTATTTATAGAGCTTACTCAGCTCAAAATTGAAAGAGGCGAAAATTTTCGCCTAATTCATTGTTACTGTGATTGTTTGATTGTCTTTAAGTTTGGTTCCCATTCCCACACTTTGTGTGTTCACATGGTCGCCAGAACCTTGATATTCAATTTTCAGATTGTACCATTTTGCGAGTTGTTCAACTTGTTCTTTAGACCATTTGAACATGTCTGGCATGATATGATCGCCATCCGTAAGAAGCATGACAGGTGTATTAGCCCCAACTTCTTGCCCTTTAGCGACAGATTGTTTGGTTACTTTTGTACCTTGACCAATCACAATTGGTGCTAAAAGATTGCGACGTAGACTATCTGAAACGTTACCTGGAGCTTTACCTGTGTAATCTTCAAGGGTAACTTTTCCAGCCTTCAATCCTGAAGTATCTTGTGGTGCCGCTTCTTGGTTTTTGATTTGCTCTGCGCGCGTAATCAAAGAATTAGCAACATCTGAAATATAAGTCAATGACCAGGTATTTGATGGAATTTTGATATTCATATAGAAAATGAAATCTGGATTCTCTGGTGGATACATGGCAACTGCAGAATAAATATTATCTTGCATTCCCTTCATATAACCACCTGTATCTGATGCAATCTGCGCTGTACCAGTTTTGACAGCCATTGTATTGCCATTAACCAGGAAGAGCGGGCCAGGTTCATGCCCTTGCGATTCTACTGTCAGATAAGATGTTCCCCATGTTGGGTCCGTATTAACGCCTACCATCAAATCTTTCGTTTTATTTATCGCACCTTCAGAAACCGGACGTCCAATAACTTCTGCCTGACTTTCCAAATAGGTATTTTTATCTTTGTCGACAATTTTATTCACAACGTGAGGTTCAAGCATTTCTCCTTTATTCGCAAAGCTTGTCCAACCACGTAGAAGTTGAATTTGTGTCGTACTGATACCTTGCCCAAATGAAGACTGGATTTGAGATACTGCGTTATCGTCAGGGAGAGCACCAAACTGTTCTCCACCCATACCAATACGAGTGGGTACCCCAAATTTAAAGCGGCGCAAGTAGCTGTCCCAGAGGTCGCTACCCATATTTTGGACAATACGTGTCATTCCAGCATTACTTGACATCATGAACCCTTGAGCGAAAGTAACTGTTGATGGAAGTTTAAAAGTTCCATCTTCGCTTTCATTGGCATCCCAGTCATTAATAACGACATCATAGAGATTGACACGACGGTAGTAAGAGGCATTCAAATCTACTTTATTGCTGTCCAAAGCGGAAGCCATCAAGAAAGTTTTCATAACAGAACCAGGCTCAAATTGTGACTGGTAAAGCATGCTATTCTCTGTGAAATGTGGCTGTTCCCGCGCTGCTTTATCATTAAAGTTATTGGCGGTAATTGTTGGGCGCTGTGTTGTAGCTAAGATGTCCCCTGTATGTGCATCCATCAGTGTGGCAGAAAGTTGTTGACCACCTGACCTTTCTACAGCTGTATCCATGAGTGATTCAAGATTACCTTGTAAACGGGCATCTAAAGTTGTATAAAGATCTTGACCATTTTTTACCTGCTTACTTACTGTGGTTGTTCCAGGCAATGGACGACCATAACGGTCTTTCTCATACGTTTCCTCACCATTTGTACCGCTGAGAATATCATTAAATGAGGCTTCCAAACCGTTGATCCCAACCAAACCAGAGGCAGAATCTCCCGGTGTTTTCAAAGAGGCTATCCCTACAAATTGTGAAGCGTAATTTGGTTCTGGATAAGAACGTGTCAAATTAGGTGTGAAACCAATACCTACTAATCCTGCATTCTCTGCATCCTTTTTTATCTTTTCCATTGTAGCGAGAGGAATTTTTGTTCCTGCCGAACCAAATTGGACTTGAGCCTTGCCAGAATTGAGCTGTTGCTCAATCAAAGCCTTGTCAATGCCCAACTCTTTATTAAGAAATTCTGTAACTTTCGGAAAGTCAGCCTTATCAACATAAAGCTTATTATTGTTGTTGTCGACTTGTGTCTTATCGAGCACCGCATAAATCGTGTAATCACTCGCATCAACTGCAAGTGGCACACCATTCCGGTCAAAAATTGTGCCGCGTTTAGCATAAACAGTCGTTGTGTTTAAATAGTTCGTCTTAGCCATTTCGGAGATGTTTACACCACCGATTTGATTCACTGTAATAATCCAGACAAAGCGAAATATAAAAATCGCAAACAGAGCAATAGCTACTACAAATAGACTTTTACCTACATGTTTACGATTTTGTTCAGGTCTTTGATGACTTTTTTTCGCTTTTTTCGAAATACGTCTGAAAGGGAGAGTAATTATTCGAAAAATATTTTTCATTTTGTCGCTTTCAATACATTATCAGAATTATAGGAGATGCCATACTTTTCCGTAACTTTTTGTAGTTTGTCTTGGGTTGTTAACTCCTGAATTTTCTGATCATACTCAGAATTTTTTTGCTCTTTAACAGTAATTTGACTGTTATAGTGCAAGGTACTACTTTCAATTTCTTGTGTTTTTGTTTGAATGAAGAGTTGGGTAACCGCAAGCATCAATGCTACGACGACCATAGAAAGATAAAATACTTTTTCAACCCCAGAAAATCTTTTGAACTTTTTGGCCAAAACTTCTGGTGCTAATGAGTCTTTTGAAATCGCATAGCTGTCGTTTTTGGCCGCTGTTTCAATGTCAAAATATTCTTTAGGTTGCGCTGCCATATTTTTCTCTCCTCTCTCCTTTTTCCTTTTTCATCAATTTAATCTTTTTGTTTTTCAGCCACACGAAGCTTGGCGCTGTGCGCTCTATTGTTAAAAGCAAGTTCTTCTTCACTCGCAAGAACGGGCTTACGATTGACTAACTTGAGCTTTGCTTCCATATCTTTCGGAATCATAGGAAGTCCTTTCGGCACATCAACAGTGCTGTATTCTTTAAAAATTGTTTTTGTTAAACGATCTTCTAAAGAATGGAAAGTAATCACACTTATTCGTCCAGAAACGTTAAGTAGATCAATTGCTTCTTCTATTGATTCTTCAGCTGCTCCTAGTTCGTCATTTACTTCGATTCGGATCGCTTGAAAAATACGCTTTGCGGGATGTCCTTTTTTCTTAAGCTCTTTTTGAGGAAGTGCTGACTTGATGATATCTGCCAACTCTGTCGTCATTTCAATAGGTTGAAGCTTACGTGCTTGTTCAATCTTTCGAGCAATTTGTTTTGAAAACTTCTCTTCACCATAGCGGTAAAAGATGCGGACCAAATCCTCATACGGATAATCATTTACAACTTCATATGCAGAAAGTGCTTGAGATTGATCCATTCTCATGTCTAAGCGTGCTTCCTTCTTATAAGAGAAACCACGTTGGCTGTCATCAAACTGAGGGCTTGAGACGCCTAAATCATAAAGAATACCATCAATTTTTGTAACCCCTAAGTCGGCAAGACTTGAACGTAAGTAGCGGAAGTTACTCTTTATCAATGTCACCTTATTTTCTGCCAAAGCAGCTTTCAGGCGAACCTTCGCATTTTCGTGGGCAGTATCATCTTGATCAAATGCGTAAAGATGACCAGTTGTCAACTTACTTAAAAGATATTCGCTGTGTCCTGCCCCACCAAGAGTTGCATCCACATAGATGCCATCAGGTTTCACCTCAAGCATATCAACAGTTTCGTGTAGCATTACAGTGTCATGCTTGAATTCCATGTTTACAAGTTTACAGGCGAAAAACGCCATCCTTCCCTAATAGCTAATATTCATTATAACATTTTTCTCAAAAATGTATAGTGGTTTACAATATATTGTAAACTTTTTTTCTCTGGTTCTTAATGTTTTGTTTTTCGACGCATATACATGGCATTGGCCATTTTATAGAGAAGTTTACTTACAGGGAGGTCAAACTCACCCACATATTCTTCAATACGCGGATTGAAGTGTTTTTTAAACTTCAATAATCCATCTTTTTCAGAAAGGGAATTTTCAAGGCCACCCATATTTAAGGTGTTTGCTCCATTTTCAAATGCATGTTGAATAGTTTCAAACCATACTAAATAAGAAGGATAGTATTTTTGGAAGGCTGTGTCTGTACCTGCATAAAGGGTTTCAGCGGCACCAAAAGCATCGATAGATAAAGTTCCAGCTACCGGAATAATCTCTCCTTTTTCTGCGATAAACTGTGTAATGTCTGCAACATTTTTCTCAGCAATAGCAAGTTCTTCCGTCAAAGTTTTTAAGCGTTTTTCATTTTTAGCTTTTGCTTGATTATCCTTAATCTTTTCAACATTCGCTTCCATATCTTTTTTGACTTTAGCCATATTAAATTTTACTAAAGTAATAAAAGCATCTGAGCCATAAGTGTCCAAAAGTTTTGTATAATAATCAGCATTACGAAGACTTACATTTTTACGTGCTTCTGTCTTCTTCATCAATTCAGCAAAAACAGGAACTAACTCCTTTCCACCAAAAGTAACTTCTGGATAAGAATTGCGTGCTTTACGAATAAATTGACGTGTTTTTTTATCTAGGTTTTCTTCTGAAAAATCTTCTTTGTAAATGACAGCATTGTAGCGAGGCTGGATCGTATCATGCATTTCTGTAGTACGTCCAGTATACTCCACACCTGCACTTGTTAAATTTGTCAGAAGATCATAGGCATCGTCAAATTTGTAAGCCGGATCAAACTTGATAAAAAGTGCTTTTTGACTCTTACCAAATTTTTTCAATTCTAACAGAACAAACTTTAATAAAGCTTTATCTGTATAATCCATCAAAATTCCGCGCGGAATATAAAGCATTGTGAATCCCAGTGGAAGGGGACGAATCAAGACCAAGCTACTTGCAACCAGCTTATCATCTTGATAAAATCCGATGATTTCCGAATTCCAACTGCTTTTGATGGTCGCCCATTTTGAGGTTTGTAAAAGGTTTGGCATACCAGAGGCAGCAACAAACTTGTCATGTAGATGAGGATCGAGTCCAATTTTTACTGTGTACATATCTCTATTCTATCAAAAATTATTAAAAAAAACAGGCTCAGTTTGAACCTGTTTAAGCAACTGGGGTAGCTGGATTCGAACCAACGCATGAGGGAGTCAAAGTCCCTTGCCTTACCGCTTGGCTATACCCCACTGTCTATCTTTCGACAACAGTAAATATTTTATCAAAATCATGAGAGTATTTCAAGGATTAACTCTAACCTTTGAGATATAAGATAAAATTAGGCACCTAAATTATAGGCTTTGATTGCTTCTTCCATGGCATCCGCAAAATTTCGAGTCACAGCAAGTTCTTTTCCCGAAGCAACCACGACAAAACTGCCATTTTCTTCGTTAATGTCAGCAATAATTTTTTTACCTGATTTGACTTGAACACCTGTTTTTGTGTCAATAACTTCAATTTCTGTATCTTTTTTCTTAGACATCATCAGTCTCCTTTATCCTTCATATCTAGAGATTTTCATCTCAACTTTTCAATGATACCATTTTGACGAGTTTTTGTCACGCTGTTTTCGCTTGCAAGAGTCTTCCCTTTTAAATGCATTTTGCCTTATTGTCAAACATATCTAATAATTTGAAATAAAAAAAGAAATACCCCGAGAGGCATTCTTGTTTTTATTTCTTATGAAAGTTCCGCTACAATTGCCTTCAATTGCGCTTTTGTTTGAACGCCGACAACTTGTTTCACCATTTGACCATCTTTAAAGAAAATCAATGTTGGAATGCTCATAACACCAAAAGCTTGTGGTGTTTCAGGATTTTCATCAACGTCTAACTTACAAATTTTAAGTTCAGACTCGTCAAGTTCTTCTCCTAATTGTTCAAGAATTGGAGCTTGCATACGACAAGGGCCACACCAAGTTGCCCAAAAATCTACAAGCACAAGTCCTTCTTTAATTTCTTCTTTAAATGTAGCATCAGTAATGTTATATTCCATTTTTCGTTCCTCGTTCTTTATTATGAGTACATTCTAGCGAATTTTTATCTACTTTACAAATATTATGATTGTTTTTATATTTTGAGTCATTTCAAGGTTGCAATTGTTGCGCCACTTCCACCCGCGTTCACAGGAGCATACTCATAACTCTTAATATGCCGATGTTTCTGTAGCTTTTTCTGTACCATTTCACGAATCACACCAGTTCCGATACCATGAACAATGGTGATTTGTAATAAGTTGGCAAGCAAGGCCTGATCAATATAATTATCGAGCTCTAACTCTGCTTCCTCGTACCTCATGCCCCGTAAATCAAGCTGTGCTTTCACTTTGTTGCTGACCTTACGGGTCACAGCCTTCGTTTTTGCAGGTTGATTTTTAGCAATCTCTTCCTCGGTTAGCTCAAATTCATCTTCTTGCAGTTTAGTCATTATTGAGCCCATTTGCACTTGCCAACGTCCATCTTTTTCAAGACGTATAAGTTTTCCACGTTGCCCATATGCTGTAACCAATACTTCAGCGCCTTGTTTCAAGCCACGTTGTGCCTTAGCTTTCTTTAAAACTTTGTTTTTACTGTAATCTACAGACGGAACTAGATTTTCAAGTGCGCCACGTGCTGCAATGATTTCATGAGGTTTCAGCTGCGCTTTATCATTCAATGTTTTGAGAATTTCTTGAGCTTCTTGACTGGCCTTTTTCACGACTTCTTGGGCTTCACGTTTTGCTTTCTCTAGCTCATGCTCACGCTCTCGATTAATTTGGTCATAAACTTTGGTCAAATCTTTGTGAAGAGTTATATTTTCTCGTTCTAACTTCTTAATGTTGGCAGCTGCTTCTGTGACTTCACGCGTTTTCTCTTCTAAGCTTGCAATCATATGGTTAACATCATGTTCCGCATCAGAAACCATGTCACTCGCCTCCTGAATGATTTGGTCTGACAAACCCAAACGCCGTGAAATTTCTAAGGCGTTTGAACGACCGGGTATCCCCAACTGCAGACGGAAAACAGGACGCATTTTATCGATGTCAAACTCCATGCTCGCATTAAGCACTTCAGGTGTTTCGACACCATATGCTTTAAGTTCTGGATAGTGGGTACTCGCCATTGTTTTTACATGTTTTCCACGTAAATATTCTAAAATTGCAATGGCTAAAGCGGCACCTTCTTTGGGGTCCGTACCTGCACCAAGTTCGTCAAAGAGCACCAAGGCATTATGATCTGCCTTGTCGAGAATTGCGACAATATTGGTCATATGACTAGAGAAAGTTGAGAGACTTTGCTCAATCGACTGTTCATCCCCAATATCCGCAAAAATCTCCTGAAAAACATGTGCACGACTACCTGCACTAGTGAGGATAGGCAAGCCAGATTGCGCCATAATAGTGAGCAGACCAACAGTTTTTAAGGTAATTGTTTTACCCCCAGTATTTGGCCCTGTAATTACAATTGTGTTTAAACTCCTGTCAAATTTGATGTCATTAGCCACAACTACTTTTGGATCAATCAAAGGATGACGTGCTTCATAAAAGCAAATGTCTTTATCTTGGGTCAGCTCAGGAATACTGGCCTTATGCTTCAATAAGTAGTTGTACTTGGCTTTAATCAAGTCAAGATGGCCTTGTAACCATGCATTTTGTCGAATATCCAAGCTATAGGGTTTGAGTTCTTCACTGACAGCTCGAAAAATTCGAATCATTTCATTTTTTTCTTCGATTTTCTTTTGATTTAAATTATTGTTGAGCGAAACGGCAGCATTGGGTTCAATATAGAGGGTTTGTCCTGAGGCAGACATATCGTGCACTACACCCGCTATTTTATTTTTACTGTCTGCACGCACTGGCAACACTTGGCGATCATTACGCACCGTGATTAAATTTTCAGTAAGAGAACCTGCATGTTTAGATAAAAGTTCCTGCATCACTTTTTTAATGTCTGACTGATAACGCTTAATGGCTGCACGAATGTGCATCAGTTCAGCAGATGCATTGTCGTAAAGCGCGCCAGAGTTATCAAAAATTTCAAGTGTTTTATGCACAGGCGAAAGATCAGAAAATTTTTGGATAAGTTCATCAAGTGTTGGAATTTCAACATTTTCTGCTTCATCAAAGTAGCGCACAATATTCAGTCCTTGTTGGACCACTTTTTTAATTTCGACAAATTCTCGGCCACTCAATTGAGCATCTAACTCTAAGCGGCGCAAAATTTCACTAATATCTGCCGTTTTGGAAAGATGGAGCTGCCCATTTTCTTGGGCCAATTTTTCAAACTCTGACAATTCATCAAATAAGATTTGAATTTTAGTGGCATCAGAGAGGGGTTCTAGTTCTTCCAACTCTTTTTTGCCTTGGGCGGTTGTTAAAAAGGCCAAGAATTGCTCTTTGACCTTGTCAAATTCTAAAATTTGGATAATTTTTTTATTCATAAATTCTAAATATTACCTATTATATTCTCAATAAATATATTTTTCAGCAAACCCGAAGAAATCGGAGTATGGCTAACCATCAAGCGAACTAAAGCTGAAGCATTCAAATGGTTTTGAACAGTGGCCATAGGTACAAGCGCAAGCAAAGTAACGGCCATTTGTATGCCAAAATAAGTTGCTCCGAGCCCTAGAATGCCTGCGATAATTTTTCCAGTTTTTCCGAAGGGTTGCAAACGTGTGATGTGGACAAAAAGTCCGACTAGACGTATCACCGCATAAGAAGCAACGAAAATAATCATGAAGGCAAGACCAGCATAGAAAGCATCATCGATTTGGAAAAGCAAGTTATTATCAAAAAAAAGTAACCGTGAATCTGCTGTTGCACTGGAGAAAGGTACCCACATTGTTAATTTTGAAGCAAGTTCCTTATAATTTAAAAAGGCGATAATTGCAGATATAATGATCCCCAAGCTATACAAAGTCTGTAGGACTAATCCTCTTGAATAGCCAACCAGAAAGGCCCATATAAGTAATATTAAGATAAGTAAGTTAATAAGCATAATGTTTTCCTAAATTTCTGTAAATCATTCGTTTACTACCCATTATACCTTATTTTCTCCTCATTTACCAAACAGGCTTGAAGAATGTCCTTTTTGTAAGCTATGGCTAAATTCAAGCTTTTGGGTCATGTCATTGATTGCCAGTACAGCTTCTCCAAAGCCAACGGACATTAAGGGGGCTTTTCCATCATAATCGCTGGCATCACCTGCGACATAAAGCCCTGAAATATTTGTCTCTTGTTGTCGGTTAGCTCTTATTCTTCCTCTACGGCTTAACTCAATTTCTTCGTTCAAATCAACATGGTTTGTCATCATGCCGTAGTTTACTAATATTTTATCTACTGCTAAATGATTTACCTCCTCTGATTTTACACGTTGCAACTTAAGCCCTTCTGGTGATAACTCATGAGGAAGATAAGGTGTATGTATTTCAACGGTTGATTGTTCTAACTCTGCCACTGTTAAAGCATGGGCTCGAAAAGAAGGACGACGATGAATAAGGTGAACTTTTCTGGCCACTTTTTCCAACATCAGTGCCCAATCCAGTGCACTGTCTCCCCCACCAAGAACTGCAACTTCTTTTTCACGATATTCTTCTAAGTTTTGAATAAAGTAATTCAATTTTCCTAATGCATGAAGTTCTTCTTCTTGCTCCAAATTAAGTTTACGCGGGCTGAGCAAGCCAGAACCTGTTGTTAGCAATACCGCTTTCGAATAATGCCTACTTTTACTTGTTTGCAGTACAAAATGCTTATTTTCATCTTCTTGGCTAATATTTTCAACTTTTTCATCTAAATACAGCTCATGGGGGATGCGAGCAAGTTGTGCTAAAAGGTTAGCCGTTAGATCTGCTCCTGAAATCTCAGGTAAACCGGCTATATCATATATCATTTTATCTGGATAGAGTGTTTGAGGTTGACCGCCAGCTTCATCTAAAGCTTCGATTATCTTGACAGTCATTCCACGCATTCCAGCATAAAATCCGGCGTAAAGTCCCACAGGACCAGCACCGATAATTGTTAAATCGTATAAAGTTTCCATGCCTTCATTATAGCAAATTTGTCAAAAGTTTTTGACATTTTAAATTCTATATATCTTTAGTACAAAAAAACCGACGAAATTCTTTCGTCAGCTTTATAAGTTAAACACGCCCTAATATTTTTTTCATACCTTGAATAAGTTTATATTTTACAGGTTGTGGATAGTAGGCGAATTCCCCTACTTTTTGTGTGATATAGCCCCCAAAATTTTGCTTAAATTTCAAAACGCCATCACTGCCATCAAAGTTTCCTGAGATGCCATAAAAATTATAGGTTTTCATCTGACGCTCAATGGCATGAAGCATTGCCGTATGTTGCATAAGGAAAGGTCCACCTAACTTACCATAAGCGCCGTCAGAGCCTCCATACAGGTAAAGAAATTCTTGGTTGACTTCAATAAAAACACCCGCTGCAATTGCTGTCTCATCTTTATAAGTGATCAAAAATTCAATTTTATTGCCAAAGGCCTTATAAAGCTCTTGATAATATGCTAAATCTTTGGTTGCAAAATGACGTTTTTCACCTGTGTTACCAATCAAACGCTCCACTTCAAAGAGTTCTTCATAAGTTGCTCTCTTAACTGTAACTTCATTTTTTATCGCTTTTTTGACATTGCGTTTTGCGTTAGAGTTGTAACTCTTGAGAAGTTCTTCTTCACTGTCTATTTCTGAAAGGTCTTTGATGTATTGCCATTCGGCAACGGCATCTTGCTCTTCATAACCCACATGTCGGCCATTGTAAGTTAAACCAAGCTTTTTCATTTCTGAAATGAACGCTTCATTAGCTTCTTGAAGTTCCTGACCTTTGCTGTCATAAACCATGTAATTAACAGCTGGGCGTATCTTCACTTCTAGAGCTTGCTGATTTTTCGCATATTTTTTTAACTCTTGAATAAAGCAGTTAAAAACCATCTGATCAAAGTTACCAATAGGACCAAAGTTAATTTCCAACTTTGCGCCGCCTGAAACAGAAACAGAAGTCATGAGCGCAGCCATTTTAATCTGGTCATTGACTTTTACAGCGAGGAAAATCGGTTTATAACCACGTTTTTCCAACATTTCTGCCATTTGTGGTGTTTGTAAAAATGACTCTGTTTTTTCAGCTGCAAAGGCTGTAAATTGTTCTTGTGAGATTTCTAAGAATTCCATTATTTTCTACCTAAAAGTGTCTTAACCATGCTTAAAACTTTGTGTTTAAGTGGTTTTGGATAATAATTGAAATAGCCAACTTTACGTACAACATAACCTGCAAAGTTCTGTTTGAAGTGAAGCACACCATCTGTACCGTCAAAAGTTCCAGCTACTCCAAAGAAATTATAGCTTTTCACGCCTTTATCAAGGGTTTTCTTCATTACATAATGCTGAATAGCAAACGGCGCATATAATTTCTTAAAGGCTTCGTAGGATCCACTAAACAGATAGATGGTTTCACTTGCGCCATAGATAAAGAGTGAGCCGGCTAAGATAATATCTTCTCGCCCATGTTGAGTAATAAATTCACGCGCTTCTGCTAAACGTACTTTTTGTGTTTCAAGCTGGCTTTCTAACTCTTTGCGTTTACCTTCTTTTTTCGTTTTTTCAATCTGTCCAGTAAGTTTATCCATTTGAGCTAAAATTGCGGCTTCATAGTCTGCGAAATTAATCTCAGCCACCAAAAACTCTGCTTTATCACCAAACGTTTTATAAAGACTTTGGTAGTAAGGCAGATCATGGTCATCATAACCACGTCGCTCCGACGTTTCCGAAGTAATCTTTTTGAACTTATCTAGTTCCTCATAAGCTAAAGGACGTACTCGAATCCCAAACTGCTGTGTTTTCTTGACAGAATATTGCCCATCTTTCGTATAGGATTTTAAAAGTTTTTTATCATCTGCAATATCAGAAAGATCCTTCACATAATGCCATGTAGACTCACCACGTTTGTTGTAACCAACTTCTAAGCCTGTATGTTCGTAGTTCAACTCCTGCATGGATTGAATAAACTGCTTGTTTTCGTCAGTCAAGGCATTACCTGTACTGTCAAACTTTTGGTAGTTTGTATTTGGGATAACTAGAAGTTCCATACCATCATGATCCTTAACAAACTGACGTAATTCTTTGTAGAAAAATTTTTCTACATCTTCTTGGTACTCTTGATAAATTGGACCATACTGGATTTCGTAGTGCTTTCCTCCAGTCATATTTTTTGCACCCAAAAGAGCAGCCATTTCGATTTTATCTGATTGGACAGCCAATAAAGTTACTTCCCAGCCATTTGCCATCATCAGCTCTGCCATTTCAGGCGTCTGTAAAAAACTTCCTTGGCTTACATTTTCATTGAATTGAGCGAATTCTTCAGCTGAAATTTCTCTTAATTTATAATTCAAAACATATCCTTATTTCTTTAGTGATTTTATTTATTATAGCAAAAAAGACTGAATATTTCAGCCTTTCCTTCTAAATAGAAGTGTTTTTTCCTTTTGTAAAAGCTGATCTTTGTCTTGAAGCAAAACAAAGATAAGAGTAATAAGGAAGACAAAGTCAGCAAGGAAGAGAAGATAGTTGAACAATGAAAAATCACGAATTCCAAAGCTGGCAGCATCTACAGCATGGCTGATATTGCTCAATAAGAACAAGGACAAAGCTACAAAAAAGATTAATCCAATCCCATAATTGGATAAGCCAGCATCGCGTAAGCGACGGGTGAATAATGCAAGTGTGGGTAACAATAAGCAAGCGCCGATAAGAAAGAGAAAGGCCAGCATCATCCAGGTCGCAATAAATGCGCCTCCGAAGAGGATATTTTCAAAGAAATGAACCCCGACAAACACCACGCCCAAAACTGCAAATACCAGAGCAAATATAAGTTGCACAAACCAAAAACTGAGGCGACTTGTTCTTCCTCTGAAGGAGACATAACCTAGAAAATAGTTTTTTATAGCTTGCAAAAAGTTCTCTTGACCCTTTTCTTCTATCCGTGCTTGCCCATAAGTCGGTTCTGAAAATTCTGGTAAGTCCGCTGCGGCTTGAGCTGCAGGCAGAGCATTCAAAATAAGAATACCGAAGAAACCACCAAAAGGAGCTAGAAGTACAAAAATCAATTCCCAAGGGAGACTAGCATCTCGTAAGCGACGTACGGCTATAGCCAAGAAAGGACAGAAGGCCACTAGACCATAACATACCCATAAAGCAATGAAAAAATATGAAAATACAGACCACAAATCTGGTAAAACATCACTTGATAAAAGATGAAACAAAGTGGCAAAAGCAAGTAGAATAACGGTCACTAAAAGGTGCCCTAACATTGCGAGCCAATAGTCTTTTCGACTGGTTCTTTCTCTAAAAGAAATATAACCTAACCAAAATTTTTGATAGGATTGTTTGAACTCTTTCAAATTAAACATAATCTCCTCATTTCATTAATAATCGTTTTGCTTGCGCGAGCGCTTCTACCGTTATGTCATCTCCCGCTAACATTTTGGCCACTTCTTCGACCCGCTCTTCCAGTTTCAATTTTCTTACGGTTGAAGTAGTGACATCATCTGTGGACGCTTTTTCAATATAAAATTGTGTATCAGCAATGGCCACAACCTGTGGTAAATGTGAAATAGCTAAGACTTGCCCTGCTTGGGCGATTTTATAAATTTTTTGAGCAATAGCTTGCGCTACACGTCCAGATACACCTGTATCCACTTCATCGAACACAATCGATGTTTTATTTTCACGTCTTGAGAAACTTGATTTAATCGCAAGCATCAAGCGTGAAAGTTCTCCTCCCGAAGCCGTTTTGGCCAAGGGTTTGAACCCCTCTCCTGGATTAGTTTGAATATAAAATTCCACTTGCTCATTCCCTTTGCTGGAGAATTTCCCACTTTCAAACTGTACAGAAAAATCGGCTTTTTCCATATACAGATCAGCAAGTTCCTTTTTAATATCGGTTTCTAATTCTTTTGCTATTGCATGACGTGCGGTGTTAAGATGATCACTTGCAATGAGTAATTCTGCTTGTGCTTCTTTCAGTGCTTCTTCAAGACGCTCACTATTTTCCGTTCCCCCCATCAAATCTGAGAGCTCAAGCTGAATTTTGTCCAAGGTTTTCAATACATCCGAGAGTTCTGGACCGTATTTTTTTCGCAAGGTATTCAAGGTGAGGATTCTCTCTTCGATTTGCAAAAGCTCTGTTGGATTAAACTCTATGCCTTCAATTGCTGTGGATAACTTGGTTGAAACTTCCTCAAGCAAGTAGTAAGCATCCATCGTTTTATCAGACAAATCTTGGTAATCTTGGTCAAACTCTGCAACATTTTCGAGTTCTGCCATGGCTGTCCGTATCCCGCTCAGACTTGAAAAATCACCTTCTTCATCATCTAAAGCCAAATAGGCTGTATTTAAAGCATCTGCTATATTTTTAGCGTTATTAAGCTTATCACGGCGCATCTGCAATTGCTCATCTTCTTTTAAATCAATCTCAGCTGCTTCAATTTCTTCAACTTGAAACTGTAAAATTTCGATACGTTGGGCAAATTCTTGTTCGTTCTTTTGACGTGTTTCAAGTGCTTGACGAATTTTTTTATAATGCTCAAACTTAATTTGGTATTCTGCCTTAATTTGTTCAAAATTTTCATCACCAAACTCGTCAAGAAGCCGAAGGTGATGTTTAGCATTCATCAATTCTTGATTGTCATGCTGCCCGTGAATATCAACCAAAAGCTCTCCGATTTCACGTAAGGTAGTCAGATTTACCATTTGCCCATTCACCCGACAAACAGAGCGCCCATTAGCAAAAATATCACGGCGTAAAATGAGCTCAGTACTTCTCTCAAGGCCCAAGTTTTCTAACTTTTGATCCAACTCTGCATTTTTCCCTGCAAAAAATAGACCTTCAATTTCGGCCTTATCTTTACCTGTCCGGACAAAATCACTGGAACTCCGCCCTCCGAGCAAAAGCCCCATTGCATCAATAATAATCGACTTACCAGCTCCTGTCTCCCCAGTCAAAATGGTCATCCCACTTTCAAAAGAAAGATGAATCTCTTCGATAATCGCAAAGTTCTTGATAGAAATTTCTTGTAGCATACTTTTTCCTTTTATAAACTTAATTCGTCATAAACGGTATTTGCTTGCCGTCTTGTTTCACAAATAATCAAAATACTGTCATCGTCCGTCATAATAGAAAAAATCTTCTTATTGTAACGATTGATGAGGCTTTTTTTAATCACACTGGTCGTCCCTGGTTTAGCGATGATTGAAATCATATTATCGTGCATTTTCAATTCTAAGATAGCCTCATTGGCTAACTCATTATGCAGCAGATCCTTTTGTTCTTCATCATGCTGTTGTGGTAATGCGTAACGATAACCTCCACGACTTCCAGGGATTTTAATCAGTGCGAGTGACTTAATATCACGGGAAACTGTGGCTTGTGTCACATCAATATCGTTAGCCAAAAGCTCTTGTACAAGTTCATCCTGTGTTTGTACTTCTTTAGTTGTGATGAGTCTTGAAATAAAATCAAGGCGTTCTTCTCTTCTCATACTAACGTTTCCTTTTCTGTTTGGAGTACAGCTTCAATATTAACAAGAGGTGCTACTGTCGCAGTCTCTTCTTTTTTTAAGTGCACTAGAAATTCAACATTACCTGCACCACCTTTAATGGGTGAGAAGGTTAGATTTTTGACTGAGAATCCAGTACTCAAGGCTTTTTGAATCACTTTATCAATCGTTTGCTTGTGGATCTTCGGATCTTTAATGATGCCATTTTTCCCCACTTGTTCACGACCGGCTTCAAACTGAGGCTTGATCAAGGCAGCCACATCGCCATCTTTAGCTAAAATATCAAACAAAGGCGGTAAAATCAAGTCAAGTGAGATAAAACTCACATCAATGGACGTAAACTCAGGTTGACCTTGCGTAAAATCATCTAGGACAGCCTTGCGGAAGTTAAACTGTTCCATCACTACCACACGCTCGTCTTTACGAAGTTTCCATGCCAATTGATTGGTGCCCACGTCGAGAGCATAGACACGTTTGGCGCCATTTTGTAGCATGACATCTGTAAATCCACCTGTTGAAGCTCCAATATCCAAACACGTTTTATTTTCAACAGAAAGACCAAACTCTAAAAGCGCTTTTTCTAACTTAAGGCCTCCACGACTCACATATTTCAGTTTTTCCCCTTTGAGACGCAGTTCTGTGGCTTCTTCTATCTTTTGTCCAGGTTTGTCAAAACGCTCTCCTGACTTGGCATCCACTACTAAACCAGCCATAACTCCACGTTTTGCCTGTTCTCGCGTTTCAAATAATCCTTGATTTGCTGCTAAAACATCTACTCTTTCTTTCATTTTATTTCTAAACTTTCTATAATTTCGACAATTTCAGCACTTGAAGTTATTTGTGCCAAATCACTTTTCACAGCCGTTACTAATTCTTCTAAGGCTTCTTGGGCTCCTTTTAATCCGAGCAAGGCCACATAAGTCGACTTTTCTTCCGCTTGGTCTTTTCCAGGCGTTTTTCCTATTTCTTCAAATGTCCCGGTGACATCAATAATGTCGTCACGTATTTGGAAAGCTAAGCCTAAGTTTTGACCTATTTCTCTTAGCTTTGCGATTACCTCTTCGGACTGTTCAGCGATAATTCCAGCAGCCACAAAAGGAAAGGTTAACATTCTCCCCGTTTTTAAATGATGGATTTCCTTTACCTGCTCTAAAGATAAGTTTTTACCTTCTCCCTCCATATCTAAAATCTGTCCAGCAACCATACCCAAAGAACCACTTGCAAAAGAAAGTTCTTTTACTAAGGAAACAACTGTTGCAGCGGGTAAAGAAAGGGTAGCTAAAAGATAGTAGGGGTCTAAAAAGAGAGCATCTCCAGCCAATATCGCTGTTGCTTCATCAAACTTTTTATGGTTGGTGAGCTGGCCTCGGCGATAGTCGTCATTATCCATTGCGGGCAAATCATCATGAATCAAGCTGCCCGCATGAATCATCTCAACAGTCGCTGCCACTTGATAATGCGCCGTTTCAAGTGTAACTCCAAGTGATTCTAACATCTTTAGGAACAAAAGCGGACGAATTCTTTTGCCGCCTGCAGCAAGTGAGTAAGTCACAGCATCCGCAAGATGTTGAGGAATATCAGCTTTTTTATAAAATTTTATCAGCTCTTGGTTGAGCCTATTCATATCAGTCATCATTAGTTATATTATCCCATTTCACAGAAATAATGTCCAATAGAAAATAGAGGCCTTCACTCTTAAATAATTTCTCAATACGAAAAAAACGTTCTTTAAAATAAGGAACGTTTTCGTTTGCCTCAAGACTATAGACCAAGCTTGCCTTTCAAGTCATCCACAAGTCCTTGGGCTTGTTCTTTCATGTTTTCTGGAGCATACTTCTCTACCTGCTCGTCAATCACTTCTTCTGCTTTTTGTTTCATGTCTCCTGGCACGTTTGAAGCCAAATCTTTGGCTTTATCCACAAGGTTATTTAAATCCATAACTTCTCCTTTTTTATGGTTTTATTATAGCACACCCCCTGACATGATCGTCAGTAATTCGTACTGACTATTGGTTTATTGAAAACATCGCAAAGTTACTGCTCTTCACGTCTTATTTTCAACTTCTATGCCCATGACACCATGTTTTGAGAACATTTTCTGTTAAAAACTGAATATTTTTTAGGGTCACTTCTTTGCACATTGCTTTCTCTAAAGGAAGCAATGTTCTCTGAATGCTATAACTTGCCAACAAGATTTTACTCATCTCTCCTAAATCCTCCGACAAGCTGCCACAGAAAGCGATTGTAGGGACATTATATTTTGCTCCCAGCTTTGCCATTCCAAACGGCACTTTACCCTTAGCTGTTTGAAAATCCATCTGCCCTTCGCCTGTGATAATTAAATCAGCAGTTTTAATTGCTTCCTCAATTTTTAAAAGCTCTGCTATTTTACCAAATCCTGGCTCCAGCGTCCCTCCCAACAAAACAAGGGCGCCACCTAAGCCACCAGCTGCTCCTGTCCCAGGTATCTCTTGTAAATCAATCTTTCGCTCTTTTTTTATTTTTTGGACAAATGCTTGTGCAGCTCTATCTTGGCGTTCCAGAATTTCTGCTGTCCCTCCTTTTTGCTTCCCAAAAACTTTGGCATATCCCTCGGCGCCAGCATAAACGTTGGTAACATCTGCTAATCCTGTGATTTTTATGGTCGAAAAATCTTGACCTTCTAAAGCTTCCAGAAGCCCAAGCCCTCCATCAGAGGTACCGCTTCCTCCAAGACTTAAAACAATCTCAGTGGCCCCTCTTTTTTTAGCATCTAAAAACAGGGCACCGAGTCCAAAAGTCGTTGCTTCTTGGATTGTTTTTTCGTCTGGTTTAATCTTATCAATACCGACCACCTCAGCTGCCTCAATAACAGCTAGACGATGATCAAGAAATAAATAAGAGGCTTGCATCGGACGTTTCATTAGGTCCACCGTTTCAACTTCAATAAAATTTCCACCTAAACCAGAGTGCAAGGCAGAAACACTGCCCTCCCCCCCATCAGCAATTTCAAAAGTTTCAACATTAAATTTGGGAAATACAGATAAAACTGCAGTTTTTACTGCTTGGTTCAGCTCCGCACTCGTGGCTGATCCCTTAAAAGAATCTATCGCTACTACAACTTTCATATTTATTCCTCACTTTTACTTGTTAGTGTTATTATAGCACCAAATGTAGGCGTAAGGTTCTAACTCCATTTGTTTAGGGATTGTTTTTTCTTTTATAATATCCATCCCTTCTAAATCAGACAGTGTGACTTTCTGATTGGACACATTGGTAATTGAAATAATTTCTTGATTAAGGTGAGTTCTTTTCACTGCAAACACTCTTTTATCAATATCCAATATTTCTTGCTTTTCGTAGGGAGAAAAAGCTTTGTATTGAGCTCTTTTTTCTAGCATTTTTTTCAGTCCCGTGTATATTCCATTACGATAAGGATCAGATTTAAGCTCATCAAACAATCGTTCTGCTGAAAGTTTTTCGCGATTAATTCTTCGATTAATCCCCGAATCTAAAACGCCTTTATAGTCATTTCTTGACCCAAATAAAGAGTGGTAATAAATAGCTGGTACACCAATAACAGAAAATAAGATGGAGTGAGCAGCTTTCATTTTTTCTACGGCTATCTCATCCGTCTCCCCCTTATTTCTTAAAGCTTCAGAATAATTTATATTCAATTCATAGACAGAACGGCTTCCATCGGTATTTTCTTTATAAGAAATTTCCCCACCATTTTCAATAACCTTCTCTACCAGGTTGTTTCTTTCAACATTACTTAAAATCCCTTCTGTTGGTCGCATACCAATACCATCATGGCTCGCTAGAAAGTTAAAGAAAGTTTCCGTGTCGCCTCGTCCTTCAATTCCTTTTGCCCATGCACTTAATTTTTGAGCATCCCCAACAGTAAAAGAATGTAATACTAAGGGAGGAAGCGGGAATTGGTAGACTTGGTTTGCCTCATCATTCTTACCGAAATAAGATATATTTTCTTCATGAGGAACATTCGTTTCAGTAATAATTTGTGTGTTGGGAGACAGTTCTTCTAGCAGTTTTCGCCAAATTTTAATAACTTCATGCGTTTGCCAAAGATGTATCGAACGACTGCCAGATTCCTTCCACAAAAAGCCAATTGCATCCAAACGGATTGAGGCGGCTCCTTTTGAAGCATATGTTAATAAAACTTCTGTTAAGCGGGCAAACATCTTGGGATCCTTGATATTAACGTCTACTTGATCTTCAGAAAAAGTTGTCCATACCTTCTTCCCTTTATAGTTATGAAAGAGAGGACTCGTTCTTGGTCTCACCGTATTACTGGCATCAAATTCTTCATCGAATATTACGAAAGCCTCTTTAAAATCTTCTTCTTCTTGTAAAAAACTTTGAAACCACTCACTGTCTTTTGACATGTGATTAGCGACAAAATCAAACATTAACCGATAATTTTTTGAAAGATGTTCAATGTCTTCCCAAGTTCCATACTGTGGATTAATCTTATAATAATCTGTTACTGAAAAACCGTCATCAGAAGTAAAAGGAAACATGGGGAGTAAGTGGACATCTGTTATCGCTCCCGCAATTGTCTCACTTAAAACTTCATTCAATGTTGCTAAAGGAGTTTGCCCTTCTCTCAAAATACTATCTCCATAGGCTATAAGATAAGCATTTTTTTCATTAATTTTTTCTTTTTGAGGAAAATCTCGTTGAGCAAACTTATTAAGAACTTTTTCCAATTCTTTCTCTGCTTCTTCTGCTCTTTCTCCATAAAGAAGAATCAGTTTTTCTTTTATTTTTACATTCATTATTTTTCACCTAATAATCGGAGTGTCGCAAATGATTTTGCTCCTATATATTTTTGCGTTTTATCTTCTTCTAATAAATTAAGGGGAATGCCTTCATCCATAAGTGGAATCTTGCTTTCCGTCGGATTAAACAAACGAACAATCACATTGTCTTGATTTTCAGCTTTCTTAATAGCTGCGACTCTTACGTATTCAAAATCAAAAAATATTTTTTGCTTGTTCAGCTCTGTCATGGAAAGAGGTTGAGGTAACTCAAAACGTTCTAAACGCTCCTCAAACGTATTCAGTTCTTGGTGATGGTAAGTCAATTGATTGCTTTGAAATTTTTCCAACTCGTCATACAATTCATTAACTTCAAACTTTTGAGAGCTGAAGACGACGCTGTATGAAAAATCCATCTCTCCTTGCATTTGTGCATCGGGTGTTTGCACTATCTTATTGTTTATTCCTGAAGCTCTTCCAGGTCTCCATGCTAAGTCATCTCGTCCTAAAACGCCTACAGACCGATATAAAGTCAGGGCGAAATGATTTTTCAAAACCTGATACTCTTTCAAACCTTTTGTATAAACTACAATATTGTTATCAATCCCAGCAAAATTTTCAAGTGGATAAATAGCCACGGGTGCTTCGGCAAAATTATTCTCTTTCCATTTTTCAAGATAGGCATTGTTATTTACGCGTTGTAAAATAGAATACCCTTGATCGGCGAAATTTTTGCCCGAAGAGGTGTCAGCTTTAAACAGTACACGTAACCGATGATCTTTCATTTGATTACTCAGCTGGTGTGAAACAGAAACCTGTCTTGCCTCTTTTTCTAAAATGAGTGTTGTAGTTACTTGCTGTTCACTTTGTTTCCCCTTGAGATCTTTAACTGTAATGAAATGTTTAATTTTCATTTCTTGCTGTAACTTACTCTTCTTAACAGATATGAGCTTGACCTGCTTAAAAATTTGAGGTTCATCTTCAGGTTGAGGAGAAAAGTCATAAGAGTCACCTGCGTCCACTTGTGTCTCAAATTGAAGAAAATCTTCTATTACAAATTGGTCGCCTGAAATTACAAGTTGATCATTTTCCACGCTGATTTTATAAAAGTCATTTTTTATATTTGCAGTCTTCTCTTCAAGTAACATTTCTGCCTCTTTTTCAACGACATTAAATGTCTTGTATCCAAAACCATCAAAGGAAATCTTCGCCAATAATTCTGTTCGATAATATCCTGGAACTTCAACTTCAATTTCACCTTGGGCAGTCACTTTAACTTTTTTACAACCAGAAATATAGTCTTGTTGGAGAATAACCTGATCTTCTACCCCTTCAAGTTGGACTTGAGCATTCTTCGTGAAGAGGACAAAACGCACCATTTTACACATTTTTTTAGGTAATAAGTTAAAGGCAACAGCCAAATTTTCGTCGTTGTTCTGAATACCACGCGCAATTTGTTTCTTTAAAATATTGATTTGCCCATCAAGAATCCGTTCAATTTTGTATAAACGTTCTTTTATGGAATGATTGGTTTCATCACTATTGCATCCGCCAATAGAATCATGTGCATGCACATCAAAAAGTAGCTTCAGACATTTTTCAATCCACATATCTGGATACTTTGCACCAAGTTGATTTGCCATAACAGCTAATGGTTCTAACTGTTGGTAAAGTTTTTCCTCTACTTTTGAATTGAGGAGTTTTATATCGATACGTTGTGAACGGATAGTATTATGAATTCTCGATTTCTGACTCGCAAGGAGCTCTCCAGAAACCTTCGTGTTCATTTGGTGGTCGGTAGCTTTCATAAATGTTTCATAATCAGACAAAATAAATTCATAACCAAGATCCATTTCATTAAGCTCTCTAACAACCTGTGGAAAGTACTCCCGAACTAAAACTTGGTCACCACCTGCGGGTAAAAGAATTGCTTCTTCCTCCTCATTAAAAGACGCTAGTTTTTCAAGTATTGGAAGTAGAGACTTTTCAACATAGTTAGGATCACTTGATAAAAATTTTCCTGGACCATATCCAAAATAAATATTATTACTGGGGATATCTCTCCCATCAGGAGATTTCCATGTGAAATTTAACCCGTCTTTTAATTGTTCATTATACAGCCCGCGTTGTAGAATGGAATAATCTATATTAAAATCTTTAAAAAGTGAAGGGAGGTACGCATTCTGACCAAAAATATCTGGCAAATAGCCTATATTCATGGAATGCCCCATTTCTTTTGCTCCTTTTGAACCTAAAAGGAGATTTCTGATAATAGATTCCGTTTGGACCAATAATGTGTCTGTTTGTGTATACCACGGCCCAATAAAAATTCTTTTATTTTCGATAAGCTTAGCTAGACGGTCCTTATTTTGTGGACATATTTTTAAATATTCATCAATAATAGACATTTGGCCATCATATACAAATGATGGAAAATCTGGATTATTTTCCAAAACGTCAATCAATCGTGTCATATCCTGTTCTAACATTATATTGGAATCTTCCAATGAAAAATACCATTCTCTGTCCCAATGTGTATGTGGAACAATGTAAACTCTTTTAACCATTTTTCCTTCTTTTCTAAGAGAAATAGCCTTTAGTTATTACTAAAAGCATAATCTCATTTTTAATATTCTACGGATTCTCCACGTGCTTCACGGCGTTTAATAAAGAAATAACGTGTAAAAATATTAGTGAATGCTACAAAAATTACCCCAACTAATAACCCTAATAGATATGCTGGCAAATGCTCAACTAAAGGCCATCCCCAGACGGCAGGAAGAGGTAACCATTGAACCGCTCCTAATGCAACAGCCGTACATGCTCCAATTACAGCACCCAGTACATTGATAGGAATAGTAATTAAGGGATTCCTTAACATGAAAGGAATGCCGCCTTCAGAAATAGCAATGAATCCAAGTATAAAAGAGGTTCCCCCTGCTACTCTGAGATCTTCTGGATAAACGCGACGTTTAACCACAAAACGGTCAATAATTGTTGAGAGTCCCAGACCAATCGGTGGAATAACTATCGCTAACACACGAGCAGTCAAAGGGAAAGTTTGATCGGCAGCTAAGCCTATTGCAATTGCTCCTGCTGCTTTGTTAATTGGTCCTCCAAGGTCAAAAGCAGTAGCAGCTGCAATAATAGCAGATAAAACAAGGGATCCTGAACCAGACATTGAAGTAATCCAATGTGTCATCAGTTGGTTAATTCCGCCAAATACTGGCTGTACTAGAAGATAGTTCAAAATAAAAATTAATAAAACTGAAATACCAGGAACAAGGAACATTGGTTTTATTGCTTGAAGATTCTTTGATACTTTTATTTTTTCATTCAGCCATTTCACAATTATACCTGCAAGAACCCCTAAAACGAGTGCCCCAAGAAATCCAGAAGGAATAACGCCATCTGTAATTCCGAAGAAAGTATAATGTAAACCACCCGCAAACAATCCTCCAGCAAAGCCGGCGATTAAGCCTGTCCGATCTGCAATAGAATAAGCTGCAAACATCCCAAAAATAGGGTAAATAAATTTCAAAAGCATTGACCCAAAAACATTGAGATAATGCGTGTATAAAACCATGCCAGTTGCAGTATTATATTTGGGGTCTGCAATTTCTGCTACCGGAAGATGAAGGGCATACGACCATAACAATGTTGCAATACCAATCATTAAACCGGCAGCTACCAGTAAGGAAATCATATAGGAAATACCAGTCATAACAGACGTAGACAAGGTTTTCAAGAAATTCTCTTTTTCTGGTTCTTCAATCTCGCTAATATTTTCTTTGGAAGGTGTATAATTTTGAGCTTTTTCAAGTAATTCTTTTATAATTTTTTCAGAATCTTTAATAGGAACCGCTACTTTTACATCTACCTTAGGTAAATTAGAAAATCTATCAACATCTTTCAAGGCAACATCGTGTGCAAAAATTATTCCAAGGGCTGAATTTACTTCTTGAGGTGAAATTCGATCCTCAGTTCCATTTGCGCCTTGTTTTTCTACCTTAGCTGTATAACCTAACTCGTGCGCTTTTTTCATGATTGCTTCAGCTGCCATATAAGTATGGGCTATACCTGCTGCACAAGCCGTAATACCTAAAATTAATCCTTTATTTTCATGGCCTTCAACTTGTGTTTGTTCTTTTTGCTTCAGAACTTTTATCATTTCTTTTGCATTATGAGCAGATTTTACTTGATTTAAATAGTTTATATCGCCCAAACGTCCAGCTAAGTCTGCTAGTAACGTTAAATGGGTCGTTCCTGCCTGATCTTCAGGAATAGCTAAAATAAACAGTGTATCTACCTTACTCTGGGGATCCAATGAAGCATACTCACTTGTATCCAGACTTTTTTGCAAACGAACGACTGCAAAGCTTGCGTCCTTCACTGTTGAACTTTTTCCATGTGGAATAGCCAAGCCATTTTCAAATCCAGTAATACCGATACTTTCACGCTCAAAAAGTGCTTTTTTGAATTCTTGAGCAGACGAGACTTTATTCTCTTTTTCAAATTGTTTAGCAACGAAATCAAAAATTTCTTCTTTGGTTGTGAAAGAACAATCCAAAAAAATTAAATTTTCTGATGTAGCATGTGATAGGTCCATATCAATCACTCCTTTTTTTTGTTAAACATATTATCCCACAAATGATAGCGTTTCCCTATCCAAATTTTGGATAATTATCCAGATATGATAGAATGATAAATGAGGTAATGACAATGGGAATTTTACTAAATAATTATCAACATCAATTGAAAAGCTTAACAGCAAGTGAGCTTTCTGCCTTTACTCTTATGGATAATCAACCCGAACTTATTTTATCTATGAATTTGACTTCATTGGCCCGAAAACTTTGCTCGTCGAATTCTACTTTGATTAGACTGTGTCAAAAACTAGGATTTTCTGGATTTTCAGATTTTAAATCAGAAGTAAAAAGAATCATAGAACAAACCAAATACCTTTCGCATTCCTCACTCTTTGAGAGTTACCGTTTCTTCTTCAATGAGATCCTTCCTAATATTAATAGGGATAAATTGGAATATTTTGCGGAAAAAATAAATCTATCCAATAATATTTTTATTATTGGATTAGGGTTAACAAAACCTATTGCGGAATATATTTCAAAACGCCTTTATCAACTTGACCGTGCCTCTACTTATGTTTCAGAAAGTCATATGTTAGATCTTCTTCCTAATTTGGCTCGTCGCGGTGACCTTATTATTTTTATATCAGAATCTGGAGAAACAAAAAGTTTACTCAATTGTGCACAAAAAGTAGGGCAAACAGGAGCGGTACTTTTATCCATTACAAATTCCCAACATAACACTTTAAATCACTCAATGCATATGAGTCTAACATTTCAAATGCCTGAAAATCACTTTCACAATTACGATATAACCAGTCGCGTTTTTCAAATGGCTCTCCTAGATTTGATTTTAGACATTTATCTCAATAAATATCTAAAAAATTTGAGTTAGCCTTTCAAAAAAGAATCAAAAAAAGATTGCTTAGGCAATCTTTTTTACTTCTTTTTATTCTCCTAAAAATTCACTTTCGGATCCGTCTTTTCCGACGATTTTTACAAGTGTTTTCTCGGCTTCATTTAATGTTGTTTTGAGTTTTTCAGAAAGGAGCATTCCTTTTTGAAATTCAGAGATTGCATCTTCTAAAGCCACATCTCCGCTTTCTAGTTTTTTTACGATTGTTTCGAGTTCTGCTAAATTTTCTTCAAATTTTGCTTCTTTTTTTGTTGCCATATGTATCCTTTATTTTATTTCTGCACGAACTGTGCCATCACTCAAATCGATATTCACTATATCCTCAGCTTGAACATCGTTGATACTCTTTATAATTTTGCCGTCATTCGCAGTGACTACTGAAAAACCACGCGCCTTAATTTTACTAATATCCATCAACAGAAGGGCTTGTACCAAGCTATCGACTTGATTTTTCTTTTGCTCATAAATTTTAGCAAAAGCAGGCATGAGTTTTCCAGAAGCCATTTCATAGCGATGTTTCTCACGATTCAACTTATTTTCAGTCAGATTTTGTAAGCGCCTGGTGAGATGATCTATTTTCTGAATATGTCCATCGTAGAGACGTTCCGGCTGACGAAAAACAACCGAATGAGATAACTTCTCCACCCGATCCCTTTGGACTTTGATGAGGTGCGTGACACGATTTCTCATTCGAAGTTCTTGGTCATTTGCCCAAGCTAGCAAATCCAGTTTTGTATTAGGAGTTGCAAGTTCGGCGGCAGCTGTTGGTGTAGCTGCTCTGCGATCTGCAACAAAATCCGCTAAGGTTGTGTCGGTCTCATGACCAACCGAAGAGATAACAGGGACACGTGATTCAAAAATAGCACGGACAACAATTTCTTCGTTAAAGGACCAAAGATCTTCAATAGATCCCCCGCCACGTCCAACAATTAAAATATCAATGTCAGAACGACTATTCACTGCTTCAATATTTGCGGCGATTTCTTCCGCAGCGCCAGCGCCTTGAACTTTTGTCGGATAAAGTAATATCTGACTCATCGGAAAGCGACGATTTACGGTAGTAATAATGTCTCGAATAACAGCTCCAGATGGACTTGTAATTACTGCAATTTTTTTTGAAAAAAGTGGTAACTCTTGCTTCCATTGTGGATTAAACAATCCTTCTGCTGTTAGCTTTTTCTTCAGTTGTTCAAACTTAACTGCCAAAGCGCCAATGCCATCAGGCACAATATTTTCAATATTAATAGAATAAGAACCTGAAGGTGCATACAGACTGATACGTCCTGTTACAAGCACTTTCATTCCATCTTCAAGTTTGAAATCAAGCTTTTTAAATTGGCCTGCCCACATTGTTGCTTGTATGACAGACTTCTCATCTTTAATGGCAAAATATTGGTGACTGGGACGTTGGCGAAAGTTGGAAATTTCTCCTGTCAAATAAACGCGTTCCAAATATGGATCGCGGTCAAACTTTGCTTTTAAGTATTTTGTTAAAGTTGATACGGTTAAATACTCTGTCATGCCTTTAATCTTTCTAAATCCACTTTTTATCTACACTAGCTCCTTTATAAATAGGTGTGGACGAAATTTTCTTTTTTATTTCACAGAGGCTTCTGCTGCGCGTACAGTTTGTTCCATCAACATAGTGATTGTCATCGGACCCACGCCTCCAGGAACGGGCGTAATGAGTCCGGCAATTTCTTTCACTTGATCAAAGTCCACGTCCCCATGAAGTTTGCCATTCTCATCACGGTTCATACCAACATCAATAACTGTTGCCCCTTCTTTTACATCTTCTGCTTTGATAAAACGGTCTTGGCCAATGGCTACGACTAAAATATCGGCAGAACGTGTAAGCTCAGAAAGATTTTCTGTACGGGAATGCGCAATGGTGACAGTTGCATTCGCCATCATCATCAGTTGAGCCATTGGTTTTCCCACAATATTAGAGCGCCCTACGACAACAGCCTTTTTCCCTGCAAGTTCAACGTCATAGGCACGGAACATTTCCATGATTCCTGCTGGGGTTGAAGGAATCATTAATGGCGCGCCGCTCCACAATTTACCCATATTTATTGGATGAAAGCCATCTACATCTTTTTCAGGAGAAATTGCAAGTAAGACTTTTTCTTCTGATATATGTGAAGGAAGTGGCAACTGCACAAGAATGCCGTGCCACAATTGGTCCTTATTAAAGCTTTCAATAAGCGCTAACAAGTCCGCTTCAGATGTTGTTTCAGGAAGCCGAATCACTTCTGACTTAAATCCAAGCTTTGCAGCTACACGCTCTTTATTTCGAACATAAACTTGACTGGCTGGATTTTCTCCTATCAAAATGACAGCGAGTCCTGGCTGAATGCCTTGTTCTTTCAGTTTGATCACTCTATTTTTGAGTTCTTCTTGCATCTTTTCAGCAAGGGCTTTTCCATCAATTATTTTCATACTATTTATTATATCAGACTCCATAAATATGTGCCAATAGGTGTTTCCTGATTGGAAAAATTTTTTATGGAACGTTCGTTTTCAGCTAACATAGCAAAATCTTGCTCTTATTTTTTGATAATTTTGATATTAGGATGATTTTTGATGATTCTTTTTAAGTTATAATACTTAAATTTGGCCGGCTTACTGCCCAGCCATTCCAATATTTTTTGACCATTCGTTGAGGGTTTATCAGCAACAAAAATATGTTTGAATCTTAACTCTTTCAAGTTAGGTTTTTGATTGTCCGAAGAATCTACCAGTGGCATGAAATCTTTCTTAGCTGACAGCGTAAAACTAAATGTAGAAAGTAAATCTGCTGTAAAAAGCAGCACTAGAATAAAGACAAGTTTATTGCCTGTTACTGCTCGTAATTCCCTCAAAAAATCTTGGATCGCTGGATCAATAAGCTTGATCAATACCAATCCACCCACACCCCAAAATAAAGAAATAGGAAGCGCCACCCTTCCTTGAACATTCAAGGGAAGATTAGAATAATCCCACAGCTTCATGTTAAACAACTTTTCCAATATCCAGCTGCCAACATATTCAATAAACGTAACAATTAATACGATAAATAAGTAGAGCAAAAAAAGATGGTTAGAATTTTGAATGCCTTTTGTTAAAAGAAGAACCGCAGCGATACTGCATCCATACACCGGGCAATACGGACCCAAGAGTACACCGCAGAAAACAAAGCGTTTATATTTAACTAAGCAATAGACTGTCTCCCAAAGCCAGCCAATAACCGAATAGACCATAAAGGTCATAAAAAGATTCATTTGTATTCTCCATTCCTTAAGCTTTTCAAAATAATAATCAAATTGTCAGCTAAACCCATGATTTAGTGATAGAATAAAAGTATAAATCAACCCGGAGTCCGTAGTAAATTTACCATGGACTCCTTTTTTGTTTAAATTTATCTGTTTTTATTATATCAGTTTTATTATTTGAATTAAATTTCTCATCGAACTTTTCTTTTTATTGGTCATTTGATACCTCACAAGCCTAGAACTTGACCTCAGGTTGTAAATGTGAAATAATGATAATATAATAAAGAAGGACTAAAGTATCACTCGCCGGAGTGCTACTTATCAGAGTCATGCCAACTAACCTTAGGCCTTGTGGTTAGTTGACATGACTCTTTTTGTTTATCCCTTGCGAGCCCTTTTCTGGTCCTTAAAAGCTAGCTCAATTATCTTTTCGAAAGAGGTGTAATATGTCGTGGATCTTTTTATTTCTTGCAGGAATCTTTGAAGTTGTTTGGGCTTCAACAATGAAATTAAGTCAAGGTTTTTCCATACTCAAGTATGATATTTTAACAATTGTCGGAATGCTTGTGAGTTTTGGATTTTTGACCTTAGCTATGAAGAAACTTCCTTTAGGAATTGCTTACCCTATCTGGACAGGAATTGGAGCTGTTGGGGCTATCTTAGTCGGGGCCCTTATTTTTAAGGACAAGGTCCCTTCACTGACTTGGGTCTTTGTTCTTATGCTTGTTGTTGGACTCATCGGGATAAAGATTACCAGTGGGCATTGAGCTATCCAGCTTTTCTATAGGAAAATAAAAAACCTAGCTTTAGACTAGGCTTTTTTGTTTGCTCTTTTCCATACTGAAAAATATTTCCCATATAGCGCTGTAGCCAAATAGAAGATGATGGTGAGAAGCATTGGCAAGGCACTGGCAGAGTAGCCTTGGGCAAATGCTGTCGCCCATAATACAATGGTTACGATATTGGAAAGCAACCATAAAGAATAACTGTCACCATATCCTTTAAAAACGAGTAAGGAAGCTGTTGCACCAATAATCAGTGTAATCGAATCCCATAATGGATTCGTATCTCCCAAGTGTGCATAAACTTGCATCATTGGCCACCAAGCTATTAACATTAAAGCTATTGCAATCAGCCAACCTTTGAACGTCATAAACTTCACACCGTTTTCAATACGATGCCCCCAAGTTTTCCAAGTCAGGATTAAAGGGATATCAATAAAGGCGATAAAGACGATCTGATCTAAAACAGAAGCATAATGTCCTGCAGTCCAATTAATATAAATAAAGCCAAAAGCGCTAATTAATCCAAGTAAACCATTAATTGGTCTCCCAATCATCATATAGACCGTACAAGCCGAGCCTACAAGAGTCGCAAAAAGTGTAATCACCGACAACAAAGTGATGGGTGCCGTAAGGAAAAAAGCAAGCTGTACGCCTATGATAAAAGCCAGCATTACGCTGCCAGCTGTATTGATGGATTTGAGTTCATGTTTCAACCAAATAATATAGTTTTTCATTGTTCCCTCTTTTTAATTTGATTATTAAATTATAACACGGTTGGGAATGAAAAAACGAATTTCTTTTACGAAATGCACAAAAAAAATGAAACAATTTCTGCTCCATTTTTCTCTTAGGCTTGTTCTTCTAGTGCCCGTTCTACATCCAACTGTCGAATATTGTGGGATGCTTCAAGCCTTTCGACACGACGTACTGAACGCGGTAAAAACTTCCGAATGTCATCTTCATTGTAGCCCACTTGCAGCCTTTTATCATCAAGAATCAAAGGGCGACGCAAGAGTGTGCGGTTTTCTTCGATTATCTTAACCAGCTCATGAAGGGAAAGGCGTTCAAAATCCAAGGATAAGCGTTTGTAAGCACGACTCCTTGTGGAAATAATTTCCTCTGTTCCATTTTCAGTCAAAGAGAAAATTTTAAGAAAGTCTTCGGGATCTATTTTATCAGTTATCAAGTTAATTTCTTCGAATTCTAGCCTGTGATTGGCCAGCCATTCTTTGGCTTTTTTGCATGAACTGCAAGCCATGACAGTATATACTTTTATCATATCCCTTCCCTCACTTTTCTTAACTTTATCTCATATGTATTTAATATAATTATATCATTTTTAAAATCATTGTCAAATTACTCAACTTATGACTTATTTTAAATGAAAATGTAATGAAAAAAAGCCGCACAAAAGCAGCTTTTATTCTTCATAGACACGATAAATTCTATCGGATAAAAGACAAATGACTTCGTAGCCAATCGTATGACGCCAGTTCGCAATATCTTGAACAGTAATCTCTTTATCACCATTTTTACCAATCAGTGTGACCTGTGTGCCCATCTCATAGTTTTTCGGCAAGCGTATCGTCATCTGATCCATTGAAATCCGGCCAATAATTTCACAGTATTGACCATCCACGATAACCTTAAAGCCTTGCATATCACGGGTCCAACCGTCCGCATAGCCAATGGAAACTGTTCCAACATAAGTATCTTCTTCTGCACGGAAAGTTGCCCCGTAACCCACAGTGTCTCCTTTGTGGATCTTTTTAACATGCGTCAACTCAGAATGCAAGCTTAAAGCAGGTTCCAAGGCATAAGGGAGAGCCAGCTCATCACCACTTGGGTTTAAACCATACATCGCTAAACCAATGCGTTCAATATCTTGCACTTCTTGATTTTGCCACAAGCCCGCCGCAGAATTTGTCGAATGCACGTATTTTGGACGACGACTCAATTGACTGACTAAGGCATCAAATTTTGCCTTTTGTTCTTTAAACTGTGTCGTATCTTCTTCATCAGCAGTGGCGTAGTGTGTAAAAATACCGCGCACACTAATATTATATTGGTCTGCGAGCTCAATAATTTGATTTGCTTCCTCGGCTGTCATCACACCAATCCGACCCATCCCTGTATCAACGGCAATGTGAATGCGCAAACGTGAGAAATGTTTATTTTTATTTGAATCAATGACTTGTTGAAGCCACTGCAAACTTGGCGCTGTTAAGGTAATATGCTGGCTGGCCGCAATTTCTGCATGGTCTGGTACAATCCCTGACAGTACAAGTATTGGTTTAATAATCAATTGTTGACGCAACTCAATAGCCTCATCAAAGTTGGACACACAAAAACCATCTACAAGACCATCAATATGCTGCGCAACAGCAACTGCTCCATGACCATAAGCATTGGCTTTTACAACAGCCCAAAGTTCTGGTTTGTCACCGATATGCTCGCGCATTTTTTTTACATTATTTTCAATTGCGGATAATTTAATAATCGCTGGTGTATGGCGATGTGGTGCTGCTTTCATATTATTTACCTTCTTTTTATACTCAAACTTTGCTTTCAAGGACAACCATAGCAACCGCTTCTAGATTACTATGTGAAATACTTAAATGTGCTTGTCCAGCAAAGGGATGTTCTAGAAAATAGGGCTTGCCTTTTTCATTCTTAGAAATTTCTATGTGATGAAAGGAAAGCTGACTGTCAAAGCCTGTTCCTAATGCTTTTGAAAAGGCTTCTTTTGCTGCCCATCGTCCCGCCAAGAATTCCGCTTGACGTTTTTTTGAAGTAAAACTTGAAAAATGAGCAAACTCATTTATTGTCAAAACGCGCTGTGCAAATTTATCATTGCGTTCCAATGCTTGGACAATGCGCGATATCTCGACATTATCTGTTCCTATACCGTAGATCATTTTTCTATTATACCAAATTTTCAGATACTTTATTTAAAATCATTCTTCTTATTCTAAGCCTAAAGAGCTAAAAAACTTATTAAAATTAGTTCTGGTATTTCAGTCTTATTTAAGTTAAAATATAATAAAAGACATGATGAAAGGTAAAACCATGGATACTCAGGAATTAATTGCACGCTCAGAAAGTCAAATCGATGATTTTAAAAAGAAAAGTGAGATTATTTTAAAAGATAATATTAATCAAGAAATCATAAAAAACAAGAATTCTTTTTCTAAAGATATTTGGGATGAAGAATTGGCTTTAGAAGTTGAAAAAGAAGTTGAAAAAAAATTAGCTAACCTCAATAACAGTATTGACTTAAATCCTACTTCTGTTTATTTCGCATTAAAAGCAGAATCAGCATTAAATCCAGAAATTACCGAACAAGAGTTAAATATCGCAGCTTACCAATTTTTATACTCCAAAACAAAAAATAAATTTATGAAAAAAATATTGAAAGAGAAAATAAATAAAATTGGTAAAGGAGAAAATAAATGAATATTCAAACGATAGGAGTAAAAATAGGTAAAAAAATTATTCAAATTATCTCCCAACAAATTATTAATTATACTACAAGTGAACAATTTCAAAAAAGAGTGAGTGAGATGTTAGAGAGTGTAGTTAATAACATTGTCAAGGCAGTCTTGAACGAGAACAAAAATAGATAGTACTTGTTCTAATTCATAATTTTTCTAGACTGTACTTTGAGAAAATCACCTTATCTAATATTTATAAAAACTCGGGAAAATATTTTTAGATTTTCTACAACGTGATTGGATTATTTACATCTGGCACCGCATTGTATTCAAAATATATAATACTCACAGTGTTATGAATAACATTAATATTGTAAACAAAAAATAGGCTGAGCTTCCACCCAACCTATTTTTTTATTCCGCAATGATAACTTGCTCTCCAGGAGAGACTTCTTCAGGAGTTTCAATGTAGATGTGCTTAAATTCATCAGAATTCGTCACAACCACTAAAGTTACTGATGGCAAATGAGCCTCCTCAATCATCTTCAAGTCCGCTTCTAAAAGCATGTCGCCCTTAGTAACTTTGCTTCCGTCTGTTACTTTAGCGATGAAGGGTTTGCCCTCCAAAGACACTGTATCTAAGCCCACATGAATCAGTACTTCTACGCCGGAGTCACTAAGTAAGCCAATCGCATGTTTAGTAGGGAAAACTGTCGTTACTGTACCATCAAATGGTGCAAAAACTTTTCCATCACGAGGCTGGATACCAAAACCTTGTCCGAGCATGCCTTTAGAAAAAACTTCATCTTCTACTTCCGCTAAAGGAATAATTTTCCCTGACATTGGTGAAGCAACTGTTTTGTCAAGATTTGCAACAAGAGTTGGTGCTGATGTTTCTTCATCTCCATAGTTGTCTGCTTTATCTTTTTCAGATTGAGGAATACCGAAGAAGTAGGTCGCAACAAAACCACCAACGTAACCGCCAATAAGCCCAAACACGTAAATCAACCAACGGTTATCCGCAATCAATGGTATTAAAGCAATCCCACTTGGACCAATAGCAATGGCACCGACATGACCGAGTGATCCGATAATAGCACCACCAATACCTCCACCAATACAAGCTGTAATAAATGGACGTCCCATCGGAAGTGTAACACCATAAATAAGAGGTTCACCAATACCTAAGAAACCTACAGGTAAAGCACCTTTGACAATTTCTGCGAACTCTTTATTCTTGCGTAAACGTACCCAGAGCGCCAAAGCTGCTCCGACTTGACCAGCTCCAGCCATGGCAAGGATTGGAAGCAAGGTTGTTGACCCCGTCTTATCGATCATTTCAATATGAATCGGTGTAAGAATTTGATGCAAACCAAACATAACCATAGGAAGGAAGAGGGCACCTAAGAGGAAGCCAGCAAATCCACCCCCAACATTAAGTACGGCATTAATTCCACCCACCAAAGATGTTGAAATTGTTCCCGCAACAGGCATGATGAAGAAAATCGTTAAAAGTCCGATAGCAAGAAGAGACAGCGTTGGAGTAACGATAATGTCAATAGAATCTGGAATAACTTTCCGTAAATTCTTTTCCACAAGGGACAAAAGCCATACAGCAAAGATAACGCCAATGATCCCCCCTTGTTGTGCAGATAAGGGCTGACCTGTAAAGATATTGTTAATTGGTGCTTCTGGTGTAATCCCCGTCAACATCGTCACAGCACCAATAACACCCCCAAGTGAAGGCGTAGCACCAAACTCGGTTGCAGCATTAATCCCCACATAGATGACCAAGTAGGCGAAAATACCCTTTTGGATTACACCTAGGACAGCAACAATCTGTGCAAAAGTCGCACCATCAATTGTACCTGCGGTGATTAAGTTTGCAAGGATAGATGCAATACCACCAATAAGACCAGCACCGACAAAGGCAGGAATCAACGGTGTAAAAATACGTGAAATCGAGTTCAGCACTTCTTTTATTTTGGAAGGCTTGTTGTATTTTTCCTTGGCTGCTTTTTTCGTTAGAGCTGCACGATCCTCAAGACTGAGTCCTGCTGAGTGTGGAAACTGTTCGCCAAGCTTAACACCCACGGTATCCACCATTTTTTGGGCTACCTTATTGACTGTTCCTGGTCCAACAATAACTTGTAACGTTTCACCTTCAACAACTCCCATAACACCATCAATAGCTTTGAGTTTTTCAAGATCTACTTTTGTTTCGTCAATCATTGAAAGTCGAACGCGCGTCATACAATGAACTAAACTTTGAACGTTTTCTGGTCCACCAATTTCTTCGTAAATTTGCCGTGCAATACGTGTTACTTTATCTTCTGCCATCTTCATCTCCTAATTTTTATTTATTAGCTCAATGTATTTTTAATGAATCCTTTTGCCTGTACGAGTTTTTCCTGCGCCTCATCTTTTGCACTATTGGTTAAAATCATGACAATCGCCAGCTTAACATCTTCTCCCGCTTGGATAAAGGTTTTTTCTGCTGTTTCATAATCACAATCTGTTGCCTCCATAATGATACGTTTGCTGCGCTCCACTAATTTCTCATTTGTTGGACGCACATCAACCATTAAGTTGTTGTATACTTTTCCAATACCAATCATCGCTATTGTCGAAATCATATTCAAAATTAATTTTTGTGCTGTACCTGATTTGAGGCGGGTTGAACCTGTCAAAAATTCAGCGCCACAGTCCACTTCGATAGGGAAGTCAGCATGTTGGCTAATTTCAGCATTCATATTACACGCTAGAGAACCTGTGTGTGCCCCAATACTCTTCGCATAATCAAGAGCGCCAATCACATAAGGGGTACGTCCACTTGCTGCAATACCAATCAGCATGTCATTTTTGGTTAATTGAAGATCAATCAAGTCTTGTTTGCCAAGCTCAAGGTCATCCTCTGCACCTTCCACAGCGAGCGTCATAGCTTTCTCGCCTCCAGCAATGAGACCCACAACCATACTTGCCTCAACTCCAAACGTCGGGACACACTCTGCAGCATCAAGTACGCCCAAACGTCCGCTTGTCCCCGCACCGAGATAAATAAGTCGGCCACCATGATTGAAACTTTCAATCGTTTTTTCAATCACAGGTTCAATCATCGGAAGTGCTTTTTCTACAGCTTCTGCAACTTTTTTATCTTCCTTATTCATTTTTTCGAGAGCAGTTGAGACCGACATTTCGTCCAATCCAAAAGTTTCTTCGTTACGTCGCTCTGTTGTTAATTTTTCTAAATTCATTTTATTTCCTTTTCTTTTAATTCAAACTTTTGTTTTGAGTAAATCACATCAAGTAAGTCTCTGTCTTTTTCAATAACATATGCTACAACGTTAATATTAGGGTGAGCTGGAAGTGCTTTTTTACATACTTGTGTTTCGCCCATATAACGTCCATACAGTTCATTATCCAGTGTTACAGCACCTTTGTTACGCTTTTCTGTGTGTTCTTTGTGGATCTGTTCTACCTTCTTAAAGCGGGCATTTGCACTTCTGATCAGTCCAGGAGATTGATCATTCCTATTGTCATGCTCTCCTAAGACTGAAGTAAAATAAGCTGAAGCATTATTTTCTACATGTAAAACTATTTTATCCCACTGCAGATAATTTTCAAACTGATCAATTGTTGTTGCTGCTAAATCACCATCTCTAATGTACACTTCATCCGTATCATCCTTTAATAATTCAAGAGCCGCAGCCAACGGATGTCTATCACGATGGTTTTCGAGTGTCGGAAGTCCAAGTCTTAAAGGTAAACGTTTCTGAGCATCGCCAGCAACAAAAGCAACGCGCTTAAGACCATATTTTTGCAACCATTGATTCTGCTTGAGAAAATATTCCCTATCCAGACCAGTTTCGGGACGCGGATAGTAGTTGTGCCAAGCTTCTAAATGAGCAAAATTAGCCTCCATTCTCCTTAGTTCCTCAATCTCATCCTCTACCAATGTGCTGGCATTTAAACTAATCTTTATTTTATGGCTGGCTTTGGCAATCTGTTCATTGTCAATATGATAATCCATCCGTAAACCTGTGACACCATGATGAATAAGTTCTTCTAAATGATCAAATGAGTAACCTGCACGTTCCAAGGCTTCCCCTGAAATATCTACCATCAGTTCCAATTGGTTTGCTTTAGCACAAGCACCTAATTTTTCTAAGCGTTTTTTATACGCTTGAGCATCATCTTCCGGAATATGCATCGAAGTAAATATCCCTTTGAATCCTGCCTGTTTCATTTTTTTTATATACTGAATATCTTTTTCAGAAAGATCTTCATTCATAAAAATTGAAAAGCCAAACATAAACACCTCTCTATTTCTGAAACTTTATTTCTTTTGTTAACGCATTCATTTTAACATATCCAAAACTTTATTTCAACTGTTTACTGGGATTTTTTCACATTATTTTTAAATAAAAAAAGATAAATCCCGTAAAACCGCTGTTTAACTGAATTTATCTTGGATTATTTTTCTAAAAGAATGGAATTAAATTTCATAAAAAAATATATAAAAAAATCCCCGCTAGGAGGATTTTAATGTTCTCTTATTATTTAGCCAATTCGTAAATTGCTTCAGCATAGATAACTGCTGATTTGAAGAGTGCATCCAATGGTTTGTACTCATTTGCTTGGTGCATTGTATCTTCTTCACCTTCAAACATTGCGCCATAAGCAACACCACGTTTAAGGAGACGACCGAATGTACCACCACCGATTACTGTTTCGTAACCTTTAAGGCCAGTGTGTTTTTCGTAAACGCTGATCAATGTAGAAACAAGTTCATCTTCCATTGGTACATAGTGAGGTTCCATCACGTGATCGTTCATTGTTACTTCTTTTACGCCTTCAAGCGCTTCAAGAACTGCTTTGATTTTATGTTGGTCAGTACCTTGTGGGAAACGGAAGTTCAATGCAATTGTACCTTCACCATTTTCGTCAAAGTTCCAAACACCAGCATTCATTGAAGTTGCGCCCATAAGGTCATCATTGTAGGCTGTGCCTAATTTTTCGCCTTCGTGGTCATCGATCAATGTTTCAGCAGCAAGTTTGATGTATGCAGCTGCACCAGCTTCAAAGTCAAATTGGTTAAGGAATTTAGCAAGGTAAGTTGCACCGTTAATTCCTTTAAATGGCATTGCACCGTGTGCAGATTTACCATAAACTGTTACTGTTGCTTTACCGTCAGCTTCTTCAAGGTCAAAACGCAAGTTTTTGTCTGCATTTTCAGCCACAAAAGCTTCCAATTTTGCTTGGAGATCTGTCGCACCTGAGATTACTGCAGTTGCAGATTCAGGAACCATGTTTTCAGCCAAACCAGCTTTGAAAGAGTGGAGTACTACAGCGCCAGCATTTTTTCCGTCAAAGTGAAGGTATTCTGTAACGTTACCTTTTTCACCATTGATGATTGGGAATTCAGCATCTGGTGAGAATCCGAAATCTGGCAATGGCAATTCACAGTGTTCAAAGTAGTAATCCATATCTTTCCAACCTGTTTCTTCGTTTGTACCAACGATGAAACGGATTTTTTTAGACAATGGCACACCAAGGTCTTTCAAGATTTTCAAACCATAGTAACAAGCCATAGTTGGGCCTTTATCGTCTGAAGCACCACGTGCGTAAAGGTTGCCGTTACGGATTTCAGGTTCAAATGGGTTTGAATCCCAACCAGAACCAGCAGGAACAACGTCCAAGTGACCGAAGATACCTAAAACTTCATCGCCTTCTCCGTATTCAAAGTGACCTACATAGTTATCATAGTTTTTAGTTTGGTAGCCATCACGTTCAGCCAATTCCAAGAATTTGTCAAGGGCTTTACGAGGTCCAGGGCCAAATGGGTTTTCTTTGTCCGCATTGTCCATGTCCATTGCTGAATCGATACGAAGAAGTTCAAACAAATCTTCGAGCATTGCGTCTTTGCGCTTTTCTACTTCTGCAGTAAAATCAATAGTTGTCATGATTGCCTCCATTATTTTGACTTCTTGATAATATATTCACAAAAAGTCTTTTTTCTAAACTCCTATAATTATACCAAAAAAGTAAAACGTTTGCATTTATAAAGTGGAAACTAATCTTTGAAAAACTTAAACATTTTGACTTGTGGCGTAGGTAGAGCGACTTTTGAAAGGTCCGTCAATTTTACCCAAAGTTGATTTTCATCCAGTTTTTCTTCTTGAACACTAAAGTTTTCCTCAGGGATACATTCAATAATTTGAACAAACCACTTCAAGTGAGAAAAAACATGTGTAATTTCTCCAACGTTAATCATACGTGAGACACTGTCTGGCAGATCGGTTGGCAATAATAATGTCTCATTATCAAAGTCTTCCTTGGAAATTTCCTGCATCGGAAAAGTCCACATATTCGCAAGTAGGCCTGTGGTCGGACGTCTTTGGAGATAGTATTCGCCTTGTGTATTTTTTAATGCATAAGCATTGTAGTAAATGTGCTGCTGCTTAATCTTTTTACTTTTGACAGGATACTTCAGTTGAGTACCTTTAGGTCTGGCTTGACAATAGGCAGCTAATGGACAGATCTCGCATTTGGCAATTTTGGGGGTGCAAACCATAGAACCAATGTCCATGAGTGCTTGGTTAAAATCTCCTGGATGTTCTTCCGAAATAAGCTCTCTTAGCTTTTCATCAAATATTTTCCGAGAAGCAGCCTTAGAAATATCTGCATCAATCTCAAATAATCGACTCGTCACGCGCATCAAATTACCATCAATGGCGGGTTCGGGTAAGCCAAAAGAAATTGAAGCAATAGCGGCTGCTGTATAAGGGCCAATTCCCTGCAAACTTTGAATATCTTTTAATGCATCAGGAAATTGTCCTTGAAATTCTGTCATGACTTGCTGAGCAGCAATTTTTAAATTACGTGCGCGCGAGTAATAACCCAAACCTTCCCAAAGTTTTAGAAGCTCATCATCATCTGCTGCCGCCAAATCCTCAATCTTAGGATACTTTTCCATAAAGCGCAGATAATAGGGCATAACTGTTTCAACCTGTGTTTGTTGAGACATAATTTCAGAAATCCAAACAGAATAAGCCTCGGTGTTTTTCCGCCATGGCAAAGGCTTTTTATGGATATTGTACCATCCTAATAAATCCTGCTGGAACTTTTCTATTTCGGTTTTATTCATAAGCTCTATTATAACAAGTTTTCACACAAAAATAGCCTAGTTTACCTCCTTGTCCAAGATAAGACACTAATAATAACAAAAGCAAATCATTTTTGATTTGCTTTATGAATTTATCTTTAATTTTCTTTGCTCAAAACTTCCTTGACCCGTTCAGCGACATCATACGGTACGCCTGCTTCAGCGACCTGAGCAACATCAGCTTCAGAAATGGCTTTCAGTGACTTGAAGGTCGTCATTAATTTTTGCTTACGTTTGGGTCCAAGTCCTGTAATACCATCCAGTTTTGAAGAAAAAGTATTTTTCCCACGAACTTGCCGGTGAAAAGTAATCGCAAAGCGATGGACTTCATCTTGAATACGTTGGAGGAGAAAGAATTCTTGCGATTGGCGACTCAGCGGTACGACTTCCAAAGGATCACCAAAAAGTAACTCGCTGGTTTGGTGTTTATCATTTTTAGCCATACCTGCAACAGGAATATCTAAACCTATTTCTTTCAAAATAGCCTTAGCTGCATTGACTTGTCCAGCACCACCATCCATTGCAATCAAATCGGGTAAAGCCGTTCCTTCACGCATAGCCCGACTATAACGTCGCGTAATCACTTCACGCATTGATGCATAATCATCTGCCCCTTCGACAGTTTTGATCTTGTATTTCCGATAATCTTTCTTGGAAGGCTTGCCATTGATAAAGACAACCATTGCTGATACGGGTGAAGTTCCCATTATGTTAGAGTTATCGAACGATTCGATTCTAACTGGTGTAGGAATGTTGAGAATTTTCCCGAGATTTTCGATAGCACCTTGAGTTTTAATCAGGTCTTTTTCGAGAAGGTCAAATTTCAATTGTAGCTGGGTGCGTGCATTCTTAGTCGCCATTGCTACAAGTTGCTTCTTCTCTCCACGGCTTGGTTTGAGAACTTTGGTTTGTGTTACTGCCTCAACAGCCTCTGCATCAATTTCTGAGGGCACTAAAATTTCTTTGGGTACCATGTGTGCAGCTTCTTGATAAAACTGTCCGATATAAGTTAAAAAATCATCTTCTGCATCATTATAATAAGGAAACATATTGACATCACGTTGAATCATTTTACCTTGGCGTACGAAGAAGACCTGCACACACATCCAGCCTTTATCCACGTAGTAACCAAAAACATCACGGTCTTTTAAATCGTGGTTCATGACACGTTGTTTCGTTCTCAAAGTCCCGATAGAATTAATTACATCACGGTATTCTGCCGCTTGCTCAAATTCCATTTTTTCCGAAGCTGCAAACATTCTTTCTTTCAGTTCATTGATAATTTTTTTATCATCCCCTGTTAAAAAATGTTTGACTTCTTGAGCCATGTCTTTATAAACTTGAGGATCTACATGATTAACGACTGGACAAAGACACTGATGGATATGATAATAGAAACAGACTTTCTTTTCATGCAAACCACATTTTCGAAAAGGAAAGATACGGTCTAAGAGGCGCTTGACTTCATTGGCTGCTTTAACATCGGGATAAGGTCCAAAATACATTGCCCCATCTTTCTTGACACGACGGGTAATCATCAAACGTGGATATTTTTCATTTGTAATCATGAGAAAAGGATAATACTTATCATCCTTAAGCATGATATTATATTTGGGCTTATATCGTTGAATCAAGTTAATTTCAAGAACCAAAGACTCAATGTTTGATTCAACCACAATCCATTCTAAATCTTCAATCTCACTGACTAAAAGCTCAGTCTTTGTATTATGGGAGCCATGAAAATAGGAGCGTACGCGATTTTTCAGATTTTTCGCCTTCCCTACATAGATAACCGTCCCATTTTTATCTTTATGTAAATAGCATCCTGGACTATCTGGTAAGAGCTCCAGCTTTGCTTTAATCGTGTTATTCATGGTTTTATTATAGCATATTCTGCAAGTGCTAATCATAAATCGGAACTGTCTGCCGTGAAAAGAATTGTTTGTTTTTTATGATTATGGTGCTTGTTTTTTCTATCCCTTCCCTATTAAGATTGTGCAATATTTTATAAACCTTCCTACTTAAATCAAAAAGACAAGTTTTACCTTGTCTTTTTGATTAATTTATTTTATCTTCACTCGATGCCAAGTTTACACTTGAGTAGGCTATCGATAAGCATTAAACATCAAAGCAATATTTTCAGCTATGCTATGTTAGCAATCAGAGCAAAAACCCACTATTTTTTAAACCATTCATGTCCTTATTTTAAGAGTCTCAAAACATTCAATATAGCGAGGAGCGTTACTCCAACATCTGCAATAACTGCTTCCCACATCGTAGCAATGCCAAAGATCGCAAGAATAAGGAAAACGGCTTTTACACCAAGAGCTAAAACGATATTTTGCACCACCAGGCGTTTCGTTTTCTTGGCGATTTTAACGGACTTCGCGATACTTGATGGTTTATCTGTCATCAAGACCACATCCGCTGTTTCAATCGCAGCATCAGAACCCAAGCCACCCATTGCAAAACCGATATCAGCACGCGCAATGACTGGTGCATCATTAATCCCATCACCAACAAAAGCAGTAAGACCCTCACCTTTGGCAAGTACTTTCTCTAACAAAGTAACTTTATCCTCAGGTAAAAGATTCGCATGATAATCCGTAATGTTCAGTTTTCCAGCAACCTGTGCGGCAACTTTTTCGCTGTCACCTGTCAACATCGTTTGTGAGATATGAAGCTGATTTAAAGCCTTAATTGCTTCTTCTGCATCCTCTTTGAGGACATCCGATACAAGGATGACCCCTTGGTATTGGCCATTTTTGGCAACATAAATCAAAGAACCTAAGGCATCACTTTCACTAAAGTTAACATTGTACATTTTCATCAGCTTTGCATTCCCGACGAGAATTTCATTACCTTCATAAACTGTGCGTGTACCATGCCCTGGAATTTCTTCCGACTCTGTTACAGTGACTGTTTCCAAATTTTGGTTTTCTTTAAGCGCAAGCCCCAAGGGGTGAGTAGAATGAAGTTCCCCAACAGCACCCAGATAGAGCAACTCTTCTCGTACAACACCTTCTGCAGGAAAAACTTGAGTGACTTTAAAGTTCCCTTGTGTCAGTGTTCCTGTTTTATCGAAGAGAACATGTTTTATCTTAGTCATTGCTTCAAGGTGATTGCCACCTTTAACTAAAATACCATTTTTCGATGCGGCACCAATCCCAGCAAAGAAGCCGAGAGGAATGGAAACCACCATTGCACATGGACAAGAAATAATTAAGAAGGTAAAGGCGCGTGTCAACCAGTCTGACCAATCTTGTTGGAAGAAAAGTGGGGGAACCAGAGCGATTATCGCTGCTGCAAATACCACGACTGGAGTATAGTAACGTGCAAATTTTGAAATGAATTGTTCAGTCGGTGCTTTATTTTCTTGAGCATTCTCGACCAGGTTTAAAATTTTAGATACTGAGGATTCCCCAAAAGTTTTTTCAACTTGGACTTCCAGCAGACCATTAATATTCAAGAAGCCTGAAAGAACTTCTTCTCCTTTGCCCACCTCACGTGGCAGGGATTCTCCTGTCAAAGCTGCTGTATTCACACTTGATTGGCCAGATAATACACGTCCATCAAGTGCTACCTTTTCTCCGGGATTCACCTGTATAATTTCACCGATAGCGACTTCTTCAGGAGACACATCAATAAGTTTTCCTTGACGCTTAACGGTCGCAACTTCTGGTCGAAGGTCCATCAGTGCTGCGATTGACTTTTTACTGTTCCCAATCGCACGATCTTGGAAATATTCTCCAACTTGATAAAAAAGCATTACCGCAACTGCTTCAGCATATTCTCCTAAAGCAAATGCCCCAACAGTCGCAATACTCATGAGGAAGAATTCGTTAAAAATATCTCCTTTAAGCAATTGTTTGATTGCTTTGAGCAAAACACTGTGCCCAATCAACACATAGGTTAAAATGAAAAGTGGGGTTTTAAACTGTGGTGTAAAGTCTAAAAAGCTTAAGGCCGCCAATAATAAAGCGGTGATAATAATGATCAACAGCTCATATTTGCCTTCTTCTTCTTCACTTTCATCTAAACTCGCATTGAGATGTATTGTCGTGTTGCAACAGGCAGGGTCTGAATCGTCAGAACTCCCTGTGACTCCTGTACTACTTAAGCTTTCGCTCTCCTCAGTAGTCGCCAGTGCAGCTTTAGCTTTGTGATTGAGGCAATTGCATGTCCCTTTTACACAGTGTGCATCGTGACTTGCCTTGTTTTGAGTAGATTTAAACATAAGGAACTCCTTTTAATTTATATATGTATCACAATGGATATCTTCGGTTGGGGACCAGTGCATTGACTCGACTGTAGCATCAATGACTTCTAGCAGATGATTAAGTTCAGGGGTTGTCAAGGAATAATAGATATATTTTCCTTCTTTGCGACTTGTGATCAAGCCACAATCCCGCAAACATGACAAATGTTGCGAAAGATTAGATTGCCCTGACTTAGTTTCATTAAGTAACTCGGTGACAGTCATTTCCTTTTCACGTAATGCTTCAAGGACATTAAGCCTTGTCGTATTAGATAAGGCATGGATTACTTTTTGACGTTTTTCGGTTAAATTCATTATTCATCTCTTCATATTAGTTTATACTAATATGTTAGCAAACTTCCTCATATTAGTCAATACTGAATTGTTTAAATTTATTCAAATCTAATTTTTTTGTACAAAAAAAATCCTAAACAAAAGTGTTAGGATTTTATTATTTTTATAAACCAAGACGTTCAAAAATGACATCTACACGTGACAAATGATAGTTATAATCAAAGGCTGCATCGATATCTGCATCTGTGAGTTTTTCACGTATTTTTTCGTTGTTTTCTACCAGTGGACGGAACATGATTTGCTCATCCCAAGCTTTTGCTGTCAATGGTTGAACCAAATCATAGGCCTCTTCTCGTGTCATGCCTTTTTCGATAAGCATAAGCATAACATGTTGACTATAGATTAATCCAAAAGTTGCATCCATATTGCGCTTCATGTTTTCTGGGAATACGGTCAGGTTTTTAACAATATTTCCAAAACGGTTTAACATGTAGTTGATCAATTCAGTCGTGTCTGGCGTAATGATGCGCTCTGCCGAACTGTGCGAAATGTCACGTTCATGCCACAAAACAACATCTTCCATGGCTGTCACGACATGTCCACGAATAACACGCGCCAATCCCGTCATATTTTCAGAACCGATTGGATTACGTTTGTGTGGCATTGCTGAGCTACCTTTTTGCCCTTTGGCGAAGAACTCTTCCACTTCACGTTGCTCTGATTTTTGAAGGCCACGAATCTCTGTCGCCATACGCTCAATCGAAGTCGCAATCAGTGCCAATGTGCTGAAGTATTCTGCATGCAAATCACGCGGTAATACTTGTGTCGAAATCTCTTGTGGACGAATTCCAAGTTTTCCACACACATATTCTTCAACGAAAGGTGGAATGTTGGCAAATGTACCTACAGCACCAGAAATTTTACCTGCTTCAACACCTTTAGCTGCATGTTCGAAACGCTCGATATTACGCTTCATTTCAGAATACCAAGTTGCTAATTTAAGACCAAAAGTTGTTGGTTCTGCATGGACACCGTGTGTACGTCCCATGCATACCGTGTATTTGTGCTCACGTGCTTTATCGGCAATAATTTCCAAAAAGTTAGCCAAATCTCGACGGATGATATCATTAGCCTGCTTGTAGAGATAGCCATAAGCTGTATCTACAACATCGGTTGACGTAAGTCCATAGTGTACCCACTTGCTTTCCTCGCCAAGCGTTTCAGAAACAGCACGTGTAAAGGCTACAACATCATGGCGTGTTTCTTTTTCAATCTCCAAGATACGCTCAACATCAAAACTTGCTTTCTCACGAATTTTTTTCACATCTTCGACTGGAATTTCTCCGAGTTCAGCCCATGCTTCATCCGCAAGAATTTCGACTTCAAGCCACGCCTTATATTTGTTTTCGTCCGACCAGATTGCCGCCATTTCTGGGCGACTGTAACGATTGATAACCATAGTTCCTCCAAATTTCTAACTTACTATAAATTATACCATTTTGGACGAATTTTTTCGGGATTTTCTCTAATATTCTCAATTTATTGAGAAAATATGTGGAAAAGACGAATGTTAACCTTCCAAGGCATCAAGAACATTCAACATCTGAGGCAAAGTCAATTGCCCTGGAGCACTGGCTTCCGCCTTATCGAGCGCTACAAAAGTCCATACAGAACCGGTCAATCCTCCGGCAACGCGGGAAATTTTACCCAGTTCTCCCATTGCGATGCCGATAAATTTAGGCCCATATTCCATCGTAAAATCACGTGTAATCTGCAGCAGATCTAAAACATCACATTCTCGTTGTGCCATAATCGCCACTTTTACAAAGCCTGTTTCTTCTCTTTGCATTTTCATCATTCGAGCAGTTAAATCTGTAGGCGACTCGAAAAAGTTATGATAAGACAAGACAATTTTTTCTTTAAATTCAAGCAACTGGGGTAAAGCTTTTCGATAGGAAAAATATTCGATATCAATATAATCGGGCTCAAATTTGGCTATTTTTTTTAAAAGAGCGACATAGTCTTTTTTAGAAATGGAGATATTCCCACCTTCATTGGCTGTGCGTACAGTAAAAAGCAAGGAAAAATCTGTAAATTTCTCAAAGATAAGAGGCGCGGCTTGAAGAATACTTTCCATATTCCCCAAAAAATCCGCCCGCCATTCAATAATGTCAGCCCTTCTGTATTTTTCTACGTTTAATTCCTGTACTTCCGCCACTGTTGTCGGAAGAACGGGTACTACAATTTTCGTTTTCCTCATATTTTAAGTTTAGCACATATTTGTATGCCTACCAAACATAATCCTGAACATCACTGAAGATATTTTTTCTGTTGAACAAAATAAAAAATCCCTGAAAAACAGGAATCTTTATCTCAATTGCGGGAGCAGGATTTGAACCTACGACCTTCGGGTTATGAGCCCGACGAGCTACCTAGCTGCTCCATCCCGCGCTAATAAAAATGGAAGAAATTTGAACTATCCCAAAGTCACGCTATAACTGAGTGGACGAGATCTTCCATTATGGATGTATCCAACTGGTACACCTATTGTAACACACTTTTAGCTCAAGTCCTAATCTTGCACTTTTTAATAAAAAAAAGCACTCCCAAGAGTGCCTTATCATTATGCTTTAGTAATGTTTGATGCTTGAGGGCCACGTTGACCTTGTTCAATATCAAATGTAACTTTTTCGCCTTCTTCAAGTTTTCTGAAGCCATCGCTTTGAATTTGAGTGAAGTGTGCAAAGACGTCAGTACCATCTTCAGCAGTGATGAAACCAAAACCTTTAGAGTCGTTAAACCATTTTACAGTTCCTTTTGTCATAGTATATATTTTCCTTTCGTCATATTTGTAAATCATTATGTGAAAGAAAACATTAAAAATATATAACTTAGACTAAATTTACCTCTTAATAGTATCATGCTTTGTCCAGAAAGTCAAATTGCTTCTCCTCATCCTCCTTAAAGCCATGCTATACCTTACTCTTGGAGTTTATAAAAAAAAGATACATGATGTATCTTTTTTCTTCTTATTTTGTTGACCCACGATTAATGATTTGATGCGCGAGGATCAATTGGTTTTCCTCAACTTCTTCCTTATGCATAAGTTTTGTCAACAAACGCATCGAAACTGCACCCAAGTCATAAAGTGGTTGATTGACAGAAGTCAAGCCTGGATAAGTATATGCGGTGATTGGGCTGTTTGAGCCTGCGATAATTTCGAAATCTTCAGGCACTTTGATTCCTTTTGAGAGCAAAGCATTGAGCAAGCCAACGGCTACAGTATCGTAAGAAACGATGGCCGCGTTAATTTTCTTCGCAAGCATTTGATCTGCTAAAGCTTGACCATTTTCAAAAGTGTAATTGCCTTCAAATACAAGGGACTCGTCAAAGTCAATGCCGGCTTCATTCAAAGCTTCTTGGTAGCCGACCATACGTTCTGTATTTTCAACTTCTTCCAAAGAGCCTGACACAAAAGCAATACTTTTATTGTTTTTCGCCAGTTCAGCAGTGGTTTGGTGCGCTGCAAGATGGTAATCAATATTTACAGATGACATTTGTTTGTCAACATCGATCATTCCAGCAAGAACAATCGGTGTACGTGTTGATTTAAGCTGTTTACGAACTTTTTCTGTCATAAAGCTGCCCATATAAACAATACCATCAACCTGCTTAGAAAAAAGACTTTCAATAACTTTAAGTTCTTTTTCTTCATCACCATCGCTATTTGCGAGAATGACATTATACTTGTACATTGAAGCAATATCGTCAATGCCTCGAGCAATTTCTGCAAAATATGGTGACGTGATTGTTGGGAGAACAACCCCAACTGTCGTTGTACGTTTGCTTGCCAGTCCACGTGCAACTGCATTTGGACGGTAGTCCAATTCTTCAATTGCGTCAAGGACTTTTTGACGTGTTTTCTCTTTGACGTTAGCGTTCCCATTGACTACACGACTTACGGTAGCCATTGACACACCAGCAACTCGAGCAACGTCATAAATTGTTGTTGTTGATTCTTCCATTTTTTTAAACCTCAATTATAATAATCTTTGTCTGTTTTTTATATTTTTTAATATTTATGAAAAGTTTTTCCAAATTTAATTATATCACTTTTTGAAAACCGTTTCAATAATTTTTGGTAATATATGGTAGATATTGTCGCACATGATTTTTTTCAGAATTTAGCGTACAATAGAGATAATAATTATAGAAAGGTGGATACTATGAGCAAACTCGAACGTATCTCTAATTTTCTGAACGAAAATGAAGTCGACATGACTTTCATCACCAATCCTACGACCTTGAATTATTTAACAGGTCTTGCCATTGACCCGCATGAACGTATTGCTGGTTTGATGGTTTTCCCGGATAAAGCGCCATCTCTCTTCACTCCAGCTTTGGAGGTAGAAAAAGCCAAAGAAAACACTACGGGCTTTGATATTTTTGGCTATGAAGATTCACAAAATCCGTGGGCTGTCGTCAAAGAACATTTGGGATCTAAAAATATTCAAAAAATCGCAGTTGAATTCTCTGACATCCCTTTGTCAAAAACTGAAGGCCTTAAATCTCAATTTTCTGGTGTTGAATTTGTCAACTTGACGCCTTTGGTAGAGCGTATGCGTTTGATCAAATCTACCGATGAAATCGAAAAAATGAAAATTTCTGGTGATTACGCAGATAAATGTTTCGAAATTGGTTTTGAATATGCAAATTCAGAGCGTACAGAAACAGATGTTGTTGCCAAAATCGAATACGAAATGAAACGTATGGGCGTACCTCAAATGAGTTTTGAAACAATCGTCCTCTCAGGTGCTCGTGCAGCTAATCCTCACGGTATGCCAGAAGATGTCAAAATCCAAGACAATAAACTCTTGCTCTTTGACCTCGGTGTTATGAAAAACGGCTACGCTTCGGATGCTACCCGTACCATCTCTATCGGTAAACCTTCTGATTTTGATGCTGATATCCACAAAATCGTGCTTGAAGCACAAATGGCTGCCATGGACTTCGTCAAACCTGGTGTATCTGCACTTGAAATTGATAAAGTGGCCCGCGATGTAATTACTAAAGCGGGTTATGGCGAATACTTTGTTCACCGTCTTGGACATGGTATCGGTATGGATGTACATGAATTCCCATCTATTGGTGGTTCTGAAGACATCATCATCGAGGAAGGCATGTGCTTCTCTGATGAACCAGGTATTTATATCCCAGGTAAGGTTGGCGTACGTATCGAGGACTGTCTCTATGTCACTGAAACTGGATGCGAACCTTTAACTAAAACAAATAAAGAATTGATGATTTTCTAAAATCGTCTTGAAATAAAAAGCATTGCGGTGCAATATTATTAAGAAAAGCCACTGATTACGAATCAGTGGCTTTTATTCTCAACGTTTACCTCAAGAATAACAAGGGGATAAACAAATCCAAAGCAAATACCAACTTGTCTTTTGAGCGTACTGCCGCTTTTAACATATAATTTTTCAAGCAGTCAAACCCATCGTACAGCAAGGGATGCATTTCCATGTTGCTCGGAGAAATCAATCTGTCTTGAAGTCTTTTTATTCACAGCTTTCTTGGATTACTGGCCGATGATAATAGCGGGACGGACACCACCCTCACTCGCTATGTGCCCTGCCCCAATTTGGCCGTGAAGCTCACCAAATCGGGGAGCTCTACCATACACTAACCAATGAAGACTATTTTCTATAGATTGAGTACGCGTCCACCACCAGCTGTTACGTGCACCTGCACGTAAAAAAATGTTCGGGAAAGGACCTGTTTCGGTAGACAGGTGCACAACATCCGCCAATGAAAGCGCAAAGGCTTGTGGCGTGCCAGAGCTATTCACAGCTGTTCTATCTGCTCTGGCAGCGTCAAATACAGGATTTGTTGCCCAGCCTGCAGGTAACCAACGGTGTCCTCCTTCCCAAGAAGAATGTACGTCACCCCAGAAAACGTGCGGTACTACCGCTGGTATAGACACAGGTTGAACCCTGCCCTGAACCTCAGCGTCAAGGCCACTGAACCAGTTGCTCAGGACTTGGGGTTGCTCGGTGAAAGTTGTACCACGAATAGATTCGTGACGGATAATCATATGGTTACCGTTACCCATATCTTCAAGGTAGAGGTACTCCTCCCCTGCCATAGTAAAGACACGGCCAGGAAGAGTTAAAAGATGACGGTGGAGCATCAATATCGGCACGTGCATTTGTTGTCCCCTCATCATTCATCGAGTTGTTCTTAATTCCTGTAAGGAAAGCCTCTAAGCGGCTGTCGCCACCTGGGAGAAATTCCTCACTATTATCGGGGCTGATCAATTGACTGTCCACATGGATACCATAATAATAACTGCCGTTAAAGACTGTATCTTCAATGGCCTCCGTCA